>Ga0058698_10000405_pt1 | contig 24527 bp, 21 predicted proteins | sample AgamicAsSfe_FD_67288 | JGI IMG/M metagenome (GOLD analysis project Ga0058698, IMG submission 67288) | Agave microbial communities from Guanajuato, Mexico - As.Sf.e | ecosystem: Host-associated > Plants > Phyllosphere > Phylloplane/Leaf | place: Guanajuato, Mexico | collected 2012-05-30
GGGAGATGTGGTGGAAGGTGAAAAAGGCAAGGTTGGGCCTGATCGATAAGAGGACGAGTGAGGTTTCGGATGTGACGGAGGAGGAGGCACAGGCTGTAAGTTTGATCTGGTGGCACAAGGGACAGAGGAATACTGATCGATATACAGTTCTTGACGACGAAATGATTCGGCGTTGGCGGTGTGGTCCTCACGCCGCAGTAGAAGCTTGTAGCAGGACGGTGAATGTGCCGGCACGGATTTATCCCGATAATATGATGAGGCTTTATGAGGCTATCTCTCACGTTGGAGGGCTGATTCTCCTTCGATGGTGAGTGCTGAAAATGAAGAAAGGAAGGTGCCGTCACCGACAAAATCGATGTAGATATGACATGTACGCTATAGCAAATGAGACACGACTTCCGCACCCTCGCCCAGACCAGCTGGAATCCTCTTGCATGATTCATCGTCGTCGCCTCACGCCCAGCATACTCTTCGTGTCCGCAGCAGAAGTACAAATGGCCCGCTGCTCGTTGAGACCTTCGATCAGCTATGTCAGAGTAGACGCCTGAGTCTTCCTGTCCTTGCTGCTATTCGCAGCTTTGTAGTCTTTGTCAACAAACACATGAACCCGCTTCTTGGGCGATGCACTCCCAGCCTTCGTCGGCGACGTCGGACCAGCCCGCTGTGCCATTGGCGTCCTCGGCTTCGCCGCCGGCATGGGCAATCGAGGGTCCGCCTTTGGCTGCACGTAGAGGACGCCTTCTTCCCTGATGCGCAACACGCTCGCCTCGACTTCACCTCTACTCCTAGTAGCCCTTGATCCTGCACCTCTCAAATCACGAACGTTCTCCTTATTTTCTCCCCATCGCACTGTCTTACCTCTGCCCGTTCGTCCTGTCCAGCACTACCATCCTCACGATACCACAACTCCCTCCACGCCTCCCCAACGACCGCGCCCATTTGCAGCACACACGCCTTGATTTCGCCTTTCACCCAGTCATCGTCCGCCAGCCCCGCAAGCGTGTTCAGCCGTGACTTCTGTCGCTGCCACATGTGCACGGCTTGATGAACCGCGTGGCGGTCGTGTTTGTGCTTCTGACTGGCTGCTCCGTGCAGTCGTGCGGCGGACGGAAAAGGAATGTGTGCCCGACTGAGCGGATCATAGACCATAGTTGGGGCTTGAGTCGTGCCAGATGGATTGAGGCCGAGCGAGAGGAGCATGGGACAGGTCTCGGGAGCGCAGAGCGGCTCGACCGGTTTGGTGGCCATGATGTGTGCCGTGGCGGTGGCATTGGCGAAAGATGATAGTGCCGCAAGAGCAGGAACGACATCCGGATTATTTTCAAGTTGCTGCACCGTGCGGAGCTTGCGGGAGGATCTCAAGACGTCAGAGAATGCATTTGCTGAACGAGTAGGCGACATCGGCGGTGGAGGCGATGTGCGCCAGGCTTGTGATGCCGGATGGCTTGTGGCAGCTGGAGGTGCGAAGAGGCGGCATCGGCGTGAGGGGCGGCCAGACTGCTGAAAGAGGGGATGGGTGGATGGTGCAGGAGCTTTGCGCTTCTTGGAGGTCGGAGACGAATTGTGGATGTCGATGGTGGTAGGGGCACCGAGTTCTGGTTCTGACTCGGTATCTGGCTCGGTATCGTCGTCGACTACGATGATTGCGTTTGCAACTGAATCTCCTGTGGTCGTTGTCGTTGCAGCTTGGGAGTCATCGGTGTGATTTTTGATGTGCTCGTCCAGGTCTTCATTCGAGTCTGCACTGTCGACCACTCTTTCCTCTTCTCCTTCTTCATGTTCGTTACCATGATTCACGTCTTGCTCACATCCCCCGTTATCCTCATCATCAGCTTCATCCGTCGTGTCACCGGAATGAACCAGCCTTGGCATCCCTGCAATCGTGTCCTGTGCTTTGGTCTTTGTTGTAATGTGAGCAAATTTCCGCAGCTGCTTCCCTGCTGAGGTGTTTTGGAAGACGGTCGATGTCAAGGACACTGATACAGGAACCGATATATCAGTAGATGCGGTCATTGTATTCGTGCTCGCCATGACTAAAGTGGGCGCAGTAGTAGACGCTATTGCAAATCTTGCTAGTTGAGTATACGCCCTAGGTTTTGCGGCGAGGACGATCGTGGTGCTCAGCTGAGTGATGCCGTATCGCTGTCTTCTGCTCTAAGAAGTGATTATAGTATCGTAGACCGATCAGAGCCGAGGTTCAGAGCCGAGACAGGTATCAAGAGAAGGAAAGACCTGCTTTCCTTCCACTTCCTCTTCCTCTCAGTGCTTTTGGTCAGGTCAATCTGCGCTAACAGCCGTCTCGCATCCCTCTCTGCTGTTTCCAACACTCAGTGACTCAAGCCTGTAGTGGTGAAGGAGAAGAGTATTGCTTCCAATTTGTGTATATTGTCAACCTCGCCTATCATAGTCACGGCTGAAGTCGGGTATGGCCGCAATACTATATGCACAATACAATTCACGGCACACACGCACTGGCATGCAGGTGCCAAAGCTTGAAAAGGCATGAAACAGTACGACACGTCACAGAGATCTCAGGCTTGTTACAATAACCGCCAGAGGCTGTTCTGGACATCGACGCGCTTGCTGTAGGTGTTGTACGACATTGAAGAGGAAGTGGAGGAAGTGGAGGAGCGGGCCATGCCTGTCACGCTTGCCGCTGAGAACTTCCGGGAACAAAAGATGTGACTCGAGCCGAGAATGTAGTTGTTCAGGATCAGGATGTTTCAGGCTCGAGTCACCAACTTGGAGGTTTCATGTAAGTTTAGAGCCGCCTGATTGGATATGCCACTCGAACTGCTTACCTCATACAAACAACAAAATACTGGTCCGGCTTCAGCCTATAGCACACACTATGGGATGCACAGATACACCCATGAAAGCACTACTATTATAGTACTCATTCAACCTTACGTACATATCGTTACAGTAACCCTTCGTGCCGAGTCGTCCTCGTTAGGCATTGAATATTATATTTCCCGCAATCATCTTTCGTCCCCTTGATTCCACTTATTCATTATTACTTTTTCATCAACCTTCATCACGCAGTCCATTTCATGGATTCTCCGATCATCCCGGTCCATTGTGCCTACTGCACACCTTTGATTTGTTCGTGGTTTTGGCTCAATTCTCTACAACTCGTTATGGGCGCTGATGGAGCTGGCAGACGCAGCAGCAACAGAGCTGGCAGACGACGCCGTTCCTACGATGGCCTTAGACAGACTAGACAGCACGCCTTCAGCGCTGGTAGAGCTGAGGGAGGCTTGACCGCGGAGGCTGCCCGAGCTGAGAGACGCTTCACCATGTCCGGACAAAGAACTGGCGGACGCTGCTGCAGCGCTGCTGGCAGAGCTTGCTGATGCGGCGCCGTGAGCCGAAGCTGAAGAAGCTGATCCTAAGATGGCGCTAGATAGGCTGGAAATGATTCCGGATCCGGATGCAGAAGCCGAGCTAGCAGAGGCACCCGCAGCACCACTGAGAGAGCTTGCGGACCCGGCTACAGCATCACTGAGGGAGCTTGCAGAAGATTGTGCGGCAAGCGAAGCGTCAATTGCCGTAGCAGCGGCTGAACCGCTGAGAGAAGAAGCAGCATACCCTCCGACGGAGGAAGCAGATGACGCGCTTGCTGCTGCTGCAGAGGAGAGAGACGAAGCGCTACTTCCAGCAGCGTCAGTTGCGGACACAACAGACTTGCTGGCATCTGCCGCACCGCCAACAACCTTGGCAGACAGACTAGATGCCGAAGCTCCGGCAGCATCACTAGCCGCACTTGCGGCCGAGGATGCGGAGCTAGCGGCCTCACCAGCGACGTGGGTGGCAGCAGAGACCGCGGAGCTTGCACTGGAGGAAACACCACTCACGAAACCGAGAAGAGTCTGTTGTGCCTGGCCAAAAAGACCGTTGAGAGAAACGCTGGCGCTGCTATAGGAGGCAGCAGCAGCGGAGCTCGCAGAGCTGGCAGAAACGGATGCCACGGATGAGGCCGAGCTACCACTTGCAACAGCAGATGTTGGGTGAACACTGGCGTAGTAGAATGAGCTCAAGGCAGCCTGAGCATTGTTTGCTGCGGAAGAGAGCGAGCTAGATGCAGATGCAGCGTAGTCGGGAGAGCCATAGACGGCACCGCTGGCTTTGACTGAAGCAGATGAAGCGGACGACGCGACGCCTGATGTTTGAGCGTGGTATAGAGAAGATGCCGATCCGATGAGCGCAGCGACCTCGTCATTGAAGGAGTCGTAGATGTGGGCAGCGTTTGTGTAGTGCGCGCCGGCGACCGAGGAAACAGACGAGCTGAGGGATGACGCGCTCTTGGAGGCCTCGCCGGCAACAGAGGATGCGGCCGAACTAATAATACTCGCGTAAGCAGGGAATGCTGAATGGAACCGCCTCATGATGCTTTCTGTCATAGGCTCGGGTTTGCCGGAGACCAGCTCGACGATGAGGGATGACACTGAAGCATATTGCAGAGAGGCAGAATCCGTGATTTGGGACGCATACCCGCTAGCAACAGAGCTTGCACTTGATGCAACACTGGATGCAACAGAGCTCGCCGACGACGCCTGGTTGCCCTGGACGGCGAGGACGAGAGGAACGACGGCGAAAAGTGTCTTGTGCATCTTGTAATTCTTGATTGAGACTGAGGGATGATCGTTTGGGTCTGGCTGATGGAAGTGATGAAAGATGAAGGTGGTGAACAGATAGAGGTTAAGTGAAGAGGAAGAAATCGAAAATCAGATGATGACAGCTTGGGGATTCTCATGCATGAGCAGCGTCATAGCTCGTCCCGTCCCTGAGAACTTGGTCACGCCAGCAATAAAAGCGCTTGGCAAATTGGGTATACTGAGACGCCTTTGAAGAGTGCCATAGAGTCCTTCCATCACACCATCCAACAGCTGCAGTCAACCTCTATTACACGGTTTACACGTATCCAAACTTGAAGGGACGCACAGGAGTCTGAAAGGAACATCGAGGAGAGTGCTGCAGGGCTTTTAATCCGACGTAACATTCACTACTACATGTGGCCAGTGGAACACCTTACCTTACAGTAAAAAGATCGGCAGTATTGAAAGCTGGCCAGGAGAGTGCCGTAGAGCTTTCAACTCGATATACTGTTAAATACAGACCACTGGACCACATCACCTCACAATGATAAAACAGCAGTTTTCGAAGCTCTCCAGGAGAGTGCCGTAGAGGTTGTACTTACGCTCAGCTCCCATACTGCCATGACATAGCGATACGCACCTCCTCGTCCTTCGAGCTCACCTCGTTCCGTGTCTGCCGCGTTCGACGTGTCGCGATCTGGCGTGATCTACTCGATCGACTCTTTGTAAGTCTCAAAGCGCGCCGTCCGGTTTCATCTCCCCCTTGTATAGTCATCCTGGCTATGGCTAACGACCTATATGTCGCCAGTGATGCGGAAAATATTCATTGACCAGTCCTTGAGCGCTGCAATGTCGCAAAGAAAGTCCCTTGTTAACAAATGGGTACATCGCCGCCCAAAGGACAGAGTTGGCGAAATCTACCTATCTCCGATTCGAAGCTTTCGTAGCTGCTGGTGATTGAGCTGTTTCTGACGGAGGCAATAAAGACTGAGAAAGGGTTCGATAATGCCCTTTGCATGGGCAATCTTACGAGTCGACGTGACCTCGTGGTCCTTTTACTCTGATCTTTGACGTGCTTTCCCTCACAGTCGACAAGTGCATGTGGTCGAATCTTCTGCACCTGTAAATCTGTGTGCTTGCCTACTGGAGAGATTACGCAACCCTTCCACGAATGACATGTATCTCACTCCAACGACCTCTGTATACCTGTTTCTTATTCACACTACTTAACTACGACCAAACTCGACGCAACGATTGGTAATTCGCACAATGTGTTAGCAAGAAAATCATGCGTTGCAGACCAAAGCAGTGACACCACATACTCTTGTAAGGACGGCAGCAGTCTATACTTAACAGGAGTGTACGTGTCTACGATATACATTCACAGTACGAAATGATACATAGACGCCGTAAAGACTGCATACATATTACAAAACCCCACCATTAATGTACAACAACGAGAGCTTTCCTTCTCTCCATCTCATGTACTGACCGTAACTCATCTCATTTCGTGAACAGTCATTCCTGCCATGTAGTAGACTCTGTGAACCCAGTGCATCATACACTAGCCGATCTCGACGCTGCGAGGCTGCTCGTCACGTCCGTAAATCCCGTTCCGGCCGCGGCGATGCTGCTGTATAAATCTGCCGACGCGTGGTGGGCAGCATCCACGACATCTTCACTGGCAAGGACAGCATCTAAGATAGCGCTGGGTAGGATAGTAGCCTTGGCCTGCAATTCTGAGGCTTCTGATGCGACTGACACCACGGAAGCCCGTGCGGAGGATGGTATACTGGATGAGAGATCGCTCTGCACGTCCTCTGGCACGCTCTCCTCTTCTATACTCTGGACTGCGGGCGTGGGCTCTTCCTGCACAGGCGCAGGTGTAAACCTCGACAAAGACGTAGAGGATTCAACTCCTGCGATATCAGTCCGTTGTTCGATACTTGGTAGTATGGCGTCAGCAATACTGTGAATTGCCTCGCTAGTGACACTTGTGGCTGTGATTTCACTCTGAGATGGAGAGCTCGTCACAAGGGTGGCAGTTTCTCCCTCCAAAATGCCATCACTAGATAGTAAGTTGACATTACTACGAAGCACTTCTCTCACTGTTTCAATAGCTTGTGAAGCCACGGGAGTACCCGCATGCGAGGAGGTGCTCGCAGGTGCTGTTGCCTCTTCGACACCGCTCGAAAGAGACTCGCTGATCGCAGTGGCCGCCTCTGTCAGCGAAGAGCTGATCTCAGAGCCCACAGAGGCGAGTGATCCCATATCGCTGTCATCACTTTCTGCCTCATCACCGGAGAAGAAACCCACTACCCTCTGTCCGAACTTCTTGGCAGCAGCCACAGGGACGAATCGTGATTCGAAGTCATTGGTCGAGTCCCTGTCGTCTATCTTCCACTTTGCAACATCCTTAAGACGAGCCAGTTCTTTCGCAGCATTGCCAGCAACGGTCATTGCATTGTGCTGTACTTCGTCTGATCTTGCCTTCGCCTGCAGAAGCGCTTCTTGATCGACCGCGGAAGATAGCACATCGGCACGAAGACTATCAAAGGTCTTCTTCAGATTATGATAGGAAGTCCAGTCCTCATAGGTGACGGACTCGGAGTCCGCCCAGGTTATGCCGATTCTCTGTAGTCCCAGATCTCGAATGCCATCCAGAATACTCATGGTTGATCCAACAGCAGTCTCAACTAGTGAGTCAATCTCAACGTCATGCTCAACCTTCCAGGTTCGAACTTGTAGAGCGCGATCTTTCAGTGACTTGCCAGAAGCACGAAGAGTCTCGAGTACTTCGTGCATAGCAGAAGTCTTTTGCTCAGCGTTATCCTCTTCGGGTTTATCTACTGCCTCAATGATGGACTTCTTCACACTTTCAACCGCTTGATCGGCCTCATCCGTAAGCTTCGCAAGGAGTGCTTCACCTAGACCTGAACTGCTTTCGCGAGCTATTATGTCGAAGACACGAACCTGAAGATCTTGCGTCGCTTGTTCAGCCGCGCGCGTGAACTTCGCGTGCCATTTGCTGATGTCATCAGCTGGCTTGTGCACAGTTGAGTGCACGGTATGCTCGGCAGAAGATACTGTTGAATGTCTCGGATCTATTGTGTGAGAAGGAGCGGACTTTACGACGGGCGTGGTCGATGTCGGAATGATTGTCTCAAACATTGACAGGCTACTAGATTCGGAGACGGTCATGCTGACGCTTGCTGACATAGATGACAAGATTGAGGAGGCGCTATTTGGTAAAGGAACAAGGGAACTCACTACCGATGACGACGTGAAAGTACTAAGCTTGAGGTTAGATTGGGTCAATGTTTTTTTTTTCATTCTGGTTCCTCTTACTCCTCGACCTCATGGGCGGCTGCCTGGATTCTCCTGCCATCGATGTAGCCTGTGAGTCTTACTCGGATCTTGGCAATTTGCGGTTCGATATGTCTGCCGTAGAGGATTCGTATATTCGACCAGATATGGCGACGCCCGAACATGACGACATTCTTGACACCTTGCCTCACCAACGGCAACACATACTGGGATGTGTAGTGATAGGTTTCGGCGTATGTTCGACTTGCATACGGGAGTGCTTTGTGGTATGCAGGGATCAACACTGAGTTGTATTGCTTGATGGTAGTCTTCCTCACTACCTCCCACGAAGGTCCGATATTGGACCTTGCTTGAGTCAAAATCGGCTCAACATTCAGCTTGTATAGCTGCAGGAGGTCATCGATGTATGGCTGGACATGGATCTTCCACTTCTTCGGTAGATCTCCCACATGTGGCTCTGCATGTGTCTTCCATTGCTTCAAGGCCAACGTTTGAGTGTCTGCGATTGCGGGGCTGACATGGTGGACGTATAGATTATTGATTGTGGTCGACGCGGGCAAATAGACATCCGAGTACGCCTTGGAAGCATATGGTTCAACAACGTGTATGTAGGGCGCAGCGTAGGTGGTGTACAGTGGCTCGAGATGAGGTCTTATTTGTGGCTCAATGCCGGATCTTGCTTGGAGGTATGGTGCGCAAAGTTGAGGATGGTCATCGTTCAGCTGAGTCGTAGTATGTGGGCAACGAAAGACGACTGTGGCTAGGCTGTACCAGAATAGTAATCTGTTATCGGGTATCAGCACGCAGAGTCCTTACATTAATCTTTCTGGTCTCTTCCGTGCGGCGACTGGCAATGCTGACCTGGTGACAACGCTTAGAATTCTCGTAGAGAGTGCCATCTCTGCTCACGTGCTCCTCCTGTACTAGCGATCGCAGGCTATGCTAGTGGTAAAGGCAGACGATGTTGCGTCAGTCTACTTTCATGAGCTTATCACAGAAGCGCATTTTAATTCCGATGAAGAGTGTTCCAGCGCGATCAACTTGGCAGAAGTCCCAAGTTTGAAACAAGCAATCTGAAACAGCGAATTTTCACATGTCAGCCACGCGAGTACCAGTGCGGTGATCTTCGGTCGACTTCTCAGCTTACCATACTCAAACCTAACGCATCTCTCTTTCCCTCCGCTGGCTGGTCCAGTGATCACGCTCTCTGCGATCGAACATTGTCTGCAAAAATCTCATCCGAATCTCGAGGCCGCATCGCGAAAACCACGACTGTTGATCTTACATTGTCTTGGAGATGACTTGCGCGGCTCTGGCAAGTCGATGATTGGGACAGGTGCGGTGCACTGAGTAGTCGGCATGGAACCCTTATTCCAGCCAGTGGCTGATATGCCATTTAATCAAGATCATGGTCTAGCATCATACTCAAGTCCAGATGTTCCAGAAGGAAAACCGGAAGACGATACCACAAGCATGGTGCTAGAAGAGACCGATGTCGATGTTGATACGTGTAGAATATGTCGGTCGGAGGGCACCACGGACGAACCACTCTTCTACCCATGCAAATGTTCAGGCTCAATCAGATACGTACACCAGGAATGTCTGATGGAGTGGCTCTCTCATTCCCAGAAGAAGCATTGCGAACTATGCAAGACACCTTTCAGATTCACCAAATTGTACAGCCCGAATATGCCGGAGACGCTCCCTATCACAATATTCCTTCGACGAGCCATAATTCACGCGTATAGAGAGGTCATCTCGTGGTGCAGAGCATTGCTGGTCGCTTCGGTGTGGCTGTTCTGGCTTCCGTGGAGTATGAGGTTTGTGTTTTGGGGCTTGTTCTGGCTGGCAGATGGTGGCTGGGCCGAAGACATCAGCTCCGTCCATCACCAACATCTGCGTACAATTCAGTCCACGCCGAACGCTACTGATACGATTAGTATGACTTCGAATCAGGAGCACGGACCGACGACATTGTTCTCTTTTGCAAGATTACAGTCACGGCTTAAGTTGATACAGAGCATCTTGGCGGCGACAGATAATGCCTTTGGCGGTGATTTTCTGGCACCACCCATGAACAGTACGATCACAGACGATACGTCTTTGTACTATGCAGATTCTCTACTCTACGAGATCCCGTTCTTCCGCCATCTGACACCCAGTCCTGCGATCAACAAGTTTGTCACAGACATCCTGGAAGGCCAAATTATCACTCTGGCTGTTGTGGTTGCATTTATACTCGTCTTTCTCATTCGCGAATGGGTTGTGCAACAGCAGCCCGGATTGCAGCTAGCAGATGTACCAGCTCCTGCTGCAAATCACGGAAATATTCAGCAAGAACACATACCTGCTCCCGACTCAATGGAGGTTTTACCAGATGATGGTCATGTGAATGAGGAGGCGTATGCGAGAGCAACACAGAACCTTACTGCAAGTGTTGGCATGCTTGATGCCCGCATGATGGATCACGAGGAAACAGCGAGGCATGTCGATAAGTTGATGAATCATGCACGAGATTTCCTCGAGGGTTGTACTGTTATGGAATATAGTGTAACTTCTGTGGAAGATCGAATGGCACTCCGCGTGTTGTGGGAACGCATCTCAATGGCGGAACAAATGCTAGAAGGCACCCAGCCACTTCGACGATTCAAACTCTATGATCTGCGGCTACAGGCCGAGCAGAAGATGCCTGGGTTTCGTCCGGTACGGGATGCCAGTGGTGCGGAGGAGAACACTGATCCTGGTAGGAGCGAACAACTACCCGAAAGTGATGCGGCAGACGGGATCGAGCCGGGCTTCGTATCTCCATCAGATCGTTTTCACGACGCCGAGGCTAGACTTGAGCCTGCTGGAGCGAACACTGGTTCCGATTCAGCGATCGAAGATACGCATTTTGAGTGGCCAGCTGAAGACACTGGAGACATTGCCACGTCCGGCAGACCAATACAAAACCTGGACCCAGAAACAGAACAGCCAACAATGACCACGGATCTTGCTACGACCATCCACAATGATGACCTACAACGGGAAGGACTGGAAGTCGATGATATAGACAGATCAGAAGCCGATGTACAGGAAATGTCAGAACTCGACGCTAACTCATGGAGCGGTCGCCTGCTGAATTGGATCTTCACCGACGTTGCAAATGTCGAAGTGCCACGGAACAACATTGATGACGGGGTTCAGGACGGTGAGCATACGGGTGAGGAAACCCTTCAAGATGGTCGTGAGGAACCTCAACCATTACCGCAAAATGAGCCATTGCGCATTGAGGATGCAGCAGTAGTTGAGCCCATTGAAGAGCAGCCTGGAGAACATGTGAACGAAGATCAGGATGCCATAGAAGAGGCCGAGGATCTAGAAGGTATACTCGAGCTGATTGGCATGCAAGGACCCTTGGTCGGCCTTTTCCAGAATGCCGTATTCTGCGCAGTCCTTATATCTGCGACTGTTGCAACTGCCGTCTGGTTGCCCTATCTTTGGGGCAAGGTGGTCATTGTCTGCCTTGCACATCCGGTCCAGATTATCATTAACGCACCAGCGATAATGCTAACGTGGACGTGCAATTTTGTCCTGGATATCAGCTTGTATCTCGGATGCACAAGCTTGTTGGTTGTGGACTCCATAGCGCGAAGTCTACTAGTGCCGTTTGGCTTTTTATGGTCATCTTTGACTGAGCTTGCAAGTCACAGCGCAATCGGCGCAGCTATGCAGGATGTGTCCGAAGGTGCGCTTGTAAGACTTCACGATCTACTCATGGCTTCTACTGAGTTACCGACGTCTGAGTTCTATCACCTTTCTCTGAGCTCGCACGCAGCATTAGACAGCTTGACTTCGCAAGCCAAGTCCATGCTAGCCCTATGTTCAGGTATCCTCACCTCGACTTCAGACGAGATTGTGAAAGTTCAGGATGGAGAATCTGCATTAAAGGGTCTATTGGCTCTCGGCATCTCAATCACAACCCTCATCAGCAATGGTCCTCATTCGTTAGCTGTCGCACTCACGAGGCTTCCTAGCTATCTAGCGCCTGAATCGTTCAGTGCAGACGTAGTCTCAAATCTCTCCACCGACACGAACTTGAGCAGCCACTTATACTGGTCGGCAATGGATCGCCTAATAGCTGTCAGTGCTGGTTATCTTGCGTTTGCAATATCAGGAGCGCTATATGTCAAGGCCGGTCCTCCTTTGACATCCTGGCCTCAAGTCAGGAGAGCAGAGGAAGTCGTCTCGGAGCTTCTGCAACAGGCTGGTGGTGTCTTGAAGGTGATTCTGATCATTAGCATTGAGATGCTTGTATTTCCTCTATATTGTGGCTTCCTGTTGGATCTTGCAGTCCTACCATTGTTCGACGCCACAGTGTTCTCCAGGATGCATTTCACTTTGAGCTCACCATGGGCCTCCTGTTTCTTGCACTGGTTCCTTGGCACATGCTACATGTTCCACTTCGCTCTTTTCGTGTCGATGTGTCGAAAGCTGCTTCGCGGAGGCGTCCTTTACTTCATCAGAGATCCCGATGACCCAAATTTTCATCCTGTCCGCGATGTGCTCGAGCGGAATATAGCAACCCAGCTGCGAAAGATCGGCTTTAGTGCCATGGTGTACGGCGGTCTTGTTCTGATTTGCATGGGAAGTGTCGTCTGGACCGCTGCTTATAGCATCTCGGGCCTCTTTCCTGTGCACTGGACGTCGGGGATGCCGCTTCTGGAATTCCCACTTGATCTCATGCTGTACCATACGCTGACTCCAGCCGCGGTGCACTTGTTACAACCGGCGTCGCTACTCGAGGGACTATATCGGTGGTGTTTTCATAAATGCGGGCATGCATTACGAGTATCACATTTCCTCTTCGGTCTAGATACTGCTGAAGAACAAGGCCGTACCGGTTCCGAGGATGACCCTGCCGTTGATGGGAAATGGGTTCGTGTACCAGCATCTGACCAAGTCCGCATACCTAAAGGAGGAATGGTATTTGTCGAGGTCGACAAGGATAACAATAGAGTGGACGGCAAAGAAGACCCGGACAAATGTGTCTGTCTACACGGCAAGGCCAACGAGAACTTCCAAAAGGTGTTCATACCTTCCTGGTTCAGACTGCGGATTGGCATTTTCGTTTTGTGCCTGTGGGCTTTGACTGCAATATCCGGCCTATGCATTACTGTATTGCCACTCCTTTTTGGCAGAGCGATATTGTCGACATTCCTTGGTGAAAAGGCTCACTACAATGATATTCATGCATTCAGTATTGGTATCGTGAGTTTCGCGAGTATCTTCTACATCTATCAGTCTCGAGGCAAACTCGTTCAATACATCAAGGAACATTCGACATCATACTCGCGCACCTTGGCTTCACTGTTCGCTGCCACGAAAGCAGTTACAAGACGATCCGCTGCTGTTATATACACCACCAGCGCCCTGGTTCTGCTCGTACCCTCACTCATGGCCCTGATCATGGAGTTCTACCTCGTCCTGCCACTACATGCCTACGTGCAGCTACAATATCAGTCCCAGGTGCGGCTGCCGCATTCTACTGCAATATCATCTACGAACACTACAATCATCGACACCATGTCTACCTCCCTCAACTCTCTCATCTCGCCATCCAACGCAACGTCAAGTTCCACCCAAAATACGACATCCAGTACAGCAGCACACGTACACACAATCCACATCCTCCAGTCCTGGACTCTCGGCGTGCTCTACACCCGTATTCTCCTACGCATTCTCACAACCCGCTGTCCAGAGTCGCGAGTCACGCGTGCCCTCGAAGCTGTCATTGCGCGAGGCTGGACACATCCAAACACTCGCATCGTCACACGCGTCTTCGTCCTTCCCATAATGCTTCTGACAGCTATAGTGCTCGCCGTTCCTGCCGGTCTCGGCATCTGCGCTCGCTGGTTAGCCTCTACACTCGTTTATGCCGCCGCGGATCTACCCGACTCGTCTGAGACCAATCTGCAGGATATCCTGATCAGGCGTCTGGCGAGTTGTAGTGTCGAGAACGCGATCCGGTTCTCATACCCGACGGTGCTGGCAGTGTTGCTCACGGTACTAGGCGCTGTGGCACTTGGGAGAGCATTGGCAAGGTGGCGCAGGAAGATTCGAGATGAAGTGTACCTTGTGGGTGAAAAGCTGCACAACTACGGAGAAAGTGCACGCGCTCGAGCTAGGGACAGGGCGAGAAGGCGGGCCGAAAAGGGCAAGGGAAGGGCAGTCGACGTGGTTGGGGAGGGTGCTGTCAGTAGTCAAGTTGCTGAGCTGACTGAGAGAGATGGTGGGAGTGGTAGGCTGGATGGTGGAGGTATTGGTGTCTAGAGCCTTTGCTCAATGACCTATATGAATACGGAGAGTACCGCGATTCCCTGATGTTACGATAGACCTCGCGATTCCTAATTAGAGTTTCTTGGAATCACTGCGGACTGTTGTTTGTGTAATCGTTCTTCAACATGCTGTCGAGTTCGCTGTCCCTGTGAGGCCGCCCGTCCACCTCCTAATTCTGGCTTGAGCTTCGTCTGCATCACCTCCACTCGAAGCTCGTCCTCGTCCTGCCGGATGCCCTGCCTGCCTGCATCATGAAGAAGGCGAGTCTCGGACTTACACTGTTGGCTAGGAAGGTATCATCAATCTCACTACGGCACTCGCCACGAATTTCGACCCTTGACTTTTTTTGGCAGAAGTGCTCTGACCTTGTAAAGACGTTGAGATCAAGAGAGCAAGGTCATTGAGCTATTTACCGGAACAGATTGTCTACGGCACTCTCCAAGGTTTTCATCTTTGACCTACTTCATAAAAGCACTTCAATCTCGTACAGAAATTGAGATGGAGAGAACGAAATCTTGAGATTTCAGTCCGAAGCATCATCTACGGTAGCCTCCACGATTTCCAATTCTGGACTTGTTTTTTTGCGAAGGTACATTCTGCTCTGGCAGGGGTTATGATGGGAAGACAAAAGTACCGAGGTATCTACCGGACTTGATGCATACGGCATCCTCTACGATTTCCAACCTTTGACCTGTTCCATAACAGTGCTCCCATCTAGTCCTCATGACTCTTTTCCAAGCTCATCAAGTCCTCATGCATTGACTATTGTCCCTGCAATCATTCTCAAGTTGTTGCGCAAGTCCTCTCGAGTACGACACTGTTACCGCTGGCATATTCGCACCTATTCCTGCGATACTACCACCTCCTATTCCTGCTCTGCTTCAGCCATCGGTGTCAAGTGTCAGTGATCATGCATCCTACTACAAATCCAGGTAATGGTGATTAGGGTGACGGCTCGTGATGTTTATCAAACAATATTTGATCACGAGTGAGTAGGAAGTGAAATGTCTGGCAAGTTGTGGGGGCCGTGAGACAATATTATATCCTGGAACAGAATGTCACACCGATCAGAGTTTTCTAAATCCTTGTGCATTGACGTTATCTCTCCAAGCAATCTCAAACATAACATCGAGCAAGCCATCGCAGTCAGAGCGACACATCTACCTGATGATCCTGCTTCACCTCCTCCACCCTGTTCAGCCACGGTTCAAGTAGATCCTCAGTTCCTCCTGTGATCTCGCGACCTTGCACTCCGGATCAGCAAGGGCTCGGACAGTATCGTCCCTCTCTGTCTGTGCAACAGCGATCATAGAGCCGTAGTGATGTCTGTCCTTGGCGACCATCGCGTCATAATAGTGTGAAAAAGGGATATGATCCAGTGTGAAGCGACCCGTTCCGTAGAAGATTGCACTGCGCAGAGAACGTTTCCACATTGACGACCTTCAGCATCTTGTCAGCCTGCTGCTCTTAATCGTCTCCTCTTCACAATCTTGCACCACATTGACGACCTTCAGCATCTTGTCAGCCTGCTGCTCTTAATCGTCTCCTCTTCACAATCTTGCACCTCATCCTCTCCCACTCCAATCCAAAAGTGAAACTCCTCTCCCTCCTTCTACGCCACCCCGAGCCCCGCCAATCTCGCAATTTGCCCACTTGTCGCCTCCAGCAAGGCCGTCTGCCTCTCCAATAACAGCTCAATCTCCGCCTGCGCCGCTCGCCTTCGATCCCCTCCGGCACGCGACGTCGAGGATCGCATCGACGCCGACAGATCAACTTCTTGTCCGCCTCCAGAGGCATTTAGCTGCAGCTCTTCGACTTGTGCGGTGAGTTGCCGCTGAAGATCACACACTTGACGGAAGCGGGCGTGGGGGAGGTCAGATGCTGGCGCAGCGCTTTCGTCCTCGGGGTCGTCGTCGTCGTCGTCGTCGGCATCAGTAGTGTCTCCGTTGTGCATATCCGCGTCGCCCGTGGTGCGAGGTGCACAGACAGATGCGCCGCCCGGCATCTTTGGCGCACTGGGTTGAGAGTTTTCGGTAGCTTCACCATCATCCTGCCCTGCCTCATTTCCGATCATCCTCTCCATGACTCTAATCTCCGTAATCCATTGATCCTCTTTCTCACTGATCGGCCTGCCATTTGCACGCCCCACCTTCCGCCTCACTTCCGCATACCTATTACTGAGCGCCTCCTGCCTCTCCCTAGCTCTGGAAAGCCGTCTCTCAAGCGCTTCACTGGCATCCCCGTCTGCCTCGACCTCCTCACCGCGTGTATTTGTGTATTCATCCGCGCCCTCGTCGAGCACAGCATCAATTCTGTCGCGGCATTCGCGCACCCGGCGGATCTGCTCGCGAAACTCTTCCTGTAAACGCTCGCAACGGCGGAAGAGCTCGGATACGGCAAAACCAAGATGATGGGTCTCAGTGCTGGTGACGCGGTGCGCCTCCACCATGAGTTGTAGGACTGCAGGAGAAAGGCGCAGCTCGTCGGACATGGCGCGTCGAGCTCGGGGATGTGCGTGCGTGTCGAGGAAGGTGGGAAGACTGGATTGTTGCCAGATGACTTGGGGTGGCTGGTACGCAGGACGCGAGTCAACCCGGGAAGACCCAAAGTCTGGGTCGGCGTCGTCGGTGGGCGCGTATTCGAGGAGGAGTGTTGGGTCGGGGCCGGTCAGGCGGAGAGAGGTTGCGAAGTGTGACAGTGGTTCCGAGAGGGTAGCGGCGAGAGGCTGGTCGTCTGCAGTACAAAGGACGAAGAATCCAAGATCAGAGTCTGAGACTGCAACACAGGCGCTGATTGCAGACGGAGAGGTCGAGCTTGATGGGAAAATGATGGGTTGTTCGACCGTGGTAGAGGCAGCATCCAATAGCATATCGAGGCGGAAAGCGACACCAGCCTCGTCTGTGCTGTTGTACTCGTCGGCTAGCTTGCTTGACCAGCTGGAAAGATCAAGATATGATACACCAGTGCCGTGTGTTACAAAGACAGCATGGGGGACTTGTGGATCTGCAGTGAATGCTGGATACGCATCGTCGACTGCTTCACCCACACTTACAGTCTCGATCAGCAAAAGCTCAACCTCTTCATCTTGATCCTCCTTAGAAGTGTGGGAAGGCTAGGCAAGGTCAGCGCTGGAATATGGCGATCGTGATAACGGTTTCATCACCTTTCTTGTCGGCAGCCATCGTCCTTCAACAGCACCAGCTCCAGTAAGAACGTGTACTTTGCCATCAGCTGTCGCGAGGCAGAGCAGGGACGCTGCGGATGGCTCCAGCTCATCGGCAATTTCCCCATCTTCAGACGGATCAGCCTCATCGTTGTTGATAGCAGGTATGGCATAAATGTCTGTCACATCAAACATGTCATCTATCTCAGGTGAGATCATGAAAGGGCCTTGAAGCTTCGGTATCGCGTTAGGACGTAGGGGTCTTTGCATCACCAATCTCTCTGAGTAGCTGCTCTCGCCCTCCAAGGACGACTCTTGACTTGCAAGGTCTGTTGCCCATGTTTGTAGCTGATTGCGCGTCCGTTGTGAATAGCCTGAAGAAGGATCCGAGCTAGTCGAGCATGCAATGGTCTCTGACAGTTCTATGATCATGCTAGGTCGGGCAAGCCATTTGCTAGGCAATAACGGACATAGCCCGTAAACATCACCCTCGCGCATGGCGATCCAGAGTGTCATTGCGGCCCATGGATCTTCTCCTTCCACAGCTGAGCCTCCAAAGCATGCAGAGGCGACTTCCATTTCGAACGAATCTGGCGAGAACCCCTTGTTGGCGCCGTACTTGGACGGTGAAAAGTCTTCAGCGCTGGAGTGTCCGTTGACGAGCTTCCGCAGGTCTACGGCTAGTGCTGGAGAATCGAATGACCATCTGTTGTCCTTGTCAAGCTCCCACAATCGTACAACTGCATCCACAGTGACAGTAACTAGGCAACCTCCACTTGATGCTAGAGGATGCCATATAGCCGAAGCAATCGGTGCTCGCTCTAGCACATGTGTAGTAGGTCCTATGTGGTACGTTTTGAGGTTGAGTGGAGATGTGTCTTTCAAGCTAAGATGTGAAGAGTCTGGCAGGACGGCGACGTGAACAGTATTAGACGTAACTATTGCAAGGAAGTCCTCCCGTGGTGACATGATCAGCTGTCTTATAGGCCTTGAGATTGGTACTTTGAGGATCTTCAATTGCGTTAGAATACACATCTTGCAGCGGTAATCACAAAACACCTCACTTGGTGAAAGATATTAGACCTCGTGTCTTTATCCTGGTCGTCGTTGCCGTTGCCCATCTCATCCTCTTGATCATCTTCGCTGTCCTGGTTGCCATTCCTCTCATCACGGCCGTGTCCATTCTGCTGGTCCTGTGTTTCCTCCCACCGTTCTTTCAGCAAGACCATGTCTGTCCAGCGGAGTTCATTGCCAACAGCCACAAATATTTCGGTACCACGACGGGCAATGGTACGTTGTGGTCCAAAGGGTTTCTCATGCCTTTGTTTGACTTCGGTGGTGGGTTGCTTTGTTGTCGCCCTCGATGTGAATGCATTGAACCCTGGTGCAGGCCGTGATAGCCAAGCAGGCGTGTACTTCAGCACGCCAGGCATGACTGATCGAGTTCTCCCTCAAACTTGGTGTGTTGGAAGCTCGTCTTGATTCGCGTGCTTTGTCGATCATCGCGTTGAAATACGCCCGAGCTTAACTCCGGAGACTTGGTGGCGTCAAACGTTGGAACACCTCTCAAACATGCACATCTCACCACGCCTGAATGCACTATCCGACACTATCATGGATATTTCCTCTTGCTCACTTTGCAATCTCAGCATTGGCAGCTAGCACCACGCCATGCAATAACTCACCCCTCCTGTGCGACCGTGCATATGACAACGTCACATACCTCGGAGCCCACGACTCCCCCTTCCTCCGCGATACCTCGACCTCCAGCAGTCTCTCTGGCGATCAATTCTACTCCAGCACCACCCAGCTTTCCGCCGGCGTCCGCTTGCTCACTGGTCAAATCTACACCACCAACGCCACTTCAGGCCTCCATCTCTGTCATACTTCCTGCAGCCTACTGGACGCCGGCCGTCTTAGTACCTGGCTCAGCAGCATCAAGACTTGGCTCGACTCAAATCCAAGCGATGTAGTGACACTCCTCCTCGTCAACAGTGACGATGCCACAACAGCCTCAATCGCTGCGGAGTTTGCCCTGGCAGACCTGACAAGCTACACGTTCCAACCCACGTCTACCACAACTTCTTCGAACCCAGGTGCTAGCGAGTGGCCAACATTACAGACCCTCATTGACGCTAATACTCGTCTGGTGACCTTCGTAGCTTCTCTCGCAGACGATGGCAGCGCCGCGCCATACCTCATGAACGAATTTGACTACATCTTCGAGAATTCATACAACAATACTAGCCCCTCCGACTTCTCCTGTGTCCCCGACCGTCCGGCGAGCGTCGCCGGGAGCATTCAAGCCTCCACAACCCAAGGCCTCATGCCGCTGCTGAACCACTTCCTATACACGGATCTAGCCACATCTGGCGCGCTGGCAGGCGTTCAAATTCCAGACGTGGATGCCGCATATACTACCAATGCACCCACAGGCAGTGCGAATTGTACAGAAGGGACGGGATGTTTGGGGACAGTCGCGCAGGGCTGCGCGGATGCTTACGGGCAGGCGCCGAGCTATGTGCTGGTGGATTGGTTCAATGTTGGGCCGGCGATAGCGACGGTGGATGCGTTGAATGGTGTGGCGGAGGATGATGTGGTTGGGAGGCAGGGGGTTAGTGGTGTTGCGGCGGCGCCAGCTGCAGATGGAGTGGCGAGCTCGTCGTCGTCGGTAGGGAGTGCCGGGGCGACGCAGACGATGGCGGCGGGAGGTGCTAGTGCGACCGCGGTCGTTGCTTCGACCGCCGGTGGAGGAGGCAGAGTGCCGCTGGGTCATGCGTGGCTTTTTGTAGCACTCGGTGTTGCCTCCTGTGGGCTCTTTTGGCGATGACCATGAAATCGACGACGACATTCACGACTTGAAGACCAGCATAACATAGCATAACATAGCATAGCGTAGCATAGCATGAAGAGGAATTTGGCTCTATTGGGTACTGTATCAGACCACAAGTGTCTTGAAGAACTATAGGGAAAGGCGCCCTCCGGATCCTGCTCAGATTCGTGCTCTGTGACAGTGTGTATACATCCTCTAGGATTCCATTGCGCTGGCTCCGCCCTCTGATCCTCTTCTGCTTAACAATTGCTGTGGTTGCGAAGCGGGATCCGACAATCGTCATTGTCAATGGATTGTTTAGTAAACATCATTTCAAATCACAGCTCGATAGCCCTTGCCCTCCCTCACGCGTTGAAATGATCAACGTAGATAATTATGGTCGTCGATGATGCCACAATCTAGACTCTCCTCCTCCGTACTCATCGCCCTCTGTTGTATATTGATCGGCCTCCTCGCAATTCAGATGCAATCTCTCTTCCCCTCCCTGTCCCTCATCGTCCGAGCCCCCCGCTCCACATCTGCCCTACAACGACTTAAACTTACATCCTCCTCCCTCTTCTCCACATCCACACCAAGTACCTTCACACCCACAGCCATCACTGCCACCAGTAACACACACAACGCCAACATGTCCACACACAACGCCCCCTCGGCCTCCGCCCCGTCCCAAGTCCCCTTCTTCGACGCCATCAAAGCCCGTCGCTCCGTCTACGCCCTGACGTCCGACTCGCCCATCTCTGCATCCGAGATCGAGGAGCTCGTCAAAGCTGCAATGCTGCACGTTCCCAGCTCCTTCAATTCGCAGACCGCGCGCGTCGTGCTGGTGCTAGGGGACGAGCACAAGAAGTTTTGGGATATGGTGGGAGAGGAACATAAGAAAGCTGCGGAGGTGGGAGAGGGAAGGGATGGTGATAAGTGGAAGAGGACGAAGCCGAGAAGTGAGTTTCGTTGTGTTTGATGTGCCAAATGGATGGGCGTGCGGGCGTGTGCGTAGTGCTTGCGATGTGATATGTAATGAAGATGTCAAGGGGCGCACACTACTGTCCAGTACAGCTAGCTAACATACCACCACCCTTCATAGTCGACAGCATCGTCTCCGCCCACGGCACCGCCATCTTCTACGAAGACAGCGCCTCTGTATCCGAGTGGGCAGGCAAGTTCCCGGCATACAAAGACGTCTTCCCCGACTGGTCTCTTCAATCCTCCGGCATGCACCAATTCACGCTCTGGACCGCCCTTGACGCCGCCGGCCTCGGCGCAAATTTGCAGCATTATCAGATTGTGGAGAGTGTGGTCACGCGGGCCGCGGAGATGTACAAGGTACCGAAGAGCTGGAGCATGCAGGCGCAGTTGGTGTTTGGGGCTTTGGCGGAGGGTGGGAGACCTACGGAGGTGAGTACGAATAGCGAGAGGGGAAGAAGGGAAAGAAAAGGCGTAATGGGACAATGCTAACATGTGTGTGATTTAGTCGAAACCGAAGAAGAGCACGGATGAGACAGTCAAGGTGTTTGGTGCGTGATGATAGAGGCTCGATGTAACGACGGATTGAACGTCGTTGTCTCTGTCCACTGCAGAGGAACGAGTCAAAGTTTCGGGAGTGGCTGTACCGCATGGTGGGAGTAGGTGATGCATAGTTGCCAATATCGGTATAGCGTTATAGCTTGATGACAATACATTTACATACTAGTCACAGCAAGGAACAGCGGAGAACCACCAAAAGTATTCTGCGTACATTTAAAATGCATAATACTTGGTTCGTACTTATATACAAGAATGGAAGCGTTTGGGCTGCATCACCCGACCGAGCAAAGGACGAGGGGTCTATTTCAGCCGTCGTCATGCTCTAGGTCTGTCGATGTACATGCACCGTGTTTGAGTGGAGAGTATGGTGTTGTATTGGAAAGTTGGTGTTTGAGGAGAGCTGTGCACCACATGCCGGTTTGTGGTGTGTAGTGCGCTGATCCGTTGTATGTATTCGCCTCAGCGTATTGCGATAATATGTGTGCTGATAGCCAGCCTGAGGAGTGGCGTGATGCAAAGGCAAGAGCTCCTTCCTGCTCGGCTTCTGCACTAGAAAACCAAGATGTTACTCCTTGCAGGAATGCCCGATTGAGTCAAGACTCGTTTCAGTAGTGTTTATTGTGGTGTAGAGATGAGTGTTGTGTTGTGTTGGCACGGTACGACGTCGGTACCGTATTAACTATAATGTTGTGTTGTGTCGTCAGTCCTCGCGCTGTCTTACTTCCTCCTCGTTCAGCCTTGATAAGATCCCATATGCAAAAGAGCAGTGATCGCCGCCTTCTCCTTCTCGTCCGCCTCGACGCCAGTAAAATCCAACTTCTGCTCTCCGGCTGCAGGAATGGCTGGGGTCGTACTCTTCGAAGGCGCGCTCCTGCCAAGGCTTCGTGGCCCTGGCATCGATCTCCCATAAGGTGTGAACGAGGGTCGCCGCGGTCTTTCACTCGACATTGCTGTCATACTGGCTTTCCAGCTCCGCCCTCCTGTTGACGACATCGACCCTTGCCGCAGTTTTGCAGCCCCCATACTAGCCCAATCTTCCTCATCTGTATCACTGTAATCTAGTGGCGAAGGCAATACTGTATTACTGCTTCGCCTCGATTCTGTCTTTGGTCTCCCATTATCTCCATCAATAGACATGAGGTCGGCGGCATCGTGCTCAGGCATATCTTGCTCCGCTCGTTCAGTGTGATTACCACGAGCAGAAAGTCTCGAGCCAGACGTCCAGCTTCCGTGGGACGGTCGTCTTATCGTAGGTCTCCTAGCTTGATTTCCTGGGATACTGATCGCAGTCGTTGTACCAGACTTCTGCTGCGAGCCTTCTTGAATAGGATCAAGGCGTGGAGACACCTGGCTCAAAGGTGTTGAAGTCCTAGCTCGAGAAGCCCATTTTCCCCATCCTATCTTCTCAAATTCGAGCTCCCCTACCATCCGGGCTTCCAGCGCCGCAGTCGTCAGTCTTCTGGCTTTGGCTGGGGGGACTTCCACAAAGCCAGGGACCACCTGTGTAAGATGGTTCATGACATGGCGGACAGGAAGTGGCCCCTTGTCCTGCAAGATATCGGAGAGGAACTTGGCCAGATAGTCGGGGGTGAAGTTGCTGTTGTCCTCGATTTCACCAGGAGTTTCGAGAGCGGCTTGACCAAGATCAATGGAAAAGGCGTCATGCAGATCAATGTCTGAGTCGGGGACGGAGATGGTAGGAGAATCGCCCAGGGGCTCTTTGGAAATCCTGGCACGCCACTGAGGCGGAAGATTGGGCGAAATGGAGTTGGGAGGAGTGGGCAAGATATTGACTCCACGACTGCCTTTGATGGCGAGGACGGAAGTGGTATCTTTCTTGTTGGCGGTGGACCGCTCGGAAGAGATGTTTGGGTTGGCAGCAGCAGCGCTGGCGAAAGCTTGAGAGATATTGGAGATCTGGCTAGCCATTTGTTTTGATTGCCCTGTTATGCAGCGACGATTGTCAGTTCGAAGCTATGACTAATGACGGCGTTGACTCCGGAGGTGAGACAAGTCACGGAAGCGGTCAGGGAGGAGCGTGTGTATTGAAGATTGCTTTTTCCGTGCTGAAAGCGATGCTATGATGAGGCGAGGTTATGACTGACTTAGACGCGATTGAGGCGATGAAAGGCTTGAAGTTGGAGTAGTGGTGGCTGATGTGTTGTCGATGACGAGCAAGAGATCGGCAGATACGGTGGAGATGAGGCGATTGAGCTTTGAAAGAGCTTTGGCGCGATGGAGGCTGTACTTCTGGGCTTGAACAAGTTGGGTTGTAATTGACCGGATGTAGTTGAGTGTAATATAGCGCTGCTGTTTGTGTGATGGGGACAAGTTGCTAGCAGTAGTAGATAGCGATGTCCAGACACGGGAGGAACCTCCCAGCTGCGAAATCGGGGTCTCGGCAAGAAGGGCACAAGGCGGATGCAACCTTGATGGCCGACTCTCCCAAGCCACACAGCAGTGCATGTGTTTCGAACAATTGGGCGTCCTTGACATCTATTATATTAACCTCGTAGGCAATATGGTCCACCACTTCTCGCGTTCTCACTGGGCCTTCCCCAATTGCTTCGTGGGCGGACTGATCGCCATGTGCCTCTACGCAAGACCGCACACCGCGATTTTGAGTGCCCCGTTATCAGCAACTACATCGCAAGATAACGAGAGGTTATCACGAGAGCAAGAGATCGAAACGCAAGAGCTTTTGGCAGATATTTTTCTCCCACGCTTCAATTCGCGATCACCTCGATACTGTAGTAGCCACTAGATT
>Ga0058698_10000407_pt1 | contig 24433 bp, 18 predicted proteins | sample AgamicAsSfe_FD_67288 | JGI IMG/M metagenome (GOLD analysis project Ga0058698, IMG submission 67288) | Agave microbial communities from Guanajuato, Mexico - As.Sf.e | ecosystem: Host-associated > Plants > Phyllosphere > Phylloplane/Leaf | place: Guanajuato, Mexico | collected 2012-05-30
ATTGCACTCTCCGAATCGATGAAGGCATATCAGCGCTATGGCTTCACAGCGGAGCATCTCGTGTCGGGCATCTACGGATCGCTACCGTCACTTATTGCAGAGGTAGACCTCCCTGCACGACTCAAAGAGGCTGGACCGTCAAAGTTGTAAACCGATGACAGAAATTAAAATGTTGTAACTGATGAGGATCATGGAAATGTTGACGCGGGTAAGGAGAGCGGCGAGCTGCCGGCGCAAACCTTTGGTCTGGGCGAAACATCTTATGGTGTTCAAGACAATTATGTAGAATATCACGACAAAGGGTGGGTAGATAGATAGATGAGAACGACCAAATATACTGAAACTAGTCTTCGTTGTACTGCAGTAACAATACGTCCATCGTGACATCGTGAAACGCCCCACCCTGTAGGGCTAAATTGACGACGCGTCTATCTTTCTCGACGCGTTCATGACAGCAGTAGTATCTCTTCTCTGGACAAGGTTGTATAGCTATGGCTTCTGCACCTGACAGGCCTGTGGCACGGACGCCGTTCAAGCTCGCGCCACCGGCTATCCCGTCATCTTCGCCTGCGTTTGCAACCCCTGTACGTCCCCTACGAACAAGCCTGATCAATAAGCAAGACGCGATTCGACCTACCCCAATATTACCCATCTCTCTTCCACCTGCTACTCTCCGACCGATTGCATTTCGAACATTCACGAAGAAGCACAACCTCACGTTGACGTCTGCCGCACTTCAAGCACTTGCTACTTTCGTGGGCAGACATTGTGGGTCGGGATGGCGAGAAGAAGGACTAGCAGAACAGGTATTGGAGGAAGTGGCAAGATCATGGAAGCGAATTGGAAGCAAAGTCATTGTAGATGGAGAAGGGAACACCCTGAAGAACATTCTCAAACAGTTGGAAGGCAGCATGAGTGGTGGCAGAATCGTTATCGGACGAGCAGGCTCAACTTTGAGTCGGCATTCGAGCCTGATCGCAAGTGAAAGCTTCGGTGATAGTGGTGGACTTCAGAGACAGGACAGCTTTGGGATGAGCAACCTCGATGTTGAGGAGGAAGAAGAATCAGAGGGAAAAGACCCGAGAAGCTGGATCAAAGTCATCAATGCTTTCGAGCAGCCACGAATGATGTACAACCCATCGAGAAATCATTTCGAGAAGTAAGATTTATTGCTGCTGACACTTTGCCGACCTTGCTCATAGTTTCACAGATCGAAACCATCAGACGCACTATTCCCATCGCCATCACTAAAGACGGACCTTTTCCGCCAACGATATCACCTCATACATCAACGGGTTCTTCGCAACGAGTCATTTCAGATCTCTGCTCGAGGTAGCAAGACGACTGAATGGAAGATCACCCCAATAGCGAACCTTCTTGGGCGTAATGGAACTGGACATCTTATCCTTGGTCTACTAACCATATCAACGACAGGTACTTTGGCAATTAGTGACTTGACCGGAACCATATCTCTTGACCTAGAACAAGCCACCTCAATCGACCCTGTAAAGACGTGGCTGTGTCCAGGCATGATAGTCCTTGTAGACGGAGTTTACGAGGAAGAGTACAACTCAGCTGGAGGTAGCCTGGGCGGTACTGGTGGCATCGGTGGGACCATCGGAGGACGCTTGACAGGCTTTTCTATCGGAGCACCACGATGCGAGACACGTGCAACCACTCTGGGTATTGCAGATGGCTCAGGTATGTCACAGAATGAGCACAATGTGGGTGGCGCCTTTGGCTGGGTGGACTTTCTTGGAATAGGCAGTGAACGTGCTGTCGGATCTAGGATGCGCAAGATTGAGCAACGTCTTCTTCATCCTCGTGCATCTAGAACTTTATCGTCATCGATGAATGCACTTGGCTCGGATCACACGAACAGCAACAAGGTCATCGTACTTGGCGAGGTCAATCTTGACAACGCAATCTGCCTGACTGCCTTGCGTCGTGTCCTTCTGACTTACGCACCGCCATTAGCTTCTGTCCCAATACCGCCCCCTGTGACCTTTGTCTTGCTCGGGAACTTCGTCGGTCAGGCTGCGATGAGTAATACCAAGTCATCCGCAACATCAGCATCAACTACCATTCCTGATAGCATTACCTACAAAGAGTCATTCGATGCATTGGCCGCTGTTCTCTCGGACTTCCCTGGCCTTCTGCGCAGCTCAACCTGGATCTTTGTGCCTGGAGATAATGATCCTTGGGCGTCTTCATTCTCTTCCGGTGCTTCAGTGCCATTGCCGCGGAATGCCATTCCGGAAATGCTTATTACTCGTGTCAGACGTGCTTTCGCTACAGCAAATACGGCAATTGGTAGTGCTTCTACGACATCCGGCAAGGAGAAAGTGCAGGGTGAGGCGATCTGGACGACAAACCCAGCTAGGGTCAGCCTGTTCGGCACCAGCCAAGAGATCGTGCTCTTTAGAGATGACCTTTCTGGCCGGATGAGGCGTACATCGGTACCGCTCAAGACTGCCTTACTAGCCGAGGATGAAGGTTATGGTAGCGGAGAGCAAGGCAGAGAGCCTCGTCAGCGACAAGCTGTCACATCGACAATGATGTCCGGGGCATTGCCCGATGAGCATGCCATGGACATTGATGGTATGGCCACACAGACTGATGGAGTTGACGAGGACGTCGTGGTTGTTGATGCACCTGCATTACCGACCTCAAATACACCTAAAGAACGACAAAAGACATCCACCTCACTACAGCACGCTCGATCCCTAACTAAAACACTTCTAGACCAAGCGCACCTCTCACCCTTCCCGCTCGCCACACGACCTCTTCACTGGTCGTTCGCGCACTCGTTGTCTCTATATCCGCTGCCTTCGGCGCTAATGCTATGTGACACAGACGCAGATGCCTTTGTCGTACGCTACCAAGGCTGCTGCGTCATGAACGCAGGCCGTATAGTAAGCGGACAAGGTAGTGCAGGCAAAGGTGGCAAAAGAGGTGGGCGAGAGGTCAGCTGGGTGGAATACGATATCCTGGAGAGGTCGGCAGAAGTACGATTCTGTGACCTGTAGTACTACTTGGCCGTGTCTTGACCGCCATTAGTTCAAGGAAGACTTGACCTGGATGTGCTATAGCAGCCATGGCTTGGAAACAAGGCAGCCACTATGGTGAGCTTCGACGCCTAAACGGGTATTGGCTATCTTGTACCTGCAGATGTGGTTACACAGCATATGCGGTCTCAGCTCCATCTACCTGGTGGAAAACAGCACACCGCATTGCTGGCAGACCGTCATTGACAGATATACTGACTCTATGGGCCTTCGTCTGGAATGATTAGGTGCCCAGACTGTCAGATTCTGCCCTCTGCTTCACGCCCAACAGATACCTGGACTACGGCATAACCCAGCTTCGACCAACGTCGGCCATTACCTAGAGCATCCCAAGCGCACCAAGCTCCAATTGTTCACTTTCCACTCCTCTTACACCCGCACTCAGCGCCTACGACCACCTCCATCTTCTTGATGTGTCTAGTCTACCTGCGCCCTCGACAATATGGCTGCGGACACACAACTGTGAAAACATCCGGCATCGACCACTGCGAGAAACAGCACAAGTTAAATCCGAAATGCGTGTGGCCCGACCCTAAATTCGAGCATGAACGGACACGACCCTGGAGCTTGCCTTGTAAGGCTTGTGTTGAGCGTGCTGGAGGGTCAGGGCGAGAGCACGGAGGGTTGGAGTTTGAGGAGTCAGAGCTGATGCAGGTGGGAGAACGTAGGGAGAGTGAGTAGAAGGGTGCATGCCCGGGGTCGTGTGAGAGACTGGGAACTGTATGGGTGTGTAGTGAGGTGAATGATCAAGCAAGCTGACGGAGATTACGTGTGATGAGCAGTGATCTGATATGAAGTCTTCCTCGAGAAGGATAGCTGAGTAGAGCATAGCATTCGAAGTCTTGTGTTCCTGCCTCCATATCTGCTCCCGTAGCTTGGTCATCGAATTGAACCAATTCATAGCAGAGGTCCTGTTAGAACTGTCGTCCTTTCATCCCAATCGTTCAAAATCATATGTTCCTGCCCCATTGAAAGCCAGCCCAGCCCAGCCCAGCCATGTCTAGTCTAGCCAACCATAATCCAAACCGAGAGTACAGCTTCTCCCTGAGCACCTTTTCAGTGGTTCACAGCACCAGGCTATTCGAAATCTCATTCTACCGCGCCACGCCTGCACTCTCCCTGCTCAGCAGTGCCCGCGCAGCTGCGACCTCTGCGTCATCATATCCTGTCCAACCTACCTCGCCGGCACTACTCCGTCTCACGATCTCCGCAAGTTGTGCTGTTGCGAGCTCGCGCAATTTTTGAACTGTTTGTTGACTCGGTGTCGGGAGATCTGGGGCCGTATCTGTAGATGTGGTGGAGTTGGATGATTTGGTCACGGCGCTGCTGGAGGAAGTGCTCGTGGTTGGGAGGGAGTAGGTCAGGAGAGCGGTGGTGATGAGATGTAGACTGTAGAAAGCCCGGAGATAGGCGGGACATAGCTCGATGGAGCGAAGGGAGGACTTGAGAGCGCGTGTGAGGGTGGCTAGGGAGGTCGCATCTGATGGAGTTGAAGATGAGGAGGATGAGGAGGATGTTTGGGTGGAGAGGTAGAGAATTTCGGCGAGACGGGCATGTATCTATGCATGTATCAGCAGCAGAACACTTCGCCTTGTTCACTCTGCGATCAAGAGACTCACATTCCACGCATTCGGCATGCCTAATAGCACCTCCTCGAAGCAGTATACAGCTTGCGCCCAAAGCCCTTGCACGACATATAGCTCACCCAGCTCAGCCCACGACTCCGCATCTATGGGGTTATCCTGCACCAGCGTGACCAATACTTGTACAGCCTCCGCCAGCCGTCCCATACTCTTCAGCAATGCCACACCGCGCTTCCGTATCACCATATTTGCCGGCACCGCAGCGACTTGTGCTTTGTAGACTTCCAATTGCGCTTCTAATGCTTTCGTGTCGGCTGCTGTAGCCTCAGCATATACGCCGGCAAGACCCATGACACGCTCATTATCGGGTCCGAAGCGTGCTGTCAGTGCGTCGAGGCATTTCTTTGCGGAAGCATTGTCCCCAGTCTGCAGGCAGGAGTAGAATAGTGTTTCCGCACTAGTATATTTCGAGATGGCGTCCGAGGAGAATAGCAGGGATAATGGGTATGGCAGGGAAGACGGCGCGAGCGCGGAGAGAGCTTGGGGTGCTAATCGAGATCGTTCTCTGGCAGTCTGGGACGAAGGGATGAGAGGAGGGCGCTGGAGCTCTAGTGTCGACATTGTGATGTGTTGATTGTGGTGTATTGTGATATGGGCGAAGTATGGGCGGTCCATTGATCGGGGTGTCTCCGACCGCGATGTTGATGCTGTCACCAGTTCACCATCGTCACATCATTGCTCCTGAAGATTACTTGCTGGTCGTGTGACAAGGTGGTAGACACAATTGATTGCTTCTTCAGAGCTGCCTCAGTGACTCAAGCATCACAGAATTCTCATAGCTTATCGGGAGTCACATACTATCCTCCATGATCAGCGAATAGTCCGGCCATGCATTCACTGCCAATCCACATCTCCAACAAGATACACCCAGAGCAAGCGCAAGGATGTTCGAGAAGTCGCTCATCGACCTCATTCGAGGCATGCGCAACCACAAGGGCAATGAACGAGAATACATACAGGCGACCATAAGGGACTGTCGGAAGGAGATTAAGAGCCAAGACATGGACCTCAAGGCAAATGCCGTACTCAAGTTGACCTACCTCGAGATGTTCGGACATGACATGTCATGGGCATCGTTCAACGTGCTTGAGGTCATGTCGTCCGCCAAGTACGTGCAGAAGAGGTTGGGATATCTGGGAGCAGTCCAGAGCTTTCGACCAGACACGGACATTCTTGTATTGGCAGAGAATCTGCTTAAGAAGGATTTGAGCTCGCCGCAGATACCGACAATGTCGTTGCCGCTCATGGCTATACCACACGTCATTAGTCCGGCCATGGCAAACTCTCTGCTGTCAGATCTGCTCCCACGATTAACGCATTCCAACGCGTCTGTCAGAAAGAAGACTGTTGTTACGCTCTACAGACTGGCGTTGGTCTACCCTGAAACATTGCGACCTGCTTGGCCAAGAATCAAGGATCGACTAGCGGATGAGAACGAGGATCCCAGTGTCACTGCCGCCGTTGTCAATGTCGTTTGTGAGCTTGGATATAGGCGGCCACACGACTTCTTACCTTTGGCACCACGACTATTCGATTTACTAGTTGATGGGAGTAATAATTGGATGGCGATCAAGATTATCAAATTGTTTGCAACATTGACGCCACTGGAACCGCGACTGGTGAAAAAGCTGCTGCCACCACTAACTACGATCATAAAGAGTACACCAGCAATGTCACTGTTGTACGAATGCATAAATGGGATAATCCAGGGAGGCATTTTGGACGCTGCTCAAGGCACGTCGGAGGGTGATGAGGTAGCTCGATTATGTATTGGCAAGTTGCGAGGCATGTTGGTGATCGAGGGCGATCCCAACCGTGAGTGCAATAATGCTATTCAGCTGTACTCAATGCTAATCGTTTCCGCCAGTGAAATACGTGTCACTACTGGCATTCAACAGGATCGTCGAGCGCTATCCGCACCTCATTGCGGTACACGAAGATGTCATCATGTCGTGCCTGGATGATGCCGATGTCTCGATCCGATTACGAGCCTTGGATCTTGTGGTCGGTATGGTCAACTCGGACAATCTGACTCAAATCGTGGACAATCTCCTACGGCAATTGAAGAACTCTCCTGTTGACGATAACGCGCATGATTTGCTAAATGACAGAGGTGCAACGGCGGGTGTTCAGCCATCCTCCGAATGGGACGACGAGGACGTTGTACAGACGATCAAGCCAGCTCAGAAACGCTCGGCACAAGCAGCACCACTACCAGACGACTATCGCCATAACATCATACAAAGGATCTTGGAGATGTGCAGTCGTAACACGTATACGAATGTCGCTGACTTTGACTGGTATATTGACACTTTGGTATCACTCGTCCGGCATGTCCCACCGCCAACGTCATCCGGAGGCGCCAAGAACGAGATCCTCTCTCTACCTGGAGAAGACGTCGCGGTCAATATTGGTGCTGAGTTGCAAAACATAGCAATTCGTGTAAAGAGTTCGAGAACTGATGCTACACGTGCAGCGGAGATGTTGATAGCAATTGATCAGCGAGCTCGTCTGTTCCCTTCGTCTCATAATGGCGGCCAAGGGGTGCTGGAGCATGCCGTGTGGATAGCAGGCGAATTTGCGAGACACCTGCAAAGTCCCGAAAGTACACTTGATTCTCTCACTCAGTCCTCGACACAACAACTTCCACCTCGAATTCTTGGAGGCTACGTTCAAGCAGCCATCAAGATCCTCACTTTTATCTTATCGGACACGCAAAGGAGTTGGACGCCAGAGCGAAAGGGCGTCGTTGGGTTAACCATCGCAAAGGTTGTCCACTTCTTAGAGTCTCTGACTACTCACCCCAATCTAGAGATCCAGGAGCGAGCTGTGGAATATCTCGAGCTGGGGCGACTTGCATCCGAAGCTGCTTCGGCACAGGATGCGTCATCAGATTATGGTAATCTCGTCGAACCACCGCCACTGTTCACCCAGGCCCTGCCGGCTCTTTTCAGCGGTGTCGAGCTTAACCCTGTCGCAAAAGACGCACAGCGCAAGGTCCCGGTACCAGAGGGACTCGACTTGGAAAAGCCCATCAATGCTAATTTATCGAGTTTGCTTGCTGTCGACCAGCTCGACCAGGGCGGCGATGCTGACGATGAGTTCGACATATACTACAATGAACGTCCAAAGACTGTCATCAGATCTATCGAGCCTGCCGCTACACGACTACAAGAAGCTGAAGTGTCGTACCAACAGTCCAACGGCGACAAAGCAGATCCAGAGGCAGCGGCGAAACGACGTGCAGAGCGGCGAGATCGACACAAGGACGATCCATTTTATATTCCCAGTGAGGACAATTCAGGCACGTCCACACCATACAACGTGCTTCGAAGCACAAATGGAGAGACATTAGACGTTGACTCGATCCCGATTATGGAATTGAAGCTTGAAAGCGAAGAATTGAAAGAGCATGAAACACGAGCAGAAGAAGCAAAGAGGAAGAGGAAGACAGCGCGGCGGAAGGTGGAAATCCTGACCGACGAGAACATTGCAGATGACGATCTGCCTGACGCAGGTGCATCGATGACGACCCCGACGAAGCAGTCATTGCGTCCGCCACTGCTGTCGTTCAATAGCGGTACACGTTCCCCTTCTCCACTAAAGGTTGACTCGAGCAATTTGGGCAACTTGTCGCTCAATCCACTTGGCGTGCATGATGCCCGAGGCGTCAGTGGATTAAATTCGGAGCGCCAGGAAGCTGAGGAAGCTGAGATGGCAGCTGCAATGAAAGAAGTGGAGAGGATGAGGTTAGAAATGCAAAGAAAGGCTGAGACCATCGAGGCGCCAAACGGTGGAGAGGGCACGGTAGTACGGAGGAAGGCCAAGAAGAAGAAAACCACAGATGCCAATGGTGAAGGCTCTGTCGCTGAAAAAGCAAGCGACAAGCCCAAGAAGAAGAAGCCGAAGAAGCCGAAGCTGGTGGATGATGGTCCAGTGGGTGAGACACCGAGCGTGGTGTCATATGCTGCTGTTGAAGTAGCAAAGCCTGTTGCAGTATCGGGCAACACAGACAAGGAGGATGTGCAGGAACAGGAACCAGAACCCGAAGCCAAGGCGAAAAAAAAGGTGAAGCGGCGGACAGTCACTTTCGACAATGACTGAACGTTAGCCACTCGTCTATAGCAGTGAATACCCAGCATGTTAAATCACATAGCCCAACCCAGCCCGAGCGGTACATATAGCTAGGTATGGCAAGGAGACAGACATACCTTACGGACGTGAAAATGATCACGTGTTGTGCGCCACCATTTACCGCCAAGTTCGTGCAGTCCTGTCCTCAGACTGTGACATTGGGAAAATATCCTGGCACAGCTACACCGGAATTCAATAAGACCTTCCCAGATGACGTGGAGGACATTGAACTACTATACCGTCCTAGGACTTCCTACTCCGACGTCGAGTCACTCCGCCTCTGCCGCACAAATCAAAGTTGCGTTTCGGCGGACACTGTTGCAGCACCACCCAGATAAGGTTCCTGGCATACTGGTTGCGCAGCCCGCCCAGCATGCGAGAAGTGCTGAATTTCCTCACGATATCGATACCATATGTCTAGCACGAGATACATTACTAGATCCAGCGCGGCGACAACCCTACGATGAAACGCTGCTTCTAAATACCAGAACGAGGACTGGTGCAACCATTGCAAATTTACATCCCACAGAATTGGAGACCTTGGATCTGGATGACATGACATATAATGAGGAGCGTTCAAGCTGGTCTCGGGTGTGCAGATGTGGGAACAGCAAAGCTTACGAGATCACGGAAGAAGACCTGAACATCGCCAGTGCAGAAGGCGACAAAGAGGTTCTCGTCGGTTGTGGAGGGTGCAGTCTGTTTGTACGCGTGGTGTTTGAAGCTATCGAAACAGAATGAAGAGGGAAAAACTTGACTCTCTGGTTTCTCTGACAGGAGCTCGAATATTCCGCATGAAAACTGACTGCCTCCACTCTTCAGCAACAAGACGTAGTGATACTACCAGACTTCACTCATGGACATACTGCCATGACCCGAATATCACGAAAAGATGTGAGGCGTCTCTATGAATGCCATTCATGATGAATCGTGACACTCTCAAACTCGGCCACGAAGACGATCTCGCAGAGCTTCTCGAAAGAAGAAAACTGTCAGCATTCCAAGGAAGTGCGGATAGCTCACGAGGACTGAATAAACTGCTTCGAATGTGAGGAGAGAAGAGGAGAGACGAGGGCGGTGTGACAATAAGAACAGGATGGAGTCCGCCGATGGAGCTAGCCTTGATAGGAAGGCGCAAGCGATCTGGATAAGAACGGGGTTGCATGTTTGGGGCATGGCATGGAATGGAACGCAGCTGCTTTCTAGTCTATTCCGCCTCCATTCTTCTCCTGCATATCAATGAGCAATCTGTCCTCGGTACATAGAGCACTCTGGTCCAGATCTCGTTTCTACATCTCACCAAGTCGTCCCTCGCGATTTGCACTTGTGAAACCAAGCTACCGCTCCTTTGCACTCGCAACATCCGCAGCAAGAACACCTCAACCCAGTGACTCTACAACTCGTGTCCACCTTGCTAGCAGTCCGCGTCTTCAAGCATTCCGTGCTACTAGACCGTCTTTCGTTCACACCAGACACTGCTCCTGCCGACGAAGCATGTGTCTCCGCGACGACATCTCGGGCGCTTCCTCTGCACCTAAGAGGGAGGTTCTGCCAACTAATGTGAAGCCACTGCATTACGATCTCACCCTCGAGCCGGATTTGGAGAAGTTCACATATAACGGATCAGTCACAATAGAGTACGTCAATGAAAGATTGCTTAAAGGACAAGGGTTAACCTGGAGTTAGCTTGGACGTCAAGCAGGACTCGACTTCCATAGTGCTGAACACCAACGAGATTGAGATACAAGAAGTCGAGATCAAGGGATCCAACGGCACAGTCACAAAGCAGCCGAAGATCACTAGCAACAAGGATGACGAGACTACCACATTCGGGTTCGAGGACACTCTCAAGAGCGGCACAAAAGCGCAGCTCTCCCTGAAGTTCACCGGAATCCTCAACGACAACTTGGCGGGTTTCTACCGATCGACCTACAAGAACAAAGCTGGCGAGACAAAGTACATGGCTACTACACAGATGGAGCCTACGGATGCGCGGAGAGCGTTTCCCTGCTTTGACGAGCCAGCCTTGAAGGCAAAGTTCACGGTCACATTGATTGCGGACAAGGGACTCACCTGCCTCAGTAACATGGATGTCAAGTCGGAGACCGAGGTAGACTCAACCATGTCAGGCAGTAAGAAGCAGTCAGTCACATTCAACACTACGCCTCTGATGTCCACATATCTGCTGGCATTCATCGTTGGAGAGCTCAATGTGATTGAGTCAAAGAACTTTCGCGTCCCAGTGAGAGTCTTCGCTCCACCGGACTCTGACATTGAACATGGTCACTTCTCAGTCGAGCTGGCTGCACGAACATTGAAGTTCTACGAGGAGAAGTTTGACAGCGCATTCCCTCTGCCGAAGATGGACATGGTTGCCATTCCCGACTTCAGCGCTGGTGCCATGGAGTAAGTTTGGCATAAGACCTGAAGACGCAGACGCTAATGTGTGTCCAGGAACTGGGGTCTCATAACATACCGTACGGTCGACCTTCTCTTCAACGAGAAGACTAGCAGTGCTTCCACACAGCAGCGTGTAGCTGAGGTTGTTCAGCACGAGTTGGCACATCAATGGTTCGGTAATCTCGTGACTATGGACTTCTGGGACGGTCTCTGGCTCAACGAGGGCTTCGCCACATGGATGAGTTGGTACTCTTGCAATGCTTTCTACCCAGAGTGGAAGGTGTGGGAAGGCTACGTAACCGACAACCTGAGCAGCGCACTACGACTTGATTCCCTGCGGAGCAGTCACCCGATTGAGGTCCCTATCGCACGGGCTGACCAGATCAACCAGATCTTCGTATGTGCTTATGAGACAATCGCGAGTTTGTCAAGGCTAATTCAGACAGGATGCCATCTCGTACTCGAAGGGATCCTGCGTGCTGCGCATGGTTTCGAAATATCTGGGCGAGGAGACTTTTCTCGAGGGTATTCGTCGTTACATCAAGAAGCACGCCTACGGAAACACGCAGACGACTGACTTGTGGGCTGCGCTCAGTGATGCAAGTGGAAAAGATGTCGAGAAGGTCATGCAGATCTGGACAAGAAACGTCGGTTACCCTATAATCACAGTGACCGAGGACAAGGAATCAAGCTCTATCCACGTCAAGCAGAACCGTTACCTCAGGACAGCAGATGTAAAGCCAGATGAGGACAAGATTCTGTACCCAGTCTTCCTTGGTCTCCGTACAGAAGATGGTGTAGATGAAGAGCTGGCTCTCACTGGACGCGAACACACCTTCAAGGTTCCAGATCTGGACTTTTACAAGCTCAATGCCGATCACTCGGGTGTGTACCGCACATACTACAGCTCGGAGCGCCTGCAAAAGCTCGGCCAGAATGCCAAGGCTGGTCTTCTATCTGTCGAGGATCGTGCCGGCATGGTTGCAGATGCAGGAGATCTAGCAGCGTCTGGCTACCAGCCAACCTCGGGCACGCTTTCTCTACTACAAGGCTTCACCGGCGAGTCGGAGTATGTTGTCTGGGAAGAAATCACTGGTTTCCTCGCCAAGCTTCGTGCTGCATTCATGTTTGAAGACCAAGCCACAAAGGACGCCCTGAAAGCGCTTACTCTCAAGCTTACCGCAGACAAAGCACACAGTCTTGGCTGGACCTTTTCTGAGTCCGATGGTAACATCCAGCAACAGTTCAAGGCTCTGATGTTCGCAACTGCTGGTAACATGGGCGACAAGAAGATTGTCGCGGCGGCCCAGGACATGTTTGCAAAGTTCACAGCAGGAGACCGTGAAGCTATTCACCCTAACCTCAGGGGCGCTGTCTTTGGCATTGTCCTTGCCGAAGGTGGCGAGAAGGAATACGAGGGTGTCCTGGCCGAGTACCGCACTGCTAAGCAGTCCGACGAGCGCAACACCGCTCTTCGCACACTTGGCCGTGCCCGTCAACCGGAGCTCATTCAGCGTACACTCGATCTCGCCTTTGCCGGAAAAGAGGTGCGAACTCAAGATATCTACCAGCCGTTCTCCGGCCTGCGCGGCCATCGTGAGGGTGCCGAGGCATTGTGGAAGGGTATGACTGAGAACTGGGACATGTTAGTGGAGAAACTGCCGCCTGGACTCAGCATGCTGGGCAGCGTTGTGCAGATTTGTGCAAGTGGCTTCACGCATGACGAGCAGGCAACGATGATTGAGGAGTTTTTCAAGGGGAAGAGCACCAAGGGCTTTGATCAAGGATTGGCGCAGAGCTTGGATGCTGTCAGGGCGAATAGCATGTGGTTGAAGAGAGATACCGAGGATGTCAAGGCGTGGCTGAAGAAGGAGGGATTCTAGATGTAGTAGTGATGCAGTATGTCCTGAGAATAAGCCAGGGAGTAACGAGCACCAGAACCAGAAAGCCCTGTGTTGTGACATTGACCTGAAATGACGTCGCACGTGTGCAGGTATCATCTCCGGACCCTGCGTGACGGACGATGCCTTGAATGATCGCCTGGTAGAAGAGCTGGTTCCTCGAGAGTTTCAACAGATACCAATGACAAAACAAGCTGGCGCTCAGCCACGACCCGGACAGGCTCATGATTCAGTATTGTCATGCACCGAGCATACTCGTACATTCCAAAGACCTTCAACATCATCATCTGTACACTAGAGCGTCAACATCATCAATTATTGGCAATATCAACAACAAGCACCTGGTGAATACGGCTCGGCAACCGGCACGCACGTCCCTCTCCACCGTTCGAAGCTTATCCCACGCTCACGCAGCTCAACCGATTACTCATCATCTGAAATCACAAACAGGCCAGTCATCTCGTCTCTTGTCGCACTCACCCGCGGCAATTGACAACACACCATCGTCAACCTGCTCCGCATACACTACCGCCGCGCGCTCAATCTCCTCCTCGCGACAATTCTAATATTCGTCGAGAAATACACCACGTATCGGCGCACCCACCAGGAACCGCATGATTGCGAACAGGGCGCATCGCCAGAAAAGCACTACGAGTCCAGCCAGTCGGACGACATGCAGTATGACAAGCAAGACCAGCAGTCGGGGAACACTGTGGAGCAGTCACAACAGAATGCGGGCCCAGAACAGAAGAAAGCAGAGCAATCGGGCGACCATCTAGGCAATGAGCATCCAGATAAGGATACAAAAGGTCCTGCTGGAGGCTACGATGCAACAAAGGTACCGCATGCGCAACCCGGATTCGATGTGCGCATCACCTTTCATCGCGCTACACATCTTCCTATGGCAGATCTCCACACGTTGAGCTCCGATCCGTACATCAGCGCTGAGATCAAGACGAGTCTGACACCTCGGCATAAAGAAGATTCACCACTGCGCTTCAGGTCGCATACAGTTTTCAAGAGCACCGAACCGATCTGGGATACAGTATGGCAGCTTGCGCACGTCCCAGCGAGTGGATTCTCACTCAAAGCTCGAATCTACGATGAGGACGCCAATGATCGTGATGATAGACTCGGCAATGCACACATACATGTCGACGGGATAAGTGAAAATTGGGAGGGGATTCATGAGCAGGCTTACAAGATCAAGAAGCGCGCTGGTAGTAAGCGAGCATATATGCTTCGAGCTCTTGCAGTAGCTACACGGCAGGCAAAGGAAATGTCTGGTGATCTGTTCGTGTCGATAGAGGTGCTTGGAAGGAGCAAAGGCGAGGAAGGTGGACGAATGTATACCACAGGCCCGAATTACTGGTACAAGCACTTCTCGCCATTGCTTGGTCGTATTGCGAATAGTCGGGCACCAGATCAAGACACGGATAGTGATGAGTCTTCTGAGGAGACACAACATGGTCAAGCTTCGAATGGTCAGGTCGCGAACAACCCAAGCATGCTGAGTCCTAAAAGCCAGCAACGCGACAAGCGAAATTCAGTTGCCAGTAACAAGTCCAAGGCTAGTCAAGGGAGGAAGAAACCCGGCCGCTATCAATTTCAAGCCAACCAGTTCCAACTGAAAGGCCCCGTCCCCGCCGAGCTCTATCACCGTTACGTCGACTTCAAACCCATCATCAGCAATCTGTTCACATCCAAGGGCGTCCGCGGCTTCATCCTCCACAAAGCTCTTCACCACCAACACGGCATGGTCTACAACTTCTCTTCCTCGACAAAACACGGCGTCTTCGGCCACCCCTCCGAAGACATGTCCCGCCAATTCCTCGACATGGTGCACCACGACGAAGGTGGTCGCATACACACATATGTCATCACCCTCGACGGCCTCATGCGCTTCACCGAAACAGGCAAGGAATTCGGTATCGACTTCCTCAGCAAACACACCATGCACAGCGACGCCAGCATCTACATTGCCTACAGCGGAGAGTTTTTCATTCGCCGTCTCAAAGATCCGCATCGCCCGCCGCCGGAAGAGGCAGAAGCTGCGGCCTCCCACGGTCCCGGCTTGCACGATCCTAACTCTCAGAATCCGAACGCCCGCGTCCACCCAGATTCGCACTCCGACGCTGCTGCAGCCACCTCCAATGAAACCCACCCTCCTTCCTCCTTCCCCGGCGGTCCTCCATCCGGCGATCCGCCCCGCGACCCAGCATACTACGAACTTATCATCGACAACGACAGCGGCACCTACCGGCCCAACGCCGCCCTCCTCCCCATCCTGCGCCGCTTCCTGCACGTCAATTTCCCCGGCATCAAGATCACAACCCTCGACTCGCAAAAAGACGCCGAGCTCATGGGCCGCCTGAAGGACGAGCAGCGCGAACGGAAGAAGAAGGAGGGCGATCATGTCGTGTATAAGCAGGTTGGAGGCGGGAAACATGGGGCTGGCGGGGACGATAGCAGTAGTTTGAGTAGTAGTGATGAGGAGAGGTTGATGGGGGAGATGGACAGGGAGGAGAGGGAGGATCAGGATGCGGGTGAAGGTAGTGGGCAGGGTGGAGGGAGTGAGGAGGGCGCGGGACATAAGGTCCATCGGTTTGCGCAGAGTGTGTTGCCGTTTGTGGGGAGTGTCAAGGTGAAGGAGGGGCTGAAGGGGGATTTGGGCGTGCAGAGGAAAGTGAGGGAGGAGTTCAAGTGAGAAGGTTGAGAAGGTTAGGAAGGATGAATGGGGAATATCAATGGTGCGCCAACTTGGAATGTTGTATGGCATGAGCGAATGGTGAGGGCGTCAATGAGCGTTTGTGGGAAGCATGGTGTTGGGGTTGGTGGTGGTCTTGGCATGGTGGGCTTGGTCGCGCGCCAGAGGTCAGCACGATGACAGACTCTGTGGTTCGTGCTGGTATACACGCTGGAGGCAGGAGGCAGGAGGCAGATCATCAGTGAGGTCAGGCGTCTCGACTGTATTGCTCGTTTTGTTTGGTATAGATACACCACCGTCATGTTCTATCATTCACCTTAAGTCTTTGCGCCTAGGTGTACTTGGTCTATATCCCCTCTTCTAGAACGACAACTCTTGTCTCCAAGTCCAAGCAGAGCACACCGCTGTTGCACTTTGCAGAACAAAGGGTCGACGGAAAAAAAATCAATGTCGGGAGTGAGTGCCGTAGTGACTTGGTTCAGATCTGGCTGGATCTTAGATATCTGATCTCTTCCGACTTCAACTTCTTTGCAAGAAATTGTTGGGATCATGGAAAAAAAGGTCAAGGGACAAAAGTGGTGGAGAGTGCCGTCGCAAGTCTATCAAGATTCAGATCCTGCTTTCAGACCGTCCCGACTTCACCTTGTTGGGAGAAAAGGTTGAACTGCTAAAAAAAAGGTCAAAGGATGAAAGCTGGGGAGAGTACCGTGGGCATTTTATTCGGAAAATTTTCAAAGCCTCTTTAGTCTCTCCATTGTGATGTCAGTGGTAGATTAGATACTTCCATTGAAAAAAGGTCAATGGTTGAAAGTCGTGGAGAGTGCCGTCGATGAATATTTTCAGATTTAGGTGCTATTAGCCTTGCGATCTCGCTCGAAAGTCTTCCTGAAACAAGAAGCACAGTCTTGAAAAAGGTCAAAGGATGAAAGTCGTGGAGGGTGCCGTCACACACATCAGCCACATTGTCAATGCATACAATCACCGCCACCGCCACGTGGCTATTCACATCGCTAAGTACACCAAAAGACTGCATCAAGCCTACCCACCTTAATCCTTCCCTCCAGCCAAACTCCGCTCCACCAGCTCACAAACAGCAGCAGCGCTTCCCCATGAGGATTGATAGCCCGATCCGCCATGTCCACTATCCATGTCAGCCCTGTCGCAAATACATACGTTCGTGTGGTCGTATGAGACGTACTAGCAATGGACGACCGTGTGTCCGCCCGCAGCCCCAGACCGGTGCTCAGCCTCGACCCGGGGACCTCCATCACGGAGCGGTCGCAGGCCGACGCCGTGGCGCACGATTGAGAGGGCGTTAATCCCGGTTTTGTTGGGGTTGCCGCCATTGTTTGGGAGGGTCAGTTGAGGGCAGATGTCGACGCAGCGTTGCACTGAAGGGTGTGTTAGAATGGGATAGACACGGGGCTGGCGATAATGGTCACGTAGAGGACTGCGTGAAGAGATGGTCTATTCATGCCAAGGTTGGGCATAGTAGCTTACTGATTCGCATTGCCATGTTCATGTCCGGCTGTGATTCCCAGGAGCCTTTCTGGTAGCAACCGCCGAGGATAGTGCCGCCTAGAAGTGTAGTCGTGATAAGTGTTCGCCCCGCTCAGGAGGGAGTGAGAAGCTAAACATACCACCTGCCGCACGTTGCATAATGTAGACACACTCGTCGCCACTATCATCTGTGCCACTCACGCCGCACATGATGTTGGGCTCATTCCTGACCAGCACTATCTGACCTCGAGCTGGGAAGACACTTGAGTCGTCCACGCCTCCGAGCGATCTCGCGCCCAAGCCGGTACAGTTGACGATGATGCTTGCAGGCTGTCCAGAGGCATGGAAGCTGCCTGCGTCGTCGATATGCGAGACGATGCCACGCTTCAGTTTGGCTCCTGCCTTCAGACATTGGCCTGCGAGATAGGGCAGATAGATTGACGTGTTGATACAGACTGAGGTGAAGGCTGTAGCAGAGTCGATGCCAGGAGGCAACTCGTCCTGGGAAAGGACTCTGAAATTTGGCATGAGTGTCGCATACCAAGGATCTGTGCGTATCAGTTCACGCTGCCATTGTCCGATAGCTGAGTCCATGTCCTTTTTGCGGTTGTAGAGTACCGTGTCCTCTGTAGCTATGTGAGACGCGAGGCGAGAAGTGATTGGGTGGCAGTACGCACGGAAGTGTATGCCAGCTTCAGGCACATCTCTGGCTAGACGCTCGAGCTCAGGCCATGTTTCTCGCTCGTACTTGTTGAAGTCGGTGCCCGGGATTGAAGTCGGGAGGTAATTGGCACCCTTTCACAACAGAATGAGTCTCATGTCGCAAGGTTTACACGAGTGGACATACTGCCCAAGGACTCTAGCATGAACAGTGAGAGGAGGTCATCTGAAGTACAGCCGGTGCTTATATACCGCATAGAGTATATCATAGTCTCCTGGCATATGCTGTGCCACGATTGTGATAGAAAGCTTGGGATTCTTCGAGAGCAGTAAGGCACTGGTCAGGCCTATCACGCCTGCACTACGAGGACAAGCTTATCAGGAGATGAAAGCTCGTTGCAGTGGAGAGTATTACCCAAGTATCACAACATTGGTGGTGCTCATTACTGTGCGAAAGTTACCTAGTCGTAGGAAGATGCCCCTCTCTTTGCGATGGCTCCAGGGACGATACTGGTCGCCGATGTTTTGTTGATAAGTTGATTTGTGACAAGTACAGCCGAACTTGGGGAAAGAGAGAGGGAGGAGGGGGAAGGGAAACAGCACGACAGGGTAAGACTAAGTGACATCATCACTCGACTATCCAAGAGTATACATACGCTAAAAGGCCACCGGACCAAGCCCTCTAGCTTTGACAGCTTCCTTGACGTGTTCTTTCGCAGTCTCCAATGCTTCTGACCACTTCATGCTAGCTTGTGTACTAGCAGCAGCACTCCTAAAAGCATCACCGAGCTTTTCTTCACCATCACCGACATCACCGCCAGCACCACCGTCAACGACCCACGCGATCCACTTCACCACTGCTATAGCTTTGTTCATATCGCCCTCATCAGTGACGACGTTTTCAAGATACTTGCCCAGTGCGACCACGTCTTCGGCATAGGGGCCTTCGTCCCGAAAAGCGTCATACCATTCGCTCACAGCACTCCGCAGGTCTGGCAAAGCCGTAAGTCGCCTCGATGTAAAGCATGGTCTTGGGGCGCGTGCAGGAAGCAGCAAAACTCTTTCGCCATTCCGCTGCTCTCCAGGCTCGGCCTGCTTCTGCTGTTGCTGCTTGCTGCGAAGTGCATTACGCTTTCGAATGACTTCAAGTCCTCCAGTACGCTTCAGCTGCTCAGCACGATGCTGTGCCAAGACTTCTTTGCGAATGTCCTGAGGTAGTGCGTTGAGGAACTCGTCAGAAATGTTGACTTTGTTCGCTTCCGCCTCGTCATTGCCGACATCGGAATCTGTAATGTCATGACTGGTAGCACGATTGCTATGCGTAGTGGCAACAAAATTGGATTGGGTCAACGTGGAACCATTGGACCGGGCGCCTTTCAGGCGCGACAAGAAAGTATTGCCGCCACCTCCTCGGGGTCGACCACGTGTAGCTGAGCCCTTCTTGGAAATTGCAACCGTGCGGTTCTTGCGCGGAGATTGGGGGAGGATCGCTTGCGCACCTCGCAGTGCCTTTGTTGGTGGCATCTCATAATGTGCAATGATCTCAGCACGAATCTCTTCGGGAAGAGCTTCTAGTGCTTCACGATCCAGCTGCGAATGACTTGGTAGAGCCGTATAGGATATAGGCTTTGCAGATGGAGAGGTCTGTCGTATCGGAGCTGCAGTCCTTACCGGTGCAGTTGCTTTGATGTGCTTGGCCAATCGTGAGCGAATATCCGGGGGCAGTTCAGCCAATACTGCAGGATCCACCTGAGTGGGCAGAATGAATTGTGTGCCCAGGATGTTGAGAGGTTTCCTAGATGGAGAGTCTGACATGTTATTGACGGAATTCACGAACTCAGTGCTGGATCTTGTCTTTCTGGGCGTCTCTGGGTCGTCCTTAATGGAATCCACAAGGTCAGCATCGACTTTAGGAACAGCTGGCGCACTCTTGAACTTGAGGCGCCGGTCGACGGTTGGCACTGTATCTGCAACAGGTTCTATTGCCTCACCCTGCTGTGCCGCAGGCTCGAGGGGCTCTGATACTGCTTTAGGCAAGTCATCGATGACAGGCTTGGTTGCTGTCTGGAACTGTAATCGACGCTGACTGCTTGCTTGGTCTCCACCAGGGAGAGCTCTGATCGGTTCCAGCTTTTGCATCTGTACCCCTAGACCTCTCAGCTCGCCTGGCGAAAACCCATAGCCACGCATGATAGAGAGAGCTTCTCTGGATAGAACTTCTTTGTCGTTGGTGGCCACACCAAGCTGAACGCTTTTGTTGAAAGTATCACACTTGCCATGACCGAGATGCTTCGGCGGATCGAGTGGCGCATCTGCTGCCCGTCTCATGATCTTCATCGTCAACTGCTTTCCCTTTACTCCCTCTTTCAGCAATCTCTTGTTCAGTTCACCACATAGCGAGTCGACAAACTCTTCCGCTTGTTCTTGTGTCTCGAATCGCACGCCCCAATTGACCTCCGCCGATACAGACTTGCGAACGACAACATCACCAACTTCCTGGCGGTCAATACCGCGAGCATAGTTCCATAGCTTCTCACCAGTCTTTGGGCCAAGTACGTTGATAAGCTTCTCTCGGCTCATGTCTCGGATGTCCTTCACGTACTTGATCCCAGCTTCTTCCAGCTTCCCACCTATACTCCATGCCACACCGGGAAGGCTTTGCACTTCAAGTTCACCTAGAAATGAGAGAACCTCTTCTGGTTTAAGCTGATACTGTCCGGCTGGCTTCGCTTTCCGAAGTGCTACCTTAGCAAGCAAAATATTTCCACCAATTCCAACAGAAACTTCACAACCAGTTTCTACTTTGACCTTTGCGCGTAGAGTCTGCGCAATCTCATCTGCCTTACTTTGCTCTCTGTGGATGTTCCCCTCACTGATCTTGGTGCCATCCGTGCCTCCGTATTCCAGACACGTAGCCGAAATGTCGATGAGTGCTTCGTCAATACTCACACTCTGTATGACACCCTCTATTGCCATCATAGCGTCATAAAAATGTCGACTGGCCGCCTCATATTCAGGAAAGTCGTATGGAAGCACCTTGAGCTCGGGGCACAATTCGTGAGCACGTTTCATCCACATGCCGTTCTTGACTCCGAATACACGGGCAGGATAATTGCAGCTTGCAATTTCGGCGCCCCCACCGCCACCATGTGCCACGCAAGCAGGTACGTCTTTGTATTGCGGGTGTTTCTTCAACGTAACTGCAACAAAGAAACTGTCAAAATCAACATGCATGATATACCTCCTGGCATTCGAGGCACGCTTCGGTCGTGCTTTCTGCGATGCCGACTTCTCGGCTGCCAAGGCCTGCAGTTGCGACTTGAGGTCGGCCTTCCACGTAGACAGATGATGAAGCCGTGACTCTCGATAGTACTGATCCAGGAATTCCGGGTTGATGGTGCTAGACTTGCGGATATGCGGGTCCGCTAGCAGAATCGTGTTGTGCTCTTCGGCAGTCAGGTTCGAGGTCTTTCGATCAGCGCCTCCATCGAATGGTCCAGGTGGAAGCTTTCGTTTGAGAGACTTCTTGGTCGGCACAGCAGACATCTGCGCAAGCAATGTAGGCGTCCGTGCTGAGTCTGCTGGCTGGTCATCGTCCACCTGTACGATCTGTTGTGGTTCAGGTGTCGATGGGCGCACTCGAGCTGTGGATGAACCAGGAGGATCAGCCCGTTCGATACGCTCAATGAGAGCACTGTCATCAGGTCCCTGTGCACTTTCATCCAAGATCATGAAGTCTGTCATGTCTTGACCCGCAAAGTCATCCTCTGCAATATTTCTTGGTGAAATATGAGATAGAGTCGTTCCTTCCTGCTCTTCCACGAGCTCTGGCTCAATTGGCACATGACCTTCGATAGCTTCATCGGCTAGCCTATCGACTGCGGCCAGATCCTCACCTTTGAGACTATCAAATCCATGACTACCAAACGACGTTGAAGGGCTTGAGGTCGTGCCGTCTACAATAGGTGCACTTGACGACTCTGGTGGAGGGGCTTGTGTTAAGTTCTGCGGTAGCTGGGATCTATACCAACTCGTGTCCGATTGCTCACGATAGCCTTTACTTTTGACATTAACCTGGCTGACCACATTTCCGTCGTCGAATCGCAAGACCTTCTGTCGTTCTCCTTCGTCCACCACTCGGTAAGCGTCCCATGGTAGTAGACGTCCGGCTTTGATGCTGTCAACAACCCATGCCGGTTTCACAATGCGATATCGACGGAAGTCTACAATCTTCTTCGGTGTCAAGCTGCTAGCAATGATGTGCGTGACAGTAGTCTTGCCGTCCAAATACTGCATGAAACCACCACCATGGCTGACGATCAGAGTATGTAAATCATTCAAACTTGGCTGTGTGTAGCCATTCACATGACAGACCACACCGCGGAAGATCTGAGGCTTGTCTGAGGAGTGGACACGAAGCTCAGCATCGAGGTTCTGAAGCTTTATCTTCTTGCGTCTGAAATACTCGGGAAAGCCACCAAACTTGCTCCCCTTGTACTCATCGCCCTCTTCATCATCGAAAGTGTCTTGACCGGAGTCAGTAAGCTGATTTTCACAAAGTGATCATATTGCTCACGCCCTTCGATTCGTTTGCGGACTGCCTCGGAGTTCTTCTCAAGTCGAGAGCCCATAGAACAGAATCTCGTTGTCACGCGATATGGTTACGAAGTTGACGAGTGAGCAAAACCTGATGACTCGTGTGCCAGGAGCGGCGCGTAATCGCGTGGCGTTACATGGAAAGTGGGCGTCGTGAACCTTTCGGTGCTCTCGTAGCCCCGCGGCCAAGTCTGGCAACCTTGTAGCTTGGACTGAACGACGATTTAGGTTGTTAATATTGTATCTGAAACGAAGTGATGAATCTGAAGAGTCAATTGAAGTGGAGATGGTTCATCGATCACGTGGCATGATCTATTCCCTTGATGTAGTCACCACCGGACCAGCTTCCGGCGAGTCAACACCCAAAAAGTGGCCGGCTGCACAATAGCATTATCCTCAGCAACAATTTTAAGGAGAAGTAAGGTGATGCCTCAAATTCGTGATACTCTGCTAGAGCTAGCTGCTTTTCTAGAGCAAAGTGATTATGCATTCATATGTCCCACACCAGAGTCACAGGAACGTGTAATGACGAAGCGGAAAAGGCATCCAAAGACACGATACAGCGAAAGTCTTCAGGACGTGTTTGGTTGGAGTTTGGATGCATCGAAGTCTGTTCTTATTTCCCTGTTGTCTTGCCTTTTCTGACAGGATCTGTAGAGAAACATGCTCTGCTCTTCTATCCCCGGAGCTGCAGCAGCACCTCCTCCAGGCTGGCATACTGGAGCGCTCAAATGACGCCTCTCAGACATCCGGGAATTCTGAATCAGAATTACTCAAGTCCGCTATACGCGTCTCCAATCTCTACCTACCAACGCTAGCTCGCCCACTTCAATCACAGTCCCAATCACCACTCTACTTCCACTCTTCCTTCCCAACCACAGCCACAGACTCCGTCTTCTTCGGCCCTGACACATATCTTTTCCTTGACTTTATGAGCGTCGAGCTGCCAAAGCTTAGTTTCCAAGGTGCATCGACAGCAGACTTTAATCCGCGGTGCGCTATTGATGTATGCTGTGGTTCTGGTGCAGGAGCCATCCACCTAGCGCGCCATTATAACATCGAAACCACCACCTCAACCCCTGTCTCTGTCGTCGGCCTTGACATGAACGACGCCGCCCTCGATCTTGCACCCGTCAATGCCACTCTAGCTGGTTGTGCATCGAGTATCACATTCACCAGCTCTGATCTCTTCGCTGCTGTTGCGCACCGTAGCGACATCGACCTCGTTGTGACCAATCCTCCCTACATTGCAACATCGGCGCAAGACGGTCCGAAGTACTCTGACGGTGGTGGCCAGCAAGGTCTGGGTTTGCCTTTGCGCATCGTGAAGGAAGGGCTGGATGTATTGGCCTCGGGAGGGTATCTGCTCATGTATACTGGTGTTGCGGTGGCATACAAGCAGCCCGGCAGAGACGCTCTGCTAGAGCATCTAAGGGAGCTGGAGGCGCAGGGAAATGTGGAACTAAAAGGGTATAGAGTGCTTATGCCTGATATGTTTGGAGAGGAGTTGAGTAATGATGCCTATGAGGATATTGGAAGAATACAGCTGGTAGGGGCTGTATTGAGGAAGTTGAAGTAAAAAGTGCTCAACCCGATTGTCATACGAGAAACGACTTATCAGTCTGGACTGCTGATGGTCATGGGTATGTCTAGGCTAGGACGAGAAGCCTGGTGTCGTAAAGCAATAGCCTTAAAGGAAAATACGCAAGCTGGTAAGTTGACCACCAGAAGCTCACGTTAGCGTCAATATACTGTACACTCTATTCTACTTCCACAACTATCGTACCTTACCTACCTGTCTCTATCCGAGACGACGTGCATGTT
>Ga0058698_10000408_pt1 | contig 24414 bp, 30 predicted proteins | sample AgamicAsSfe_FD_67288 | JGI IMG/M metagenome (GOLD analysis project Ga0058698, IMG submission 67288) | Agave microbial communities from Guanajuato, Mexico - As.Sf.e | ecosystem: Host-associated > Plants > Phyllosphere > Phylloplane/Leaf | place: Guanajuato, Mexico | collected 2012-05-30
GTTGTGACCATGCGGGTGGTCGTGAGTTATTGGGCGGGTGGCTGGAGGGAGCTCGGGAGTCTCGCTGCTCGTAACCACTACTGCCGCCATGTTGACCGCGATTGTCATAATGCTGTGGTCGATTCGAGGACTGTCCTCCATGCTGTCCAGGTCCAGTACTGGCGACAGGACCAGCACCGGAGCGGTAATCTCGACTTGGTGGTTCGTCGGCGTACGGTGTTGGATCAGACGGTGCTGCCCACTCTCCGTTGTTTGCACCCATACCGACTGTGCCACCAGCAGGCGCAGGTGGCAGTGCAGCTTTCTGTCCTCCTTTTCCCTTCCGACGATCGAGTTCGTGCGAGGCTTCGTATGATGGTAGGTCTTCTGGCTTGGCAGGTGCCGGATATGTCGTGAAGTAGGAATGTCGCAAACCATCGATGGCGGTAAGTCGTCGTCTCCAATCGAGTTTTAGGCAGTCGCTGAGGAAATTCAGGGCGTGAGGACCAAGTCTATGACGATCGTCAGCTCACGAAACATGTAACGCGGATCGATCGACATACTCTTTGAATTGCTCTTTCATTGTACTCTGCTTGGGCTCGAATGACTTGACGCCTTCACATCCCGGCAGATCACTCCATCCGGGCATATTCGTTTCTGTTGGCGAGCCGACGAGCTCGAAGATGATGTGGATCTGGTCAACATCACTCTTCCCAGCAAGTATAGGATGTCGTTTATACATTTCACCGAATACACAGCTAAATTTGATTAGCGGAGTCCTCTAGACGACGTTCTTACATATACCCACCCTACACCCCACATGTCGATCGCTGTAGTATATCGTCGGAGTTGAAGTAAAAGCTCAGGAGGTCGATACCATCGTGTGACCACAAGGGTTGTGTAATCTCGCTTGGCTTCTCCACCACCCAGCTTCTCTTGCGGGACAGGCTCGTCGTAATGTCTTGCCAGACCAAAGTCGGCAATTTGCAAGATGCCGCGGTTATTTATAAGTAGATTGGCAGCTATCCATGGTCAGTCATCATTGAGTAGGATCTTGCAGTTGGCTCACCTTTCATGTCTCGATGTAGGATGTGGTTCTACGGACTATTCAGTTGTGTTCTTCCTCGAGTAGCTGAACATTCTCACGTTGTGAATGAATTGAACGCCTTCCAGTAGTTGCTTCATATAACATTTAATTTGCTCTTCGGAAAACTTGACGTCCGGATTCTCGAGTAATCCAGCAAGGTCGTGGTCCATATAGGGCGTGACCATGTACATGATGGCTTTCTGTCGTCCGTGGCCTGTCAAGCACTTGTATCAACATGAGCCCCTCCTGCTCCCAATCCTGACTCGATATCACGTACCATTTGGTCTTTCGATGGCCATTTCCTCTAGCCGCAGGACATTTCTGTGTGATAACAGCTTCAGCAGCTTGATTTCTCGTATCGCGGTGACTGGAAACTAAGGGCACTGATCAGATGTCGTCTTCATGGCTTGAGTCATCATAATCGCTTGCATACCCCGTCTTTCTCATTATGCATTAGGATCTTCTTCAGCGCAACGAGTGCGCCAGTCTTTTTCGACTTGGCCATGTGTACTTCACTATAAGGGATTGCCATCAGTATGCGATCTCGAGACATCGCTGGACAGCGATCGTGTTAAAGTCCCTCGTACCCAAATGTGCCCTCGCCCAGCTTCTGCAGCACGTCATACTGAGCTATGCTGGAGCAACCGGCGAACTTGTGAGATGCGCTACCATTCTCCCCAAAGTGTGGCGATACTGCCATCACAGTTTACAGTCGGGATGCAGAAATTGGGAGAGAGTGCGCGTGATGATGCTATTGCCTGCGCTGAAGCGCGCTCCGTGGGAAGGAGCTGGTCGTGCCGAGGCGGTGAGAGTGTTTGTCGCCAGGATCTCAGCAACACAAGAGTATCGACATGGGGAGCACTGTCCCTCGGACTTGAGACAGAGATTGAAGAGCAGAAGGTTGAACGGGAATGAGAAGTCAGCAGTGATGATGAGAACAATTATGGCCTGGCCAGCGCGTACCGTACAAGTGACTTGCAGATCCGAAATTCAGCATGTGATCGCTCGATCATTGAACCACTGCCGAGCCTTGACGACGAGCACATCCAGTTGCACTCTTCGCGCATCCTGCTCCATCAACAGTACGGTCAGCTACATCCGGTCCAAATACTCGACGAATACTAAGACCGCTTCTAGCACAATGGCAGGTCCCGGAGTATCTCACGGCCATGCCGGCGCCCACCCCATACACATTCACCCCGTGCGACCGCTATACCGATTCTTCGCAACTGCGCTTCCAGCCTCCATGTGGTTCTTCGTATGTTTGGATTGAATAACTTAGCTCCTCGGGCGATGACAGAAGGGATGTGCTGATTGTGCGACAGCTGCTGTATAGGGCGAAGAAGGACGGCCCAGCATTGTTGGGATGGAAACACCCATGGGACCATTGAGCGATTGAGAAGGGAGTAAGAGATGTGAGGCTGCAGTAAGGAGACAGGATGACAGGTGCTGGTAGAGCTGTGAAGGTTGGGCTGCTGTGCGGCAACGTCACGACGACAGTGCCGATAGGCCATGATTGGGCAACATTTCGTAAGAGGCATGGCACAAGCAGAGCATGCGGAGCTGGCAATCATGATGCTGGAAGGACGAATCAACATGTCAGCATACAATCACAATGCACATGAAGTGGCACGGTGACATTCAGATTGTTGGTCTACGTCTGTCTATTTCTCTTCCTCCGAGCTTGCTTCCTCATCATGCAGCTTCCCCTTACTTCTCTTCTTCTTCTTTTTGACGAACACTTCGAAAGCGTTCGCTCCCGTCAACTCTGGTGGCTCTGGCTCTGGGACCTTCGGTGGCGGTGCAAGCCCAAACTCATATGTCCTTGCTGGTCGATCTCCTCCTCTCCAATGACCTGGTCGTTTTGGTGCGACTTTATCTGCCGGATCCGCGTCTTCGGCTGCCCTCGCATCCGCATTGTCAGATAAGCCTGACCAGTCATCCCCTTCTTCGTCATCCTCGGCTTCCGAATGATCTTCGACATCATCCTGATCGTCGTGCTTCGAATCATCCTTCCTATCCTCCTTCCTCTCCTTCTCCCTCAAGTTTCCCAGCGTACGTGCATGCTGATACCCTGGATACACATCACTCCTGAACGCCCAACTCCGACGCACAAGAAGCCCAGCACTCCTTGCAAGATCCCGCACATTCCACAGCGTATACGGCTCTCCATCAAACAGTGTCACCATGACCGTACCGTCCTTATCCAGCAGACCTTTCGCAGCATTGAAGAAGTCATGCAGCAGAGCTTGATTATAGCGGACTTGACGATTGACATCTGTGCTCTTGCCGCCGACATGAGGGAAGTTGAAGATGATACGAGTGAACTTTTTGCGTTTGAGGGATTTGTAGGTGTGTAGTTTCGTGGCATCGATGCTATAGAGTACAGTGCAGTCTATCGGAGTGGGCTCGCGACTTTGACCTGCTTCGTCTGATGAATCCAGGTCGCTGTCATGGTCGCTGTATCTGTCGCCAGAATCCTCATCTGCTACTGTACTATTCCCTTCGCCAGTGTCAATCGAAGCACCATCCGTCTTTCGCTTTGACGCCAATAGGGTATCAATATACTGCTCAGCCTGTTCATATTTCTCCAATAACTCCTCCCTCGAATCATAGCATGTTGCGCATATCGACGTAATGTACCTAGAGTGATGTTGCAGCAGCGAGTGCGCGAATGAAAAGTCTCCCTCGCCCACTAGTAGCACACGCTCGTCTTTCTCAAAGGGTATGACAGGTTTATTCTGCTGCACTTGTTGTGGTTTCGTGGTTGAGGCTTTCTTGGCCGGTGCGGTCGCAACTGGCCTGGCTGGCTTCTGCAGCTGAGATCGCGCACCAGTCGCGGTCTTATGTTTCTTTGGGGGCGGGCCGGCTGGCTTGCTGCCGAATCTGTTGCGTTTCTTGCTCATCACGATGTGTTTCAAGTATGCAGGTCAAGTCGATAATTGTTTCAAGTACTCACGGAGAAAGTCCGTGACGGCTGCGACTACCGCATTCAGGGTGGCTTGGCGTTGATCTTCCTTGCATCGTGAAAGACGTCATGAGTACGGTACGAGGTATGTCCCAGCATTTCAAGCGGGGGATGAAGCCCTGCCTCATCACACTAAGACGCCAGCAGCATGGTTTCTGCTCGCAGCATTGAAGACGGTGACGACCAAAATGAGGAAAAGTCACATTACATGTTGATCGAGCATTTGCGTCAGGAGATCACGCCTTCTTGGGGCGATGCCGTCCTACTTTCGTGCTGTTTTGCGGCAGGCTTACTGGACGCCGGTGTTTTCAATGTATGGTCATGCTTTGTGGGCATGCAGACAGGTAAGTATGCACGACGGGAACAACAGACAGCCCTAACTTGAACATAGGAAACACTATCTATGCAGGACTAGGCGTAGCTGGACTTCCCGCAGACCAGCCATATCGCTGGATCAAGTCTCTGACTTCCATCGTATGCTACATTGTTGGTTGCGCCTTCTTCAGCCGCGTGCAACGATGGATGCAGCCGCTCCGCCGAGGAACTCTAGCTGCATCCTTCATTCTACAAGCCACGTGCTGCCTTGTCTCTGCTGCATTGACGCAGACTGGTGTAGTCCCTCTGGACGCTGGTAACGAGGGACTCGCGAGAGGAGACTATATCGTTCTTCTCCCATTGGGAATGCTGGCGTTCCAGGCAGGTGGTCAGACAGTCATCTCGCGCGTGCTGGGCTACAACGAGATTCCGAGTGTTGTTCTCACATCGACATACTGTGACCTGGCTATGGATGAGAAGCTTATTATTGCGGCACCCTCGGAGAACGTGAAGAGAAATAGGCGAGTTGCGTCAGTGATCATGTTCTTCGCTGCAGCTGTTGCAGGAGGGTTCTTGACAAAAGACGGTGACCTCACAAAGTCACTCTGGATTGCTGGGAGTATCAAAGCTGTGATTGCTGTGGTGTGGATGTTCTGGAAGAGCAAGGATGAAGGCGTGCGGCTGGAGTGATTGTGATCATACATTGCAAGATGATTTTGGATATCACAATTTTTCACTTCCACAAAGACACTACATATGTATTTCTATCTTGATGTTCTAATGGCCATACCTCACCGGCCCATATGCTGCAGGGTCGAACCGTTGTAATATTCGTACTTTGATACTACTTTTCGAGCGATTCTGCTGATGGGAGTCTTGGGGAGATCTTCCTCCTGCGGTAGACTTTGTCAACAGTGCTCCTGAAGTCTTATAGGTCTTCCGCAGTGATGGTTCTCGTCGCGGATGGCATTTTGGATGCATCCCACATATGCACTTCCGACGTGACCGTTGTGGGTGGCTTATAGGCTTCCGGTGTTGAACTGCACAGCCGAAACCGTACTGAGTATGCTGACAGTCAGCAGATGACAGGAGAGGTGACGTTTGCTCTGAATCATTCCCACGTTCGGCAAGTCGGAATGCCTTGCTGCACAAACAGCAATCCTCATCCAAGGTCATGTTCACCACTTGCAGCAGTGACGAAGTCACAGGCAGCGCAATAAGCCAGTCACATTATTGAATCCAAAATGAAATTGTCATCATGAAAAGCAGGTTCTACTGTGGGGGCCTATCTGGACAATCCTGATTGCTTGTAGACAGCGACTCTCGTTGGTATTTCTTCTGTCCCTCATGAATCTCTGCTTTCATTACTCGACCATAAATCTGCTTAGCGCACGATGACTAGTAAGACGTCCTCGACCAGTTACCTGAACACCTCGGTGGTGCTCGTGTCTACTGAGTTCAGCTTGAAGAATACGAAGGGTGTGAAGACCGCCAATGAACATCTTGTCATTATCCTCACCATCGGAGAACTTGGGGCAGATGTGGGCATGTAGTGCACGTCATCACATACCTTGCAGAATTGCGTTCAGTCTGATCAGCTCAGCTTTCGAATCGACGTTGAGGTGGTGAGCTGTACATTCATTGCACAACTTCTCCAGAGGAGAGTCGCGCATACAGTGACACCTTCCTCCCGCTATCAATGCCCCCAGACAGAACGAGTGGCGTCTTTCACTATCACCTTGATGTGCTGCATGCTGCATGGTCATGCCATGGAGTAACACCCCCTCACTAAAACTACTCCCGATCCATTTACAGCTTGGCATCACTAGACCAGCCGTGATCAGTACAACACCTAATGTAAGATACTGTATACTCTATCTCCTTCAGTTCTAGCATCAAGTCCTGTATAGTAGCGTGTCCTCGCTTCTCACTAAGAGCGACGTGAAGAGCGCGGTCAATGTTTCTGCCCTTGCTAGTCACCAATACCTTCTCCACAATCGCCGACAGCCGGCTTGTTTCTTTTCTCTTTCTCCTTCCGAAATATCCCTACCTCGTTCAGTGTTGGCCACTACACCTGCCTATCCCTCTCTCTTCCTGTCATGCTTGGTTGTTGAGTGCTTACCTTCGCCACTATTGTTGTCCTCTCGCTCCCTGAACTCCTCAAGTTCCGTCGGCTCTGAAGGTGAAGTAAACAGATCTGGCTTTCAGTCGCGCTCAAAATATTGACATGAGCTTCATCTCAGTCCGACTAGTCCTACCATTTAGGCCACTAAGCGACTGGTGAAAGAGGCAGTATACTCAGGTGATTTTGTCTATGAGGATAAAGTCGAAAGTGCTGGAGCACGCGCGGACTCGCTGACTGCACTCGTCCGAGATGATCGTCCGGGCTCTGCACAGCAAGACACAGAATGTGAGTACTACTGAAGAGATTTCGGCTGGACCAAGTCTAATGCCTGCAGTGCACATATTCGGGACCAAGACTGCCTTAGCAGAGCGCAGAGACTCCACGGCGATTCATGGAGTATTCGCCCTAGTCAAATGCCTGTAAACTTACTGCTTCCTGTTATCTTCGACTCTGGAAGGTATGTGCGTCTTAGTCTCTTTTCTTTCAGCGTTGACAAAATCCCAGTTCTGCCAGGACCAACATGACCATTGTACTCCACCACATTGCTCTCAGAGGTTCGACAAACGAGGTCAGAGACTTGGTGACGTTGAAGAGCTTTGATGACTTGACTCAACCCTTCGATATCTGCGCTACATTCAGGCAGAGCTCCACGCTGGCGTTGTCCAGGTGCCGAAAGTGATCATGGGACTCGTTCACCCTCGAGGCGAATGTCATCCTTCGAGATATCCCTAGTCGGCGTCTTTCTTGCTGCATGTCTCATGACAAGGTACGGGTGCCCTTCACTGGCTGCTCATTGAAGAATTAGGCCCCTGGTGCAAGATGCTTCCAGGCCATCGAGCAACGGATGACTGCTTAGCGTCGATAGCTCGACAGTATACCAGAGCAGGACGGCACTCTCCGTGGCTACTTATATACTGAGTACGGCTGTCATGCTCTCGGCTGGGGTCTTGATGATTCCAGATGATGAAGCTGTCCAAGGACGAGTCCCAATTCTTCCTCATCATACGGCACTCTCTAGTGACTGATAGAGGCTGTGCATGTCCCGGTCCTAATCAGTTGTCTGAGAAAGGTACTGGAGCAATATGGAATGAGCACGGCACTCTCCATAACTGCCTGAGGCCAAGCTGTACCCGCCTTCACACTCCGATCGAGGATGTTCCTCGAGCTGAAACTCCTTCCGATGAAATAGCTGCGGCTGTCCATGGCGGTTTTGCAGTTGCGGTCACTAATGCTCCCCTGTTTGATCATCGCACTGCTTGTGGTGGCATTTTCGCATCTGATGACATAAGAGTTGCTCGTACTTCAGCTACCCACGTCTCGGTTGCTCCAGCCTCGACTGCCCCCAACCGGCGTAACTCAATGGTGGCAATGGCGAAGGTCCAAAAGATCGAGCTGCACCACCCATCACGGTCCAGCCTTCGGAACGCCTGTACACAAGCTCCGTCGGGGGCACAATAGTGGATGTCACCGCACAGTCTGCAGGAGCTCGATGCTCACGCTGATCTATAGTGTAAGCCCGCGGTCGACCGAGAGAATGACTGTGCTGAGATGAGATGGTCTCACATGGCCGCACCGTCAGGAGCACAAAAGTAGATGGTACCGCACAGTCTGCAAGAGCTCGATGCTCACGCTGGTTCATAGTGTAAGCCCGCGTTCGAGGATGACCTGAGTTGAATGACATCGTTTGACATGGCCGTTACCACTCCCTTCACGTTTGCTTCGATATTGTGATACAACGCAGACGACGATGACTCCAGATCTTTTACCACAATAGGAAATCAACCCACTGAATGAATGGGTCGTCAGAGCCTCTACGGATCAAGATCCGGCCCAGATGCTACTAGACTAGGGGAACCACATGTAGCATCATCATGAATCACAGGCTTGAGCATCACATTGTTCACACATGCCGCCCTAGTGTTTCGTCATTCCTTTTTCGCCCAACTCGTGCGTTCCCGTCGATGTCCGCGAGGTAGAGCAAGTTCGGCATGCGTGGCTATGGTGATAAAGGTGAAAGCAGCAAGTGGTCGTCGCTCGAGTGTTGGCCGGCGGAAAGCATGTTTGTGGTGGACGGCACTCTCCCAGACATTCATAACTTCTGGTGCTCGACCTTCATCAATTCACGGTGTGGTCTCAGCATCGACAGCGAGCAGGTAGATCATAAGTCTGAGGTGAACGCCCACTGCACTGCCTTGGCTTTTCTTGGGCACATGGTGTGCCCATGGGGCATCTCATGTGTTATTCGGACGCTGCAAGGAAGTCACACGACGTTCGAAGCCAACAACCCAGTTTTGACCGGTCAGGTCTGAGCTATTTCGCTGCGGTGATCGTGAGATTTTGTCAATTAGCAGGACATGAGGTAGCAATAGCAATGTCTTCATGATACACTCTGGATATTCAAGAATGATTTTGTTCATTCATACTATGTAACTCCTGTTATCACGCTACTGCACAATCCATCTAATACTTATTACTGCGTACCACAAAGAAATCATAGCTCGGCCAAAACACACCCGGGTATCATCGAATCGAAAAGCACAAAACCATAACCATCATGCGAAACCACGTCCATCACTCGCACGCGAAATAGCTCAGACCTGACCGGTCAAAACTGGGTTGTTGGCTCCGAACGTCGTGTGACTTCCTTGCGACCTCAAGGTCTGGCCTTGTCCCGCAGTGCTGAAGGTCGAGTGTCCTCCAGTCTGGCCAAGACCGGACGCGGAGTTAGAGAAGGTGTTGGACGCAGAGTTCAAGCCACCGTTGGCGACATTCGATGAGTAAGCGTCCGTGTTAGAGCCGTAGTTTGATCCACCCTGGCCATACGTGTCCACGTATTGCTGACCCGTGTAGGCCTCAGAGCCTTGGGAGTAGCCCTGACCTTGAGAGTAGCCCTGACCCTGACCCTGAGAGTAACCCTGACCCTGAGAGTAACCCTGGCCTTGAGAGTAACCCTGAGAGCCTTGAGAGTAACCTTGAGAACCTTGAGAGTAACCGGGATGGCCTCCATCGTACTTCTGATCAGCTCCAAAGGCAGAGCTGTCATTTGCCTGAGAGTACGCGTTGGATCCCTGTCCGAGATTGTCCCGTCCACGAATCTGGCTTGGTGCGGTCCTGTGCTCCTTGCGCCTGACCTGCTGAGCCGAAGGAATGTTCTTCGACGCAGCAGCAGAGCCAAGACTGAAGACGGGCGACTCCCATCTGTTGCCATGAGTAGCAAGTTCCTTGTACTCAGTAGCCTTGGTGGAAATGCCACCAGGAAGCCTGATGTTGGGGAACAAAGAGTCGTGCTGGGTAATGGCGACGTTGACAGACTTGTCAGCAGCGACCTCATTACCCTTCTGCTTGCCCTCAGACAGCTTCTGCTGGGCAGCGTTGAAGTAACGCTGGTAGATGTTGCCGACCTGGTCTGGGTTGTTCTTGGCCTCCTCAGTGGCACGGTCAGCCTCCTTCTTGATGGCGTAAGCGAAACCATCGAGCTTCTGAACCTGGTCTCTAAGCTGCTTCTCAATGACCTTGGTGATGATGGGGCGCATGACCTTCAGGAGAAGAGGCTTCACAAGAGCGAAGAGAAGCTTGTGCTTGGACTGCTTCAGGCGAATGTTCATGTGCTGGATGTCGACATCGATCTTGCCAACCTTGAAGAAGTGGGCACGGTCAGTGGCGTCGGCAGTCTCAAGTGCCATCTTGAAGCTGAAGCCAGAGCCACCCAAGAAGATGTCCATGACACCAGTGTCGGTGAGAGATGGGAAACCAGACTTCTTCCTGATGTAGTAGCTGACGTCCTTGAGATCCATCTGAATACCAGAGACTGAGAGCATGACCTTGTTCTTGTTCTTGTTCTGAATGGTCTTGCGGCCCCATCGGAAGTAGTTGTCGCTACCAAACTCGAAGACGTTGGGAGCAAGGTTGTCACCCTCGATGATCAAGTTCTCGATGACAGCATCGGCCATGGGGTCAGAGTACTCAATGCGAGGGATGGGCACGTAACGGACGTTCTCAAATGCGGCAGGGATGATGACATTGGTCAAATCCTGGAGTAGATGAGGCTTGAATGTGGGCTGACCGTTCGAGTCGTTGCCGAGGTCGAGGAACAGCTTCCTTACAGCCTCACCGAAAGACTTGTTCTGGGGGTCACGGTCGAACTCGTTGGCGAGGAACTTGGTCTCGTCAATGATGCTCTGGAAGTGATCCTGGTAGCGGTCGTTGATGAGGAAGTCACCCTGCTCGTAGAGCTTGTTCCACTCCTGAGTGGCGTCGTCGCGGAGAATGTAGCCTTGCTCCTTGAGTGCCTTCTTGGCAAAGCTGTCCATGTGCCTGAGCCAGCCCTTGAACTCAGGGTCACGGTCAGCATCTGCGTAGATGGCATTGAGGCTGTCGAACAGATCCTGAGACGAAGTGTGGTTGGCGAAACGCTCAATGAGAGTCTTGAGGTCGTACTCAGCACGCTGAATGCCGTCATCGCTCTGGTGAGCCTCCTTGGTCATGTTGGTGGTCTGACCAGCAATGTTCCTGGTGTGACCCTTGTACTCCTCTGCAAGGTAGAGGAGAGTGTCAATGGCCTGCTGGTAGTCAGGGTGGCCCTGAATCTCAACAATCATCTTCTTGAGACGGTGGATGATCTGGTCGCGTCGCTCCTCGGGCATCTTGTCCTTTGCGTACTGCTTGAGTCTGTCCTTCCTCTCGCGTGCCTGATCTTGAGTGTCGTCATCGACGTTCTGCTTGGCCTTTGACTGAAGGTTGTCTGCAGCACGCATGGCACCTTTGAGCGCACCTTGACTGTTGGAGTTGCCTTGCTGACCGGCGTTTTGTGCGTCGTTCTTGGCATCCTGGAGGTCTTGCTTGCTGAATGGTGACTTGCTCTTCATAGTGTTCTTGAGGTTGTCGCGGGACATGTCAGGGTTGTCGTGCCATTGGTTCTCCTGAGCAGGCTCATCAATGTTGTCCAAGGCTTCTTGGTCAGGGTTGACCTTGTTGGCAGCCTTTTGCGCACCGTCGCCAGCAACATCGCGGAGGAGAGTGAGCATGTCATTTACTGCGCAAGTCAGCTGGTGTGAACGACTCCATGAGCAGATGATACGTACGAAGCTTGCGGAACTGGCCGTTTGAGATGATCAAAGTTCCGAGTGTGCGCAGACCGTTGAGAGCTTGGTTACCATGTTGCTTGGCAGTCTCGCTGTCGACAGGCGCGTTGGGTGTTGAGGCGCTTCCGCCAGTGAGACCCTGACATTGCCAGATAAAGTCTTGAAGAAGGTTGCCCTGGTTCTTGCTGAGCAGTAGCATCTTTGCCTCCTCAACAACACGACGAAGATCCTGGACTAAGTCGCGACCTTCGTGAGAAAGTCTGGCAGAAGGAGATGTGAGTGCTCGCGATGCGAGGAAGCTGTTTAAAGCGACATCGATTTGCTCGTTCTAGTGTAAAATGTTACGATCAAGCAGTTTTGCTATACGTGATGTGACTTACGCTCGGGACCTTGCCGTTTGAGAAAGCCTCGAAGATTCCTATTCGGCAATTAGCTTGCCACCATTGCGCACAACAGATGGACAGGTAAACGCATACCATAGAGCTGGAGCTTCTGGTTGACATCCTTGTCCTTCTGCGCCTTGTTCATAGGCACGTTGACCGACATGATGTGCTAAACTTGATGAAAATGAGCTTTGGTCGGAACCTCTTCGATTCGATGGAGCGAATGAAGCAGGAGGATGGTAAGGTATTAAGTATTAAGACCAGTACAACTGCAAACAAGTAAGGGGTATAATGTAAAGAAGCAAATGCGCGCTGTTTTGATGTGATGATGGGACGGGATGAAGTGAGGTTGAGAGGGGAGAAGCGACAGAAGTTTCGTTTGTTATTGAACCGGATCGCAGGGAGGCAGGCGTGCGGCAGGCGGCGGGTGGAGCTCTTAATAGGGGAGGGAGGTTCTGGTTCTGCTATGACATATGCGCTGCCTTGGCAACTACGAAATCTCCTTCTTTTGGTCTCATCGGTCATCGTGCTTCTTCAGCCAGGCGAGCTAGTAGTAGTTCAAGGCTAGGTATTGATTTCTGGCCCAAGCAGAAGTACTATAGACATCTGAAGCTTCCCGCTCCCTTCTCATCGTACCTGCTTGCTACTCCAGGCACATATACTCCCCACGCAACATGCATCTCTGCTTTGCACTGTCTGTAGCGTACTGCGTACTGGATAAAACTGAGAGTAAATAGCGAATGTAGGAGCTAATCTCCCAATTCTCCACCGCCGTTTCCCTGCTAAGAAAACCTGGAACACCCACCGACCTCTTCATCCTATAAATGCAGTCTCAAACACTACCCGCCATGCTAGGTATGTCACTATGAAACAACTTACATCTACTCAGCAAACAGAAACGACTCTTCAGCCTTCAGTGTTTGCTCGTTTTAGCACCAATGAAGGCATGCGAACCATTCGAATATTGAAAATACGTTACTGCTATGATGTCAAAAAGCTGGGGGATTGCGCCCAGCTTTCCTATGCGCCATCCCGTTCAGCCGCTAGCCGTCCACGTCTCCCTGCAGCTGGAGCACATCGTGTTTGGCCATGGTTCGGCGCACAAACGCCACGTCGCAGCTTCGTCATGTCTTGTTGCCACTCGAGGCCGGAGACGTGTGAAGCTGTATTCAGTGTATTCGCAGTATCGCATCGTATCTGTGGTGGCATGACACAATCTAATGATCACAGTCGCGTGGCTATTCTCCACCATAAGGTATGTTCAGGAGAAAATCTCTTTTCGATTAACTAGTGACATCTCTACGGTATGCTACTTCACGGGATCGTGAGTGTGAGTTTGCGTGTATGGACATGGGACGTGAATCGGAGGATGCAAAACGACGGCAAAGCTCTGACAGGGCAACGTAGTGTGAGTGACAGCTTTGTGGCTTAATTGGGATCTCATGGCCATGTGCTTTGGTCTTGTAGTTGCAGGTCTAGCCGCAAGCCACGACAGGGTACACGTAATTCGGCCCTCAAGACACGACATCTTCGATCTGAGACTTTGGCTATACTGTGGTTGAGTTTCAGAAGTTCTTCTGCCGTAGCTATCGTTCCTTTGTACAGGGCAATCGTAACAATGATGAGCACAATCCCCCCTCTCTCAGATCCTACAGGCTGAGAGGCCTGCGACAATCCTCGTCGCACGTTCTTCAGTACAACCCTAGAGGACTACGCCTCTAATGCTGCATATGGTGGCGTGACACTCGGCAATGGCCCATGATGGAAGTCTTCTGCGGGTGGAAGTGAAGGCGAAGGGACGAGGTTTCGAAGGTGTGGCAGCGTATGAGCGGAATATGTGGTGCTTCCCAGTCACGCCTGTGTCGTGCTCGGCGAAGTGCACACAAGAGTGTACATGCTGCATGACGAATGCGTCAAGGCAAATGAGGTTACTGGGAGCAGCCATCGGCAAGAGGAACTGTGAAGCAGACTTCGAGTGATATCCATATGACAAGGACTGACCTGGAAGTACGAGGTCTCGTGCAGAGCTTGTCCTTGAATAGCCCGCCAAACTATGCAACAACATTCTGCCCAACTCGAACTCGTAGTGCAGTATACCTATTTACACCACAAAGTGCTGGATCTCGTTTGGAGACGGGCAACAATCAATTCGACGAAGTAGATGAAATGTAGGAGCATGAGGCGCCTCTGGTAGCAGTCGAGTACTGTATTGACCATTCTGCTCGGAGCTGGCCCCGGGACTTGGTGGCGTCGTGCTTACAGCACATTAGATAGTCTTCAGTATCCGGTATCATTCTTCACTTCAGGCTCAATTGCGTCGCTCTCGTTTATCCTTCGTGTAGGCTATGTCAATTTTGGTTCTAGCCTTTGATTGCTATCAAGAGCGGCCACACTCTCGCACGCTCTGAACCATAGAGCTGGGCGCGTCCAAGATCTCTTTTCATTTTTTCGCGCGTTTCAGAACTCCCGTGTATATTGCTTCACATCATGCCCAAGAAATATGTTGACAAACACAAACAAGCTCGCCTGGCCTTCTCACCGCTGCCATCATCATCACCAGCAAAAGCAAGTCAACCAGAAGCAACTCGAGAACGTGCTGCCGCGATAACTATCGAGATGTCGCCACACAGAGCTAAGAAGAGGAAGCTCGATGATTACTACGTACCAACGCCGCTCTCGTCGTCTCAAGTGCAGTCGTCTCAAGCGGAGAAGGCTGCGCTCAATATGCTGAGCTCGCCGTCATCAAGGTCATATGGTCGAAACTTCATGGCGCCAAGTACTCAGCCTACCTCAACATCACGGAGACGTCGCGCACAGACTACGTTGCTGGATGATAGTGATGCAGAGGATGCGCCGCACGCTAATTCTGACACGTCGTCGGCATCGGGTAAGGAAGGTGCTGCCAATGACAATGGGGACGACGATGAATTGCCAGATGTATCAGTTGCGTTAAACAGAGCATCCAGGCGACGTCGAAGAAAGAGACGAATCGAAGAGTCGGATGAGGATGTCATCTCACCTGAGGCATCTACCCGTAAGCAGAGAATCAAGCCGATCGTCAGTCTAGTGGGATCAGACGAGGAGGAGGAGGAAGTGCCTCGTAGTGCCGGTCGGAGAAAGCAACTCGTCGAGGAAGACGAGGATTCAGACGATGAGCCCGTCGTTATCAGTGCTCGACGTAGAAGACTGGTCCGCCCCGTCGACTCAGAAGATGAGGAAGACTCGCCCGCACGCAAAAGCAAGTCAAAGACTCGTGAGGATCTGGACGATGATCTCGAGTTCTTGAACGATTCGGGTAAGTATTCGCCGCCAGGAAAATGAAAGGTCACAGCTGACCATCACATTCAGACTCGTACGCCTCTCGCCCAGCACTGACCACGAAGAAAACAGCCAAACAAACAGCTCTCGAAGCCCTGCGCAAGAAGCGCGCCAAGCAGACTTCAATCGTGATCAGCGAGGACGAAGAACCCCTAGGAGTGCCCGAAGACGAGAGTTTGTCCGAGCAAGACGTCTCCGACCACCAAGACTCCATCATGCAAGCTGGGCAAGGCGAAGAAGACGAAGAAGATTTCATAGTTTCCGACGACGAGCTATCCCCTTCCCACGTCGCCGTCGAGCTTCCCCTCCAATTCTCCCGCTACGCCAAGATGAAGCCTGCCGAGCTCTTCAAGTATATCGTCGAGTGGATGGTGCAGAAAAAGATTAACCCTGCCTTCGCCATGGGCGATGATGTGTACAAACTGGCATTTGATCGTCTGAACGACTTTGTCAAGGGCATGGGCGGCAGCAAATTTCAGAGCTCCATCTGGCAGAGGGAGTTCACGCTTGAATTGCTGGGACGCCCCGAGTTGGAAGAGAGCCAGCAGAGTGGCCTGATTAGCTTGCATGGCTGTGATGCGTGCAATAGGACGAGTCATCCTGCGACATTCGAAGTGCGGTTCACGGGGCCAAAGTACGACAAGGAGACGCTAGATGAGGAATCCGAAGACGACGATGAGGACGATGCGTCATCCTCCTCCTCTTCTTCTTCTTCTTCTTCTTCTTCCTCCTCCGCCTCCGCAGACGAAGACGACAATGCTAACGCCACAGCCCCCCGATCCCGCAAATCCGCCACCAGCAAGACATTCTACCTAGGCAAATTCTGCATGGCCAATGCACGGAACCTGCACACTCTCACGCACTGGCGGTACCACCTCAACGAATGGGTCATCGACTACATGACCAACGCCAAATATCTGACTCCCGAACTCATTGTGAAGAGGGACAAGTGGAGCACGAAGAAGAGGCGGAAGTATGCGAATAAGATTGTGGATGCGATGGAGGAGGAGGGCGAGATTAAGAGGTTGCATGGGGATTTTAGGAGGGAGGTTAGCTTGGCGCAGAGGACGACGGAGGGGAGGTATGGCGGGGTGGGGTATGAATGAGGGAGTGGGTGTGGCGGAATGATCGCTGCGGGGTGGGTTCATTGTCTGTGGAGCGGGCGAGGTGGCCTCGCGGATGCGCTATCAATGAGTATGGTTGGATATGGATGCATCACGGGGCTGAGCTGGGAGCCATCGTCTGCAGGACTGGGTACATGGCATGATGTGATGAAAAGATGGACTAATCCGAGGGTCGATTCCCACTTGGCAGTGCAGCTTGATGCATAGTGCAATTCAGTGATCAATAAGGAACCAAATGTCGTGGGTATCTCTAGTCGCTCCCACCTAAAACAGTCTATGCCATACCAATGTCCAAACGCCGTGCTATTCTCATCATCGTACTCATCATGACACTACCTCTCTCACACCACCCCTCATGTCCTCACAGGAACCGTCCCCGTCTCCTGCCCCTGCTCCAAATCCTGCTGCCTGCCACCGTTCCCACCGAACCCAAACCACCCTCGACTCCCCTGATTCTGCTGCACAATATTCTGCCGCTGCTGCTGTGGCTGCACCGTCGGCGGCGCCATGTTCTGCCCTGGTGCCGCCGTCCCTGTAGTCCCGTACTGTGCGTGTCCGCCTTGCTCACCCAACTTGTCCACTCCGTCGATCATGCCCACGTCTTCTGGGAAGGGTTCCAGCCCGTCCATTTCTCGCTGCTTTGGGTCCCGTGGCCCGTGCTTCTCTTTGAGGTAGCGCTCGAGGACAGACACGTTTTTCGTGTTGCAGCGCCAACTTGCGTCTGCGAGATCTCCTAGTATGGGCACCAACCCGAGGGCGAAGTCAACGGCAACTACACGTATGTTATGACCCTTCCCTCACTTCGCACATAGTTCGTCAACCTTACCATTGAACCACATCTTACTAGTGATGTTCGGCGGCAGTCCTCCCGTGACCGTCTGACACAGATAGACCAGCTGGATGGCAAAGTAGAGGTCGATGACATCGCCGATCCAGGGGATCAAGCCGATGACAGAGGACCAGCCGAAGCGGAGACCGAAGAGAGAGAAGAGTGACATATCGAGGTGGTAGGCGCGGCGCTTGGCTTTGGAGAGGACGGAAGCGTCATGGTCGGGGAGGTAGGAGGGGATTTGCTTCTTGACTTTGCGTGGCTTTCCGTGTTTATCCTTGAGGGTGGTGAAGTAGGGCTGTGGGAGGAGTGATTAGTGGTGGTGGAGGGATTGCACAATCAGGAAACAGAAGCCTGAGCAGAATCCACATGACACTCTCACTGGGATTCTTCTGGACTGATGCTCTTTGACGGTAGGGGTCGGTTGGATGAGGCAGGAGGAGGTGGAGTGGTTGGAACTGAGGAATGCGTACATCATCGTCGCCGCCGACGGATTTGTGCTTGTACTTTTCGAGCTGCGAGCCCAGAAGCTTCTTGGCTGCGTAGTTGGTGATGATTTGCGCCATGTTGGAACGGATGTATGGTTCGTGGGTAAGAACTAAATGGCGTCTGTGTTGTTCTTGCACGATGATATAGGTACGCGTTGTACAAAATGAATGCTGTGGCAGGGAAGCTGGACCAGTGTCTGTTTGCGCGGCAAGCAGGCAAGACCAGGCAATCTACAAATAAACCTGAAACATCGATACGCGTCATGTTCGGCAGTCTTTCCGAAATGCCCATGTTCGACCTCCTCAAATCAGCATTCTCACTACCCTGCCATGTTGACAGCTCGCAGCCCCTCGACGACAACCACCGTGCCAGCAAGCAGTCTTCGAAGCAGCCCAAGAAGCCCAGTCACAATTAAAATATAACCTCTTAGCGACCGAGCACCAACATCCACATAAGAAGAACATCCGCGATTTTGACGGCCGGCCGGAAGTCAAAGCCGATCGTGCTGTGTAACCTCGTCCTACCACTGGCTGCCCTCTTGTCAGCCTGTTGAATGCAGTAGCTTGGTTGTGCACATAGAGACAATGTATAGTGTCAATACAGGACAACATGGCAGACACAAAGATGCAGCTAGTTGACTGTAAGCTCGACCTCCGGACAAGGAATAATGGCAATAGAACACCACACTGACAAGCACAGGGCTTGACGACCTATGCGCCCGATTCCTAATCAATATACCACAAGAAGACTTAGCATCACCTGAACGGATATGTTTCCAGATCGAAGAAGCACAATGGTTCTACGAGGACTTTGTCCGTCCACTCGACGCGTCCCTTCCGGCGCTCACCTTGCGCCAATTCAGTCTACTCATGTTCAAGCACTGCCCAATGCTGGCATCGTGGCCCGAACATTACTGCAATATGGCATTCGACCAGTTTATGGCATACAAGGTCCGTGTGCCTGTGCGAGGCGCTATCATGCTGAATGAAACCCTGGACGAAGTACTCCTTGTACGCGGATGGAAGAAAGGAGCAAGCTGGAGCTTTCCTCGCGGCAAGATCAACAAGGACGAGGATGACCTTGACTGTGCTGTCCGCGAGGTCTATGAAGAGACGGGACTCGAGCTTGCCGTGGCTGGATTAGTTCCTGCGAAAGCCGAGCAGAAGTTCATCGAGTTTGACATCAAAGGCCAGCATATGAAGCTATTTGTCTTCAGAGGCATTCCCCAGGACATCAGTTTCCAACCGCGAACGAGGAAAGAGATTGGCGTAAGTAGAATGCTTTGTGGTAGATAGCAGAATACTGAAAGTCGTACAGAAAATCGATTGGTATAAGCTTGCCAGCTTGCCAGGTTGGCGCAAGAACAAAAATAAGCAAGGTACAGCGCAGGAAGAAACCTTGAAGGCAAACATGTTTTACATGGTCGCACCCTTTCTTGGACCGCTGAAGAGATGGGTTGGAGAGCAGAAGAAACGCATGTCGCAGCTTGCGCCGGAGACTACTCACGAACAGTACATCACAGATGACGGACTTACACAAGCTGAAGCTCTGAGACAGCCAGAACCAAGCGTGGAAATGCCTCAAGCCTCCACTGCTAACCTGATGGCACTTCTTAGAAAGGGCTCGCAGGCGACAAGAGCGCACGTTCCTTCTCAGCACCCACACGTCATATCTAATGGCGTAACTGGGCCTCCTGTGGTCCAAAACGACGCTGCTGATCGCTTGAAACAACTCCTGAGTGTTCCCTCTACTCATCACCAAAGTAGCCACCGTGGCTCCTCAGCACCTACATCGCAGGAGTCCAAGGCAACTGATCTCCTCGCGATGTTAAGGCAAGGCTCGACTGCATTACTAGAACCATCCTTCCAGCCGCCGCCACCAAGGACGCCGATCGAGCAAGTCGCCAACATAGCGTATGAGCCGAGACGCCCATCCCATCAGCATACACGACCTGCCGAGACCACTCCAGCGCATCCTCCGCCGGAGTTCGCATACACACCTGCACGAATGGCACAACGTGGGCAACAACAACTCCTAAGTTCGAACAATCACTGGTCAACCCCGCCCCAACCTGCCTTTGCTCAAGCCCTGCCCCATCAATCTGCATGGTACTCGCAACAGAACCATCAAGTCCCGAACTCATATGACGAACATAGCGCCAGATCTGTCAGGGCGGAGTCTACGCCAATGTCCCAAGGATCTGCGCCTCCTTCAGCCGACCAATTACCTCGTCCCAAACTTAATAGTCATGCTATGAGCTTACTGAACATGTTCAAAAGTAACAGCAAGCCGAATGTGGCCAAAGAGGCGACCACAGTGCCTCTCACTCCCACACCCACTATCAACCATCCGACGAGTGAAAATCCTGCGCTCCTTGAGCTTTTCACATCCAAGGCTCCAAGTGCTGCCGTTAAGAGTCCACGCCCAGAGATTCGAGCATTACCTGCGCAACGACCTGGCTCATATCAGTCTGACCCCCAACAGAATGCTCTCTTAAGCCTCCTGCGCACACCCTCTGCTATGGCACCGCAGGTCGTGGAGTCTCCGCCAACTCCCCTTGATCAAGTATCGTCGGTACCAAAGGTCCCGCAAAATCCAAAGACACAAGCGCCATTGAGCTACGCCCAGATCATGACCGGCCAACGTGGGGCGACTCCCGACCAAAGCCCCTTGGTGACATCTACATCTAGCAAGCCCTCGCAAGCACAACCCTTGAGCGAGATTATCGAAGCTCAGACACGACATTTGGATCTGCCGGACAGTGGCACGGTACGACGAAATCCTCGCAATAGATCACCAGTTGTGAGCTCTCCAGGACGATCTGATGTGTCAAGTGCCGGTCCTGGTGGTACTATGCCACGAACAAGACGACATGCAGAAAAGCCCATTCACAACAACGTTGGCAGCACTGTTGAGCAGCGACCAGTACCTATTCAGATTCTCAAGAGACCTGCGCCTGTTGAGGACCAAGCGTCGGTCGAGTCACCGGAAAAGCCAATCATTACTCCTGCTATAGCACTATCAGAGCGGACGTCCGCACCCAAACCACAATTGACTGCGGCGAAAGCACCTACGAAAGCGCCTGCGCCCAACAGGGGTTCCGTCTCAAAGCCGTTTCAGCCACAGATTCTGCGAAGACCACAACAAGCATCGCCTACCGAACCACTTGAGCTACCCGCTACGAACACGTCACCTCGGTCTACGGGTGTCGCTCGTGTTGAGGCTCAAGAGACTGAACAGAACGTGACGGATAAGACGAAAGCCCTGATGTCACATTTCATGAAGGCCGAGACTCCAGCGCAGCCAAAACAAACCGCCAAGGCTCTGCCGGCAGTGACCTCACTAGCACCGGACTTACCCTCGATAGCCTCACCGGTGTCTGCGCAGCAGAGTGTTTCGCCCACGGACAATCGAAGCGCCCTGCTATCGCTCTTCTCGAGGCAGAATACTTCGGCGTCAAACATGCAACGTCCTGGTATTGTCAAGTCGCCGGAGCTCACTCGGCCTGCCGCTGCTGACAGGCAGCCCAGCATGCAGAATAGTCATCAGTCCTCGCTTTTATCACTTTTTGGTCAACCACGAGCTCCGCCCTCGATCGATACTGCTGCGGAACCTGCGCAGTCAGCTTTGATGAGTCCCGTGAGCGTTGTGTCTAATGGCTCCAATGAACGAAGACCAACTTCCGGGGGCACGATCGCAGAGCTGAAGCGTGGTAGTATCCAGTCTTTTGGGAATGGAAATGGAGAAGGCATAAGACCTAGAATCAATAGTACGACATCGAAGGATGGAATAGGGAGCGGACGGCAAACGCCGATCAGCAGTACGGACAGAGGCTTCTTGCTCAATTATCTACAGGGATTGCAACCCAGGAAATAGTATGATATTTGATAGCTGTTTACCTCAAGATCGAGTTACAATACTACTTCAAAATGCTTTTACTTCGATGTCTCCCGTCGTTAAGGTGATTTTGTCACATGTGATTTGATACTCATTGCGGAAAAACATTCCGCCTGTTTCCACGCAGAGAATTCGGGAAGACCCCATCACTAGTCGACGAGAACATCACGAACTTTGTTTTTTGACCTCATACTAACCATACACAGCCGTCAAGGTATGCATATTGTGTTAGGCGCAATGGCGTCGCAGATACAGTAGCTGATTCCGATTCAGATGGTCTCCTCATCCAAGCATGTCCCCATCGTCAAGAAGAGTACGTCAAACCCAGTCCGAATCAGCGGAACTATAGAAAGAAATATCCATCAATGAATCGAGATTGCGACAATTAGCTGGACGATATTGGCGGAGCAAGACTCACAGAGAAGAACGAACGTTCTGACATATTCCCTCAAACAGAGACAACCAGGTTCAACCGCCACCAGAGTGACAGGTTTATGCGCGTAGACCCGTCGTGGAGGAAGCCAAAGGGTATCGACAATGCTGTGAGACGTCGCTTCAAGGGTCAGACTCGCATGCCCAAGGTACGGACTTTCTAAATGAGACACTCGGGCAGGATGGCTTGGAGGATCGGGAAGGATGGTTGGGGAAGACGATGGAATTGGCATGTATTGAGTAAAGGCAGGAATGGAAGAGCAATGCGGTTGGCGAAATAGAGCAAGGATGGGACATGAGATAATGAACAGAACGCTGATATCAAGGACAACAGATCGGATACGGCTCAAACAAGAAGACCCGCCACATGATGCCTTCCGGCCACAAGGCTTTCCTCGTTCACAACACATATGACTTGGACATGCTCCTCATGCACAACCGCACATACGCCGCAGAGTATGTCAAATCCTCTCAACTATGCCGGACACGAAGAGCTCGATCTGGCCAATAACAGCACAATATACTAACTTCGATTCTCCTGCAGGATCTCCCACGCTGTGTCAGCAAGGAAGCGGGTTGACATCCTCGCCAAGGCTAAGGCGCTCGGTGTCAAGGTTACCAACCCCAAGGCGAAGGTTACGACTGAGGTATAGATGATGAGATTGGTAGTCGGTGCGAGTGGAGAATGAATGGAAGGCTGGATGGAAGGATTTGTGGACGAGTGAAGATCCGTGACGTTGGTACAAGAAGATATCGATGCATGGACTCGGAGCTCTTATGATACCAAGGAATGAACCAAAAAGCCATCGCCAAATCTCTGGTGTCTGAAAGTGTTGCTCGTGGATGTGTAAGAAAGAAAGATGGAAAGCGGATAGCCACGAAAGGTGTGGCTTGAGCTTAGTATTTCAGTGACAGCGAGGACAATATTGACCATACTCGGCGCTCCAAGCCCTTTTCCACACCGAGACACTCAGTTGCTGATAACATTGCCCAGCTAGCCGACACATTGCATCCACATGCTTTGGCTTTCACCCGATGCAGACACGACCCATCACGATCCCGCCTCCTCTCATGTTAGTGCCACTGCAGCCAATGAAACACAATTGTATGAAGACAGTATCTAGACTGTCAAGAGCGTGCAGCATGAGGATGTAAAACTTTCGCGTTACCTTGCTTGTGCAATGAATGGAGAGTGCCAAAGCATCCTCGCCAGTCCGACAGCGAGAAGAGTCGTTTCCGGTACAATTCATCCATGACTAGAGACGTGTGAAGAGTGCCGAACCACTACAAGCCCTAAAGCACTGTCTTGATATAGTGTACATCATCAGCCCGACAGACAGCAAGAAGAGTTTTTTCCGAAAACTTGACCCAAGACTAAAATGCGTGAAGAGTGCCGTAAGACTTTCACAGTCCTGGAGATCACTGTCTCCTTATGGTGTCTATTATCAGTGTAAGAATCAGAAGAGTTAAGCTTAAACACGCGTGTTGAGAATCACCTTCAGGTTGTCACTTGTATGCCGATCAAGCCTCGGCATTGTTTCAGCAATATGAAACAAGTCCTCCAATCACAACTTCATCCTGACACGATATATACACCACTTGTGACTCTCGCCACTGCCCGTCATATCTACCTAAATCCACTTGCTCCATTACCCACTGTGTAGCTTTGTCCGCACATCCTCCAAGCCTCAACCTCTCTTCCTCCCCACGGCAATCCCAAATCCACAACACACAACCTTTTCCTCCTCCACCCACTCCTTTCCATGCCTTCCACACCACCATCATCGACAGACACCGACCTGACCTCCCTCCGCGCCCGCCGTCCCCACCACTACCCCCACACCCTCAGCTACCGCACCCGCTGGCTCGACTGCGACACCTACGCCCACCTGAACAACGCCATCTACACCCACCTCTTCGATAGCATCATCAATGCATACTTGATCACGCATTGTGGACAGGTGCCGGGAAATTCATCAACCTCACCACGTCCATCACCACCGACCTCAATTCCATTGACATCGAGTTCGAATTCAACGTCATCTGGACCAGTGGTAGTGGCATCGCCAGTGACTCAGAGGGAGAGTCGGGAGAGAAGGGAGCCCTCACCAAGTATAGCGCTGATTGTGGCTGCGAACACGGATTATCTCGGTCCGGCGGTCGAGTTTCCCGAGGTCTGCCGTGTGGGCGCCAGGGTGGTGAAGTTGGGGACGGCGAGCGTGGTGTGGGAATGCGCTGTCTTTGTGGAGGAGGGGGATAGTGGAGTGGTGGATGAAGGAAAGGGAGCTAGGGCTGTTGGGTGAGTGGTGCGTGATGCGTCTTGTGTGCGAGACTCGGAGGGACAGTCAGACAGCAGAAAGAGTCGCGTGCATGATCTGGAAGGGAGG
>Ga0058698_10000409_pt1 | contig 24402 bp, 15 predicted proteins | sample AgamicAsSfe_FD_67288 | JGI IMG/M metagenome (GOLD analysis project Ga0058698, IMG submission 67288) | Agave microbial communities from Guanajuato, Mexico - As.Sf.e | ecosystem: Host-associated > Plants > Phyllosphere > Phylloplane/Leaf | place: Guanajuato, Mexico | collected 2012-05-30
CGGCTGGTGCTGAGTTCGGCGTAGAGTTCGGGGTAGAGATGGGCGAGCTGCACGGGGATGTCCGTGTCGAGGACGAGGCTGAATACTGGCATCATCGTATACACCGTAGCATACCCAACGAGCAGCCAGTCGCGATACAATGCCACGGGCTCGAAGCGACTCGAGATACTGAAAACAGTCTGACAAACACTGATAATCAGTCCGCGATGAATGACAAACTGCGACAACTTCGCCGATCGCTTATAGCTATTACGACCATGCCACATGAGCAATTTTGTAACGTGGCAGAATTGCGTGATGGAGAAGTCTGCGGCGAGAGAGGCTTGACGGCCCTCTTTGCCAACGATGCCGATGCCGACGTCAGCCGCTTGGATCATGCTGACGTCGTTGCCGCCGTCGCCGATGCAGCAGATGCGCTTTCTGGTGTGGGCGCGGATGAGGAGGGCCACGTCTGCTTTTTGGGTGGGTGAGCAGCGGCAGGCGACGACGGCGGGGAGGCGGACGGCGGCGGTGATGAAGGCGTCGCGGTGGTGGGTGAGCATAAATGCGAGGGATTCGCCGTCGATGAGCAAGCAAGCGTCTGGTTTGCTTTGGAGGAAGTCGAGGGAGGATTGGGCGGCGTCTTTGCGGGAGAGCTTTGTGATGGCGTGGATGTACTGGCCGCGACCGACGAGGCGGGCTGAAATTGCGACGCAACGCGCCGTTTCGACCTTGTCTCCCGTGAGCATCCATATCTTGACTCCTGCGTTTCGGAGAAGCTCGAGCGATGGTTTCACATCGTGCTGGAGCTTATCCTCAACCCCGGTGACACCGAGAAGCTCAAGATCCTGCTCGAGGAGGTCCCCAACCACTCTAGCCATAGTAGCATCGCGATCGTGCAGAGATAGCGAGGCATCCCTGTATTTCGACGAGAAGTCTGCGTATTGCTGGGCAGAAAGCTTCTTCCGGCCAACAACCAAAGTTCTCAAGCCTTCTCTGGCCATGTTTGCCGTCTCTTCGTCCAACCAGTCATTCGCTGCAACGATAGGACTCATTACGGTATCCGCGCCTTTTTGATAGAACCAGGTGGTGTCTTCGTCAGTCTCGCCACCATCCACGCCAGTAAAACGTAGAATGATACCCATACGCTTTCCTTCAGAAGTGAACGGGAAGACATGTAAGATACTCACTCGAGCAACGACCTGTCCAGTATGTGTCGACTCGAGTACCATCTGCTTTCGATCACGTTGTACCAGCCTCAAGCCAACCATTTCTGTCCACCGCACAATGGCTATCTCGTCTGGCGACGAAGCTTGATACGTCGTGACCGGCTTATCACCTTCCATCTCAGTACTGGGTGTGACGTTATGACACAATGCCAATGTCAAAACGAGGTCCCTGACCCGCGACCCAATCTCTCGACGACTTTTGGGCGTGCCGGACGAAACGCCCTTACCGTCGCTATTCGATGCCGAGACGAGCCCAAATCCTTGTCTCACGTATGACACGACTTCTGACATGGCCTCATTTGCATATGATACTGTCCCAACATGTATCTTTCGCAATTGCATCTCATTCTGTGTCAATGTTCCTGTCTTGTCGCTGAGCAGATACTCAATGCGACCCAGATCCTCTGGTATTGTGCTTGTCCGCACAATCGTTTCTGGGATGTCGGTGTCATGTTGGACGAACCAAGCGTATACTGATTTTCCGAGATCAAGGTTGACGCGCAAACTTATAGGCACTATTGTCGAGAACAGGATCAAATATCGCATGACACCAATGTACCACTGACGGTCGGCAGGATACTCTATCTGCTCGATCGCCACCAGCACTAGTGAAAGCAGGAGTGTTAATGCGCACAGTATTTTCGTCAATGAGTTCAGCTCGTATTCGAGCAGTCCTGTCTTGCTTCGGGAGGCTGACGTTGATAATGCTTGACGAGTCTGAGGTCCAGAATACACGACTGCAGCATAAACTGAGCCACTGGAAGCTATCACAGTATTCGCCCATGCCGTATTATCAATTGTAAGTGGCAATGAGGATGAGCCTAGCGTCATTGAACCTATAAACTCATTGACTTTCTTATCCGGCATACTTGCATTGATGACAAGTTGTGCCAGCCGTCCCGGAACTAGAGACTGCGAGAGACCAGGTGCCAGTCGTAACTTCCAATCAGTTTCACCATCGAGTTGGTCAGTTCTTATGAACGTCTCTCCTGTGTCGTCCGTCTTGCTCTCATTGGCGTCGTTGATTGAGGTTTTCAGGATGACCAGATCTGCTGGCACTCTCTGGTCTTTACCTAGCTTGAGAACATCGCCGACTTTAAGATCACGAGACATCTTGGTGAACTCGTGAACGGGTGATGCAGATTGCCCAGTGTTGCTGCTGTCCAAGGACATCTCCTCCTCGTCTATGTCAGCTAGTCTGCTATGACTGCCACCCTTCGCCTTCGACACCGTCGACATTTTCGACTTGTTCTGACCACTTTTTGCTTTTGCCTCGAACGCCAGAACAACATATCTCTCTGAATTAGCCTCTGCATCTCGACGCCGTCTCGTGATATCGTCCAAAGCCTCCTTCCCTAAGGTCACGCAGAGCACGAAAGCCAGAGGTGCGACGTAAGTACTAAGGTATCCTATTCGTAAAGCAGGCACAATCTGAGATAGTGCTACCAAGAGGAAATAAAGATTAAGGAAAAAAGAAAATTCGTGGTATAGCGTCCGTGGAAGGAAAGACCAAGGCGTGTATTTAGCATTCGAGACCAGATTTGGTGGATAGCGTGCTGTTTGTCGTACCCCGACTGTGATCTCTCGGGCACTGGCAGGATCGTAGTCCTCGGCTACCTGTGACTGTGGCGTAGATTTCATTTTTGACCATATGTTCGATAGGCTAGCCGTTCGATCATGCCCTTTCGGCCTTGAGCCACCAGGACTTCTTTGCTTCTTGGATAATAGTGGTCCAGAATCATCTTCAAGACTTGTTGTATTATCAGACTCTCCTTTGTTGTCGAGTAGACCCTCGGTATCCTCATCGTGCAGTCTATTTGGTCGCGTATATCCTAACTCATCAGACTGACGCGACAGGCTGCTATAGCTACTGCGGTGAAGGCTGCGCAGTTCCAGATTTCCACCTAATGCGCCAGAGCTGCTGTTTCCGATAAGTCTATGACCATTTGCGCGACGAGCAGAAGCCCCAGCCAGCGGGGAGAAGGTGTCGAGCTCATCAAGGGCCAAGTCCTCATCTGAATCATCGTGATCGTCGAAGGCATGTGTGGGTCGCGGATGGTATTTCGACATCAAGGACGTTCATTTGGCTTTGAGGGAAACGCTGAAGAGCGCCAGGAGGGTATGGGAGGTGTGATGTATCTCGAAGTATTTTAGAGGCCTCGATGCTAACGACCAGATACCCGTCAGCTCAGCATAAGCCTGCAAATGCTAGAGTAGTTGTTGTTGTTGTCGTTCCTCAGACAGCTCTGGAACGAGCCGTTGCATGAATGACATGATCGCCCATGATCGCGACTTGAAACACGCCAGCTAATCACTTTTCTGGGAAAGCGACCACGTCTCCGGACACTGAACACTCAACACATCTGACAAGCCATCATCGCACGGTCTGGAGTGCTTCACTGCATCTATGGACTCGGGAGGATGGTCAAGCAGCGCTGGCGATCAAGATGCCTATGATGATTGGGCAAATGCTTTGGCCTCTACACCAGCCATTCCTTCATCGCTAGTCGATGGAACCGGCTCGGACACGAACGAGCGTACTGGCACGAATAACGCCACATTAATCACTATATCTCCCAAAGACTCGTCGAATCTGGACCATGTCTTTGGTCATATCCTCCACGCGCAGAGCGACTCGCAATCCCCCCCGATCGAAACAATAGAGGAACCTCGAATAGAAGTGGCAGCATACAATCAGCATCCGGTAATCCAATCATTGCCTACTCACCCTTCTGCCCTCGATTCTGCTGCTGGCCCGCAACATCTACACGAGCGATATACAGGTGACTCCCAAGCTCAAGCTCAAACAAGCGACTCCGTACCGGTCGAGGCTACGCCAGAAGACCAAGAGTGGAATCACGACACGGGTGGCTCCGCGTCTACAATCTCGCAAGAACAAAATCATCTCCATCATGGCGAGTCTGGTCCGTACGATACTGACGATGGTAACGAGCTCCATGCAGCTACCAACACTATACCCTCTTCGACCGACAATCCCTTTGATGATGCGCTCACCGTTCCTGTGGATGATGTCGAAGATGCGGAACCCGTCATCAATGTCATAAGGATGCATCAGGAGGCTCTACAAGAAGAATCACTAGAACGAGATCTAAGCTGGATGGTGACCGACGAGCCTGGCCCAACGAGTACGTTAGGAAGCCAATTTCTGGCAGGCAATCCAGGGCAAATGGAGCAAGACTATACAGACTCAGACAATGCGGAAGCAACGCTGTCTGAAGCTCAAGCATTTCCGACTCAGTTCGAGGTGGCACAGGCTCATGATGATGTGGGACCCGCACTTGATAGCGACAGCTTGCCCATACACAATGACAATGACAATCCGAATGACCCAGCTCACGAGGAACCGAATCAGGATGACGACTGGTCACAGCGAATGAATCTCGAGAATAATGCTAATACGGCCGAGAATGCTGCTCCAACCTTTACCGAAAATACCGGCGGCAATCAACCTCTCTCCGTTAACACACAGGATGATGAAGCAAGTCGGGAGATCGAATCCGACTGGATGCGAATGGAAGGTGACGGGGCTGGCTTGTTCAATGGCGCCAATGCTACAGGCGAGCAAGATATAATGCCAGATACCGACTGGCTGAAGGACGAGTCCGCGGAGGAGCTGGCAGACATCAAAGCTGATCAACCCCTCGCTACGGAGCCTCCAACCCGATCACACACTGATACTGCCATCTCAAGCGACACGAACGTTGCACCTAATGTCGAAGATAGCTGGGCTCAAGCCTTGGGAGACCCTGACAAGCTCGATGATACATGGGGTGCTGCGTTCGCTGACGACGATGAAGGCTTCCTGGAGGATGACGCTGCCTTACTCACAGTCTCAAATCCTGTGTCGTCTGCATTGCCTGTAGCCTCAGCGACAGCCAGATCTACATCGCAATACGCACCTAGCGGCGCGAGTATTTCGCCTACCACAACTCAAATGCCGACGCAGTCACCATTCGCTTCAGTCACGAGTCCTTTTGGCAATGCCTATTCTACGACCGCAGCGGTTCCGACTTCAACCATATCAAGGCCAAGTACAGCTGCACCTATGCAGTTCTTTGAGGATTTGCCAAGCACGCGCCCACCGCCAGTACGGAGACCGAAACAGCAGGTCGTCGCAGTGACACCACCACTTGGTCCAACACCACCGGGAACTGCTATGCCTCCACCTGGAGTAAGACCAGCGCCTCCTCCGAGGACATCATCTGCTGCCTATCCGTCGTATGGAGAATTCAAGCCTCCGGAGAAGATGAACCCCTTCCCCCCTCAATCGGATCCCAATGCGCAAGTCATCAATGGACAGTCTACGCAGCTTACTACTAACGGATACGTACCTGTTCAGGCACAATCTTCAGCTCAAGGCGTGCCCTCAAGGCCACCACCAACCTCTACCTCATCACGATATACAGTCCCGCAATCTGTTCCTGTGTCTGGCCAAAGATCACAATCTCCATATGCACCAGCTCCTGCAGCAACACCACAAAACCTACCACCCGTGACGCCGGACATGACTCAACGAAACACATTTATGGCTTCGCCACCAAAGCCGCAGCCAGGTGCTTCGTCAAAGTATTCACCTTCTGCAGCCACAGGTCAGATGAGCAGTGGTCCAGGCGCCGAAGTTTCAACTGCACGTCCCGCTCCACCGCAGCTCGCCAATCGCTTCGTCCCGAGGACGTCGAGTCCACTCGCGGCGCCCAATCAGCGGCCAACACTGAATCGGTATGCCAGTGCTACAGTCTTTCCAGCAGATCAGAGCCGGACTGTTGTACCGCCAGCATCAGCTGCTGGCTTGCTATCCCCAACAAATCCATATGCACCACCTCCTGCCTCAACTGCACGTCCACCAGCCCTAGCTGCATTGCGACCACCCGGTGGACCTCGGATTTTGGAAAGATCGGTAAGCTTTATGAATCCACCAAGCCAGCTGCAGATGCCACAAGACGGTTTCGTCTTCGAACCGCCCAGACGGCCAAGGACTTCGAGTCCAGTACACGCCAGGGAGAGGCCGCAAAGCTCGACAAATGGGTTGGAGCGTACCGCCATATTCTCGCCTACCTCATCGTCGCAACAAAGCTTTCCAGCGCCACCGTCTACAACCATCGAACATGAGGTGCATGATTATGTGCTCCCTGACAACGAGACTGCTGCAGATCCACTGCAAAGATGGAGAGGAACGTCCATCTTCAAATGGGGCGCTGGTGGACTTGCTGTTTCCAGCATACCTAAACATATTCCTCGATATGGAGGAGGGCAAAGTGCGCCCAAGCTCAAACCAGTTTCAGGGGAGATCAGATTAAGAAAGGTAAAAGATGTCCTCGTTGAGGATGATGGTGTAAGTACCTTCCCTGGACCACTCAAGTCGAAAGGCAAGAAAAGAGACGTGGTCACTTGGTTGTCGACCAGAATTACCGTGTTGGAACAACATGCAAGCAAGCAGGCTGGTATGCCCAAGAATGCCGAGGAGAAATTGCTACTCTGGAAGGTTATGCGAATATTGGTGGAGCATGATGGCGTTTTAGCTGGCAATCCTGCTGTTACTGCCGCTGTATCTGAGCTACTCGTGTCTGTTGTGGAACCTCGGCAGATCCCGGATGCTGTTGAGGCAGCATCGCTTCCAAGCGTTCACTCGTCCACAGTAACCAGTGCAACAGTAAGTGAAATACGTGCACATCTTCTTGCAGGTGAACGAGAGAAGGCTGTATGGCATGCGGTGGACAACAAAATGTGGGGTCATGCACTGATTATCTCTTCGACGACGAATAACGACCTCTGGAAACAAGTGGTTCAAGAATTTGTCAGAAAGCAGGTTCGCGCGTCGTCAAGCCAAGACAATCGCTCGCTCGCGGCCCTTTATGAAGTGTTCGCTGGCAATTGGGGTGAGAGTATCGACCAGCTCGTGCCGTTAGCAGCTCGCCAAGGCTTCCAAATGGTTAATGCTGCAGACAAGCAGGGACAAGCACAAGATACAGCGGAAGGACTCGAGAAGTGGAGGGAAACGTTAAGCTTAGTGGTCCACAATCGAAGCAATGGAGATGAAAATGGTCTCGTCGCCCTGGGTAAATTGCTCATCAGCTACGGCAGGGTCGAGGCGGCTCATGTTTGCTATCTCTTCGCCCGGAGTGTTGCAATCTTTGGCGGGGCTGATGATGCGCAATCACATTTCAGTTTGTTGGGTGTCGACTTGACCAGTGAATCATCTCCTAAGGTCGTAGACACGGATGCTATACTTCTTACAGAAGTGTATGAGTTCGCGCTATCTCTGGCACCTGCGGCACCTACATTCTTCCCACCCCATCTGCAAGCTCATAAGCTCCAGCATGCTTATCTTCTGACGGAGTTGGGTTTACGTTCAGAGGCACAACAGTATTGCGACTCGATTGCCAGTGCTCTCAAATCGTCCACACGAGGCTCGCCATACTACCACCCACTCTTCGTCAATGCGATCGATGATCTTTCGAAACGTCTTTCTCAGTCTCCCCAGACCTCGGGCTCCTCCTGGATGTCGAAGATCACAAAGGACAAGGTATCAAGCAATGTATGGTCCAAGTTCAATAAGTTTGTGGCTGGAGATGAGACGGACGGCTCAACTCAAGGTTTGGCTGGCAGCAGTACCGAAGCTGGACCGTTCAATGGCACCCCTACACCGACCATAAGCAGATCACCATCAGTAGCTGATTTCACGACGTCTGGAATAACACAAGCTGCTCAGGCTATGGGTGGCGGGCGATATGCTCCAAGTGCGTATGGAACATCGCCTGAGCAGAACAGAAGTCACTTGAATACGTACGCACCCTACGGTGCATCGCCCGAAGCTGGTCTCAAGTCATTTGAAAGACGCTTCAGCTCAGATAGTCCGCCGATTGCTTATGGGTCACCACCAAGAGCACCGCCTTTCCAACGCCAAGTATCCACACTGTCTAGATATAGTTCACACGAAAGTGCCTCGGCTTATGATGCACGAGTTCCACCGTCGAGCATGCCATATGAAGCTAATATCGCATCTGTACCTGAAGGATCGGCAGTCGAGCACTCTAGCTATCCAAACTCCAGACGTACGAGTGCGATTGGCAGTCAACCGAGTCGATCGTATCTTCCGTCCGCGCCCACAACACCATCCTACGATGATGCGAGAGCAGCGCCGTCATTCTCTAATAGATATAGCGGCTCATCTGCAACTTCTGACCAACGACCCTCTTCTTCAAGGTATGACACAAATGTGCCAAATAATGATCACCCAGCTGGCTATATGCCCACCTCCAGCGCTCCTTCTTTTGGTTATGAGCCATCTGCAGATTCTGAAACAACGGCTGTGGCTGATGAGCTCAGCGGGTACATGGCTTCCGCGCCTGTAGACGTAGATAACACCGGAGATGATGCTGCCATTGGTAATGAGCCATATTCATATGGCTACCAGCCTTCGGCTTCTATTGCGGAGACCTCTGACGATGTGCCATCGGCTGCCGAAGAGGACAGTACACCAGCAGACAGTGGATATCAGCCGTCGGACGGATACATGCCAGGTGGAGGATACGCACCACCCGAAGGTGGCTATGTACCGTATGAGCCTGGCATGGCAGAGGACGCCCAAGTAGAAGAGGACGACGCGCCACGACCAAAGAAGAAGGGCATCATGGACCTTGACGATGACGATGACTTTCTGGTCCAGCAAGCCCAAAATTTGAAGAAGCAGCAGCAAACCTCCAGCAAATCCAAAGCCGACCGCGAAGCGGACGAGCTTGTCAGAAAAGCTGCTGAAGCTGATGGTAAGTCCTTCTAGCATCCCCTCCTTGTCACATATCGGCAACTAACACCACTTCCAGCTCAACGCGACATCGACGCCAAAGCCTCCAAAAAAGGCTGGTTCGGAGGCGGCTGGTTTGGTGGCGGCTCCTCCTCTTCCTCCGGGTCACTCGGCGGCACTGCAAAATCCTCGGAACCTACGGTGCACAAAGGCAAGCTTGGCGACAAGCTCTCCCTCTACTACGACCCCGACACGAAACGCTGGGTCAATCCCAACGCCTCACCAGCTGATGCCGCTGCATCTGCAGGACCAACACCACCACCGCCGAGAGTGGCACCGCCGCCAACGGGAGTATCGAAGCCCCCGCCTGCACCATTTCCGCCGACACCGAGTGCTGGATCGTTGCCAGGGTCGGGGCCGCTGAGTCGACCTGGAAGCGTGACTGCGGGTGGGCCGCTGGGGGTGCCTTTGCCTGGGAGCGCACCGCCGAGTAGGCCTCCGACGAGTATGAATGGAGCGACGAGTATTGATGACTTGCTTGGGGGACCGCCTGGACCCAGGGCGGGAGGCACGACGAGGGGAAAGAAGGGCAAGGGGAGTCGGTATGTGGATGTCATGGCGAAATGAGATGCGTGCATAGAAAAGGCATTGCGAAAGCTGTATGCATCATGTATTACTACTTCTGCTGAAGCAGGGCTTCAACTATGACCGCCCTTGTCTCTGAGAACAGTCATCAGACTATAGCCAGGCGTGTGGTGTCTATATCTATTGGTTGTTGTAACGACCATACCTTATGACAATGATCCCCGGCTAGATATCAGTATAGACGTTGTTAATCTGGAGTCAGTGTTGCGGGGTAGACTTTGACTTTCTCCGAACTTTGCCGAAGCGGCGGTAATTGTTGCACAACAACATCCGCATTGGTGCTCACATCCACATCTTCAGCCTCTCGTGACCAAGCGTTGGACGCCCATCCCTGTCCGGCGTTCTCTCGGAGGGTGGCGAGCTAGGCAAAGGCGGAGGCACTCGAGCTGTAAGCTAGAGCTGCGGGAGCTATGGGAGCTATGGGAGCAGTCAGGAAGTGAGATGGACGTGGCTGTTCTTCTGGTAATGAGGGGGAAGTGGCGTAGCCAATCTAGAGCTTGAAGCTAGAGCTTATATAAGGACTCAGATAGAGCATGGCAGAGCAGTCGATAGGATTTCGATGATATAGATATCCACATAATAAGATGGGTGACCGGCAATGTAGCAGCATGACCGACCCCTCATTCGTCCATTGGCGATGACGACGGGCTAGCTCCAATCGACCATCTCGAGCTATATAACATCTGCCGTCCTTCCTACTTAAAGTCTTTTTCACTCATCCATCCAACCCTTCATCCCATTCTCCTCTCCTCTCCTCTCCCACCTACACACATACACTATGGTCATGCTACGTTCCTCTCAGCGGCTGGCCCGCCCCGCCTCTACCCTCCTCTCCCGCGCTGCTCGTCCTTCTCCCTTTGCCGCAAGAGCACTCAGCTCGACTACCCAGCGCCAGGGCAAGGTTTTGATGGTCTTGTACGATGTACGTCAGACCTCGTCTACTTTCCAGCTTCAAAGTCTCGAAGAGGGATAAAACTTACAAAAGATACACAGGGATTTGAGCACGCAAAAGAACAGCCAGAGCTCCTCGGAACAACGGAAAACGAGCTTGGAATCCGCAAGTGGCTCGAGGACCAAGGCCATGAGCTTGTCACCACATCCGACAAGGAGGGCGAGAACTCGACATTTGACCAGCACATCCCAGACGCAGAGGTCATCATCACAACTCCGTACGTTGCAGAAGAATCCCAGCATGCTATCGTACAGTACTCCGTCTGAACACCCACTAATACTACAATCCCTTCTATAGTTTCCACCCCGGCTACCTCACCGCCGAGCGCCTCGCCAAAGCCAAGAAGCTCAAGATCGCCGTCACTGCCGGTATTGGATCCGACCACGTCGACCTCGACGCCGCCAACAAAACCAACGGCGGTATCACCGTCGCCGAAGTCACCGGCTCCAACGTCGTCTCGGTCGCCGAGCACGTCGTCATGACCATCCTCACCCTCGTCCGCAACTTCGTCCCTGCCAACGAGATGATCCGCCGTGGAGACTGGAACGTTGCCGCCGTGGCCAAGAACGAGTACGATCTCGAGAACAAGGTTGTCGGTACTGTCGCTGTTGGCCGTATTGGCGAGCGTGTGCTCCGCAGACTGAAGGCATTTGACTGCAAGGAGTTGCTGTACTACGACTACCAGCCGTTGAAGCCCGAAGTTGAGAAGGAGCTTAACGCCAGACGTGTCGAGTCCCTTGAGGAGATGATCAGCCAGTGTGATATCGTGACGATCAACTGCCCGCTGCACGACAAGACACGAGGGCTCTTCAACAAGGAGCTGATTAGCAAGATGAAGGACGGTGCTTGGCTCGTCAACACCGCTCGTGGTGCCATTGTCGTCAAGGAGGATGTCGCCGAGGCTGTCAACAGCGGCAAGCTCCGCGGATACGGTGGTGATGTGTGGTTCCCGCAACCCGCTCCCAAGGACCACCCCATGCGCACTATGCAGCACCCATGGGGCGGAGGAAACGCTATGGTATGTTCCAGTCATTCTCCTACTCGCACTATATAAGACACAATCGTGCTGACATCTACTTCACCAGGTTCCCCACATGTCCGGAACGTCCATCGACGCCCAGAAGCGCTACGCAGCTGGCACCAAGGCCATCCTGGAGAGCTACTTCTCCGGCAAGCACGACTACAAGCCTGAGGACCTGATTGTTACCGGAGGGTTAGTACTGCTACTTCTTCGTGTATTGCTCGCTTTAACTAACATAATCCAAGTGACTACGCCACAAAGGCCTACGGACAGCGCGGCAACAAGTCCGGCGAGAAGAAGGCCGACCACGGTCCAAAGTAGAGGTGGAATGAGTGAATGGGAGATCAGCGAAGTAGCAACGTCTTGTATCATATAGTATCAATGCCCAATGTCAATGAGCCTTTCTAATGACTTCTGAGAATCCCACGCTTGTGTTCAATGACTATACATAAATTTTTTGTCACACTACAACGCTGCACCTTTACAGTCATGGGAGAAGCGGCAGCGTCAAGTTCCACACCTCTCACCCTGACTGCCATACATTGCACACCTATCTAATTCCCCAGCACAGCCTCGGTAATACTCTCATTCTCCGCCTCGACCGTCCAAACCTACTTCACCTTCAGTCCCACACCCTCCACAAGGACCTTCCAATCCTCCTCCTTGCACTCCTTGACGCTACCGTAGGCCATCATGCCAGCATCCGTTGCCGTTTGCCGTCGATGCAGCGTCTGAGTTGGAAATGCCCGTTCCCGGACGGCGAGGCGTCTACGCATTCAGTGGGATTTGGAGGTTCGAGGTTTAGGGAGGATGCGTTCGCGGGCGTCGAGACGGGTGGGGGGAAGGTTGGAGAGACGGAGAGGAGGAATTAAGTCGTGGTTGTGATGTTCATGATGCGGTAAGGCGGTTCGGACGGCTAGAGAGGGGGCCGGCGCATAGGGCGAGGGCAATAGTGGGGGTGGACAAGGACACAGGGTGTACTGTGCATGAACAGCAAATCTGAAACATGGTCATCGCATTGAAAGGGGTGATGGAGGTAATGGAGGTGTAGGTTGTGCGTGAACGAAACGACAATTCCCAGACCCTGGATCAATGTGCTTGAAATTGCCTCGGCGCGGCCCTCCCGCGTCTAATGACTCTAATCCAGCCACCGTGATGGGATGGATCGATCGATGATGCGCTTATCGTATTCTGTATCACCGTTTCAGATCTCACCCTGCATGAAATCGTGACGAATTACAAACATCTTCTTATCGCCTCTGCATCTTGAAACACCCGTATCTTTTTGATATCTTCCATCCCCTTTGATGCATCTGATCAGGAGAGCTATCCCAGCAACAAGCTCTCCGTCGCCTGCTTTCCTTGCCCTCCTCACCACTCGTTCCGCCACCTGCTCCAGAAAAATCACTCTTTCCTTCAAGACACCTCCTTCTCATGCTCGATTCGCCTCCACAACCTCCCTCATTAAAGACCGTTCCCCTTCCAAGCCAATGAGCCACCACCAACGCCCGCACCTCGTCGTCGTCGGCTCTGGCTGGGTAGGTCTCTACCTCGCGCAATACATCGACACTGCCAAATACCACGTAACCATCATCTCGCCCAGCCGCACCAGCGCCTACACGCCGCTTCTCGCCTCTGCAGCAGTGGCGCTGATACCCTTCCGCTACGCCGAAGAGAGCATACGGTCCAAGGGGCGGGACGTGCGTTTTTTGGAGGCGAATGTTACGGGGGTGGATCTGGAGCGGAAGAGGGTCAGGTGTGAGGCGGCGTTTGAGGGGGAGGAGCCGTTGATGAGGGAGAGGGCGTTTGAGGTTGGGTATGATCGGTTGGTGTTGGCGCCGGGATGTGAGTTTGTTTGTGCTCGATTGGGTTTGGGGAGTAGTGTGGTTGTAATGAGAGGTCAGTCAATGCTAACACACATCCCAGGCACAACGAATACCTTTGGCACGCCAGGCGTCCCCGAAAACGCCCTATTCATGAAGTCCGTCTCCGATGCCATGCTTCTGCGCCAGAAACTGTTTGACCAGCTGGAAAAAGCAAGCCTCCCCTGCACCACCGAGCAGGAAAAAGCCGACCTCCTTCACATTGCCATCGTCGGCGGCGGTCCAACCGGTAAGTCATGCCAGCTTTTCTCCCTTTCCACACCACATTTCACATCCCCCTGAGGACTCGACTTACGTCACCATCCAGGCGTCGAAATAACCGCCGAGCTCACCGACCTCACCAAGCGCGAATTTCGCGACCTCTACCCCTCCATCGCGCACCACGTGAAAATCACAGTCTACGACGTCGCCGACCACATCCTGGGCATGTACGACCAGAAACTGTACGAGCACGCCACGGAGAAGATGCTGGCAAAGGGCATTGACATCCAGACGTCCGCCACGATCGAGAAAGTCGAACGCGGATATCTGCACATCAAGGACAAGGGAAAAGTCCCTTACGGCGTGCTACTGTGGGTTGCAGGCAACAAGAACGGCAAGTTGGTCGAGGAATTGGATGTCAAGAAATCCGAGGGCGGACTTGTCAGGATGCTGACGGATCGACACCTCCGGCTGCAGCGGACCGAACGCAACATCAGCGCCGCAGACGGGCCCATCTACCCCGATGTCTTTGCTCTCGGCGACGCCGCAGACATTGAGTCCGACCCCCTGCCCACAACAGCGGAGGTCGCGGTCCAGAAATCAAAATACATCGTCCGTCAACTGAACGGCGCCGCCTCCGACTCAACAGGTGAGGCCGCGCCGCCCTTTCAGTTCGACGAGAAAAAACAGGTCACGTATATTGGGCAGCGGGATGGCATCATTGAGGGGGCGAAGACGGGACCGCAGACGATGACGGGGGCGCAGGCGTGGTTGAGTTGGAGGGCGGAGAGTTTCGGGTGGACGAGGACGTGGCAGGTGAGGGTTGGGATTTTGGTCACGACGGTCATGAATTCGGTGTTTGGGAGGGACATCACTCGGTTGTAGGTGGGAACGCAGGCAGATGGAGTTGGTGAATAGGAAGGGAAGTTTTATGTCGCTTTGTTGGGACAGGAAGAGAGAGTCGATGAGGGGAGGCGGTCTTGAAGGGTGACTTGTGAAGCTGACGGTGCTCCTCGAGGAGAAGGATATAGTTGTGGCGGGGCTGGGAAGTTTGTGTCGCTGCCTTGGGACAGGGGACACAGTTGGTAGGAGAGGCAGGTTTAGGAGCTTACTTTTAAGGCAGACGGTACTCCCGATGGAGGAAGATAGAGTTGAATCAAACGCGAAAAGTTTGTATCCTTTCTCTGGTAGGGCAGCAAGGTTTGGAGGTGTAATAGCCTTTGACAAAGCTTAATTCACTCTCACTGTACTCGCCAGGCCTATATAGAGAGTCCGCATCTCCCTCTACTTTTCCTGCACACATCAGCCTGCTTCGATAGATAGCAAGGAGTCTTCCTGTCTGCGATACACTTCTGTGCAAAAGTCAAGTCGACTTGAAGTTTCCAAAGGGTAAGAACGCCTAGCATTTCGACGGTCGAGCATCAACTAATTCCTCACCTCTTCACAGACCTCAAGCACCATGGCGCCCCTCAAGGCCATCCTCGCCGGCTTCACCATCGCCGGCAGCGTGTCCGCCCTTCCCCGCCCAATCCTGGAGTCCAATCACCACGATCACGAAGATCTTGCGATGCTAGGCCGCCGCCATAATCTCGAGCCTCGCCCCATGGATCTCATCGATGACTTTGGCCGTCCTGCCCGACCTGCCCGGGTTAAGCTCATCGAGACTTTCCCTGTTGGCCCCGGAGGCGCAACCCACGCCCCTAGTACAAGTTTGGTCACCGACATCCATACCTCGTACCTCCACCTCACCACGTCGCCGTCGTTTGGCAAGCCCACTGCTGCTGCTGTTAGCGTTGTTAGTGTCACGGCAGCCTCTCCTGTCGCTGTTAGTACGGTCGTTGAGGTCGAGTCCGAATCTGTCTTGCTAACCGCCTCTGCTTCTTCTCTGGTCTCCTCTCCAGTCCCTACTGTCAATGTCACAGCTACGGCGCCCGTCACTGCCACCACCACCGCCAGCTCGAACACTCCAAACACAACTACCTCTGCCTTTCCCATGACGTCTGCGCCTGCGCATGACTGGCACGAGTCGTGCGATGACGCAGGGAGGGCCGCTAGCTACTACAACACGCTGATCTACACTGACAGCGAGGGCGATGTCCACCTTCCCCCTCCGAGCTGGGGACGAGTCATGCCAGGCGCGTGTGGGCCGCGCAGGTTCTCTGCTCGTGATGAGGCTGCCGCATCTTTGGTCATGCCTGAAGGGGGTGATCATCTCGCGGCGGACAGCCTTCACCATAGTGGCCCCATCGATGACACACCAGAGGCGAGAGAGTCTGCGCGCTCGTGGTTGAGCGAGTACCAGAGGACTAGGGAGACGACCGTCTATACCACTTTGGTCCAGGGCACTGCCAGCATTCGCTCAATTGTCACGATCCAGACCGCGGAGCCGGTTCCTACCACGATGGTGACGGAGACTGCCGCTGCTGTTCCTACCCCACCGATTGCTGAGCTGCCTGTTGGACTTCCAGGACCTCCTCCCATGCCAGTCCCTGAACCTAGAGAGTGCCCGACCTGGGGTTGTGGAGAAATGCCATGCATGGGCGGAGACTGCGAAGATCGTGAACATCCAGGACCTCTTCCCGCGCCAGTCTCTGACCCGGGCAGTCTTTTGTCCGTCTACTGCCCGGTTTTGGGGTGTGCCGAAGAGCCTTGCATGGGTCGGGATTGCCTATATCGCGGAATTCGAGACCCTCGTGAAGCTGCCCCTTATCACTCCGGACATCCTGGACGTCACTTCGACCTTGATCGGGTCGACTGCCCGGTTGGGGGCTGTGAACCACAGCGATGGAGCCATGACGACCATGTTCATTGTTTGTCGATGAACTGTGATACTCCAATTCATCACGAGGAGAACGAATGCATCTCTGAGAGTTGCGCTGAGCACAAACGGGCTGGCAAGCCTGCCAAAGGTTCAGTCAATGCTGTTGGGACCGGGCCCATGGAAGTGGAGCAGGCGTGATGCTCTACCACGTGGGATAGTGCAGAAGGACGTTGGTGGTGGATGTCAAGGGGGCTATCGATACAGGATGTGGTGTGGTATAAGAGCGTGCAAGAGCAATAGAGCAAGCTCAAAATAATGGTTTGTTGTGATAGGAAGATAGGAAAGGAAGAGGGAACAAAAATTAGGTGGTCATTGTTTTTGCTATTTGGTGCTGGTATCAGGCCAGTCACTTTGTCTGTCTTTCTCGGTATTGTATCTTAGAACTAGTAGTATTTTTCATCTCATCGAATCTAATCACTCATTGAAATAAACGTCACGGAATGGAACGTGATGGAGGGAGCATGATGTCAATCATGTCTGGTTGATGACTTCAAAGGAACGAAGATGCAAAGATGAAGATCAAGCTCAAGAGTATGATCGCCACATGCTAGGGCAACCCGCGACGTCCTGAAGCTGACATGTGGTCAAAGAGTCCGACTACCCACAAACGAGACGAGCAATCAGTACTTCGTCAATGCGTGGCGTGCGATGCGACTCAAACCCACATGGCATTCTCGCTCGGTGAGGGCTCAGTCTTCAGCGGCGAAGCATTCTCGAGGGTCGATCAAGCTGCGACTGGCTCGAGAGAAGCCTATCGAATTGATCAGACTGGACTGGACTGGATTGTTCATGTGATTGTAGGTTTGAATATGCTGACAACCTCATGAATTAGACTCGCGGCATGCTCAGAGGTGACTGTAACACGGACCCGAACTCGACAGTATACAGGCTCGCCGAGTCGGCTTGCTCATTACGATCCTTAGACTATCGGACATGTGCTGAACCACGAGGTCGAACTCGTGGGAAAGTCGAATGGAGTCGACGACGCTCGTGCTCACAGTATGTAGACTCAGCGAATAGGCAGCAATGATGTTACAAATAGGAAAGTGGTGAGGTTTCCTTGTCGCCTCATTGGAGTGTGGAAGAAGTCATAGTAGATCCTCGATAAAGTCTAAATATCATGATGACGCTCGCCGCGAGTATAGAAAGAGCAGCTTCATTCCTCCTTTCATCTTCTCTTAGATCTCGTCCTGCTTCCAATCATCTCGTCTTGAGGCAGTCTCCTTCAATCACAGTCAGATTTGTAACATTGCTGAAGAAAAGGTAATGAATCTTAACTCATTTCACAGTCGAGTATTCTATTGACTGATCTGAAGATTCCAGCCCTGCAATCACAATGGCACCATCCTTCAACGCCATCCTTCCAGTGCTCGCCACAATGGCCACCGTCGCATCCGCCGGCTGGTACCGTCCCTATGAATCCCCTTATACGCACCATTGGTTCCCATGGCGGTATACTCGTGACAAGCTCGTTGTGATGCCTGCTACCAGTACCAGCGTGCTGCCTACTAGCATCGCTACTGCCAGCCTGGTCTCCGAGGTCTTCACTTCCTATCTGTCCCTCAGCACGTCGCCGTCTTTCCAGGATCCCGCTGCCGCTGCTGTTACGGTCACGTCTGTCACATCTTCCGTCATGCCCACCAGCGTGATCGTTGGGACTTTTGCTTCATTGGTCACGGCGTCGCTTTCTTCTGTCCCGGTTGTTGTTGTTACAGCCACGGCACCAGCTTCTGTCTCGACTAGTGTGGACACCGACGCTCTCACCTCGACTGACGTTCTCTCTTCGTCGTCAATTGCCCAGGACTCCTCCTCATCTGTTCCGGTCGATGTCGTCACTGCAACGGTCTCAACAAGTGCGGCCATCTCCTCCTCCTCGGTCCCCGTCTCCATCGTGACCGTCACGACATCGTCCAGCGCGCCCCCCGGCTTCCTGACCTCCACAACATCCTACCTCCCGGGCTAATCGCCCACTTACCAAGCCACCAGGAAGGCAGGACGTGTTGTGGAGTATTAGCTCGTTACTTGTAGGAGTAGGATATGGAGGGAGGTAATGGGACGAGCGCGAGTTTCTGGACGTGGTGTGGCATGGAAGATCTGAAGATTGGAAATTGGAAGGGGACATTGTTTTCGGTGTTCAGTGCAGGTCACTCAAATTGCCTGTGGCATTGCTGTCTCTTCTGCTCTAGCGTAATGTAATCACTTCATCAAAGACATATTACATGAGGCACAATCCTGCAACAACTGGCGTGACGCAAAGCATTGAAATGATGAGTGACAGGCCTGATTCTTGACGGTACTCGCCAGGCTTTGTCGAGGCCACTCCGTGAAGTAGAGGACCAAGGTTCCACGTCTCGAAACGCAGCACAGAGGCTGTTTCGGTTCTGCGCGATGCAAAGAGCGTAGCGCGCTGGATCGTCATGGCACTCGTCAGGGGTGGATGAGTTTGGTCTGGACAGACGAGGACTGCATTATTGGTCTCTCCCTTTAAATTTAAGACAGACGAGAGAAACAAACGCTATGATCGATCGTCTTGATTGAAAAAGAAATTGAGCAAAGCTGAGGTCGACGAATCTTCACGTGAAGCTCCATGGTGTTGCCTTGATGAAGCGCATGCACACGGGCGAGGCGGAACGAGGTTGTAGATTTGGTGAAGTGTTGCTCCGATCTCCCAAACCTAAATGGGCTCGGGCGGGACCAATTTTTGCACCATTGGCTATTTTGGAACTTGTAGACATATCGGGCATGTATATGTCAGCAGATGGCATTTCTCGTTGACAACGAGCAACGAGCATACTTTATCGCTCGCACGGGGTCGTTGTCGTAATCGGCACGATTCTCCCAAGCTATGAATGTAGAGTTCGGAGGAGATTCGAGAGCTTAGTGTCGCTCCCTCGGTTTCGAAAGAAGGTTTGAGAATGAAGTTGTGCCAAAGCTTAAACATTTTCAATATTCCTGCATTGCCAGGCATATAAAGTACCTGCACCTCCCTCTCCTTTCTCTGCACAAATCAAATCAAGTCCGCTAGTCAGAACGACAAGTCCTTCTAGCTGCGATACTCTCCTGAACAAGTCAAGTCAACTTTGAATCTTCAAAAGAGTAAGCAACTTCTTGCCACTTCAAAGCTGAGCATCAGCTGATCAACCACGATTATACAGACCTAAAAGCACCACGATACTCTCTTGCTCAAGTCAAGTCGGTTTCGAATCTTCGAAAAGGTAAGCATTTTCCTACCGCTTCAAAGCTGAGCATCAACTGATTGACCACGGTTATACAGACCTGAAAGCATCATGGCACTCTCCAAGACCATCCTCCCACTCGTCCTCGCCACTATAGCTGGCCTGGTATCCGGCCTTCCAGGCCCTCGCGGCGGCCCACTCTTCAGCCCTGGAGAAGGACCTGGCCCTGTCGAGCCTTTCGGTGGACCTCTTGCACCACCCCACCTCGAGCTGCCACCTACGTGGCATGGCCCACGTGGACCTCGAGAGCCAGGTCAGATCGACGATATGAGGGCACTCACCACTTCCAGCGTGGTGACTGAGGTTATCACGTCCGTCATCGTCACCTCTTCCGCCCCCTCTTTCACCGTCCGTGTTGTGACTGCCATGGCCGGTGCACCCTCTACTGCCACCGTCACCTTCGACGCCTTCGGTAACAACGTCGACTGGGATGCCGAGGCCCCCATTGACAACTGTGACGACGATGACGAGGAGTGTAAGAAGGAAGCACAAGAACTCGATGAGTGGATCGAGGAAATGTATGGCGAGAACAGCACTGTCACTGCTGGGGGTTTGCCTTCAAAGTATGCTGCCACCTCGCTTGCTGTCCGTTCCGAGCCCAGCGTACCAATGGTCACCCCTGTCCCTGCTGGAGAGGTCATTTATATGTTCGGTCCCAAAGGTCTTAACCCGGAGGAAAGCGCGTCTTACTACTCAAAGTGGGGCAAGTACGCGATTACCGCTACTTTGGTCGGGGACATGACCAGTGTTAATTCGCCTATCACAACTTCCACCCCGGTCCCGACGACCATGGTGACCGAGTCGATGAAGCCAAAGGAAACAGACATTGATGCTCCTCCTTACCTCGAACCTGTTGACCTCGAGTGCTTGGGCATGGACTGTGGTCTTTCAGCTTAAGGTGCCAAGGTGAGGTAACTCAGATACCTCACAGGCTGATGGGGTGTATGGTTGGACTATCGACTGGTAATGGCAATGAGGTCTTCGGAATATGGAATGAAGGAATGGAATGTGGGCAATGGGAAGTGGTCAACTGTTTTTGTATTTTTGGTGCTAGGCCAGTCATTGAGACTGTCTCTTTCGTTCTTGTATCTTAGTTAGTGGTGCCTCTCATCTGTATTCAATGTAATCACATCAAACACAGTCAAACACGGAATCACAGTAGCTGGAAGTGGTCGAAGAAGTGTGAGGTGAGGTAAGATCTCTGTCAAGCTCGGCTACAGACAACCTAAACTTCCCTCCTTGCCCTGTCACGTGAGCTGGCTATTCTGGAACCATTTGGACATTGTATTTGTCACCACACAACATCCCCGACAACGAATACATGCACTCGATCATTGACACTGATACACTAAACTCTCCTTTTTGGTATCATACATATACCCTTCCTCACTGCGTAGCATACTGCCAGAACCAGGTGATATAAGCCAGTCACTTATCACTTCCCAAACAACCATGTTGCCACCTCGTATTCCCCACCCCGATGTGATTCGCTCTCGAAGCTTTCCTGTGATCGTGCTCGTGGAGTGCAGACGCTTGACATTGTAAGACTCGGTCTGGCCTATGAATGCGAGGCATTCCGGCTCGCGATCCGTTTCATAGAGCATGCTGTTCGAGGTCGGAGCCTGCCTTCGTTGTGGGCTGTGCTCGTGTGAGCAAGACCATGAAAAGCTAGAAAATCTCTTGCATGCATATATCCACGCCATGCTCAGCATCTTGTTTCCACTGTCTACTTCTCCTCTCTACCACCCTGCAGGCACGGTGACGCAAACATGGTTTTCCCCATCAGCACACTAGGCGGCCTTCACATAGGCGTTGCTGTAGCGCTCTTCGTCTTCGCAAGCATCGCCGTGTCTCTTCGTTTCTTCTGTCGTGTCCGCCTGCAACAAAAGCCCTTTCTCGATGACTGGCTCATCCTGGCATCACTAATCGTCGCAATCGCCCTCGTCGTCGAAGTCTGCCTATGGGGCACGCGAGGGGGCTTCGGGTTCCCGCTCCAGACTCTCGCTCGCACTCAAGTGCTCGAGTTTTTCCACGTCCGTACCTTACCCTCCTACACTTCGTCTTCATCCACGCCACATCTCATCAGCTACTGACACCACCTCCAGATCCTCTTCGCCCAACGGATAACCTACTGGCTAATGTCCCCCCTCACCAAAACGTCCATCCTCCTCCTCTACCGCCGCCTCTTCTCCGTCAACATCCTCTTCCACCGCCTCACCCTCCTCGTCGGCCTCCTCGTCGTCGCTTCCTCCATAATCGGCACCTCCCTTTTCGTCTATCACTACGTCGACGCCCAAAACCATCACCTCACCCTCGCCGCCATCCTCGCAAACCAGTCCATTTTGCTCTTCGTCCTCGGCTCCGCATCGGCAAGCGTCGCCTTAGACTTTATCATACTCGTGCTGCCGCTCCCGCTGATATGGAGTCTGCAGATGAGTCCAGCGAAGAAATGGAGCGTTAGCGTGGTGTTTCTGCTCGGCAGTCTGACGGTTGTGTCGAGTGCGATGAGGTTGTTCTTTATATACGGGCTACACCATCGGAGTTACGAATATGCGCTCGATGGGCCGAGTTGTATTTGGTCGACGGTGGAGGCGTTGTTGGGTATCGTCAGCGCGTGCTTACCTACGCTGAGGCCGCTGTTTGTAAGACTGGGAAAGTCAGGTCGACGAGATGAAGAGGGCGGAGCTGGACATGAACGGTTTGATGGGCAGGCGGAGTTGGACGAGCGGTTGCGACGAAGGCATTCACTCAACTCGACTGTCATGACTAGCTCGCAAGTGCCAATGGAGGGGAATGAGGATGAGCTTGCGGCTGTGCAGGCGCAGCTGCAAGCTGAGGTCTTTGAAGTGAAAACACAGACACAGATGCAGACGCAGATGCAGATGCGGACGAAATCGGACGCTTCCGAGCCTGTTTCTCTGGGGGAGTCGGAGAGCAGTTGGAAGAATGAGGTATAAAATAAGATATGGTTGGAGAAAAATTGAAGGTTATGACCAGTTATGAACCATTTGATTGTGAATGTGGTATTCATCTACGTTTGTAGCAAACTACATAAATATAATATACGCGCACTCTCACACATCAGCATTCACATTCAGCTAGACTCGGAACCGTTACGTGCTCGCGCAGTCATATGATTGCTACGACTTCCTTACTGTTTCCTCCACCAAGGAGGGATAGTAAAGGGCAGTGAAGGAATTGATGCCGGGGCACGAGAGTGGATTGAGCGTGGCGAAAGGTGTGATCAACACCTGAAACCTAATTTAGCATCACAAGCAGTCATCTTATCATATCATATGCTGCGTACGGTCTATCTATTGCACACCTCATCTCCTCTTTCCCCACCAAGCTCTCTGCTCGGACCTCCAACCCTTCCCACCTCATCACCGTCTCCCACCACTCCCACCCCACAATTTCGCCTTCAGTCGATCCTGCGCCGTATTCCCTGCTGGCGGCGGTGCAGGCGGCGGCCAATTCGATCCACCATCTCCCCCTCCTCCATACTGATCACCCTGCCCTTGTCCTTGCCCTCCTCCCTGCACCAGAGGCGAGACCTGCCGACCTAGCCTCAAACTCTGATAACTTCCTTCTCGCTGGCTCGGAAGCGGACGCGCGCCGCTGGGTGTTGCGTTTGGACTTAGATATTGCGATGATGGCGGTTGTTGCTGTTGAGATTGTGAAGAAAAGGGGGAAGGGCGCACAGCTGACCCGGTGGGCGATGTTGCGGGCCTGTCGCCATTTCCACTCAACGTGGGGTACAATCCTTGTCCCTGTCCCTGTCCCTGTCCCTGTGGTTGTGCCTGCCCCTGTCCACCCCTTCTCAAACTCCCTGTCGGCGTCGTGCCCGCACTACCTCCACTTGGCGGACCAAATAAATCGCTCAACCCTCTACTCGTGCCCGCACCCGGCCTCGCGCCCCCGGCAGCGGCAACCCCGGGCCTCCCCCAACTGCTATTATTGCTATGACTGCCCGGCCTCTGCGCGCTCCTCGGATCAGGCGGTAGCCAGGACGGGAAAGGCTTGGACTTCTCGGTGTAATAGGCGCGTAGGACGCGGGTGACGTGGGTGTCGTCTTCGGTGTCGCCGTCGCGCTCGTCGGAGGAGAGGGGGAGGATGGATTGGCGGATGGAGGTGTATTTGGAGGTGGTGGTTGTGAGGAGGGAGGAGAGGGAGGAGGTTGCGGTGGTGAGGTAGGAGTAGGATGTTGGCATTTTGGGGAGAGGAGAGGTGGCAGGTGAGGGGAGGAGTGAGGTGGAGGTTGGATTTCCCTCTGGGTCGAGGTGAAGGAGAGCTAGCTTGGAGGAAAGGGTCGGATAGTGCGAGATGCTGGAGGGTCGGTCTGCCGTTTCAGGGTATAATGACGTTTGTGCTGATGGTGCAAGGACTGACGAGCAGGAGAAGCTGATGTGACTAGAATTGAGAGAGTGTGTTACGAGATGGATGTTGATTGTTGTCTGACGTCGTCAACTTTGCGGGGACAGCAATGCGGCTCACAATCCTCCAAAAGTTGTCTATTCCAAATCATTTCGACATTCTTCCTTTTCAGCATGCGCCTGCGCATTAATTCAGTACATATCCTCACCTCAGCATGTAAACGACCTATGTATCGAAGGCTTCAGCCTTCCACAGCATCATCACCTACAAATCACACACACAGGCTACACAGCAAGCAC
>Ga0058698_10000410_pt1 | contig 24398 bp, 23 predicted proteins | sample AgamicAsSfe_FD_67288 | JGI IMG/M metagenome (GOLD analysis project Ga0058698, IMG submission 67288) | Agave microbial communities from Guanajuato, Mexico - As.Sf.e | ecosystem: Host-associated > Plants > Phyllosphere > Phylloplane/Leaf | place: Guanajuato, Mexico | collected 2012-05-30
CCAAACGCACACCCCTCCTCGCCCACCCTCTCTCCCGGCTCGCTTTTTCTTGGGGCGGGATGGCGCGTCTCAACACCCACCCCTCTGCTACGCCACAAACACGCGCTTCCACCGTCGACTCTCTGTACCGCGACCCCTCCGTAGCGCCCCGAACCGACGGCAATGCGCGCACTTCGTCCTATTCGGTCCTCAGCCCGACACGCTCAATGAACTCGGACAAAGAGAATGAGCAGCCTGAGACACGCGACAACACCCCGCGGCGAGGCAAGGCCAGTGGCCTGCGGAGCGCGTCGGTGCGTATGCCGACACCCGACTCTGGCTCAACATCTGGAAACGGCGGTAAGAGGAGGAGAACCGACAACTACAACATGGCCGACTCACAAAGTCACGAGCATGCACACGGCAACCAAGATGAGGAACAGGAAGACGAGGACGACGACGAACAAGCGGAAACGCCCTCACAGCTGCCCGAGCCAGACGAGGAGGGCGACCTCAAGTTTTACAACCCCAATCAAGACCCAGAGGCGCGAAGGAGGCTACGTGCAAACATGCGTGAACACCAGCGCATGCTAGATGGTGAGTCCAGCATATTGTTGCATATGGGATAAACATCACTAACCATCGCAGATAATCGCGATGACCTCGTCAAATCACACGACAGCGGACTGCTCGATGCACTCAAGACACAAAACAGTTTGTTCGGCAAAGTGCGACAAACAGCTGATGCTACTGTCGACTCTCGCTTCTTAGTCAACGCCAGTGACCTCGCAGGCAAGAAGCTCAACAACAGCTTGGGCAACTCTGGGGTGGGCGTTGATCTCGATCAGTTCATCTCCAAGTGCATTTACTTCATGAAATCTGGCGGCCACATTGCAGGCGAGGAAGACGCACCAGCAGTACCCGTAGGCGACAACGACGATGAAGACCCAGATGGTCTTGACTGGGCATTACTCGGTCGGCAAGCATGTTTCCCCTGCAACAAGCGACCGCCAACGTCAAGTTTCCTACTTGGTCCCTTGTCAGTACAAAAGCGCGTTCGTGCAACCCAACGAAGAGCCCGATCTCAACGACAACCGGTCGGCCCGGCAACTCGACCAGAAGAGATTCTGAACGAGGACACGCAGCAGAGCAATAAAGACACTCAACTGACCTTGGTCAAAGCCATCAGGAAACACTTGGTAGATCACATCACCGCCGTGGAACCTTTGGTTGAACAAGAACTCGAGGAAATACAAGGCGAAATCACGGAAGAAGATCAATTTGCTGCTCTGAGACGCCATAGATTAGCAATGACGGTTGAAGGAACGTCCGCAGTTAGTCTACTAGACTTCGCTATCAATCCCCACGACTTTGCGCAGACGGTAGAGAATCTCTTCTATATTAGTTTCTTAGTGAGGGAGGGCAATGCCGCGATTATCAAAGATGCCCACGGGCTTCCGCTCCTGCGTAAGTCTGCGAGTCACACTGGGTTATACATTTGCTAACTATTACCAGAACCAGCAGACCCTAGCGCCGTCTCGGAACACCGAGAGAGGGACGTCCAAAAGCATCAAGCCATCTTCAGCATCGACTTCCCTACGTGGCGAATGTTCATTGAAGCATACGATATCACGACACCGCTCATTCCACAACGTCAAGTGGAAGATTCAACCGTCGCCGCCAGCGGTTGGTACACCGGATAAGTCTTGGTCGCATAGTATCTTTTAGTGTTCGTTTTGCTTCCACACTCTATCTTCCACTCGTACAGATACCACATGCTCTTCCAAGTGGGTTAAGTTTCGGTATCTTCTCCTTTCCCTACCACCCGTCTCTACGTCATCTTTTCTGAGCGGCGTTCGAATAAGTCAGTCATAGACACGATGTATGATTGAGGGTGATACCCATGCTGCAAACTTTGGTTTTTTCATCTTTTTTGCCGTGCTTCGGCGGCATCTCTATTTACTCTAAGTTTTCGCACATGATACCCCAAGATTTTTGTTGGATGTTCAAGAGGCGTCAGTAGTTGAATTTAACTTGGCGCTTTCCGCATCCCCTGTATGGAACTTAAAAGATGAAACTAAGACCAGAAGTTAAGCTTATTATGCTTTCCATCTCGACAGTCGGTCATGTCATGGCAAACGCATGTTGGGCTCCAGCGTCTGCTGATGGCTATACCTCACCGCCCACACTCATCCCAGTACCAACCTCCGCCTACTCGTCTTAACCCCTCGGCTGATAGCCCCAGAATGTCGGCATAAAGCTCCGGCTACATTCATATTCACCGTGACCCTTGTGAGAGAACATACGATCCTAACTCACCACCATCCATTCCGAGAGGTCGCCGCTCTCGGCTGCCTCTGAGCCCTTTCAATGCCATGATGCAGCATCTTCACGTGTCATCTTCTGACCCGCGTCCGTGGTATTGTCCATCTGTCCAACCAGCTCAAATTTGTCAATTTGACTAGCGCATAAGGAGGACTTGGTAGACGTTTGAAGGTGCTTTCTTGGACGCGTCACTGCAGCTGCACTTGATATCAGCAATTCTCGACTATGGACAGCGTGCCGTGTGATTTTCTTACTTGCGATCCTTCAATGATATTTCGGGGCCAAGTTTTCTACTTGGACTTTTGATGGCTCCACATGTGCACACAGAAGACTTCTTGATGCACTGAGTCCATGACCAATTTTCACATGTCGAGGCTCTAGTGGTTCGCAGAGTTGCCATCGTTTGGCGTAGCCAACATCCACTCCTTCCACTGCCACGTATGTTCCAGCCTAACGTGCCCGCCAATACCTGAATATCAGGCCACTATACTTTGACAAGGCGGGACTGTTGATCCGATCCCTTCGTAATGAGACTTTGGCCGCGATCATCACCGGACTTGAGATGTTTAACATAGCTGTCAGCAGTGTGAGCTCGAGGCGCTTACTCTTTTTTGTGTATGCCTAACTGGTGGATGTCAACAGCCGCAGACAGGAAACCGACGTGTCAGCCTCATAAAAGCATTCGTGGACAGGCAAGGCTTTTCGAGTACACCAAGCAGTCCCGAGCTTCCCAAGCTCGAGCAGTTTTGATGCACATTTCCCAAGTAGGCAGGTGATGATCGACAGGATTAGCACGCCGGTGGTTGGGTTCCCGTCTTGTAATTTTACTCCGACCCAGACTCAAGTCAGCAGAGGAGTTTAGTAATTTCCTTGGCTTTACTATGCCTGTTTCGTGCTCAGGAAGTCGGCAGCCGTTGCTCACGATGACTGTACACTTCGTAGGGCTATTAGGTTGTCATGACACGCGGGCTCGGCCCGAGTTGACGTTTTTCTAGGGCCCGCATTTGTTGTGGCAGTACCTGTAGCCCAGAGCTTATCTGGCACGCCAACGCAAACGTTGTTCTAAGGTTGGTGGAACTTAGGGATAAGGGGGCACAGGGTGTTGGTTCTTGCGTCCACCTTGGCAATATTCCGGACGAATAGATGTCGCGATGCTTGGCATCTATCAACTCCAAGTCGCAAATGTTCCAGACGGGATGTTCCAGCATCAGCTGACGCCTTATCTGCCTAAATTCACTGTACAGCCTTTGGAGGTTTCAGCCCTGTCACCTCCGTATGTCTGCAACGTAATCGAGCGATGCGATGCCGTAAGCACAAAGTTGGGCGTTGTTGAGATTGCAAACGCCTGTTCGGCTGGTCATGGCACGTGATGCGGAACCCTTGGTCAATAGCGCGCCCCTTAGCTTGCCAAGTCTTCAACGTTCACGCCAGCCTCATCTTACGAAATTCTCCGTTGTACGCATGCGGTCGTTGTACGTATGCTTGATCGACAAGCTTCCTTGAGTTTCACAGACTTGGAGTCTTCGCAACTGCGGTGAGAAGGATGACGTGGATCTCGCTTCCCCGGATCTTCGCAAGTATCACCCCGAGGAAAATCGGAATCCTTCAACACCGCCGTCACATCACCGTCACTTTTCACTTGCATGATGGAATAAACTCACATATATGCTCACTAGCCACTCTTCAAACACAGCGATGTTTTAGCCCAGGCACCTGTTCGCAGACCTCTCCTAGGGGCCTTTGAAACGCGGTGAGTGGACGACGAATAGCAAACATCGGTCACTCTCCGGACACGGTGCACAGGCAGCCGTTGAGTGCCGCTGTCACCAACTCTGAATCAGAACGGCAGATGAAACGCTATGATACCGCAGTTCGGCCGTAGCTTCACCCATCCTCTTGGAAATCTACTTGAGGTTTGAGGCCCAACACGAGACCCCAGGCCATCGGGTTCGTGATAATCGATCAGACCAATCGGCCATTTCAAGGCAACTCCCGGACTTCACGCACGCTGCTCGATAGGAACGATGATCTACGTCTTACGGACGATGCATCCAAGTTATGCCGACGTGTCCTTGATTACCTTTACTTTCGGTGCGATCTGGTCTGTTTGAGGAGTATCAAGAGTGGAAAAGGGAGCTTAGACTTTCATTCAAGCCTCGACTCCAGGTGGGATCGACAGAAGTGCGGTCACACCCGCAACGGCCGAAAGTGCGAGAGCCGAACGGTTGTGGATATAGAACGGGGCGTTAGCCACGGTTCTAGGTTGTTAGTCCTTCAGTCGTTCCTTCATCGCTAGTTCTGTCCGTTCACGATCCACTTGTGTGGTGACTCGTGTCGCCATTCCTTCCTTCATTGTTCTTCTCTCGTCATGGACATCATGATGTCGGAAACATATTCCAACAGGCTTTCATCTGCCCTGAAAGATCCGCATCCTATGGTGGAGCTGGCTCCACCACCAAACGCTCATCCAGTCTCAGCACCACATCCCATATACCCACCCTTTCCGGATGAGACACCCGGCAAGAGGCCATCAGTGCCTTCTGTTTTGGGTCACCACTCCAGACCGATGACTGCGGAGACCGCCAGACGTTCGAGACGCGAATCATACAACCTCATTGGAAGCACCTTCCTCATTACGAACGATGGGAGAACGCTCAAGCTTCCCATGCCCTCGAATTCCAAAGCCGACCCTCTGAACTGGAATAGATGGAAGACAGGCGGAGCATTGTTCTCTGTAGCCCTTTTCTCTGTTGTTTGTCTAACTGCAGCACAAGCTGCGTCCGTCGTACTTGATGACATCCAAAGAGATTTCGCACACGAGGTACGTTCAATTCTACTCACTGGGGTAAGCGTCGCTGACATGTTGCATTTAGGATATACCTGCATGGCTACTCAAAGCCTTAGTAACAGCTCCTACCTTATTCATGGGCTTAGGATGCTTTTTGTGGGTGCCGGTATCCATTGGTCTGGGCCGCCGGCCTACAATGTTGATCGCGACACTTGTCGTACTGCTCGCTATGCTATGGGCTGGCGAGGCAGGATCATTCCGTTCGCTCGTAGGCGCAGTCTGCTTCCTTGGTCTCGGCGAGGGGCTTGCGTTGTCCCTGGTAAGTAGTGTTTCAAGACAACTACGATCTCATTCGCTAATAACCCTAGGCTTTCCTGATGGTCATTGACCTTACCTACATCAACCAGAGATCGGCAGCAGTAGCACTCATGTGGTGCATGGCAGGATGCTTTGGCACTTCTGGCGTTGCACTGGTGCCTGTATTAGCAGACCACGGAAACAACTGGCGAAATTTCTATCATTACTGGACCATTCCCGTTGTCGTCTCGCTCGCTGTCACCTTCGCTCTCTATCCCGAAACATACTTCAAAAGGCCAACTGTGGCTTTCAATGGACTTATCCTATTGCAAAGTGCTACCGAGAAGTTGACGGTCTACGAAGATCGCGAGAAGGACTCCGAGATATATCGCGATCTGCCCGAATACCCCTTGCGCACTGGTTTTGCAGGCTTTCGTGACAAGGCCGGTCTATCGCGCTCACCCTTTGCATCATGGGCTTCGGCGGGTCGTTGCATCATCCAAATGGCCTACTGTGCTGCCAACCCACTTATCTTCTGGGTCTTCGTTGCCTCTGCCTTCAACTCGGCAAGCATGATCTTCATCGGCGCAACGTACGCGCGCATTCTCATCGCACCGCCTTATAACATGTCGCCGAGTGTTGTTGGCACTGTCAATGTCGCATCGGGATTCGGAGCCCTATGTGGTCTGCCCATATTTGCTTTGCTCTTCTGCAAGGTGTTGAAACGCCTCTCAAGCCGCAATCGAGGGGTATTAGAGGCGGAGCACTATCTTGTCGGCTACATCCTACCCGTCATCACCGGCGCGCTCAGCTCAGTGCTCTATGGTCTTGCTGTTCACTTTCATTGGCAACCTGTTGCCATTTACTTCGCGTACGGTATCAACGGCTTCTCCTTCATAACACTCATGATCGCAAACACACTCTGGGTCACTGAAGCCTTCCCGCGATGGGCTGCACCCGCTATCGCTGTTGTTGGTGGAGGATGCTACATCCTCTCCTTTGCCATGAGCTTTGCGCTTGTGCCTTGGATCGACGCTCACGGATACATGTGGGTTGGTATTGAACTCATGATCTTCCAGGTCTTGGGTGGGCTGGTTGCTATGCCAGTTGCCTTTTGGGGTAAGAGCACGCGACAGGCCATCGCTGGCAGGTGGTCTGAAGACCGGAGTGGTGCGCTTCGTCCGCTCTAGGATTTGTACATGGCATCCTTGATGCTGGTAGTAGTTGGTTGCAGGATTATGCTTCTAGAGCAGTGGTCATTGGCTTCACTCTATCTAGAGCATTATACTCTGGATGTAAATGGACGCGGATAATTTATAATCTTCAATCGCCACTTCTTGTTACTCTCACACTGATTCTCTAGTGGATGACGGCTGATGCCACAAGGTTGGGGCCAGTCACCCGCCGCATGCATGAGCCGCTCTCTATGCCCGGTTTAACTCTCTGACGATAGATGTAACACTTACGATATAAGCATGAGTTTTCCCTCATCAAGCAGTAAAATGTCGCCCGATATCAATGATGGCGGCTCTCACAGGCCACGGTTCAAACACTGACCCGCATGCATGACAGGCACGATTCAATGCTGCTTTATGGAGGTAGCACAGCGCGACCAAGATATAGTGCTGATTCACTTGTCGAAGAATCACAGATATGTCCATATCGTTCACAGCCCATATCGTATCACCCAACTTCAGGAGCCTTCCATGACGATTGGAAACTTCCCACGTAAATACGGTTGACTTTCAGACTCAGAGACGAAGGACTGGATGGTAGTCGCATTCACCAGGCTGTAGGGTTGAACATTATCTGGGATCCTGCATGTCAGCCCAGACTCGCTTGGGTGATTGACAGCGGTCATCTCAGATGTGATTGCTACCCACGTTTGCAAGCATGTCACCAAAGCGCCAGATTAGTCAACACGGAGGATTAGAATTTGATATATGTGTAAATTGTGCCCTTTGATAGGGATGTGAAGTCGTGTATTGAAGGAGTTATCGTCTATTTCAGCGCGTCTTAGGGTGTCTTCGCTAGTAAGCGCGGGCTCGCGTCAGCGGAGCGCTTTCCGCGACTCTGAACCCCACACTCCTCCATCATCGCATAGTCAAACCATCCTGTCTACGTTTGTGCCAGTTGCTATCCAGCATTTTAGTCTCTCGAAGATGCAATGAGAATTGTTATTGGGTCTCGATCTGGCCCAGAAGATGCGTCGCCCACCAGACGCCCACTACAGCTTCACGATACCCTCGATCCATGATGACACGACGCTCGATTGCCGCGTGTACCATCCAGATACTCTAATCAAGCCAAAGGAATCGGGCGATATCGTAGAATGGAAGAGGAGAGGTGTTGTCATGGCACATCCATATGCACCAATGGGAGGTAGTTACGACGATCGCGTAGTTGGTATCGTGGTAGACGAGTTCCTACGTGCTGGTTGGATGGTGGGCACCTTCAACTTCAGGTACGTCTAGTGATATATCTTGACCATAGAATCATCCGACTAAGCTACGTTAGAGGTGCGCACGGATCTAAAGGGCGTACTAGCTGGTCTGGAAGACCCGAACTAGATGACTATACATCCTTTGCAGCATTCTTCATGCACTACATGTCCTACCTACGTCCACGCATTACCTGCGACCTGAATCTCGCGCCCGATCAGCTTCCGACCCCCTCAAACCAAAGCGAATCATCGTCGGCGCATGACGACCAATCTCCCATAGTCATACTAGGAGGTTATTCATACGGCTCCCTCATCCTTAGACATCTACCACCTGTACCGACCATACTACAACCATTCTCAGCTCCAGTGACGGGTACTGCAGCCGATGAAATAATCCTGCGCGCTCGCAGGTTGGCAGACCAGAGCAATCTAGGATGGATCAACCTAGCTCGAGATGAGACTAGAGCTAGGAGGAAAAGCAGGGCAGGACATGAATCGAGACCTCCGGTTACAATGGGCGGAGAGGAGACTAGCCCAGAGAAGCGTAGAAGTAGCAGAGATGTCCGAAGAAGTCTCGAAGGCGGTACGCGCCATGAGATCAAAACACGGTTGAGAAGCCTTAGCCACAGGCGGACAGAGAGCCACGAACCAATGCCACGATCGGAAGCGAAGAGTGCGACAATCACAATGCCCGACGTGCGTTATCTTCTTATCTCGCCACTGACACCGCCAATCTCTACACTTGCTGCACCAGCCTTGATACATAGGTTCTGGAGCAAGTCCAAGGACGATCACCAGGACGTGCTTGGTAAGCACGTATCTCTAGCCATCTTCGGGGATCAAGACGCCTTCACTTCTGCGAAGAGGATTCGCGACTGGTCAGAACAATTGAAAGCTGAGCCAGCATCGCGCTTCACCAGTGTTGAAGTCGTGGGCGCAGGGCACTTTTGGATTGAGAGCGACGTCGAAGTAAGACTAAGATTTGCGCTGAAAGAATGGGAATCCGCAGTACGGTGAGGCAATTCAATTGGATTCACAGGCATAGGCTGTCTTTATTGTATATGTAAGGTTGCTGGAGAGAGATTGCTGGTGCAGAAGAGTGAAGAGTGGTTACAAGATAAACTGAGTAGATACAGCAGACATGGTGATAGCCTATGCATAAGTTGGAACTCTTACCATGAACAGGAAGATACACAAGAATACAACGGGTATCAGTCGGTAAGGCTAGAGCCAGCCTTTCTGTTGTTAGAAGGTGCCTGACGACGACGTAGCTGCATCACAATACATACTCATCGTCGAACAGCCACAACTGTTACACAAAACCACCAGATGACCGCTCTTCAGGAGCCAGAACGATGGACATATTACCAACATGCCAACGCAATTGTTAGTTATAGTCTTGCCCTTATTCTTGGCTGTACAGCTACGATGCTACTTCCATCAGTCGAGATCAGCTATCCACAAATTCAAAGCTCAATACCTAACAAAGGCACTATGTCTTTGGGCTAGGTATCTTATCCGGTCCTTCGCTTGTGAACCTGACAAACGCCTTGGCGGTCGTGTTAGGAACCTTCTATCACCATAAGTCCAATGCTGATGTGGAGGTCGATAATTGTCGAAAAAGGAAAGGGTTAATACGCGAGTATAGTGTCGCGGCAGTATTATGAGATGGCCCATTAATAGTCCCGCTCGGCAGTAGTGGTCAGGTCGTTCTGGCGTAGTGTCCGTTAGTAGTATTGTCTTCCAGTGAGCGTAGCATAGTCCTTTTCGGCGCATGTGTGTTCCCAATATGCTTTACAACCATACCTTACTATACTAAATATCGTGTTCTCGGCCTGAAAAGCTTGTTCAGGTATGGCGGCGCCGTAGACTATGGTAGCTCGGAGATTTTCCTCACTTTCTCTCTCATGCTCATAAGCGATTCACCCGGTGGATGAAGGGGCCTGGACTCCTACCTCACCGAGATCAGTAAGTATTAGGCCATACAGAAAAGCAACATATGGGAAATAAAAGAGAGGAACAGTATTTAGTTGTGATTGCTACATGTTCCAGAGCTTCGAGCGTTGAAGTACAGTACTTACCAAAAGAATTCTTGGTTTAGATGAAGGACGTTGTCCCAATCAGGTACCGCCCCTTCCGCCGGGAGCTAATGCAACTCTAAAAATAAAGTAGCTAACGCCTACTAAGGGGGAATCAACACAGGGATACTCGTAAATGCTCCAGCAGGATATTGGAAATTCAGGGTTCCTTCATGGTACATCAGCACTCAGCCGATCAGTGCGAACAACGTAGGTAACTCCACACCGCTGGTTTAGGATGAATCTCGCGTTACGAGGTAAAATTCCAATGCTTTTTATGGCAATAGTATTATCGGATCCGTTATCACGAGAGACAGGCACCACTATAGTGCTCAGCAACTACATAGGTCCTGTTATGTATATAATCCCATACATTCTTCAGGCAGAATACCATCACCAGCATCCACTGCTTCCAATCCATTCCCTTCTAATCTAGTATCATTCAATATCCATCATTATCGTTTCCACCAAGATGCAGTTCTCTACCGTCCTCCTCGCTCTCGTGGCTACCACCTCCGCCGCCGTACTCCCCCGTACCGAAAACAAGGGTCAGTGGTTCGTCCAAATGACACTCGGCCCCGACATTGAGCAACTGTACCTCTACGCGGAGTTCACATCAGACGAATACGACGAAGACCACAAGCTGAGGAGCAGCTGTGTTGAAGCACCCAACGCTGAGCTTCCTGTTGCCCATAGGTGCGACCGTGCCGCGTTCGACTTTTCCTATGACGGAGCAAGTAAGTTCAAATCTGAATCTGAATTACTTTGGTGACAAAAGCTAACACTCGTAGCCCTCAACGTCCAACAGACTCTTGATAGCGGCGTGACTGTCTATGGATCAGCACCCTTGTCTATCCATACCTTTATTGGCGGCGGTCGTTTCCGGGATGAGACTACCATTCAGGTATCTAGCGCTGTTGCTTGAATTGGATCATGTTGTTATAATGATGGCCTATCGAACTTATGTACATATCCTAACGTAACGGCATTGGAATCGATGCAAGACGAACCCACTATATCATGAAGGCACGTTTGGTTTCCCGTATAACCTGTCCAGCTCATTTGCACTATGACTATCTCGACTGTAACACATCTACAGCCCTCTTATACAGTAACTGTATACTCTACCGCATTTCCTGGTTCTCTAGGATAGAACTCAATGGTAAATGTAGTGTCTATGCTCGCTGCCCTCACAGCATCTAGAGCTGCCGCCTTGATAACAACATGTCCTGCATCCCAGTTCCACTGACCATCATAAGTCATGCGTCCCTGCTGCAACGGCCCTAGGTACTGTGTCCAATCGTCCACCAGATATGTTCCATCGGCTTTGACAGCCTTAACAGCCGCAGGCCTATTCTGCCCCGACCACGTGATTGGGATAAGTAAGTCCTGGCCCGCTGCTGGCAAGGGACCGGAGGTGTTAGAGAGGGTCGGTGTGGTGTATTGGAGAACGTTGACTTGAAGAGCGGCGCCGCGATTGAACGTTAGGGTCAAGTTTGCTAGGGTACCGGTTGGCGAAGTGGGAGTGAGTATCGTCTTGAGATATGATGCTGCAAACGTAATCTTCTCGCCCGAGACGCTGTAGTCCTTGCCTTTGGCTAATTGTTTGCTTCCTCTGCTGATCTTGCTAAGTGTGTTTCCGTTGAAAGCGAAGCCTAGCGTAACGTCCCCTACGGTTTCGTTCTTGCGGTGGTAGACGTATGCGGAACTCGATTGTGTTGTTGCAGAGCCATCGGTTGTGCTTTCTGGTAGCGCGTTTGCAATGCCTTTTACTGCGTTACGGTAGATATCCAGAGCTACCTCGTCGCGCCAGAGATGTGTTGCGCGGTCCAGAAAATCGGCTCCGTTGTCCCAGAGAACAGTTGTGGTGTTGTATTTCGCTGCTGTGCGGAGAAAGAAATCGAAGTATCGCCAGCGTGCTGCTGTCTCGGTGGCGACAGGTGATACTGCCCATTCGCCAATTACGAGTGGGATGTCAGAGAAGTTTCCACGGACAGCGGCGATATCAGCTTCGAGGGCAGCTTTGTCGGCGTCGGAGCCCCATGTGGTCTTTCCCCAAGCTTGGAAAACAAAGTCATCTTCTCTTGGGTCAGTTCTGATGAACTTCGAATGAGTGAAGGGCACTTACAAGGCGAATAGTAATGATACTGGATGCCCCATGGATTCTTGAACTTGGGGTCAGGCTTCTTGAACCACTGTATCGTTTTCAGTCCATCTTCTCCAGCACCAACGAGAGTAACAACGCGCTTTGGGTTGTGGCCTCCCGCATCATTAATAGCCTGAAGGAAGATATCGTTCAGGCGGTTAATGACAGCGCCATGTTCAGCGGTAGTCCCAGGGATCTCGTTGATCGTTTCAAAAGCGACCTTCTCGCTCTTGCAAGCCAGTTTGGTTCCAATTTGCTTCCAAAGCTTTCCAAGCCTTTCTTCAACAGCCGTTACGTTCGTGCTGGATTGCGTAAGATCGGCCCAAGTCCAGGAATCGTGATGAACATTAACAATCGCATACAGCCCTCGGTCTGTGATCATGTCCACAACATCCGATACACGTTGCAGCCATACGGGATCCACGGTCCAGTCTGGTGATTGAGAAGTGAAGTGGTACGCCCAGGTTACGGGTAGCCGAATGCTCTTAAAGCCAGCTCTTTTCGCATCGTCAAAGGTGCTGCCGACGACTGGCGGATTGTTCCAACTGCCTTCGGTTTCTACAGCGTCAAGCGTGTTACCAACATTCCAGCCTGGGTTCAACTTTTCGAAGAAGGCACCAGCCGAAATGGCAGAGAACTTTGAAGTTGAAGGACATTTTACACCGGTGCCATTCGTCGCTTCATCGTGTTAGCTGTCGCCATAGTATTGGAATCATGGAGCAACGAACATTGAGCAACAGCGAAGGTACTGTTTAGCAGCACTGCTGCACTTGCATAGGAAATCTTCATTGCGACTGTTGAGCGTTCTGCGTGACCTTCGCCTCAGGAGATGGAGAGAGATATACAATGTCGACCATCAGCCAGGTTCCTTCACCTCGGTACGGAGATCTTCCATATAGCCTCATCCACTATCCCCTCGTCATTTCTCTATAATCCTCACATATTAATGAACTGTTACCCCAGGATGCGGTACCTTCCGGCTAGCGTGACCATCAAGCTTCCTTGCTAATCTAGTTTAATTGCAAACTCTCCTGCTTACCCGGTTCCCAAGGTGGAAGCGGAAGCATGGAAGACATCTAGAAAACAACGGGTTTGTTTTAATGGCAAGTGTGATTGGCCGTCATCATGATTAGTGTGCCATCTCGTTCGATCTATATTGTAGACCCCAGCCCGATTTCATATGCAGGTCCCCGCGGGCCTAATCTCCAAATTACCCAGGGCAATGGTATTTTTCCACCAAAGACTAAAATACTTCAGATGGTGATCACACCTTGTCTCTTCCACTTGTCATGAAATTATTGCTCACATGCGAACGCCCAAGACACACCATCTTCCAGATACAATAATACAAGTGTTCCGTGCCCAAAACAGTTCGGTAAAAACACGACATGATAGCGCCGGATCTCGGGCAAAGTACTTGGGTTGCAACCAGTATAATAAAAATGCGAGCGCATGTTTCTCCATGTACCAAATGGAACCGCAAAACTCCTGAGCTAAACATACTCGTGTGAAACATCCAAAACAAGGATGTACCAACAAAATGGAGGCTTACAAATTCCGAGAGGATATACTATTCCCTTCAACAAAACAAGAGAAAAAGCTAATAAGACAAGTGAAGAAGAGATATTGATTGTTGGAAGTTGCCCCGTTGCCCTTAAAACGCCGAGAAAAGAAGGACCAAATACCAAGTGGGTCATCAGCCCACAGCGTGTCGCATAGAAGGCTTGAACTGCAGTCAAAAAGGTGCCCTCTATCATCCAGTCTAGGGCCGCATTAGACATCTTGTCTCCAAGAGCACGACCATGCAGACTCCGTAGATGTTTGCACTCAAGCGCGTCGAGACGGCGTTGCGTCAACTTGCATTCATAATCTGCTTGCTCTGCTGTCGAGAATGGATCTCCTGGAAGCGGCAGCATGCATAGGCGCGTCGGTACGTGATTCGCATGCTCCGAATCTGAACCCTACTCAGGACGAGGCCTCTTCGCGCCGTGAGGGTTTTGCCAGCTGCCATCGTTGCCGCCTTGGTTGCCTTGGAAGAATCCTGGGTTAAATCCTGGGTTGCCACCAAAGCCGCCTCCTATAGCCTCGCTGTTAGTAATCGTCCCATTGGGGAATTAAAAGGATGGGGGTAAGTCACTAGTCGGAGTATGAAAATTTCTCGACGTACCCATTCCTCCCATCATGCCCATGTTACCACCACCCATACCCATCATGTTGGCTCCCATGCCCATCATGTTGCCACCCATGGGCATGTTCATGCCGCCCATGGGGTTTGTGCCCATAGGATTCATACCCATATTGCCGCCACGGCCACGGTTGCCCATACCACCACGCATATTACCGCCCATCATGCCGCCGCGATTGAAGCCGCCACCGAAGTTGTTCATGCCGCCCATGGGGTTACCGAAGTTGTTCATCGGCGCTTGGGCACCGTAGCCTCCCATGTTGCCACCCATGTTTCCACCAGCAGGAGAAAAGTTGCGGTTGTTTTGGTAACCCATGCCGCCCCTGTTGAAATTGCCACGGTTGTTGTTATATCCACCTCTGTTGTTGTAGCCACCTTGATTGCCGTAGTTTCCAGAGGTAGCGCGGTCGTTCCGACCCTTGTCTCGCGCGGGAACATCCTTTGGCAGTGTCTTGAATGGGTTGACATGCGGAGGACTGAAGATGGCGGTCGGCTTCTTCGTGTGGGCTTGGTCTCTGAAGAGGTTCTCGATTTGGTGTTTCAGAGCAGTAGCTGCCTGTGGTGAGTTCAAAAGAGTGAAAACTTGACTTCAAAAGTTGGTTAGCATATTGTGCCTCGAAGCATCAAGTGCAACTAACCCTTTACTCTTGCCATTGACTTTGTGCTCATTGAAGGTTACCTCAACAAGCTCATCTTCACAACCGCTCTGGTTGGCCCATCCGCGAATGTCTTCTTCACTAATCCACCAATTTACATCGTTGATCATAAGAGCTGCAGTGGCGCCGGGGTCAGTTGGGCGATCATCGTCTTCGCCCTGCTTGCGCTTTGTACCCTGTTGCTGAGGTGCTTGTTTGTGAACGTCAAGGCCAGCCGAGCCTCCTGTGGATGCGATCTGTTGGGTACTCTGGTCATGATGACCCTCGCCGTTTGTCGTCTCGTCTGTAGACTCTTTGGTCGATTGATCGCCGTTCTCGGTCTTGGTAGTATCCGGTACGTGGTTCGATGTCGCAGCATTCGCCTCTGTGTTCGGGGTGTTGGAGTCGGTTATGGTAGTGTCTTGCTGCACGCTCGAGTCTTGGTAGGAGTCATCGCCGTAGATGTCGATATCGAAGTTGTCGTCGTCAGCCATATCTGCTGTGGTATGTTAAGTCAACTGCAGTAAGCGATGAGGTTTGTTCCGGTATTCTTTCTTAGATTCGCTCTTAGGTACTTGATGTGCTAGTATCAATAGCCAAAGTACACGCAACTCTGTGATTGGCATACAAATCAGCATGATGAGATAGAGGGTGTTGCAAAAGAAAGTGTGGACTTGCAGTCCGTTGCAATGCGATGTCGAGAGAAAAGACAAACAGCGTAGAGTAAGGCCATACGTACAGTGCCGCTGTCGGCGCGTGGTGACAAGGTCCAGAAAGACAGCTCAGTGCAAGACGGGATAGTCCGATCGCCCCTGGCAGATGCGGAGATGTGAAAGGTACAGGATGTGGTGTGAGAGATGTGTGTGTGTGAAGCCTCAGCCTGCCTCCTGCGCTCGCTTTTGCTAGCTTCCAGTACAGTTTGCGCGAAGCGAAGTTGCTGTATACAATGTCCCTTCGAATTGATGAGGCGCTGAATCGTGCGCTACCAGTAATAAGAAGAAATGGAGAGCAACGAGGACAACTCGATGCAGATGCCAAACACGATCCCTTTCCACCCTTGACTCTGCGTGTTTGTCGAAGCGAAAGCGGATTGCGCTCGCACGTCTCGTTGGCCGGTCTGTTGCGTAGTGAGTAACTGCGTTCGGTGACAAACCTGGGGAAGCGGGTAGAGACGACTTGTCGGCGCGAGCACGAGTGAGGGTGAGCGACAATCGAGGACGCGGATGCGATAGCTCGCAGTTAGCGTGAAAGTTAGCGTGCTTGGCAGAACACCTACCCCTGTCGGGTTTCTCCGCAAGGCCAGATTGCCGTCCGTCTGGTAATTTGGCAGCTGCTACCCTGAGTCCGCGACTTGTCCAGCCCGCGATACTTCTCCAACACAACTCAACTCACCACCCTTTCAAGTCACCCCCCACCTATCACCACCCGCACACCAGTCGCCATGGAGAACGTCAAGGAGTTCGCTGAGTAAGCCACACTGGAATCGCACGATGAGGGAGCGATGGCTAACGTCTGCGCAGTATGCCCGCTGAGTTCCTCAAGGAGGGCACTCTGTTCATGAACCGCTGCACAAGTACGATCGCCTCTCTATTCCGGTCTTGCCACGCCTAACATGACTACAGAGCCCGACAAGAAGGAGTTCATCAGGATATCGCAAGCAGTCGGCATCGGTTTCTTGATCATGGGTCAGTGATACGTCGCATGCACGCCCAAAGTCCATGCAACTAACGTATCACAGGAGTCATTGGCTACGTTGTCAAGCTCGTCCACATTCCCGTAAACAACATCCTCGTCGGCGGCTCGTAGACGCTACTACGCCACAACCATTGATTCTCTTCCCTTTGCATCTTCGACCACGACACCGGTCCGTTCATCATATCATCTTGTATTAGGGGCATTGGAGGTGAACAGACCGGCCTTCGCTTTGTGGGCTCCATAGAGGAAATATGGCATACTCAAAACGGCTGTACAGTATGGGGTTGGGCCAGCGGGAGTTTGATTATATCCAAATTTAGGCATGCACAGGATTCATCTTGATTTGGTCTACGAACTGTGTGTTGTGGTGTGAACGGTGTATGTGGAGTAGAACGATAACGCGGTGCTTGTAACGCTGTGACAGCGATGTTGAGCAAGATCGGAAGTCCCTGTGAACATCCGATTGCATTCCCAACTTCTCACCAAATCCCTATATGCAGCACTTGTATTCACCCATCCATCGGAATTCTAGAATGGTCAGCGATGCAGGAGCTTTCACTCCTCATTCATCATGTCTTCATACCACATGGGGTGTCGTCTCGCCCTGCCTTCAGGACTCGTGTAAAGCCGTTCATCATGCTGCAGTTGTGCATTGACCCGCCTCCCAATCTTAGGCTCTGCTTCATCTTCTTCAAGGCCATCGTTCCAAGTGTGGACTGTGCAAGTTCCCTGTGAGGTACCCCAGCCGTTCCATGAGGTTGCTAGTAAAAGTTAACATATGCACCAAAACTAGGAGTGTACAAATACTTACCAGCAATCATAGGCGCGTTGGGATGCCAACTCGCGTCACGAACACACGTCTGCCATCTGCCCTCGTTTCTACCCCAGTGCTCGTACATTCCAGCAAGAAGATCTGGGTCGCGTGGTCGTGAGTTCCTGGTTGCCTTGAGAACATCGACCTTGCCAGCAATTGTCGCATCCATGTTCCAGATGTAGACCGAGCCGTCGTAGCTGCCAGAGTAAACATATCGCGAATCTGTGCTACCAGGAGGCGAAAAGTGACATCGAATAAGCGTCTTCAACACCTTGTGCCCGCGGAACGTAACAAGTGAGCAGTCATGTGGATGCGGACGGTACTCATCAAAGTCGTATGCGTTGGATCGGTACTCGAAGCGGTTGGTGTATGCATTGGGATCAATGCCGTCTGCCTTCTCCTTTGACATCATCTTCCTCAGATCCCACAGCTTAGCAGTCTGATCTTTGCCGTTACTAAGCACGTATCGTCCATCTCCCTTGCTGTCGACATATGTCAAGCCCTCAGTGTGTCCCAGAAAAACACCGGCTTCGCGACCGTCACCCATACTTCTTCGATCCCAGACCTTGAGCGTTGTGTCGTCGGAGCCAGAGTAAAGAATATGTGGCGATTGAGTGTCGCCGAAGCAGACTGCATTCACATCATCTTGATGACCTGGTATGCGTAGCACTGACTGACGACGTTCAATGTCGTATACATAAACAGAACTGTCTCCCGTTCCTGCTACAATTTCGCGACCATCGCCAGAGAATCTTATCGACCAGATCTGGATGGGTCAGCCACAGTCTCAAATGTTGATAAACACATCTTACACCAAAATATCCGCGATACCCACGTGGGGTAGGCCGACCGAGGTCTGCAAAATCAAGATAGTGTGGTTCAGAATCGTTGTCAGGGTCGGTGTGTGCTAGTGCGACAATACTCCTAATGGAGCTGTATGCCAGAAAGCGATTGTCTGGACTTAATGATGCATCCGTAATCGTCCATTGACCACCATCATACCTTACAGTCTGCAATATATTAGCTTTGCGGAGCTTCGAGTTCGAGATTGCTGCTTGCCTTGTAGTACTTCCAATCGTATGGATTCGATGTGTCATACATGCGTACTTTGAAATCCTGAGCGCATGAAAAGAAGAAGTTGCCATCGTCTGAAAACTGTCCTGAATAGCATCGCGCATTGTAGTGAATGATTGTGTCGGCCACTGATTCTGGTATCATTTCTTGCCTCAACAATCTCGTGGAATTCTTCTGGCGACCGTCACCACCAATACCTAACTCTCGTCGCATGATGTTGTAAGCTAACTTCTTTTTTCGCTTAAGTGTGTCTTGCGATCGAGGATTTGTTCCGAAGTTGCCCCCTTGCATCAATTCCTGACCCTGCTCGCTAGGCACCTTTTCAAACAAATCTATGCCTCGTGGTCGTCGCCTCCTTCCAGAGGTCCTCGTCGAACCGAGAGGGTCGTAGCCATCGTCTTCGTCCTCGTCTTCGTCGTCCTCATCGAGTCTGCGTCGCCGGAGCGCGGATCGTGGAATGAAATCGGTGGCGAATATGCGGCCCAATCCAGCGTGTCCAAGCAACTGCATTATCTGCTCGCGCGTAATCATAATTGGCTGGCGGGGGTTGTCCATCTCGTCTTCCTCTGCATCGTCGTTCTCTTCCTCGTTCTCGTCTCCATCTTCGTCGTCCTCTCCGTTCTCTTCATCTTCGTCGTCATCGTCGTCGTCATCGTCGTTATCATCGGTGTATTCGAATGCGATCTCCACTCCGCTGAGATTGCTCAATCGTTCTGCGGCATCTTACAATTATGTTAGTAGATAGATCACAGACTATGTATCATAAAGCCAAGTATACCGTGAAAGCTCAGATCAGCTTCACCTTCATCGTTATCGTCGGTGCCCTCTTCTGCAGGTACAAAGTCCATGTCGTCATCATACTCGTCGTCGGTTTCTCGCCAGAACGGGTCGCTCGGATCGTATACAATGGTTCTGGCTGGGTCATCCTCGGCGGGTGGACTAGTTGGGGCGTGCGACGAACTCATGTTTGCGAAAACGTTATTCTGTAGATGTCGCAAGATGTGCCGAGGCGATATAAGAGCAATGCTCGTAATGGGCGGGAGCTTTGTAGTAGTCGCGGTAATAGGATTATCTCCGAACGCCCCACTCTTATCGATAGATCAAGACGGACTTCCGCACATGAAGAAGCTCTTCTTTCATAGGTTGTAGCTTGTATATGGAGATTTACTCTGAAAGCATATATAGCATTCTGCGTTGTTGCTCCACTAGAGAAGATGGCAGTATGCATCTTTTGGGTCTATCCAATATTTGCAGAGATAGGGCACCATTGATGAGAAACAAGCTCCTTCGAGTTAAGTGCGCACTATTTGATAAGCAAGTGAGTAGATTTGATATGATTCAACAATTACACAGAGTGTGGCTACTCGGAGGAATATCTAATCTCGAAAAATACGCCGAGGAAGGACCGCGTTTCCAGCTCAGTCAGTATCGGTATCCTGATGCGAAATCATAAGCTCAGGATCTGGATCCTCATCTTCGGAGTCAAAATACGTCTGCTTGGGCGGCGTAGGTTGTCTCGGCGGAGAACGACCAATCCTTATAGCAGACCCTGTCATCTCCTCTGGTTGTTTGGTCTCAAAGCCATCATGGTCTATCAGCGGTTGTGTAGCTCGCTCTTTACCCTTTCGTTTCGAACCAAGAGCCTCTTCTAACATGTTTCTGCCTTGTGTAAAAGCTTCGAGCTCGGCACCAATGGCGCAAACTAACAAATTCCAACTTCGCGACGAAGCAAACTCTAGCTTCTCCTCTAGGTAGGTAATGGTTGCGTCCATCTGCTCGAGAAGCCTGGTGGGATCAGGGGTGCTCTTCCGTGTCGTTGATCGCATAGAGTTCTGTAGGCTTGTTTCATAGTCTTCGACTCTCTTCATAACATCTGCCCACAAAAGTGCACCTTCGTCAAGCGCACCTCGATCTGTATCAACCTTCTCACACCTTTCAGCCAGTCTTGTGTACTCGTCTTGCCAGAATTCGCGCGCCATGTCGAGCGTCCGCCGTTTTGCAGGTAGTGTAAGGAACGGTGATGATGACATTGGAACGTGATCCGCGTTTGGAGGTCGCGCAAGGAAATTGGAAACTTCACGATCTAACAGTGACAACGATGTCTTGTACGATGCCAACTTCGCTTCCACCGAGTTCTCTGTATCAGCCAGTTCGTCCAAGACCTTTCGATGTCGTCTTTTGAGCGCCCATAGTTCCTCTTCTTTCTGGCGAATCTCCTGCTCTAGCTTCGAGGCTTCCGTCTGTAAGCTCTGTGCCTTTGCGCCAGCGTCCTCGTTCTCTATATCTCTGATCTTCTTTTCCAGCCGTATGCGCTTCTGACTCCACCCGTCGGTCTTCTCTACTGTGCTTTGCAGCTTCCTCAGGTCCTCGTCTAAAAGATCAAGCTCCTCAGACTTGACGCTGGCAAGCTGTCTTATCCGTCTAGATATGCCTTGTCTCGCTGCATTTAGCCCCACTTTCTTCCTCCGTGCTCCGTTATGGCCGTTACCGTTCTCCGCACCTCGATCGCTCGACCGGACGCTGCTCACAGTTGGTGTAGTGCTTCCGTTCGACACAAGATCATCCGGTGTAGCATCTCCAGCGCCACGTCCACCCATTAGACCATCGGCTTGTGCGTCGAGTAGCTCTTGCAGCTGTTGTTCGAGGTATCTAGCTCGCCGCTGCAAAGCTAGCAGGTCGTCAGGAACGCGTGGAGGCGGAGACAGGCTAGTTCTTGGAGCGTTCCATAGTACTGACGAAGTCACAGGCGGTGGTATTCGCGGAGATGGCGGAGAGTTGTATAGTGGTAGCTCATGTTCACGCGCGTGCGGGTCTTCAAACGACTTTCTAAATCGCGGCGGAGGCGAGAACGAGCCGAGGACTGAATTGAAGATAGACATTGTAATGAACCACGATCTCGCAGCGTGGCCCGTGAAATTATTGTCGAAGCGTTGGAGACAAGTGTTCGTGCATGTGATATCGTTGGTACCTCGAGCATGTGAACGAGTCATGCGCGCTCAAAGCGCCCTTAGTCAGCCACGTCATTCCGAGCAGCTTGGACAGCGCGATAGGCAGCGTCGGTGCGCAAGACAATCTTCCGTCTAGTGACCAAGGAGCGCACTGGGTGCAGTCACACTTGAGATGTCCTGTGAAATGCGATACGTTTGCGCTCCATTGACATACCGATCTTGCCTCCTTAGGTGATCCAGTCGCTTCAAGTACTTGTCAGAGGCACTTCTCATGTCAGATCTCTGTGCAGAAGGTCTCACGAGGATGAAAACAGGCACAGCTGCATACAAACTGGACTCTGCAGAGGTTGCGCCTTGTAGTTGTGGTGGTCATTGGTGAACCACCTGCAACTCATCCACATGTAGCGTAGGTGCGCCAAACCCAATACGGCTAGTGACATCCACGACCTAAGCGAGCATTTCAATATCGAAAGTTGCAAGTGCGACCGCGACAACAGCACGCACTAACTCCCAGGAACTCTCAATCGTACGCTCTTCCACCTCTTCTCACTCTCAAGCCCGTCGCTAATCGCAAATCCAGCAGCCGTATACCCCACCAACATACATCATGGCTGACGCTCCTGCCCCCGCTCGCGGCGGATTCGGTTCTCGTGGAGACCGCGGTGGTGACCGTGGACGTGGTCGCGGACGTGGCCGTGGCCGCCGTGGCGGAAAGACTGAGGTGCGCATATGAAGGCTGTGGAGGGACAAATAGCAGGAAATTGACAATTGGCACAGGAGAAGGAATGGCAGCCCGTCACCAAGCTCGGCCGTCTCGTAAAGGCCGGCAAGATCAAGAGCATGGAGGAGATGTACGTTCTCAAGCGGGATTGGGCAAGGAATTCGTACTGACAGCGGACAGCTACCTCCACTCTCTCCCCATCAAGGAGTACCAGGTCGTCGACTTCTTCCTCCCCAAGCTCAAGGACGAGGTCATGAAGATCAAGCCTGTCCAGAAGCAGACCCGTGCCGGTCAGCGTACCCGCTTCAAGGCTATCGTCGTCATCGGTGACTCCGAGGGCCACATTGGTCTTGGTATCAAGACCTCCAAGGAAGTCGCTACCGCCATCCGCGCCGCCATCATCATCGCCAAGCTCTCCGTTGTCCCCATCCGAAGAGGTTACTGGGGTACCAACCTTGGTGAGCCTCACTCGCTCCCCACCAAGGAGAGCGGAAAGTGCGGTTCCGTCACTGTCCGTCTCATTCCCGCTCCCCGTGGTACCGGCCTTGTCGCATCGCCCGCTGTCAAGCGTCTCTTGCAATTGGCTGGTGTCGCCGACATCTACACTGCCTCTTCCGGTTCAACCAAGACTCTTGAGAACACCCTGAAGGCTACCTTCGTAGCTGTCGCACACACCTACGGTTTCCTCACCCCCAACCTGTGGGCTGAGAAGAAGCTTACCCCATCCCCGCTCGAGGAGTACAGCGACATCCTCCGTGAGGGTAAGAGGTACTAGAGGGTTTGTTTTTGGGTTCTTTCTAGCATAAGGGTTATGGCGCGGGGTATTACATTCAGGACCTCACGTATGTATCCAACGATAGTGCTGGGTACACCGGCATGAAAATGAACAACTTTCAATGATGACCTTGAAGTTATGATACTCCACGTGGTTTCGCTAAGTTGAAGTGCATGTATTTGGGAGTGATAATGCTAGATACGCTCAGTTCATCACCACACGTGACTGAAGTTTACACAATAGTACATGGAATGTTAAAGTACTCTGAGGATCCATGCGCAGCTGCTTGCGCACAAGCATGATAATAAATGTACAGGAAAAGAAACCATACTACGTCTGTCTCACCGTGTGATCCAGAGCATCACAACGATAATCTGGAGACAAGGCAAAGACCTAATGCTGCACCTGTCGCAGATCTTTCCAACACAAGGCGAACTGCTGAAGAAGCCCAAAAGATCTCATCATCTCGTTTATCTCCTGTAGCGCGTGATGTACCAGAGACGGACCGACCAGTTTGGGATAAGGTTGATTCGCAAGTGAAAGGGACGCGCAGCCCGGCGGAGGTGGGTTTTGTACTCTTCCGGTGCTCTTTTGTAGGTTTATCAAGTCGAGGCCGGAAAGAGAACATCTTACATTGGCCTCGAACATTTCGAGCATGTTGTTGACCTGTTCTAGTGCACTATATACTAAGGCCGGGCCGAACAAATTGCCGTAGTCGAGAGGTTCAAGACCAAAGGGCAGAAGAGTTTGTTGACGTGCCAAAGGGTGTGCCTGTGATGGCGTTGGTGCGACCGCATGAAATGTTTGCCAGTGCATGACCGAAGCAGATGTGTATTTGGTAGGTGTTGGAGTAGGCCTAGTAGGGGCGGTGTTGGCACCTTTCGCTTTCACATTGCCACCTTTTTTCTCCGACTGTGAAGCCCTGATCTTCTTTTGCATTGTGTTGATTTTTTTCTGTATCTTAACAATGCCTTTTTTCTGCTCTTCCGATAGACCATTGCGCATCCAGGCTGGGATACGGCTTCGAATGTCAACTCTATCCTTTTCGCCACTCAATATCCTTCTTGCCTTCCTTTGTATATCTGCTAAAAGGCTGAGCTCGTTTTCCGACGCTGGAAGGGGAGCCCCATTGGGCCCAGTGCATGGTATGCAGAGAGAAAAAAGGTCAACATGCTCTGTTGCTGCATTTGGTCCTGTTGGTGGCTGGCGTATGATTGATGAGACAGACAGAGTTGGTGTCAGAGTGATTGAATGTGAAGAAGCTAGTGCATTCATCGGAAGTTCATCAGGATCCTGCTTGATGATAGGTTTCTGATCCATGATAGACAGGTCAACGATCGATGGAGCTGGCCTATCTTCAGAATTAAGATCCAAGGCTTGATCCGGCCCATGCCTCATATTCTCATTGACAAGCGCCCATTCGTATCCGTCCCACGTGCTGGGATATGAGCGACGAACTGGTGTACTGCGATCGCCGATGGATTTACGGCTGTCC
>Ga0058698_10000411_pt1 | contig 24394 bp, 30 predicted proteins | sample AgamicAsSfe_FD_67288 | JGI IMG/M metagenome (GOLD analysis project Ga0058698, IMG submission 67288) | Agave microbial communities from Guanajuato, Mexico - As.Sf.e | ecosystem: Host-associated > Plants > Phyllosphere > Phylloplane/Leaf | place: Guanajuato, Mexico | collected 2012-05-30
TGAACGCCAGCTTCCCGTGCACAAAAATCTGACTTTGTCCTCCAAGCAGCAACCAGTTTCCCTTAGCCAGCTGTCCTCGGCTTAGCCTTGGCCTGCTTCTTCGCCTTCGCGTCAGCCTTTTGCTTCTTTTTCTTCTCTTCAAGCTTCTCCTCAGCCTTGCGTTTCAGACTGGCCTTTTCCTCGGCCGTCTTCTCAATGGGCTTAAAGAAACCCTCCAACCTGCTCTGTTGCGCTGTCTTCATGTTCTTCTGTAGCTTAGCTGCTCCATTGCGCACCCTGTCCTCGTTGAAATGCTTCTCCTCGACCAGGAACTTAACAAGACCTTCTACGTCTGGGGCTTCCCACTTGAAGTCGCATTCTGGGTCATCGGCAGGTCGGACGTCTGGTTCAAGGAAGAGCAGGCGCGCATCGGCGAAGGGCCAGTCGTCGGGGATAGTGAGCTTCTTGGAGGATTGGGACTTGATGTGTTCAACGACACCTTCCAAGTCATTATGCTCACGGATGAGCTTGAGAGCGGTGCTGGGGCCAATGCCTTTGATAGGGTCGAGATAATCACAGCCGAGGAGGATACAGAGGTCGATGAACTGGAAAGTGGTTAGTAGGTGAGAGTTTGGAAGCGCCCTTAGATGCCGTACCTGTTTCCGCTCCATGTTCAAGCCTTCGAGTACCTTGTCCAGATGAATCTCCAGAATGGGTTCTTTGCGTTGCTCGCTGAAGGTCAGATGTCGCAGCAGGATGGGTGAATCGAAGGTCAAGGTGTCCATATCCTCTGAAGCGGCGGCATAGACCTTACCGCCTCTCGCCAATGTCGCGCATTGGGCTTCAGCTTCGGTCGGCGCAACAATGTACGGGATGCCCATGAGCTTGAGCAGGCGCTGACACTCCTCGTTGTGTTCCCTCGTCACCCTGACGGTCCGCCGCGAGAACTTCTCGACGTCTTCGGCTGTACCCGTCTCTTTTGCCTCCTCAGCCGCAGCGTGTGCCTCTGTCTTGCGCTGAAACCGCTTCGCGAGCTCGCCGGACTTGAGCTTGGGTGGAGCGCCGTCGAAGACGTAGAGGGGCTTGATACCGTTGTCGACCATGCGCATCGTGCGGTAGAAGAGACCCATGAGATGTGATGTGGTTTCGCCTGTCTCGCTCATGAGCTGCTGACCATCAGATCGGACAGCGATGAGGAAACTGTAGATGCTCATAGATCTACACGATGTTAGGTTCGAAGTGTCATTGGAGGTTTGATATATGCATACGCATCCTGCACACGTTAGCAAGTGACCTGTTACTCCGAGAATGCTGCGAACGAACTATGGCAACTTTGCGTCCAAACTGGTTCTTGATCTCGCCCTTCTTGACTGCCTCGGGCGCATGCTCCTCAATGAGCTGGTACAGGTGTTTAATACCCATCTCTGGTGTTTGCCCTAGTGCGTGAATGTGTATCGGGTAGAACTTGGTGATGTCGTAGCCCTAGATTGTTGTGTGTAGAAGCGTAGGCGAGGGCGTGGAGGCTGGAGAAAGTGACGCCAACCATTATCACGACGCGTCCGCGTCTCACGCGCAATCACGGTCTACATTCCTTGGCACTGCTACCCCACATATCGCCTGTCATCGCTTAGTGAGGCTCAGCAGGCATTCTCTGGGGATGCATCTCGAATCCTGTATTTAATCTCCCCAGATCTTATTAGACGCCCCAGACGCTCCAGGCGCCGCGTGTTTGATGTGATGATGCTGGCTTTATTGCCACCGCGCGCGGAGTGCTTCCGAACCGCGGTTCTTTCTACGTGGGGTTTTCCGAGGCCAACATCATCCAATTACGGATATCTTCGTTTCGACCCTAGTATAATAGTCACTCTTGTGTAGCCAGAAGACTTTCTTCATCCTTGATCACGACTTCAACATGCTTCGACCAACATACAGACATGCCACCCGGCAATTGCGCACTCCACTCCGATCCGCGGCTCTCGGCAAACGATACTTACATGCTCCTGTGAAGTTTGACTGGCAAGACCCATTAAACACAAGCAACTTATTTACAGAAGAAGAGCAAGCCATCTCAGAGACGGCTGAATCATATTGCCAGGAGCGTATGCTTCCGAGAGTGCTAGGTACGCGAGACATTGCCTCGGTCTCTATAGCCAGCTGACGTAGCTCAGAGGCATATCGCAATGAGAACTTTGACAGAAAGATCATCGAAGAGATGGGTGAGCTGGGACTGCTAGGTGCAAGCATACAAGGCTATGAGTGTGCCGGAGTCAGCAGCGTTGCTGCAGGCTTGATCACCAGAGCCGTGGAGAGGGTTGACTCAGGTTATCGTTCAGGCTACTCTGTTCAAAGTTCACTTGCTATGGGTGGTATTGAGGAGTTTGGATCTGAAGAACTAAAAGAACGCCTGCTGCCAAAGATGGCCAAGGGCCAGTTGCTTGGTTGCTTTGGCCTGACTGAGCCTAACCACGGATCCGATCCAGGCTCTTTGGAGACGGTTGCGAAGCCTCATCCTACGAAGAAAGGTTACTACTCACTGTCTGGTTCAAAGACCTGGATTACGAACTCGCCCATTGCCGATGTCCTCCTTGTCTGGGCGAAGCTGCAGAGTACGGGCAAAATCCGTGGCTTTGTCATTGAGCGCGACCAATGTCCACCCGGTACTCTCGAAACCCCACCAATCAAGAACAAGAACGGTCTACGGGCGTCCATCACTGGTATGATTCAGCTCGATGAATGCCCCGTGTCCGAGGCAAACATGTTTCCGGAAGTGGAGGGGTTGAAGGGACCCTTCAGCTGTCTCAACTCAGCCAGATATGGTATTGCCTGGGGCACCATTGGTGCTCTCGAAGACTGCATCGCAAGGACCCGAGAGTATGCACTAGAGAGGAAGCAGTTCAAGAATAACCCGATTGCCAAATACCAGCTTGTGCAGAAGAAGCTGGCTGATGCTACGACGGATGCTGCGTATGGTATTCTGGCTGCCCACCAAGTCGGACGCCTGAAGGATGAAGGTAAAGCTGCGCCAGAGATGATTTCTATGATCAAGAGACAGAACTGTGACAGAGCGTTGATCAACGCACGAACGTAAGTTGTACCGAGTGCTTGCATGATATTGTACTGACTGTGGGCAGACTGCAAGAAGTGTTTGGTGGAAATGCAGTATCGGATGAGTACGGAATCGGAAGGCATGTCGCCAACTTGTTTGTGACACAGACATACGAAGGCCAGAGCGACATCCACTGTGAGTCTAACAGAAACACGGCGGTGATTTTGGCTAATTCAAAACAGCTTTGATCCTCGGTCGAGCCATTACTGGATTACAGGCCTTCTGCTGATTGTAGCGAGGTTGCTCCAACTTGAATCTTTCCTGCTGTTGCTGTACTACCAACAAAAGTGTATGAAGGCGCATCCAATCACAAGTAGCACGTTAGCTGTAGGCGCCTAGAGATGTTATGCATGCAGACAGAGTTTATTTAGAAGTAGACGCATATCAAACCATGTGAAGGTCGATGCACGCTCCCGAGTTGGCCTCGAACGCGGCAAGTGTCACTTCTGATTGCTCGTATCCACAGTGCAGTTCGCCACGCGAGTTCAGGTCGAGCGACTGACCAATGTACGGTGACTAAGTGCAGTCAAAGACGACTGTGAAGGTACATGTCAGCCTTGACGCATCTTCTTGCGTCTTCGATAGGTTGCCACCAAGCGCGGTTAGCTGCACAGGGTAGAAACGCTCGGTGAATTTTGTGGGCAGCGACACTGTGCAGTTGGGCGGTCAGCTCTGTGTCGCCTCTTTGCGGCTGGGTCTGACACATGATAAATACAAACGCCCCTGCCTGAGCCCCATACTGCAGACTTTCTCTTTGCACAGCTCGGCCGCCTGTCTTGCACCCACAGCGAGTCTTAGGTACGTGAAGGCGTGTGGCGGGTGAGCCTTCCGCTGATACGCCGCACTTGCTTTCTTTGGACCCCCGCTAACTAACCGCCTTGCCTGCGCAGACATCCCACTTCAACTCTTCAACACCAACTCGCTCTACCGCAACAACCGCGATACCCTCCCATACCAACCCACACACATACACACAGCAGCCATGGCTCTCAAGCGCATCAACAAGGAGCTCACCGATCTCGGCCGGTACGTGATATCCTTTCCCTCGACGGCGAGGCTCGCTTGCTCTCTTTTGCTCGCATGGGCAGCGACATGGCAGCGACCGGGTGCGAGGCCGTACGCCAGAACCCGACGCTGCTGCTTCGCAAGACGACCAAGAGTGGAATATTTGGCTGACACCCTACCTCTAGTGACCCTCCCTCTTCCTGTTCGGCTGGCCCTATTGGAGATGATCTGGTACGTCACTCTCTGTGCACGACTCCCGCGGCTGAGACACTCTCACCGACATGATCGTGGAAAAAAGAGACAAGGCCAAACACATGCTAACTGTGCGGCAGTTTCACTGGCAAGCAACCATCATGGGTCCTGGCGACTCACCATATTCCGGCGGTGTCTTCTTCCTAGCGATCCATTTCCCAACCGACTACCCCTTCAAGCCCCCAAAGGTCAACTTCACCACCCGCATCTACCACCCCAACATCAACTCCAACGGCAGCATCTGTTTGGATATTCTGCGAGATCAATGGAGCCCAGCCCTCACCATCTCAAAGGGTAGGCCATCCTGAAATTCCCACGGGAATCCATAATCCATGCTAACGAAAATTGTAGTGCTACTGAGTATCTGCTCGATGCTGACAGACCCGAACCCTGACGACCCGCTCGTCCCCGAGATCGCACACGTCTACAAGACCGACCGGTCCCGCTATGAATCGACGGCGCGTGAGTGGACTCGAAAGTACGCCATCTAGGTTGAGCGGACGCAAGACTGGTGGCGGAGCGTGGTTTCGTTAGCACCTGTGATGGGTTATGAGACGATGGTTAGGGTCGATTTCAAGGCATAGTGTCTGATGGGGGTTTCTTGTACACGGCATGCATGCTGGACTGCGTTCATAGCACTGGCTATCATCACTCTTAGCAGAACAGGCTCGATTTCTTTATCCGAGATGCGCAAATGTGAAGGTTTCAATATCATGGTGATTTCACATTTTGGGGGCTTCGGCGAAGCAGATTAGGCTTTCTTCACGTCATCGCCTTGTCCTTTTATGTTGTTGTTGTTGTCTCTTTGGCTTGTGATTCCTCCTCGACCGCCGGCATGCCTGGGATGGTAGCCATTGCATCACCGTGCTCTAACGCTGATGCCTTCTCTGCTTTTTTTCTCAACCGCTCATTCATCTCATCCGTAAGCCTCTGCCAATCTCTATCCATTTGCTCTCTTGCTAACCGTTGTTTAGTCTCTTCTTCTTCTTCGTTCTCTTTCTTTAGAGCCGTTTCTTCTTCGTTTGTCTTCGGCGCCTCTTCGTTTACAAGTTGTGGTGGCATCGACTGCCCCAATTGATCCGCCTTCCTAACTGCCTCTGCCTTTTGAGAAAGCATTTTAGCTTGCTTATCCTTTAGGTCTCGGCCGTATTCTCGTAGTTTGCGACGGCGTTCGAGTTGCAACAAGTACGAGTTGCCTACCAGAGGAGCGAGTAGAGATGGCCGTGTGTTCACTTTGATGTCGTTAACGAGTTGATAGTGTAGATCTCGGAGGGTGACTTGAACGTGCTTGATAGCCACGCCTTTGCGACCGAGGTCGTTCGTCTCGTCGGCGGGGTCGCGGAGGGAAAGCATATAGTCGGGCATGGGATCGATTTTTCCATTCTAGATAGTCGTTAGCGTGTGTGTGAAGAAGAAGAAGAACTGAGTGAATTCGTACCTCCCGTTTGGCCCTCTGTACGTCAGTCAGGACAGGATGCTCCGCTTTGTCGTAGAAGTAAGCCGGTTCAATAGAAATACCCCGCTTTGCTGTATCGAACTTGCCCCAGAAGTGAAGAAAGTTGAGGAGAGCTCGTGCGGAATCTCCTGGCGGACTCGGCGTATGCTTTAAGCTAGCGACGACCATCATGAACAACGGATATGACCCAAAACCGCCCCGAAAAACGTCCGACAAGCCCCTTGTGTCGAAGATGGTCTTGACCACGCAGTATAACTCCCGCAGATAGGGTATCTCATCCATGTAGCCTTGCATGATAACTCTTGAGATCGACGTGTCGTTTGCAAGTACAATCTGAATATCCAAGCCAGACTGCGCGTCCTGCGCGCTGATGAGGGGATAACGTGCGTGACGAACCACAGGCAACAGATACTCCTTGTTGTTGCGGAATCCTGCATAGCGTAACTCCTGAAGCATCTTGATATTCTTGTTTCGCTGTGTTTGGCTCGGTGGAAGTCTCGCCTGCGCAGGGTCTAGCGACTCCGACTTTGGTACCAGTCTAAAGTCTAAGTCTGATAAAGGCATGCCTATACCAGTTCGTTCCGAGCCGAACACTTCAACTTTGTAGTCTGGGAGCCATTCTCGAAGGTGGTTGCGCACCCGTTCGACGACGTGTTTCCTGGCAAGAGTTTCGTGGTGGTCGGGTGTGGTGTAGTTGTAGAATTCTGTGATTTCCAAGCGCAAACTGGAGATGTCTTTAGCATAGCACTATCAGTTGGAAGGTCAGTTTCGAGACATACCGACTGACTCCTGGCAGCGCTCTGTCCTTCTCGTTCAGACACCATGGAAGTTGGCTTTCCTTGATAGACGTCTCGCTCATCATGGGCTGCACAATGACGCCCTTGTAACTTTCCAATTTACTATGCGCGTGTCTTGCGGCGGCCAGCAGTTTCTCATGCTCTTTGAGCAAGGCCCTGGGCGCTTCTCTTCGCAATTTTTTGTTTTTGGCAGTCGAAACCGCGACCTTGCTGGACAGCCACGGCCCTTTATCTGTTCTCATCATCCTCAGCTTCCATGGCTTCGCGGTCGGTTCCTTTTCCGGCTCTCTTGTTTCTACTTGAGATCTTTGGGCATCGCGAGCCTCGGGAGAAGTCGAGGATTCGGATTCGGCATGCTTGCCATGGGCGGTGGCATCATCTTGCGTAGCTGGCGTCGCAGTGGAGAGCTGGCGCCGGTCGCGGGGTTTGGATGGATTGGCTTGGACAAAGTGCTGCCACAGCGCAATTGATGGATTGAAGCGGTCGTGGGCGCGACATATCAGGCCGGTGTGCGAGCGCTGCATGAGACCCAGAGTAACGCTGGCGACTCGCAATGCGGTCACGATGGTGGTTTTCCTCACTCTACACGAATCTTCTCCATGCATCTTCGCGCGCACCGTGCCAAGCATCTAGTCCGCTTTGGGCCGACGAGGCTACGGCGGAGAATAGGCACTCCCGCGGGCATGCTGCACTGCCAATCGCTCTTGCATGCACCCGGCGTTTGACAGCTTGACACGTCTATTGTTAGCCCTCCATCTGCCATGTCCGCTGTGTGAAGAAGCTGTGTGAGCCGGCCAGACTGGCCCCAGTACCCCGCAGGCAGAGGCCGGCCCACGATGTTGTCTCCGTCGGTCCACTTGCAGCACTTGCTCAGGCCCACACCCTCGTCCGATATGAAAGCTGCCTGACATCATATTGACATTCTCAACAAAACTTCGCGAAGCGGTCAAGAAGCGGAGCGCGTGGAGGCACGAGCAGTCAGTAATCGTGCGCTGCTATCCTTGCTTGCAGCAGAGACAGCGAGGCCCAAGCTGCTCGGTTCCAACGTCACAGCTATGGCTTAGTGGGGCGTGAACCATCCCACCACGGCCAGCTTTTCTCCCCCCATTGCCCTTCTCAAGTTTCTATCAGCTTCTCGACACACGTCGTGTCTTCGCGCCCTTCTCTTTTTCCCACACCCCTTCGTTTAGGTCCCCTAAATTCCCCTCGTTCTGTGACGCCCGCAGCGCAAGACCTTTGCGGAGCTCCTTCCTCTGACTATCTGGCAGTACAGCGACTCCAAGACACCAGGTAATACATGTTTCCACACCCATCTTTTGGTTGCGCCGCTCGCCTGCCACCTGACATACCTCTCTTACCTCTTATCATGCCTCCTGTCATCTTTGCGTCTACAAGTTCCTAACATTTCCATGTATAGCAGCATAACGGAACCTGCCTAATCCCATCATGGCCCCTCCTGCAGAGGAGAAGCCTCAAAGGCCTCAATTCGAATCAAAAGCAAGCACACATCCCGCACTCAACCCCGAAATTACCAATGTGCCCGTCACACCCGGCGTGCATCTCTCTGGTAAGACCGCTTACTTCGACGAGTCCACTACCGAGAAGACGAACAATCTGCCCTTCGATCCCGAGACTGCCACCCCAGGCCCATCATGGAGCGCCAACTCCTACTTCTCCAACAAGCAAAGAGAGGACCAGGCTGGCGCACAAACAGAGAAGGCCGCGGGCGCACAATCTGATGGAGAGGTCAAAAGCAAAATGGGCGACACTCCCAACCCAGATGCGAAGACTGAACTGGCAGATGTAGATCCGCGTGCTGCGCATCCTAATCTGAACCTCAGCGGTCGTGTTATCAGTGCGACGTTTGCCATACCCTATTCTATCGGCTACTCACAAGGTAACGACTGGGAACTGACCCCGCGACGCGGAACTTCGGCTCTGTTCGATTCCTTCTCCTACCTAGCCTCAAGTTCCTCTCCGTGGAACCACACACTTGTGGGCTGGACTGGCGAGATCTCCAACGCGAAGACGGCCTCTGTCGTAACCGCACAAGCACCTACGAACAAAGCTGCCGCACCCATTCCCGTCGACCCCAAGAAGCCGACACAAACTCCTCAAGCTCCAAATAGCTTCCGTATAGGCCCAGAGGATCGTGAACGATTAGACAAACAGCTCGAGCGTGATCATGGAGGCAGAATTGTGCCAGTCTGGCTCGTCGACGAGGTTGATGATGGGAAAGATGAATACATCCTGAAAAACCAGAGTCATTGGCGGACATACGCGGAAAACGAGCTCTACACTCTGTTCCACTACAAGCAAAACGAGCCGGCTGATGGGCGCGCTGCACGGAAGTCGTGGGCCGATTACTACCGCATGAACAAGCTTTTCGCAGACAGGATTCTCGAGATCTACAAGCCGGGCGACATCGTCATGGTGCATGACTTTTACTTGATGCTCTTGCCGAGCTTACTTCGACAACGCCTACCAAGTGTCTACATTGGCTTCTATTTGCACATCCCCTTCCCTAGTAGCGAGTTCTACCGCTGCTTGAGCCGGCGGAAAGAGATTCTGGAGGGCGTGTTAGGTGCCAACATGATCGGTTTCCAGTCATACAGCTACTCGCGACACTTCTCGTCCTGTTGTACTAGGATACTGGGTTTCGATTCGTCGTCCACAGGAGTCGACGCCTATGGTGCTCATGTAGCGGTAGATGTGTTCCCCATTGGCATCAACGCAGTCTCGACGCAACGACAGGCTTTCGGCGACCCAGAGATCGATGAGAAACTCAAAGACATCCGTGAGATGTATGCTGGCAAGAAACTCATTGTCGGTCGTGACAGGCTAGATGCTGTCCGTGGAGTAGTCCAGAAGCTTCAGGCATTCCAGCTATTCCTCGAGAAATACCCTGAGTGGGTAGGCAAAGTAGTACTCATTCAGGTTACAAGTCCTAGCGGAGTGCATACGGACAGAAGCGATGGCGCACAGGAAAAGGTAGTCAACAAGATCTCGGACCTTGCGGCCAAGATTAACGGCACATACGGTACACTTGACTTCACTCCAGTCCGTCACTTCCCACAATATCTTTCCCGAGAAGAGTACTTTGCTCTGCTCCGACTTGCAGACATTGGCCTTATCACCAGCGTGCGAGACGGCATGAACACCACCAGCATGGAATACATCATTTGCCAAAAGGATAACCACGGCCCGCTCATTCTCTCGGAATTCTCTGGTACATCAAGTTCCCTCAGCGCCGCAAGTCACATCAACCCCTGGGACATGGGCGGAGTTGCCGATGCGATCAACGATGCTCTGAAGCAGAGTGACGAACATCGCGCCAATGTTCATGCTCAACTTTACAAGCACGTCGTACAGAACAATGTTCAGGCTTGGTCGAACAACTACCTAAAGCGTTTGATGACGAATCTTTCATCCTTTGATCAAGCGTTCGCTACACCGGCATTGGATCGGGCAAAGCTACTCTTTCAATACCGTGAAGCCAAGAAGCGGCTTTTCATGTTCGACTATGATGGTACCCTGACGCCCATTGTCAAGGACCCACAAGCAGCTATCCCATCTGACCGAGTCATCCGTACTCTCAAGACTCTGGCAGCAGACCCTGCCAATGCTGTTTGGATTATCAGCGGCAGAGATCAGGCTTTCCTGGATGAATGGATGGGTCACATCCCCGAGCTCGGTCTGAGTGCCGAGCATGGCAGCTTTATGCGACATCCACGCAGTCAGGAATGGCACAATCTGACCGAAACTACCGATATGAGCTGGCAACAGGAAGTCATTGATGTGTTCCAACACTATACAGAGAGAACTCAAGGTGAGCTTTCTACGTTCTTCGCCAAGAAGTTTAGCACTAACAGATGAACAGGTTCCTTTATCGAACGCAAGAAGATTGCTCTAACGTGGCACTACCGGAGAGCCGACCCCGAATACGGCGCATTCCAGGCGCGTGAGTGCCAGAAACACCTCGAGAGGACCGTTGCAAAGAAGCACGACGTCGAGGTTATGACAGGCAAAGCCAACCTTGAGGTTCGTCCGAAGTTTGTGAACAAGGGCGAGATTGCAAAGACACTTGTGCAGAACTACGGCGAAGGTAGCGGTAATGCGCCTGAGTTTGTTCTCTGCATGGGTGATGACTTTACAGACGAAGGTATGTATTGCACTTTGAGGTTTTCTGACCATTCCGCTAATACGTATAGACATGTTCCGATCGCTGCGACAGTCCAAACTGCCAACGGATCACGTATTCTCGGTCACTGTTGGCGCCAGCTCGAAGCAAACGTTGGCAAGCTGGCATCTAGTCGAGCCTTCGGATGTCATTTCTGTGATCTCGTTGCTAAACGGATCAGCCGACGCAGGCAATGTTGGCGCGATTGCTGTTGTCGACGGAACGGTTCCTGAGTCTCGGGTGGTTGCATGAGGTCATAGGGCGAGGAGGCACTGACAAGCAATTTCAACTGTAATGGAGCACGGAGCATGGGGAGGCTATAGATCTACGAAATGCGGCATGGCGATCCCGGGGGTTTTCTAGCACTGGGTCTGGAAGAAGCAATCACATCCTATGTCATGATAGTCGTCCTCAGACTGCACCTGCGTGAAGGAACATCTCTGTGTCGCGATCGACGATGTCGATTGCTACCCGGTGGATAATTCTGCTGCATGGCGATTACCAATGCGCCCCTGGGACGAGCGTCTGCTGCCAAGGCGGTGGCGGTCGGCACGTCTGGGGCCTCGCCCAAGACCCCTGATTCCCACGTGAGAGCTGACTCGGGAGCCACGAAACCTTGGGATGCGAACAGTGGGAGCGTCGGGGGTTTTGAGCGTTTCGGAGAGATTTCCGCAGCACGCGAGAACTTGTAAGACGCCCAGGACACCAAGTGACAGCTCGCCGCACCTCGCAACAGCAATGTCTACGTCGGCAAGACAGGCACAGCACACGAAAGCGGCCCACGACTCACGATTCCGCAACACGGGCACGATGGCTTCTCTAGGCCTGGTATGTTTTGGCTTTCGGCTTTACTAGCCCACATTTATGCAACTTGGGGTTCGAGAACTGGCAGTGCATGAAACCTGGAACGCCTAGCAGTCGTCCCGCCCCAACAGCCTATCCGAGGGATGTTCCTCCTTCCTCTTGGAACTGCGTACCGTTGTCGTTGATCCGTCTTTTACCAGCCATTCCGTTCCTTTTTGACCACTCGTTATCCCTCCGCACTGCGTCGACACTCGTTTACCAGCTATACTCCCACCCACTTATTTTGAGCGACAATCTTATATTAGTGAAGCGCATCGCTGAATAACACAAATCAACACCTGGTCTGACCTCAATCCGATACTGCATCTGCAACAGCGCAACAGGGAACTGGCTGGCGAGCACATTGCGACATTACAACCGTGCCATATCTACAATACGCCTCTCCTTGGTATTCCTTCTTCGACAAACACCATATCTCTCGGCGCGCGGATAACAAGGCACAACAAATTCCACACAATACACAATGGGTCTCATGGAGAAGCTGCAAGCTCGTATGTCTTACCTCGCTTCGCCCTATCTCCTCCCGGCCCTAATCCTTTACGCCTTGGGACACTTTACTAACAGCCGCCCACCTTAGGCCTCGAGCTGTACCGCCTCGAACAGCGTTACACACGCCGTGAGAAACGCACTACTTTTATCAGCGAAGCCCAATACGTCGACGGCGAATATGTCTATGCCTCATCGCCTTCTTCAGCAAACTCATCCACCACCACAAGTAGCAAGCGCTTCAGCAAGATGCCTGCTATACGGATAAAGGAGCTTGGCCGTATGGGCACAGGACGATCGTAAATATTCTCTCGGATTCAGCTGCTCATTGCGCTCCTACATGGTCGACGATGATAGACGAATGTTTGCCCGCCCGGTCAGGCCGACAGAAACAACAGCATCACAGTCCGATTGAGGAAGAACGTGCGACGAAACAAACCTCACACAGTACTGGAGCACACCATGTACTCATGCCGTGAAGGAGTCGCACATGAATACATACGCCATGTGCAGAGACAGGAGACGACACGCCTCGCAACACCAGCGGGTGGAAGATGTAATAACGCAACGAAATTAACGCCAAAACAACTATCGACGAAGGACGGGAAGGCTAACAAAAAGTTCTTTGTACCACTTCATGTCGATATCTTCATTCTTTACAACACCCTTTTCCTTTTCTCCATCTACCTTTTTTAGTCATGTTGCGCTATTAGAATACCCCCTTGTTCAGTTACCACTGAAACGCATCAATACAAGTTTATAGGCAAATCAGAACCCTGTATGCAACTTGAAGTGGAAGCATTTTTGCAATCGAGTCTCTTTCATTGCATGACAAAATAAAGTGCATACTCGACCCTGTCCTTATGAAGACTTGTCCAATCTTGCTTAGCTTCTTGGTTTTCCTCTCTAGTAGTCAGTACCGCGGACTTTGTAAGGCTGATAGGTAGAGTACCAGACGGCGGTAGAACGGTTGCCAAGAGTAACGTGCAGATGCGTAGGGCGTGGGAACCAGAATGCGTCCGAGGGGTAAATGCAAATATGGGCGCAAGGCGTGTGGGCGTAAGGCGCGTGCAGATTGGATGCGACTCTGTAGATAGGCAAGGCGTGCGTGCACTTGCTTCTGATGTACGCAGACTGTATCTGTTGATACAAGAGTATCCTGAGAGTAAGCCGACAGACTGTCATCAAGCATGATCCATCCATTTTTTCCTCGTCTACTTCCGCTTGATATTGTACTTACACTGGCTACTGGAAAGATGTTCAAGAAGTCGAACAAGAATACGCCTGCGACGACGATCGTCGAACCGCACGACCAACATCTGCCCGTTAGGTCGGGCTCTCAAGAGAAAAGTATTGAGCATCCCAAAGACAGCATGATCGAAGTAACATCGAGTCTACCACCCATGGATAGAGGAAAAGATGCTTGGCTTTTTCTAGCCGCAGCCTTCACTGTCGAAGTCCTAACAGTTGGTGAGCCCATCCCAGCACACAGCACCTTTTCATACTAATCCCGCAAAATACAGGCTTCTCTTTTTCCTACGGCCGTTTCCAAGAACACTACAGCACCACGCCTCCCTTCTCGGGCTCTGATAATATCGCAGTCATCGGCGTTTTGAATCAAGGCCTCATCCTCATCAGCATGCTTCCCATCGTTCAACTCGCTCGCCGGAAACCGCATTGGGCACGCTGGATGGCAACAGCAGGTCTCCTCGGATGTGTCGTCTCAAACATAGCAAGCTCCTTTTGCACCAGTATAACTCAGCTCATCGGCACCCAGGGCATACTCCTCGGCATCAGCGGAAGCGTCGCTTTCTGTCCTCTTCTCATCTTCGCAGACCAGTGGTTTGACAAGCGCAAGGGCCTGGCGTTTGGTATCATAGGCAGTGGAAGCGGATTCGGAGGTCTCCTCCTCCCTCTCCTTATCAACGCCTTGCTTACCAGAGTGGGATTCCAGACTACCATGCGTATCCTGGCTGGTATGATTTTCGGTCTTGGGATGCCACTGGCTTACTTTGTGAGACCCAGACTACCGCCAGCTGCCACGGATACAAAGAAGCCATTCTGGAACTGGAGGCTTCTCCACTCACGATCTTTTCTCCTTCATCAAATTGCTAATCTCGTTCAGGGTGCTGGCTACTATCTGCCTGGCATTTATCTACCTACCTTCACCCGCCACGTCTTTGGCGCTTCGGATTGGTTATCAACTCTCTCGCTTATGCTCTTGAATTTGTCTACTATGATAGGGCTCGTCATAATGGGCTATATGACTGATCGGTTAAACTCCCGGAAATGCATTGCCATGTCCGCTGTGGGTGCTACTCTCTCTGTCTTCCTTTTTTGGGGCTTGGCCGTACATGTTGCTGTCCTTTTCGTCTTCTGCATACTGTTCGGATTGTTCGGGGGTGGCTTTCCCGCGGCTTGGCCGGCTGTTATGAGAGAGACAGCTGAGAAGGCGGAGGCAAGGGGTCTCGGTCATGTAGATACTATGCTGATATTCTCTCTGTTTTGTGTTAGTAGAGGGATTGGAAACATCGTCTCCGGTCCTCTGAGCGAGGCGCTTGTTGATCAGATGCCTTGGGAAGGGGATGCAATTGGCGCTTACGGAAGCGGATATGGTGGACTTGTCGTCTTCTGCGGAATAAGCTCTCTCGTAAGTGGCATGAATGCGTTATGGTATCATCGTTTATAAGAGTTGGAGCATTGCAATGTACAAGGAAGTTGTTTGTACTGTAACCAAATCCATTTCCGTAACACAGAAGAGAACATAGATGTTCTCACATCTAGAACTATGTCACCTTCATGTGCTACGCGTACGAATGGCCGATGACAGACTAAGAGACTACAGCTTAGCAACCACGTATCTCTTCATAGCCGTCTGAGGCACTCGGCTACTTCCCAGTATTACAAACTATATCGTTTACTCCCACTAGACAGATTCAAAAGGGAAACATTGTGCGAAGTGATCCGCATCTAGTTAGTCATTGGATCGCTAGCATTGCGAGCATGAAAGCCTTGCAGCATGGGGGTCACGTAAGCAGGCGAACCGCACTCACATGGCTCCCACATCACCGATCAATCAATGCAGAGAATAGATAAAAAGAAAGGACAGTGGAGTTACTACGATTGGTGGTGTGGAACTAATTGCGGATCCGCGGGCCAGATATGACCTGCATTGCATACACATGCACGCTAGTGGAAGAGGGTTGTGACCATTGATACTCACGCGGTGACCTTCGTACTCAGTGGATGAGAGAAGGTTTCTGAATATGGAATGAATGATATTAATGAAGTACATTGCGCTAAGTGATAAGAACATTCGCGTAGGTTTGCTATTGAGTACATGGGTGGCTTCTTTGGGGGTATCATCCGATCTATGGGTACTTTGCTCAAGTGAATGGGTTTGCCCCCTGATGTCTTTCCTTCTAAGTGGTGACTCCGAATGCTCATGAGAAACGATGAAAGTAAAATGCAACCCAAAGAGTGGGCAACGCTAAAGAACGAAGGATTGTCCACCTCAGTATAAACGCCCGGAAAATCAAACCCGTCTATCAGTATTTTCAGATGTCGTTAAAGTCGTTATGTTTCGATTTGGCGATGCGCCTCTAGTAGGGATAGGCGAGTGTGACGTGGACTCGTCCACTAAACGGTGTCGTAGTCGCTGAGAATGTCCTCTGGGTCCTCTGGTGGAAGCATGTCGATGGTATCGCTTGTGCGTGGGCCAGTGTACTTCTTCCTTGCACCGGCGTACCACCAGACCGTGCTGAACAAGCCAATGAAGGCTGCCACGCAGATAGCGTAATTCATGTTGTCGGCTCTGACTGGCTTCACAGTTGGGAAGAACAGCACAACACTAATGAAGATGACCCATGTCACTGCGATCGCGTTGACCGGCTTGCTCCATCTACCCATTGTGTATGGTCCAGGATGGAAGATGACGGTGTTTTCATACCATCGGTGTGCGATGATGACTGCGATGTAACTGATGTCCAGAGCAGGTGCTGTGATGTTGAAAATAGCCGTGATGGTGAGGGTGCTTCCGATTCCGATTAAGTCAAGACAGCTGCAGAAGATGACAACCAGCCATACTGCATTGACCGGGGTGCCTGTGTACGAATTGACCTTACTCCAGAAACTATGCATAGTCAGCTCCGATATAATAGCGCCGATTGGGGGCGGTCACTTACCCCGAGAATGGGAAGGCTGCATCGCGGGAAAAGGCCCAAGCCATTCTCGCGTTGGCCAACATGGCAGAACAGCCGGTGAAGAATTGGACCAACATGACGAAGAACCACATGATGGTTCCACCTGTTCTGCCACCGGCATTAAAGAAGATCTGGGCGACGGGAAGACCAGTCGGTGTCGCCATAATCTCGTCGTAGTCTGACATGCAGAAGCAAAAGGTGACTGTTAGCATCCATCCTACGACACCGGACACGAGGATCGCCGCTCGGATCGCTACAGGGCCACGAATAGCGGCATCGTGCGTCTCTTCCGACATGCTGTGTGACACTGATTAGATTGGCTGATACGCAGGATTGTAGGGCTGACCTACTGTGTTGTGCCGTCGTAGTCTGTCATTGTCCATGCAACAGAGAGGAAACTGTGTATGGTTAGTGACGTGTCTGCACACATGCATTGGTTAGGCATACCCGAGAAGGAAGGAAAATCCTTTGCTTCCCCAACCCGAGCCGTCCATTACTGTCGTAAACACCCATTGCGGGCTTTGTTTGTTCGGTGTGAGGATGAGAAGAGCGATGCAGATGCAGATTGATGCAATGACTACTTATTGTCAGACTGTGCCGAGACTAGCTTTCCAGTCCACTTACTGTTGATAGGTGCAAACCATAAAATGATGCGATGGAGCCAGTTCGTGGGGAACGAGCAGATTGTGCCAAACATGCACAATACGAAGATGGCGAGAAGGACAGTCTGATATGCTTGCCTGTATTGATCGGTAAGCTGCTGCAGGTCGTACAAGCGGGGTATGTCTCACGGCTCAAAGGCAGCTTCCCCATTGTCTAGGGTATGCATGACGGCGGTCGCCAGTATCATCTGAGAGATTGTGTATGCCAGACTTGCCACGCCAGCTGCTTGACCAAGGAAGTTGCACCACCCAATGATCCACGCCCAGGCTGCGACGTGCTCAGGTGGTACAACATGTTTTGTGACATAGTACATTCCTCCAGCGGTTGGGTATGCGGATACCAATTCGGCAACTTGACGAAAACTTAGCTAAGGTTCCTTCGGGGCTCTGTCCAACATACCTGAACTGGCTATGCAGTATGCCATGACACTGCCAATGAACCAGGCCCATACTGCTGTCGCTGGTCCGCCTGAACTCATCGGGGCACCGAAGGTTGCAGGTACCGAGCCCAATACACCTAGAATTGAGATGGCATATGAAACAGTAGACCATCTTGAGAAATGTCTTTGTAGCACCTGTACACTGTTGGAAGATGCCTGAGTGGAAGGCTTGGAGCACTTACTGGAGTATATCCAATGCGTACCAGTAGCCTGTCGTCGTCATCTGCGATTGTGGCCATGATGCTTTGATTTTGATTGTTTCCTGCCGCTTTCGACTGATTGGAGGTGGTAGATTGGAGCGCTCTTTCTCCAACGCGCGGCGCGCTCGATCCTAGTTCTTTGGAGTCTGGATTGAAACCCATGGTCAATAATCAACAGCTAAGCATGAGAGGGTTGAAGAGAAACAAGAAGGGTCTCGGCGGCGGAAGCGTAGAAGGAATTTAGAAGGGTGTAAAAGACGGTGGGCCGTAGGCGGAGACACACTAGGAGGATTGACAGCCACGGCGTAGACCCACAAACCCAGCTACCGGGGAGTTGATACTCGAAGTGGAAAGGGTAGGTGGTCGGGTGAATGGTAGTAGAAACATGGGAGGCGTGTAGTGGGTTATATGATGTCCTGGCTCTGTGAAACCAACCATGCAGAGAACGGTGCCAAAAACGATCCAGTAGCATCAATTTGCGAAATGCAACCTACAGTCAGGGTAATAATTTCAGAGCATTTGCCATGATGACACGTGCAGAGTGTGGTGCTCCAGGCGTGAACGTGGGAAAAGGCAAGTAAGGAGTGGGACGACAGGGTGCGAAAATGCAGCGAATAGCATGCAATCAGCTTCTTTCCACAGACGGGCAGATCCTGGAGTCGCTGAAGCGATTGTGGGTTTACGGTACTGTCATTTGCGCACGAAGACTGGTGCCGAACGTTTGAAGGAAGTAGCGTGCTCGAGCCAAGAAGAGTGGTGCCGCTTCGGCGACCCAAAGTGGCGGGCCGTTTACCTCGCATTTCTGACTGGGGTATACTCAGCCCTGGGAACAATGTGTAGCCCACCTCATGAGACGCTTGTGACGCCTGTCAAAGCGGCGTGGGTGATTCTTTTGGTAGCTTGCTGTGATTTCTCGACTTGGTGTCGCGAAACACAGTACCAAGGTAGATTACTCAACGCGCTCGCCCACACCGATTTCTTCCTTAATGTCCGGGCAGGAAACTGCCGCGGTCTAACACGTTCTTCAGAAGCTATGACGCAGCCCGTGGAAGTGCGGCTTGTCTTGCGTGAGCTCACGAGCGGTACGACTCGGGCGTTACTACGGTCTGCCTGTAACCGGTTCCCCCTGGCTGTTCGTAAGAAATCTTCATTTAAGCGGTGAAGACGAAGAAGTTCATTGGCCAGCGCGGCTGTTATGATACGATTGACGCTGGCCGAGGAGCGTACCTAATGAGGATGATATCAAGAAATTTTGTAAGCCTCTGGCTGGGCTCTTGCGGAACCTAGACTTCGGAGTCGCTCCATGAACCGCGACGGGAGCTCTCATCCGTAGCCTTGATCCCTGACTTTCGCCTGAAACGCTGGCCGGTATTCCTTGGTTGTTCTGTACACTCGACGATTTACTTTGAAGGCAAAAGTCTCGTTGAAAGCTTATCGTAGAAATCCTCGCTGTGTAACGTTTCCTAGACGAGTAGCATAAGCGACACATGCTTGCGATGCGGCACACACGCGTCTTACCTGTAACAACCAATGCACATGTAACACGAACCCAGCGAGATCGTCAACGGAGATTTGCTTTTGATTACCATTACGCTGGGCCTCTCCTACTTCGCAAACTGTGGTTAGTCGCACGCCTTCATGCGCGCCACAAATATTCGAGGGTCCGTTCTGAACAGCAGCACGGATCGTCTCTGCTGCAACCAGCCACGATGAAGGATGGATCCGCAATATCGCCCTAAGTATGCACATGGCCAGGTGATCATGATGATTGTACCCAGGCCAGGACACCAGATACTCGCTAGACGTCTTGAAATGTTGGCAAGATCCGAAAGAGCGGTGGAAGCTCGCGGCTATTGATCCGTGGACCTATTCCAGGGTCCTCCTGCTCGAGTAAGTCCGCCTGACACGGAGTACAGCACGAAGCAGAGCCGTTGGGCGAATCGTCAGAAAACCTTGGTCTTTAACCTTTGTCAAGCGCTCACGGTTGCGACGGAAGACGATGATGCGCCGTAAGATGAAGATCCGCCTAGGATTTCGCCATGGGATATACCGATATCGCTTGCAGCTGCCTCATCGAAGAAACGGTTGCACATCGTCATCCTGTGTCGGGCTGTCGGTCGTGTTAGCATTCAGTGGTTAGCCTGGTACGGCGCAGATGTGAGCCGGGGAAGGAGCAGAGCCGATGTTTAGGGGCCCACTGTGGGCATCATCGCATTGCTAGCTGCAGCGCCAGTCCTCATGCTACCACTTGCTGTTCACATCATATTGACCGCGATTCCAACCGCAATCGCATTAGCAATTGCCCTTTCGAAGCACCGCCGATGGTAACAAGAACAGACGTCAGAGGTGTTCCTGCATCATGCGCAAGCAGCGCGCCTTTCGTCCGGCCGTATACTGACTCGCCCTGCTTCTCAGAGCGAATCTGGCGTCCCTTCTAGAAGATACCTCTTCCTTTCAGCGGTTTCACAATAGCGCCGAAGCCATGTGCGGACCCGTCCGTTAGGTCGGCGATTAGCCTGGCATCTAAACTGGCGCAAGCCCACACTGGGCAGCTTCTACTCCCATACGGTGTACAATTTCTAATATAGTAACTTGAATAATTCCTGCTTGGACTGACCGGATAGCGGCGCTCTTTCCTACATGCTCCAGAAGGATGCTAGCCTCGTTCAACACCATCAATCTGGATCTGAGGTTTGCCTAATCTTCATGCAAGCCTACAGAGACGACAGCACATAGCGCTGATCAGAACTCACCGATCGTACAAGGCGCTACCGATTTGAGTCATCTACAACAGCTTTCGCCCACACCCTCGAATCCATAGTACAGCCGATATCGACAACGCAGAACCAAAACGAAGCAACCAATCCAAGAGTACCTTGTATTGCTGGCTCAAATAGGCTTTGCGTCCGTCTGTACCGTGGCGAGCGTGACCATATCCTATCCGGTACACGCTTCTGAGAAAGATGTGCAACCAAGATGATTCGAAAGCAGATAACCCAATGCGAATCAGGACTGAACACGTAAGACAGCGGATAAACGGCGGAATGGAGGTTCAGGACGCTTCAAAGCATAGAAAAGGAAACAAAGAAGGCCCGAGATGGTTGTACATCTGACCAGAAATCTGCGTCCACACCTAGGTTAAAAGGAAACGACCTGCCTCCGCGGAGTGAGATATCCGAAAGTAAGACGACAATGCCAGTTGGCCTCCCAGAGGCATGTGAAGTAGATACGCGAGCGTGTCTCCGACCGAGGTTGGGAGAGCTATCGCTTGTAAAGAAAAAGGAATAATTACGAGTCGTCCGCGGAACACAAGTTCAAGATAGGAAAACCACTTCGACATCCAGGACGGCGACATTGGTACAGCAGTGATGATATACCCGTCATGATAGACGCATGTTCGGTACGCTCGTTAGGGTCCTGTCGATTTCCTGGAATTCAACACACCTTGCAGGATGAGAGTCGTAGTGTGACGCTTCGTTCCCAGCGCATCGAGCAAGCGCACATCAACGAGGTTGCCAGCGCGATAAGCTCTACTAGGCCAGTGTATCGAGATCGTCTGGTGAACATTGAGGATCATGTGTGCGAAGTATAATACGGGCGCGAAGCTGACAGAGACAAGACTGTTTGAGATGTTGCAAAGATCCATTCATGTCAATGCAAGGACTATATACGATTGCGAATATTTACAGTGAAGTGTGTTTCATCTCAGGGATACTGATCAGCGAGTCACCCGTCTAGCAGGTGAACTTCTTTGGGCCAGGGATGGTGTAGGTGGAGGCCTTGTAGGCATCGTAAGTGATGCCAGCGTCAGAGCCCTTGTAGGCGCCGGGGAAGGAAACAAGACCACTGGGCTTTGTGCTTCCACCACCAGTGACCTTGAGCTGATGGCAACCAGGGTAGAATTGGGCACCAGGGTACTGGTACGCGGCATGTAGCGCAACAATTTCGTGGCGAACGAGGTAGTAGCCAGGGGCAATGCACTTGGGGATAGTGTAGGTGACGGAACCGCCAGGAACCTGGAGAGCGTCGGAGCCCCAGACATCTGAAGTGCCTTGACGGCCATCTTCCTGGACCTTGAACCAGACAGCACTGTCACAACGTTAGCACGACGAAAGTTGGACGAAAGAGAGTGTCACTTACGCAGACTCGGGCATCCAGTCGTTACAGCCAGTGTCGGGGCACTTGGCCATGTATGTGATGGTAGGACCCATATGGCTCTCAGGCCATAGCGTCCAGAAGAGCTCAACATCAGAACCAGCGGCAGCCTCAGCATGCAGGGCAGCAGGCTTGGAGCCGTTGATACCACCAGCAGCGTAACCACCGCATTGGATATCAGAGATGGCAACGTCCTCAACAGGTCCGTTGCCCTGGATGGGACGCGAGATACGCTTCACGTCGGTCATGTAAGGGTCCTGGTAAGGCTGGTAGAAGACGTATTCCTTGCCACCGATGGTAGCGTTGTTGACATAGCCGTGAGCTGCAACGGCAGTAGCGAAAGCGAGGGCGGAGGTGATGTACTTCATGGTGGAAACGTTCGATTCGAACGACTTGAAGAGAGAAGTGAAAGTGTGTTGAAGATACGATCCTGCGTAATGAGCGTGGTATAAGCCGAAGAAGTGAAGGACTTTTTAAGTTGGAACAAAAGAGTGAATGGATGCAATGCGATCGGTACTGAGTGACCTGGATGCCGGAATAGATTGCTCGAGGTTGCAGCTCTTATAGTACACATGGTTTGCTCGGTGGTAATTACTCCACGACACAGGGCTGCTGTGCGTCACACAGGATTGTAAAATGTTTGAAACTTGCCATGGCGATGCATGCTGGAGGGCGATCATGAAGGAGGGTGCGTAGATTAATCACGGCACGCTAGCGACACATGGTGGTCTTGGTGACTCCACAGTTCCCCTTTGAGGCTGCAAGCAGTAGCTTGATCTAGCCGTTGTCCCCGTAAAGGAACACGTTGGAAGTAAGCGAGATGAGTGTTGGTAGTAGAGTCTCTTGTCAGACGTCATATTTATCGAGTCCAAGCAAACATGCTTTTTGCGAGGAAACAGAATCAAGGGCGATACGCCACAGGGCGGCGGTTGCGGACGAACTAGAGTGGAGTCTCGACCGTCTTTGAAACATGGCGTGCAAAACATGTCAACGACGCTTGCGATTCACGATTGGTGGACATGAGTAGATGCTTGGTCGTTGTCTCAGATTAGAGATGGCATACACGTGATTGCGGATGTCGCTACCGGGTTATCCTGCGTCGTCGGAGAAATTAATTTGTATGTTATATAGAGAAAGCCGGGTTGCCGGTCGACATTGTGTCACGATGCCACTACCTGAATGCCGAACGCCTTAGATTGCTGCGGGATTGCTGCGATGCGGCCCGGGGGGTTGGGGATAGGGTTTGGAGCGGACGCCATGTTAGATTGCGATGCGCTGGACAAGATCTTGGCTTTGGCTAGAAGGTGTGGGCGAAGGAATCCGATGAAAGTCACAAATTTATGTGCATGGTCAATGTGAGGTCAGACACTCGGTGCTGCGTTAAGTATATAAGTAACAGTGTCGAGAGTTGCGTTGGGCTCATAAGGCAGCTGACTATCATACTCGTGCGACCAAGGCTTCGGTGACTATGTAGCACATTAGCAGATGCAATGTTTGCATGACATCACTGAACACAGTCTTGGCTCATACTCATGAATGAAATGCAGAAGCATCCATAGGCATCAGAGAGTAAGTATTAACACAGCTGCATGAAGTAACCTGCAACCTATCCATGAACTCCGAGTTATGGCCGCAGACGTTGGAGTATGCCAACACCATGCCCTGAGCTCCAAAAAAAGATCGCCATCTACCCATGTCGTGATTTCTCTAATATCCAGTGGCACCCGGTGCCTTCTCATCTTTCTTCAAGCTGAGCAGTAGTTCTCGGAATCGGGCCTTTTCGCTACCTGATGCGCCGCCCTTGGTGCCCTTTCCACTCAGATCAACCAACTTGGCGATGCGCTCCCAGCTGGTGCCGCCTGCAGTGGTGTCGTCGCGGTTTGCGAGGAACTCCTCAGCCTCCTTTCGTGTCTTGGCAATCTCCTTGTCCTTCTTGTTGTTGTAGTTCTCGTAAAAGTCGTCAATGTTCTGCTGGGCCTCCTTGATCGTCCTCTCTTTGCGCTCGTGGGAAACCTCGTCGCGGTGCTGGATCTGGAGGTCGCGGCGCTCGCGCCATTCCCGAATGACGTCGGGTTCGGGTGAGTCTGATCGCTGTGGGGTGAAGGATGGGGCTGGTTGACCGGGGAGGAAGGGCAAGCTGGAGCCTGTGATGGTGCCGCCGGGAGCCATGTGCTGCTGAAGTCAGTAGGTTGCGCCAGAATATGGTTGTTCCATGGTCAGTCAGATCCCAGCTGGCAGAGGGAGTAATTGTACATCGAACATGCCAGATCGCATCCTTTCGCGGGCTGCTGTCAGGGAAGCAGACGGTGCTTACATCGTTGGTCGTGTCGATGGCGGGGAAAGAGCTCTCGAAGCCGCTCATCTCCTGGCCGCCCACGTTGGCCTGGCTGAAGTCTCCCCCAAGCAGGTCATCGTCGCCATCCTCAACCGTCGCGGCCCGGTCGTTTTCTGAGGCAAACTGGTCGGCATCGTCTCCGAGGAGAGCGCGTTCACGGTCCAGAAAGTTGCTGGCATCGTTGTCATCGCCGGCAATGTCGAAGTCTGCTGCATCGCCGCGCGCTTCAGTCTGGCCTGCGAGGTTTAGCATTGGATGCGGAGCTGCTTCGGGGG
>Ga0058698_10000412_pt1 | contig 24333 bp, 20 predicted proteins | sample AgamicAsSfe_FD_67288 | JGI IMG/M metagenome (GOLD analysis project Ga0058698, IMG submission 67288) | Agave microbial communities from Guanajuato, Mexico - As.Sf.e | ecosystem: Host-associated > Plants > Phyllosphere > Phylloplane/Leaf | place: Guanajuato, Mexico | collected 2012-05-30
GCGTAAACCACTATCTCCATGACGACACCGAGGGCCTGTGAAGGCTCGAACTCTGAAGTACAAACATTGTCCCTGGATCAGAAGACCAATATTATCGTGTACGAGGATCGATCTGGGTCGTTGCATATTATGTTTGTATACAACATATCGAGAGGATAGTCGTGTTGGTAAATTGAGCTGCAGAGTAGTCTTTGTCGGTTGTGAGATAAGTTTATGTGCATTCATGTAACATTCGATGGCAATCGCTTGTATTTTTAGTGTATTTTCAAACTTTAGAACCCCTTTACCTTTCCGATATTCTTGACAAGATTTGAACGTGCTAAGCTTGTCCTTTGAGTCAGTCCAATAGTGCAGTATGAATCGAGATATCGTAGCCTGAGCCACTTAAGAACACAGCAAGGATAAGTAGGAGAGATTGACGATTCTAGTGCGCACATTTCACATGCGCAGCCTGATAATGTTATTGATGTTAGATAAATGAGGACTGGCAAGTATCCTAAGCGGATTTGCGCAACGTCGCAAGCTTAAAATGCCGTTGTACTCCAAGTGTCACGTTCGTCGTATTGCGGCAGACCAAGAACAATTGCACCACGGAGCAAAATAGCCAGCTACTGCCGTGAAGGCGGAGAGCAACAGAGTTCATAGTCTAGAGTTGCGAGCCCCACTCGGGTTACCGCTGTCTGACTCCACCCACATCCACATCCATCGACTTGAGAGTGCTGGATGTATTCCCGTGGTCGGATTTGTGAGATTTCTAAGGGTATATAGATGCACCAATCTTTCTTCTCTCCATCAATTGCACATCAGTTCAATCACCAGCATCGGTGGTTTAGTGGTAAAATTAGCCGTTGCCATCCATCACAGGACAGTTTCGGCTAGCCCCGGGTTCGATTCCCGGCCGATGCATTTTGCTTTTTGTATCCTTTTTTGCATCTACATCTAGAGGTCGGGGTAGTTTAGGGGTAGTTTAGGAGTAGCGGAAATGGTCGAGTGAATTTGGATACATGAGACTCGATAACCGTAGACGCCCAATGTTTTTGCCCATCCTACAAACATTGTCTGCCGATACCACGGCAGCATTGCGAGCATTACGATGGGCGCATGATCTTCAAGTTGTTAGGGTGGCTTGCAACTACAGATTATGATTAGATGGCAAGTGGCGGACCTCTATACACACCATCGGGCTTATACCACAGGAAAGCAGAGATGCATTCATATAGCTACTGATATAGGAGTACAGCGTCGCATCGTCGCCGGAACAAACGTCCCTCGATATGGATGCTTGTTGTGAATATCCTGCCTTTCTAGTGGCCGAAATCCGCAATTGGCACAACAACCGCCTACCAGATCTGAGGTGTGATGTTGAGAAGGAGCCTACCACTCTATATGTGTTTCCAACCTTTGTTTGTGCACTGAGAGAAATAGGTATGGTACTCCGTCTCATACTATCGGGGTGCACGCAGACGGCTCGATATACATTCCCTTACTGGGCGATTCCCAGTTGACGAGTCCACTACGACCCCAAAGCTTGTTGCAAGAAGCTTCCACATTATCATACCAATGCACCAGCTGTTCATAGTTGGCATGACAGTGAACGCGACGAGAGCTATGGAAGGGAGTGGTAGACTAAGCCGCATTCAGAGCTAGCGCCAACCACCAGTGCTAAGCGACACTCGAAATTCCCCAGTGTCGCAAACCGACGACATCGACCACCAACGAAGCCTCAACCAAGACCACCCGCCGTCAACACACAAATCGATCAAAATGGAGAACGAACGCGGAGAGCTCGTCGACCTTTACGTCCCCCGCAAAGTAAGCCAAATGCCTGCAATCGCAATGAATGTCTGCTAACATGATACAGTGCGTGAGTATCCCACGACTAGCTACCTGACCCCGAAACGCGATACTAATATCCTCCAAGTCGGCCACCGGACGCATCATCAGGGCCAAGGACCACGCCTCTGTCCAGCTCAGCGTTGGCAAGGTTGACGAGAACGGCCGCTACACCGGCGACAACCAGGCCTACGCCATCTGCGGTTTCGTTCGCGCCATGGGTGAGGCCGACGACAGCTTCAACAGGCTCGCACAGAAGGACGGCTTCCTCAAGTCCGTCTGGAGCGCTAGCCGGTAAATGGTTGGGGATATGGAGTTGAGGTATGCACATTGCGACTCGGGCGAGGTGTCTGGGCTGCGGCTGACCGGAAGCAGGAATTCGGAATCTGAACTGCCCTCCGAGGGCGCAGGCATGCATTTCACGGCGACTTAGGCCTTCATTTCCTTTCTCCTGCGGATCAACGATATCACGAGGAATGGGAACCGGTTGAGACATGAATACCATCAAATTCACAAACCCTGTCACGTCTCATGCGCCTCCGCAGCCTCCGCCAAGACTCGGCTGTGATGTGCACTGTCGAATTTGTGAAGTCATGACGACGGCTAGGAGTGCTGCTTTCATGTTCGCTATACTGGCAATACATTGGTACATATGCTTACTTTGCAAACTGATTACGCGTCGTTTCTAGGTACATGGATCAACGCCTGCAGAAAAGCACTTACTCCCTGCCCCGATTCTCCGTTGCTGCCCAAGTTGCTACCCATCGCACCACATCCGCATGGGAGAACCGTCAAAACTTATAACAGGCATTGTGTGCGACATGTACATGGATAGCGTACCGACGCAACACAGAGCAAGAGCCTGTAATACACGGCCGCGTGGTCATACGCACTGTGTCTCTGCTGCATGCGAGGAAATTGTTTTGTTAACAACATACAAGCCCCAACGTGGATGTCCCTGAAGCCTACACTACAGTATGGTACAGCGTGCGAACTGACGCGAGTATACCTGACCCTCTATATCGAGCAGCATGACATGTAAGGCGGGCACTATCACTGTGTTCTGGCCCAATGTACCGAGCCAGCCCACCACACCTCGCTAAAACCAAAAGCCCCACGGACAACGTCTGCCAATGACCTGCTAAGCGTGGACCCGACAATGCGGGTGGTGCGATTGCTGTGTAACATTAGACGTAAAAGAGCAGAAGTCTGGACACCCACTCGTGGTACTGAGGTTACATGTGACGATACTTATCAGTACCGGAAGACAAGTATCCAGCGCCTATCGGTTTGCAGCAACTAAACGTCGGTTACCGATGGTGCCGAAGATGCTCCATGCTGTTAGTTCCAGGGGATATTGGTAGCCACCAATATACTGTCGCTGAAGAGTTCTCTCCATACAATCCTTGCAGCGTGGATCTTACGCGCAGTACTGATCCTCAACAGAGTCGTATATTGTATCACTGGGATTGCGGGGATGCAGCAACGATGCTTGGCAGCGGTCCGCTGGGAATGCACAGAATGTTCACCGATGACGAGGCTTAGCGACCGATCAGATGAGTGCATTGCATTTGCGTGCATAGGGTGTGGCATGAGGCGAAAGGTACATGTGTGTGGTACTGAGGGCTGGTCATGTAGTACAGTCTTCGTCTGCCTCATGTAGATCACTTGAACTGGACGGCCGGGTATGAAGGAGGATCAACCGAGCCTCGGTAACGTCGGTGCGTTGACTCTCTTCATGTTCTTAGATTGTGTGGAGATATACAAGTGAGAAGCTAATATAGTATCTCTTTGACCAAGTGATACTATACACCTTTTCCACACAAAAAGCGCGCATTCCAAGACGGACCTATCATCAAACTCGATGCCAGCGTGAATTACTAAACATGAGCTGGTGACCTTCAAGAGATCGAGGCTCTAGGCTCAAGTATTTTGCTTTTCCCGTCTAGAAGTATATGCGGCTATACACACCTTGTAATATGATTGAATGGATGCAAGTCGCATGACAACGGTAAGGCTGCAGGGCGCTAGGCTACGTTTTGTTTCCGAGTGGATACAGTACACGCGGAAGGTACCATCCATGCGAAGTAAGGCAAGTTCGATTTTGCCGCAGTCGAACGCGATATGATGACATAATGTTGAGGAAAATCCATAGCTGTAAGCGCGGCTATTGATAAATCCCATAGCGGTTCAGGTCCGCTCAGAGATTGCCGCTGTCCAAATACCCACCGCCTCTCCAAACCCAAGCATCGTCACCGAACTACCGAACAAGTACGTAGTATACACATTAATTCCCGCTCGCTACCAGAATACACGTGGCAGACCCACGTACTTTCAAGTCAGCTTCCCGCATCCCGGGGAAGCGGGCTGTCGCTTCAAAGGGGGACAGTCTTACATGTCTTGGCGCGCATACAAGCGGTGTGATTATGCAGTATGCGGGCAGGTCCATCAATGTACACCGACGTATTGAAATGTGCGGATCCGACTTATTCTTCGACACAAAGGATGCAGAATTTGATGTGTGGTGATGTCAGACCGGACTCTGCGGGTCGGACGTAGATAGTAAGTGGATGAGTGTGCACAGTGGATGGTAGTCGTCGGGCCGATTCACAGTGGTCGAGAATTGTCGCGGGCCGGAAAGTGTCGCACTGCGGATGTCGCACTGTATAGGGACGACTGCGACGTTCCTCATTCATCGACGAGTCGGTGTTGTGGTCCCAGAATTTGGCTGCTGTTGATCTGGAATAGTATCAAGAGCAGCATTCCGAACCGCGGACACGGCTTTACTCTCCCCCACCTTCCAATCGTCACCTTTGCGCACGATCTTCGATCGGTCCTTCTCTGCTTTCTTGAGTAGCATTTCCTGAATCTTTGTGTCGCGGCGTTTGCCTTGGACACAGTCGCAAAGACAGCCCTCGGTCGGACAGGCACCGTCTGATAGTACCGGGTCAGCAAACCATGTTGATAGACAATTTGAATGCCCTCCATGTCCACAAAGTGGGCACCACGTCCAGAGTGTAGCTGCAGGCGGCGACCAATTGGCGGTAGTGGTCGGCGAGGGACCATCCGCGACCTGATCGTCATCATGGTCTGGATGCGACATGAGGGACGATCGTTGTCTTTTATGTCCTTTATCCTTGAAGGCCGAGCGCGACTTCGCCTTCGATTTCTTCTTTGCAGTGATCGATTCGAAAGCCGGGTATTTGGCCCAGCAAACCGGGCAGGGTGCCTGCGTTCGCTTGCATGATTCGCATCGCATCTTGTCTCTAGGGTTGTTGATCGGTGACTTGCAGCTTAGACACAGTAGGCCAACTTGTGTTTCTTTCAGCGCTTGCTCGTAGACGGCAGGATATGTCGGATACGCTAATCGACGGAGGGTAGCGGCGGAATTGAATAGCGACAAGGATTGTAGCTGCGCATGGTAGGTGTGGAGGATGGACTCTGCTTGGTAGGGATTGATACCAGTAGCTATCAGTTGGCTCAATTGCGTCGAGAGTATGGCTTTTGCTTGTGCTTGAGTTAGACCTAAGGAGACAAAGGTATCACTGAAGGCGTTCAAGACGTCTCCCACATGAACATCTGGAGTATCAGTGGGGCCCTGAGTTTGTGGTAACAATGGGGCTAGAAGCAAAAGGAGAATCGAACTGAACTGTGCATCCGAAGCATCCGTATGGTAATCGAGAAGATGATTCAGCAGTCCAATGACGGAATAGGGGGAACCGACTTCGGCATCAACGTGCACAGCCTGAAAGTCAGACACCAGTAATCCTTCCTCGGCTGCTGGGTCGAGAATCGGAGGCGCACCCCCAGACACATGTGGTAATGGAGCGGGTGGCTTAGGGACATACGGCGATCTCAAGTCCTCGAATACATCAGGCACAATGGTTCCGCTTGCCTCCATTTCAGCGTTGAATTCGAACGATGACGAGGAGATACTCGTGAGCGCTTCGGAATCAGAACTGTCGTGACGGAGCAGTTGGTTATTTCGTCGCAGATGTTCCATATCGCGAACAGCTCTTTCTCCACTGTCAAACCCATCCGCCGAACTTGGTGGATATGTCTGGTTTGCATGAGCGATACTTTTGCCAATAGGCACTGTTGTTGGAGAAATCGAGATACTCTTGCCTAACTCTCGATCTCCAGTGTTCCTTGGCTTTCCAAAGCTGGAGTGTTCCTGCACAGCTTGCCAGTCATCTGACAAGGACTGCTCTTGGCCTACTTGTGAATTGGTACTAGCGAAGGAGCTTGGCATGGAATTGCCCCTCTGAGAATCCGAGGACGCAGAGAACATGGTAAAGCTTTCACCAGAATCATGTCGCTCTAGTGGGGGAGGCACGTTCATGTTAGCGCCATGTGCGCTGTTCGGCGCGAGACTCAATGGGATTCGGGGCGATGCGCGGTAGCTGCCGACCAAAGCACGGCGTTCGTCAATGTCGTCTCCCGAGTGGTACCATTGTGGTCCACTGAACGTTCTTTGCGACGGTGCGAGTGTTTTGTTCGCGTCGACAGGTGGTCCAGTAACAGCGGGCGGAAGCTGATCAATGTCCTCCTGATCAATATCGAGCAAGTCTGGTCTATGAGTGTTGTTGACAGCTTGGTTCATAACTGGACGAGCAAGAGGGGTTGCGAGATTGGACGTGCTCTCTCGCATCGATGGCGATCGGGACGGTGATGCCGGCTTCTCTAGCGTACCCAAGATAGCTCGCACTGCAGGATTTGGGGGGATCGTCAAGCGCTTTTCGTGTGGCTCCATGTGCTCAAAGGAGATTTGGTGCATCTTCTCAGACGGTCGGAGCGCTGTGTTCTGCGATTGTAGCCTTCTTCGCTGTCTGTGTGACTCGGCACGTCGTCGTGTCGCCACAGCAATGGACGTACCAACGAGTCGCCATGCCTGCGCGAGCCTATAGAAGGCTGCCCGCTGTGCGTACTCGGCGTTCTGCTCAAAGATCCTCTCCAGCCGGAGGAAGGAATCCAAGTCAGGTGGATCGGAAAGAGGTATGGTCTTATACTTCTGTGCGAGATACTCGAAGATCTGAGGGTTGGCCACGCCTGGCAATATGCCTCGTATTGCGACCTGATTCGGTCTGAATGACTCGCTATAGGCGACCATAGAATCACTGAGAAACATGACTTTGGGTGCAATGTCAGAGGGCGGGGTACTGCTAAACGATTTGGTTGACCTGTTACTGGCGGTGCGACCATGATGCCGCTTCATTGACGACATCAGGAAGCTGTCATCTAGGCTATCGTCCGCTGAGCTTCTAAGACTCCCTTTCTCAGGGCTATGGCGGCGTCTTGCACGTGGATCACCAAGGTACGTATCGTCGGGATATGCCAAGCCTGTAGAAGACGGCTGCCGAGACCTCTTCTGGGCAACAGCGGCGACTTCTCCACTTGGCGATACTGCAAGAGCCTGCAGGTTGCGCCGATCTACGGTCTTTGGGGCGTGATGGACGTCGTTTTGCTGGAAAATGCCCTCCTTCCCCACAGTCCACAGGGTATCACGCGAGTGCCAAAGCATATCGGAGGGAGCACTAGGAAACTTATTAATCTCCCGAAATGGCAGGAACGGTCGACGGAAGTCCCACACATGGATGACGGAGTGTTCACGATCATAAGACGTGGCGAGCTGTGTGCACTGGTAAACGCCCTTTTCGTGGTACTCATCGGACCAGTACGGTGGTCTCCAGCGGGCTTGGTAGACTGGGAACGGTGTGTGCAGGACGTAAGCAGCTTTCTGGCGGCGGCCAGTGATGGAGAAGTCCCAGACCTTGACCGTTCGATCGACGCCAGCACTGATTAGATGCTTGCCGTCTGGATGCCAGTCGATGGAAGTGCAGATGCGCTGGTCGTGAGCCGTAATTTTCTGCTTAGGACCCTTGTTATGGCGGAAATCCCATCGCTGGATGGTTCCGTTATCAGTACCGAAAGCGAATTCTACAGCGTCAGTAGGTGACCACTGAACATCACGAATGCCACCGTTCATGCCAGCATAGTGGTCTCGACTGCGACAGACGGTGACGTCTCTGCGCATGTCGCGTAGGTCCCACAGGCGAACGGTGTTGTCGTGGCTCGCAGACAGCAGCAGATGGCCCTGATGAGGGTTGAAAGCCAGCTTGTGTACCTGACGCGTATGCTCGTGCAGTCTGGTGAGCTCGACGCTTGCGCGGTTCAGGTCGTACAGTATGACTTTGCCATTGGCAGCGGCAGTTGCGATATGCGAGCTGAACTGGCCGTGGGACCATTTTACGTCGTGTATGCCCAAGCCCTCGCGCTGGCGGGCATGCGAGTCGGCATAGTGGAGGACAGCAGCACGCAGGTTGGTCTCGTCGACGATCTTGGCATCTTGCACGCGGACAGTTTTTAGAATTTCCTTGCCGGCGAGAACGGCATGGGTACGTTCACGGTTGATGTCGAGGGCAGAGATGTCGAGGCCTGTCTTGTGGCTTGCATCTTGGGAATAGCCTGTGCGGATGCTGCAGAGCCAGAGTTTAGCAGGAGGAGGTGGGCATCAATGGGTAAGAGCGACGGGGCAAACATCAACAACAGAGTGCAGAGACAAAGCATCATGGTGAGAGGGGCAACCAATCAGAGGGGCGGCAATCGGAGCTACTACTGTACAGGGCATGCGCGTACTCGAGGTAAGTGAGAGTGAAGACGTACCCGGCAAGCTTCGGCACTAGAGGGTTCGGAGGGCCGCCATCTGGGCCATGGGCATGCACACTGGGTGGGCGGGATCCATAGGCAGTGGTCAAGGGCTGCGCAACGAAGCGTTCAAAGTACGAGCGCGACTTTTGCTTGGGCAGTGGCAATGGCGGCGCCGGTGGTATCTTGGGCGACGAGACGGCTGACGTGCGACGGTTTTCAGTCATCTGAGCAGCTCGCTAGGCCGGGGCGTGGCAGCATGGAGCTGTCGCTGCTGCTGCTGAAAGACGTGACTTGGTAGCGACACGCCTCGGTGCGGTGCAGACGGTCAAGAGCTCAGGAAGCGTGTAAGTGTAGCAGCAGTGGTAGTGTGACGAGCTGCAGGCTGCTGCAGGACCGACGCTGATGGTGCACGACTCGCCCGGCGTCCCTGGGAGCATGCAGGCCGGGGTTATCGCGAGGTCTGGATGAAATCCATCATCGGCGCGCACGGACAGGCCTAATGCCTGCTGCATGTGCGCCACAAGTCTACTCGTGCTAGCTCTCTCTCGCCCATGGCACCGTCTCAGCGAGCAACATGTCACCGCGTTTCTCTTCCATAACCTCCATCTCCTCCTTCCTATCCTCGTCCCCCACCCGTCTCTGCCACCCGTGAGTCCTCGCATCAGGGCCTCACATTCCCGTGGAGAGAAGCTCCATCATGGCCGGTCCGCTGCTCCAGGGCGACCTCTCCGCCGCCCACAGCGACCACGACCACGAGAGATGGACCTATGCCGGCCCTGTGCGCAACGCCATCGCCGTCCTGCAATATGCCTATCCCATCGTTATGCTCGTCTTCTTTCTGGCTGCCTTCACCGTTCGCAGCATTGCCGCTTCTAAATCTAATTCTAATATCGCCAAACCTACCACAACCGGCCCTGGGGGAAAGCCGCTTCCTGCCACCGATCCTACCCGCAACTTCGTCAAGAAGCTGGTCCACGATGATGTCACGCACACCCAGAAGCGCGTCTTTGAATGGGTCTCGCTGGCCACGGCCTTCACCTTTGTCGGCAACTCGGTCGTAGTCATTGCCCACGCTCTGGCCGAGACGCAGGAGCACTGGTGGGCTGGCAAGTCCGTCGTGGTAGGTAGCAAGCAACAACAAGCACACCCGCGTTCCACCCTGTGCTAACTTGTTCAGATTTACCTCGTCGGCGCCTTCTTCGTCTACTGTCTCTTCCTCATCTCCCTCCTCGATTCCAAGCCATCTCCGACCGAGGCGCATCTGGCAACATGGAGTCTGGCAACAGTCCTAGAAATAGTCCTCGTCGCCCTCTCGTTTGCCGTTTACACGCACCCTCATAAGGAGCCCACCGCCGGCCCACCGGCCAAGCGACTACGATTTGGAATGACCCAGTGGGAGTCCGCCGAGGTCGCCATGGACCTACTTCGCATCCTACTGCTCCTCGCACTCATCACCTTCTACGTACTGTTCGTCATAGTGCCACAGCGCAAATCCCAGCGAGAGTCCGGAAGCCCATCTGAAAACACTTCCCTGCTAGGTAGCGCCGATCAAAACGGTCATGCGGAGAACGGTCACGCGAACGGCTCATATGGCTCAGTCCACCCCGTCGGTGGCAAACATCAGCACACCGAGGGTGCACCGCCCGCCTGGAGCAGGCCTACTGGCGCACCTGCGCGCAGTTGGTGGGAATATATCAAAGGCTATCACGTCTTCTTCCCTTACCTCTGGCCTTCCAAGGATCGCAAGCTGCAGCTTGTAGTCATCGCGTGTTTCTTGCTCGTCCTAGCGCAGCGCGCCGTCAACGTTGTCGTGCCAGATCTCACAGGTGAGATTGTGGACCGTCTCAAGGACCCTTCGAGAGGAAACCCATGGACTGCCATCATGCTCTACATTGGCTTTCGCTTTCTGCAGGGTAGTAATGGTCTACTCGGTGCGGCGCGATCTGCATTGTGGATTCCTGTTTCGCAGTATTCGTATCGCGAACTGTCAGTTGCGGCATTTGAGCACGTGCATAGTCTTAGTCTTGACTTCCACCTCGGCAAAAAGACTGGCGAGGTCCTTTCCGCCCTAGGAAAGGGCAGTTCCATCAACACGTTCCTCGAGCAGGTGACCTTTTCAGTGGTGCCCATGCTCATCGATTTGGCCGTTGCCATTGCCTATTTCCTCGTCAGATTCGATGCTTACTACGCCCTGGTTATTGCCATCATCACCTTCTGGTACATCTATCTGACCATTCGCATGGCGCAGTGGCGCGCTGAGATCCGTCGAGAAATGGTCAATGCTGATAGAGAAGAAGATGCAGTCAAGTAAGTGATCATCTGTAGGTTTCACCATCTAGCTAACCTTTGCAGGAACGACTCCATGGTTTCATATGAGACGGTCAAGTATTTCAACGCCGAAGCGTACGAATTCAACCGCTACCGTGAAGCTGTTAGGAAGTATCAGAACGCTGAGTACAAGGTCATGTTGTCGCTGAACATCATGAACATCACACAGAACATGGTTTTCATGATCGGACTACTTGTCACATGCTTCATTGCAGCATACCAAGTTGCGGCCGGAATTCTCGAGGTCGGCAGATTTGTGTCGCTTCTCACGTATATGAGCCAACTGCAAAGCCCTCTCAACTTCTTTGGTACCTTTTACCGGATGATCCAGTCTGCCATGATCAACTCTGAGCGCATGCTTGAGCTGTTCAAAGAGCAGCCCACCGTGGTCGACAAGGAGGATGCCCAACCTTTGGCCTCGTGTGAGGGTAATCTTCGCTTCCAGGATGTACACTTTGCCTACGATCAGCGCAAGCCAGCGCTGACAGGCCTCGACTTTTACTGCGAGCCAGGCACGACTACTGCTTTTGTTGGTGAATCCGGTGGAGGTAAATCGACCGTCTTCCGTCTACTCTACCGATTCTACAACACCATGTCTGGTAGCATCCAGGTTGATGGACATGATGTTGAAGATCTTACCATCGACTCGGTGCGCAGCCACATTGGCGTTGTGCCTCAAGACACTGTGCTCTTCAATGAGACACTCATGTATAATCTCAAGTATGCAAACCCAGAGGCAACCGACGAACAGGTGCACGAGGCGTGTAGAGCTGCCAGCATCCACGACAAGATTATGACGTTCCCGGACAAGTATGAGACCAAGGTTGGTGATCGCGGCCTGCGACTTTCCGGAGGTGAGAAGCAGCGTGTCGCTATTGCCCGCACGATTCTGAAGAACCCTCGTATCATCATGCTTGACGAAGCTACTGCCGCTCTCGACACCGAGACGGAGCAACACATCCAGGAAGCATTCACGACACTGGCCAAGGGCCGCACTATGCTCATCATCGCTCATCGTCTTAGTACCATCACCCATGCTGACCAGATTCTCGTCTTGCATAAGGGCAAGGTTCAGGAGCGGGGAACGCATGAAGAGCTGCTTGATCGCAACGGCCACTACGCCGCCATGTGGAAGAAGCAAATCCGCGCTCAGAGAGCCGCTGAGCAAGCTCAGTACCTTAAAGACAAGGCTGATAGACTGCGCCGGGAGTCCAAGGATGGAACCATTGGCTTCGAAGACGGAAGCAGCAGCCACTCAAGTTCTGATGACGAGAATGCGAAGAAGATTCGCTCTATAAGTCAGAACGCGTCGAATCAAGAGGAAACGTCAGGTAAACCGCATGGCCATCCTTAGTCTGGCAGGCCGTTGTTTTTCTGAGTTTAGTTGCTGCTTGAAAGCAACCCTCATTCACCATAGCAATTTTGCAGGAACTATCCGGACGTAAAGATGGCCAGTTTTCGGTCACTAGAGCACTCTTTTATGAGTTGCGCTGTTGCAACTACCTTCGGACCCGGACTAGTCACCTACCTACCACACTCCTTCTAAAACCGAAGCCCTAAACCTCCGTCCAATCCAAAAATCGCTTTTGTATTTCCCTGGAACCACCTTTCCACTTTTCGTACCGGAGTTGACTGAGAAAGAGATCGTAATAATTGGCTGTTTCTGTATTGTCACAATATACGCATGGATGATGGGAATGAAGTGTTAGTTGGGTAAGGATGGGGCGGTGATTTGTTGTTTTATACCAAAGAAAGGACGTGGGTCATGGACGGATTACACAAACAAAGCAACCCTCAAGGGTTTTCGCGACGACAGGGCGCATTGTCGTGTCGCGGTGGCGTATGAGAAATGATTTTACGGATAGCGTGGGCTGATGTTGCGTTTTTGTCCATTTTTTTTATCATGCACCTAAAAAATATTATACGTGACATAGAGGTATCGAAAATGTACATGTTTGAATCAAGATTGCTGACCTCGACTTGTCCCTGGTGCTACATCATGGCTCTGACATGATTGACCATCCAACACGAGATCTTTGTGTTGGTACCTGCCTCGTGAGCATTCAATTCTGGATCACTCAAAGATAGGCTTCACCACGGATAGGGGCTGTTTGTGTAATATCGTTGTCTCATACTCTATGCATTACTGTATCGTATGTCTGCTTTGAGCGCAAATTTAGTTAGCTGCTCATGCCAGTCTAGAGGGCTCGTCCGAGCTGTGGTATGTGATGCTACTCCTCCATCTCCACGTCGTCACCACTAGACGCGTTGCCGTTTTGCCGTGAGTTGGACTTGGGTACTGAGGCTTCCTTGTCGATCATCTGCCGTGAGACGGAGACGATGTTGTCTTCGATCAGCTGCTGGCCGACGTCCGAGATGTCTGTGATGGGTTGTTAGCATTGTCTTGGCGTAATCTGTATATCTGAACATACGCTTCTTTGGATCGACCTTTCCGACGTATCGTGTCTTCAATTGATCCTTGGTCAACTCGGTTTCCTCCTTGACACGCTTCTCGTAACCGTCTGCCAGAGTGACGAGCTTCTGCAGCTTGTCGGTATTCCGCTCGCCCTCACCCTTGAAGTCGTCCATGAGCAAGGCCTCTGTCCATACATGCTTGTGAAGGTTCATCAGCATGTTCTCCTCCAACGCAGTCTTTCTGTAGTTGATGCCGATAGAGTAGTAGTGGCGGTTCAGGCCATGGATAAGCGCCTGGATCGATGGCTTGTTGAGGTGGCCAACGTTGGAGGTGGTCTGGCGGGGCTCGTGGCCCATCATGAGAGCCTGGGGGTTGATGAGGCGGAAAGCATCGATGACGACTTTGCCCTTGACCGACTGGATGGGGTCAACGACGACGGCGACGGCGCGAGGTGTGAGCTGCTCGAATGACTGCTGTGTGTTGATATCGACCGATGACAGCCAGCAGCCGAAACCAGGATGTGAGTGGTACCAGCCGACGACGGTCTCTTGCCTGTGTTTGTCAGCACTGGATGTCTGTAATGGGAGCGGTGGCGGCTTCAAGAGTCCAACCGGTAGATACACACCTTCCTGTTTGTCTCAACATGTCCATCATTTTGGTTTGGAAGACGGGGTCTACAGCCTCGACAGAGACACCGGTTCCTGACTGCGGCATAGCGAAGACATCCACCACCCGTACTGTGTAATCATCCACGAACTCGCCCAGCATCAGACCCATGACTTCCATGGGCACACCGGCCCGACCGTGTCGCAGCATCTTGAGCAGTGCCAGCGATGAGATGTAGACAGTTTCCGAGTTGTCGATCAGGTTGGTGTCGCCTTGGGGTCCTCCCATACCGCCCATGCCACCTTGGGCGGCGGCAAGCATTCTGGTTAACCGATCCATGGTGATGTATTGGCGATGGCGCTGTAGGTTTTGCGAGTGCGGTGTTTGGAGAGTAGTCGAGGGTGTTGGTGGGTTGGGCGGAGCAAGTGTTTGGGTAGGCGGCGGCGATGATGAAGCTGTTGATGCTCGAGCTCTCTCACGTAACTGCGCGACTGCCAGATGCGGCGATTCGGTTATTCCGGAACCGGGGCTAAGCAGGGGTGCCCTGTCGCAGCTCGATCCATGGATGCTCAATGGCGCGCGAGGGTCTTTGTTAGAGCTCCCGCCATCTCTCCTACAGACCCCTCCACCTTTCCTTGATCGCTGACACTCGAGCACTGCGTATATCTGAACTCACCCTTCTCTGCTACCTCCCGTCCAAAATCATCTTCACCTCTCAAAGCATCATCACCACAATCCCCCACAGTCGCATAGCTGTGCGCAGCCGACAAAGATATGGCTACCACCGACATGGCGCCCACGACGGGCTCCGCTTCTTTGAACAACGGCGTCGCGTCGCAACCAAAAAAGGTCGCCTACTTCTACGACTCCGACGTCGGCAACTATGCCTATGTAGCAGGACATCCCATGAAGCCCCACCGCATACGCATGGCGCATAGCTTGATCATGAACTATGGCCTGTACACCAAGATGGAGATTTACGTAGGCAGAACCCTGATTGAGGCCCGCGTGCATCTCTGCTAACACACAGCAGCGCGCAAAACCAGCCTCCAAATACGAAATGACGCAATTCCATACAGATGAATACATAGAGTTTTTGCACAAAGTCACACCCGACAACATGGAAAGCTTCACGCGCGAACAGAGCAAGTACAATGTTGGTGACGACTGCCCAGTCTTTGATGGTCTTTTTGAGTTCTGCGGCATCAGTGCCGGTGGAACTATGGAGGGTGCTGCACGCTTGAACCGAGGAAAGTGCGATGTCGCTGTCAACTGGGCCGGAGGACTGCATCACGCAAAGAAGAGCGAGGCTAGTGGTTTCTGCTATGTCAACGACATCGTCTTGGGCATCATCGAGCTACTCAGATACAAGCAGCGCGTGCTGTACATTGACATTGACGTTCACCACGGTGACGGTGTCGAGGAAGCCTTTTACACGACCGATCGCGTCATGACAGTCTCTTTCCACAAGTACGGCGAGTACTTCCCAGGTACCGGCGAACTACGCGACATTGGTGTCGGCAGCGGCAAAAACTACTCGGTCAACTTCCCTCTTCGCGACGGCATCACCGACGACACATACCGCAACATCTTCGAGCCCGTCATCGAGGCTGTTATGACATACTATGGGCCAGAGGCTATCGTCTTGCAGTGCGGTGGTGACAGTCTTTCGGGTGACAGACTTGGCTGCTTCAACTTGAGCATGGACGGCCACGCCAACTGTGTCAAGTACGTCAAGAGCTTTGGCGTCCCAGTTATCGTACTTGGAGGTGGTGGCTACACCATGAGAAACGTAGCGCGCACCTGGGCCTACGAAACAGGAGAGCTCGTCTCGACCAAAATGTCCAAGCAGCTGCCTTTTAACGACTATTACGAATATTTTGCCCCCGACTACGAACTGGACGTCCGACCGTCAAACATGGAAAACGCAAACTCTCACGACTACCTGCATAAGATTAAATCAGCCGTCATCGAGAACATCCGAAGAACCGGAAGGCCGTCAGTTGAAGCTTTTACCACTATACCCGATGTACCCACGTCGCTGCTACGCGCGGCTGACTCAGACGCTGAAGATGAAGACGATGACATTGATGCCGATGAAAACAAGGACGTACGAATGACACAGCGCCAGCGCGACAAGCAGGTAGAGCACGATGGCGAGCTATACGACGCAAGCGATGACGAGGATTACAAAAACAGTCTTGGGGTGCGTGCACAACCTGGTACCAAGAAGAAGCGGAACATCACCGACTTTCCTAATCCCAACGCTGCTCCGGCGGACGATCTGGACGGCATGGAAGAGATCAATGGTGAAAGCGCCGTATCAACACGCCAAGCATCCGCAGCCGCCAAGTCGCGTACGCAAACTCCCGCTACCGGCGAGCAAGAAGCAGACGATGATGGTGACATTGACATGGATGCACCGCCCGCTGTACCTGCTCCTGCTGATAACCCGAACCAGTCTCAGTCGCCCACAGGAGGTGTCGTGACCCCACCTGAATCCCCACCCACCGCACCGACAGCGATGGCACCCACATCTGCCCCGACGGCAGATGTCGAGATGGAAGACAATGCAGACAAGGAAGAAATTGCTGCAGCTAAGGAAGAGGGTGAAACAGAACGCGATTCTGAGAACGTCAAGGGCGAAGTCCGGACCGAGGTTGCAAAAGATTAGCCACTTCATCGCGGTGTTTTAGTGCATTTGGGAGGCGTTTGTTCTTCAGTCGCACTGTTCTTGGGTAAACTCTTTCTGACGGGTAGCGGGCAGGTGTTTTGGTGTGATGGGAAATGGCTTGAGTCGCTCTAGCTAAGGATACCTTTTGGATTTTCTTTTCTGTTATTTTGATGCAAAGTTCTCGTCATCCGTCTACCATTTCAAGCTCCACTGGCTAGAAAGATTATGGACAACTAAGCAACAATCAACTTTACATCCCAAAGTCCTCTCCATTCCTTTCTGCCCTCTGCCTTGCTTCTTAGCATCTCAACAATAATCTTCCCAAGCCACGACATCCCACACAGGCTTGTTTCCCACTTTCTTCTCCCTTTCTTTGCCTTTCCTGCTCACTTCACATGCACCCACCATATCCTCGTCGCCATCTAACAAACCTCCGATAATACGCTCAGCAATAGCACATAAGTTAGTGACTAGGCATTTCCGATGACCCAAGGTACCGATTGTTCGAATCAGCACACGGATGCGCGGCCTGGACGATGTTGATGCAGATGCAGATGCAGGTGCAGACGACGAGGCGGTCTCGTGGACGACTAAAGCAATCTTGTGTGCCATAGCTACTCCTCCTCCAGGGCTGACAACCGGTACGTCGACGATGGGTACGCTGACGATGAGGGGATTGATGTGGGGATTGTTGAGGTAGTAGCGTGAGAGGAAGGCAAGGTGCTTGGCTGTCTCGTTCATGATATCTTTAGAGATGTCGTGCTGGGCCAATTGGAGATTGAGCTCTGAGAAGATGCGCATACGGACCGGGTCGATGGGTTGAACCATCTTTGAAATTTGGTATTGTTTTAGGACGATCAGATGGGAGGGTGACTAAAGTGACGTTATAGACAACGGGGAGGCTTTATTGGAAGGTTGCGTGTTCCTTTTCAGCCCTATGTTATTGCCATGCTGTAGAGACTGGCAAACTGTGTCGTTGTTTTGAAAGAACTGACCGATGCATGCGTGATACAAGCTACGTCAATTGCCAAGTTTGCTACAAGAAGGCCTCGATCTATGTTCAAGACACTCAATTGGAAAACTGCTTGTTCGAGCCCTGGAGTTTCCTCTATAGTTGATTGTCTACGTGCGCAGAATCATTGTCTGATGATTGTATTCTGAGATCAAAGCACCAAAGCCATCTCATCCAGATCAATATCCAATCCCGAACTCAACTGCGGAATCTGTTTGTAGTCACTTTCATCCAACGTCCTCCTTATGAACTTGAGTGTCTGTGTGCCAGTCAGTCAAACCATGATCGGTCAAAAACATTGTGTTTAATACTCACCTCAGCATAACTTGGGCTTTGATCGCTCTTCATCATTTCCAAGAATGCCCATGTCATTGCACCTGTCGGCTCTCCTTCGATGCGCGCATCCGCACTCGTTTGATCGTCTCTACAGCCAGAGAACATTGTCACCATCTTCCGTTCGCTCCCATACTGTCCCGCAAATTCTCCGCTTTCCAGGCCTTCCTCCTCTTCTTCCCCGAAATGTTTCAGGCCCTTAAAGAAGGTGCTAGCACCTGCAAGCAACTCCTTCGCCTCGCCGACTTTACTATAGGAGAAGCCACCGGAGATGATATCGCGAGCTTCGTCGGCGAGCCTAAGCCCAGCTTTCAGGTTGTCCATCAGATTAATCTGGCCGTCGCTATCGGAGCGATAGACATAAGGTAGTTCGAGTGCGCTACCAGAGTGACAACAGTCCATGACGACGAAGAGAGTGCAGTCACGGGCCATATAGGTAACAAGATGCTCATGGAGAATGGTACTGGAGATCTGACCCCGCTGTTCGAAATCCACAGGAACGATCGAAGCATCCATACCCGTGGTCCTATTGCCATCTACATCTGCAATTTGTCCGCCGTGGCCTGAATAGTGCAGAAATAGCGTGCAACCAGGTTCAGAGACGAGCCAATCCATGGCTGCGAGAAGGTTGTGGCCTGTAGGGAAGTAGGGTGAGTCGTATGGCACTTCAGGACGATCAGTCAAGATGACACGGTCTTTGTGTGAGTTAGTGTAGCCGCGGTAGGAAAGGAATTCAGCCATGTTGTCTACATCGGAATGGCAGCCCTTCAGTTCGTGGCTACTGCCAACATAGTTGATGCCGATGAGGAGACTCTTCTTGCGTCTGTAGGACATGTTGGGCTGAGATATGATAGTTGAAGGTAAGAGTTGAATTGAAGGATCGAGGGTAAGATTGACGATAGGAGTGGCTGAAAAGTGGCGGAGGTTTGTAGCGTGCTGTCAAGTTGGAGGGGTAGTGAATGATGTGGCTGATCACTGTCCAATCAATCCTAGCAGGCCGACGCGTCGCTCCGCCCACGTGCATGCGCGATTGTCGGGTACAATCGCGTACAATGGAACATGCCTGCATTTTGCTTAAGTCTGAAGGCTTTGGGCTTGCATTTGTGCGTCTTTAGCCCGGTGCGGACAGGCCAGAGAATATGACGTCACTCACCAGCACGAGGACTATTCTATACTGTGTTCTCGAACGTCGATAGCTGTGGTATATACCGCGCGCCGCTACTACTCCACTATGAACCGCAATATCAGTCCACCGCCTGCGAAACGACGCAAAACCGGCTCAGATACGGCGACGGCTTCCCAGCAAACAGTGCCTGCAAACACCCCTGCACCTCTTCCACCACACAACGCAAACTCCCTACGTATCTTTTCCTGGAACATTAATGGTATCCTTCCGTTCTTACAAAAGCCCATAACATCCTTTTTCGAACCCACCAAAGCTATAGGCACCACGGATGGGTCCCCAAAACACGCATTATTACCAGCGTCCTTGAGGGCGTTTCTACAACGACACCAATGGCCATCAATACTCTTCCTGCAAGAAGTAAAAATCGCATCTGCGGACGAGCGGACCCAGAATTTTGTCAGGGCAGCCCTGAAATCTTATCTGCCAACAGAATTAGCATATGCCGATGAACGTGGCCCGTTGTATGATGCATACTTCACGCTCCCAAGCGACAGATTTAACGCGCGCGGACCCAAAGGTAATGGCAAGATATACGGTGTATGCAGTATCGTCCGTCACGATCTCATGGGTACTTATCATATCGCCATGCGAACAGTAGATTGGGATAAAGAAGGACGCATCCACATTGTAGAAGTCAGCTCGAGGACCAGTGAAGCGAAACTAGCAATTTTCAACATCTACGCAGTAAACGGAACTGATAACGCCTATTTTGATCCCTCAACAGGCGCCAGAATAGGCACGCGGCATGACAGGAAACGCAAATTTCATATTCTGCTAATGCGAGAATGCAAGGAGCTGGAGGCACAAGGATGGGATGTGTTGTTGGCAGGCGATATGAATGTTGCCCTTGATGAGCGAGATGGACATCCCAATTTACGTATCTTCGCACAGGCACACGTTATCAATCGAGCGGACTTTCATGCTAAGCTGCTGAATGGTAATGGGAAGGACAAGAATGATGGCTTTGGTGGTGTTGATGTTTGGAGAAAGATGCACGAAGAAGAGCGACGGTATACGTATTTTTCGCGAGGCCGGAAATGGGGAAGTAGTTGTGATAGAGTGGACTACTTTATCGCTGGGAGAAAGGCGTGGGAGAAGGGATGTGTCAAGGCTTGTGGAGTAATGGACAGCGAAAAAGAGATGGGGCCAAGTGATCATGTGCCAATTTGGGCGGACTTTGAACTGAAAACGGAAGACGAGAAGGAAGAAAAGCGATAAGAAAGAAGTACGAAGCTGCTAGCGTCTCGGATTCTTGATTGATGACTCCAAAAGTCAATATACGCCTGACGTGTAGCAAAACGATTCCAAAAGCGCCATGTCTCACGCGGCCGCGTTTGCTTCCAGCCACCCATCTACTCTGCCTCCCCAGTATCGGCAACAAAGAACGGACTCGTCCCCATTCCGTTAAATGCATTGACCTCCCACAACTCAGTGGTTCCATGCAAGACCTCGTAGCGGTTGTACGATCCACATCCACTCCCACGATTGACACACTCTGTAGTAATCTGCCCCGCAATACGTTCTCCCACCTCTTGGCCCTCAAACCACGCGCCGTGAAGAAAGCCAAAGTATTCCGCACTCATTGCTTCGCCAGCAAAGTATAGTCTGCCTAGATTTGCGCGAAGATTTTGATGCATCTCGAGCGTGGTGCCGGCAGGCCAGTTGGAGTAGGATCCGTAAGACCATGGCGTTTGCGACCAACGCGGGTAGGTGAAGGCAATCGGTTCTGGGATAGTGGTATTGGGAAACATCTTACGGAGAACGGCCATGCCTTCGGCCTTTGTGGTCTCGTCGTCTTGTGCCTCGATGCGATAAGACTGTTCGTCGACAAGTGTGGCAAAGATGATGTTGGAGTCTGGTAAGAAGCCTTCTGTTGATAAGCTCTGCCAAACAGTGTAGTATCCGCGTGTCGTTGGATCGGCGTACAGGAAAAACTGCTTGTCATCTGGCCAGAAGGTTTCGTTGAATTGGAAGAAGAGTTTGGTATATGTGCCGAATGAAAACGTGGCGATGGCGGATTGCTTCCACTCGGGGAGTTTAGGCTCGAATGTGATGGCGTCGTTTTGTAGCACACCAAGTGAGACGGTAGAGATGGCGTAGTCAGCCTCTACGCATGAGCCGTCCGAGGTGGTGATGTGTACTCCAGTATCTGAGTAGGTGATATTTGAGACGACAGTGTTGAGAAGGAGGCGTGGATCGTTGGGCTTTAGGAATTTGGACGCTTGATGCTTGAGCCACGTATTGAAACCGCGTTGGTCGGTACAGACTGTCGAAAGTTTGAGTTAGTCTAGATCGTTTTCCACAATTCAATTTCATACAGTTACTAATCTCTGAGAAAGCGTAGTAAGTCAGGTTGTATCCTGTGATACCATAAACGAAGCTCGACTCCTCTGGTGTCTATGAGCGGACCTATCAGCATGTATAAGGGATGTTTGCTCTCGGATAATTCTTACTTGGGCAGTCTCCCAGTCCCAGAGATAGTACTCGACAGCCTTGCGTGCAGGGTCGCCCTTCGGTCTCCATCCGCTTTGCCACAGGCCGGCGCGAAAACTTCTGTCTTGCAAGTTTTCTGATAGTATAGTACCAGCGCTTTGTTCGAAGATACTCCAGTACTCCTCAAACTCATCTAGTATATCCGTGTAATCTACAGCACCCGTCTCATTATAGGTCGCGATGGAGAAGGCGTCAGAATTGGGACTAGAAAGATTGACTTGTTTCGAGAAAGTCCAGACAGGGTTTTCTGGGCCGTCGACGGTATCTTCACCTAATCCGGAAATCCAATTCGCGCCTAGCTCGACGGTGTAAGGGTTGCCGCTGGGATCAGAGCCAAATTTGGTGTTTCGCATGCGGCCACCAATGTGATCTTGATACTCCAGAATCAGGAAGTCAGTGACGGACTGGTTGGCAAGTGCTTGCTAAAAATCGTTAGTATATGGATAAAGAAGCACGTCTAAAGTAATTGTGGGACGGGCCGATCCATCCGGCCGCTGTTCAGTCTTGCCGGCGTCTCCCTCTGTAGAACAAATGTTCATGTAGACTTACTGCGGCTGTGATACCAGCAACCCCGCCACCTCTACACACGGTCAGCCAATTGGACTCTACTGTCTAAGTAGAACATACATGATGGCGACAGTGGTCTTCCTGCACGTGCTGTTGTTGTCTCGCCCAAGAGTCGCAGACGTAGCAAAAGTTAGTCTTGGCGCAAGACCAGCGGTCATGAGTAACGCTCTTGCCAGCTTCATGGTGGATAAACTCCGAAGAATGGTTCGGATGAATGTAAAGCTTGTTCAAGACTGACGCACCCCGGCAGGTACTTATTGCTTCATCCGATAGTGCTTGCTAGGGTACATATTTCAAGTGTAGTCCTGTCTGGTTTAGCCTCCGTTACCTTCCCCCGCATTAGTTCCACAGGAAGAACCGGGGATGGTAATTGTACTCGAGGTACAGTAGTACCGGCGAGTTGCATCTTGCGGATGTCGATGATTCGATGTTGATGCGTCACTAAGCAGATACGGACCTGCCTAATAGAGTCATAGCCTGAGGGAAAACACAGTAGGGCAGTGGTATACCAAATGCTAAACGCAGGAACGGAGAGGACCAATCTGCAGCTGGATGGAAAGAGCATGGTGTGCAAGGTCGGGCAAGCGCCGAAGCAAGCCAGATGATTGGTAAACGCCGAAGATGATAAGAGCGCCGCGTGTACTTGCTGGATGCGTAAGGTGACGTCGCCATGGGTCGTCTGTGCTCGTCGGCGACACCGCAGTGCTTTTGCCGTGGTGCAAGATGAAGTTGTAGCTCCGTCAGAGATAACGCGTCGTTGCAGCATTGACGCGCTGATGTTAGCTCGGCAAGGCTGGACCCGAAGTTGCACCGCGTGAACTGGAGGAAGCTATGGCTTCGGAGGGTTGCGATGGTACCACCACCATCACTACGCGTGTCTGTTGCGCATGCGCGAACCCTCGGTTATAACTCAAAGATGGTGAGCAAGTTGAGCTGGTCTAATTACGTGAGGGCTCCAAGACACGGGAAAGGCGCAAGTTTTTTTTCGGGACGGCACGATAGCGGGGTTCTTGATCATGTCCCCCTTCGCTCTTCGCTCCCATTGACACTCAATTCACCTCTTCATACCCAATTCTCATTTCCTAGAACGCGTCGTTGTCTCCTTACAAGTACGGTAATATAGCCAGGATGCATCCGAGTAGCAGAAAGCCCGATCAAGGTAACGTCAGATAGCACAGCGCATGAGACCGGTGTTCGCTCGTCAACGTCTTTGTTGGCGGCGATCTGAGATATACGGTCTGAACTTGATCAGGTTAAAGCCTGCGAAAGGACTCATGCTTTGCTTCCCTCGCTCCGAGGCTGCTACTAATGGCTGTAGGTCGCCGACGTCATGGAACCCAACACGAACCCGCCTAATGACAAGAAATCTGTATTTGCGCCGCATGCGAGCAACGAGCTCCGACTGCCTGTCAGCGCACGCGATACTGAGAATGAAGACCTGGCACAAAAGAGCAAGTGGCAGGACATGTGGAAGTCCTTTGAGAGACAGCTTGTCGCGTACAACCTTGAGGCGCGCGGCATAGAACGCGTCGAGCCAGAGGAGCGACAGGACTTGCGTCTGCTTGGCTACTCCCAAGTGGCCATAATGTGGTTCAGCGTCAATCTTGCGGCGAACAACATCACGCTGGGCATGCTCGGTCCTGCTGTCTTTGCCCTTGGTTTCCTCGATGCTTGTTTGCTCGGCGTTTTCGGCGCATTCGTTGGCTGTCTAGTGGTGGCTTACATCGCGACGTTTGGCCCAAAGGGTGGGAATCGGACTATGATCTTCTCACGATACGTCACGGGCTGGTGGCCATCCAAGGTCGTTGTCTTGCTCAACATCATCGTCCTGCTCGGCTACGGTAAGACATGTCCCTGTACCAGCTGCATGTGAGACATGTATTGACTTGGTACACGCACCTTTTAGGCATGATCGACTGTGTAGTCGCCGGACAGATTCTTTCTGCTGTCTCGGACAACTCCATCTCCGTCGTAGTCGGCATCATTATTGTAGCCATCATCGCGTGGGCTATCACTACATTTGGCTACCAGATCTTTCACTACTATGAGCGCTGGGCTTGGCTACCGCAGCTGATTGTGCTCTGCATCCTAGCTGGCCTTGCTGGTCCGCAGTTTAACATTTCCTCGGAGTCTCACGGAGATGAAGACCCAGACACTATCATTGGCAATCGCATCAGCTTCTTCGGCTTGACGCTCGCCGCAGCTATCACATACGGTGGCGGAGCAGCCGACTACTT
>Ga0058698_10000414_pt1 | contig 24274 bp, 15 predicted proteins | sample AgamicAsSfe_FD_67288 | JGI IMG/M metagenome (GOLD analysis project Ga0058698, IMG submission 67288) | Agave microbial communities from Guanajuato, Mexico - As.Sf.e | ecosystem: Host-associated > Plants > Phyllosphere > Phylloplane/Leaf | place: Guanajuato, Mexico | collected 2012-05-30
GGTTTGTAATCGCGCTCAAACTCTTCCTTCTTCTCCTGCACACCTTTGAAGAATTCATCCATGCCGTCTCCCGTCATAGCACTGACACCGACAACACTGAGGTGCTTATAGAATTCCTCGAGAACCAGTGACATACTGTTCAGTAAACTACCCATGTATCCACTTCCTCCACCCACGCCTTCACCGCCAAAGCTACCACCCTCTTCCTCGTTACGCAGGGCGGCTTGGAAGGCCTCAAAGTCAGTCATCCAATCTTTGGCGAATTGGGCGTCTTGTGCATCGGTCTTGTTGAAGACAAGGATCATAGGCAGCTTTGTCTTATAGAGAATGGAGCAGGCGTAAAGCATGTTGGACATGAAGGTGCTTGTGCTGGTTGTGCGCGGCGTGTCGATGATGTATGCGATGACGGTGGGAAATGTACTGGCTAAACTTGAGAGTAGAATCTCTCCACTTGCAGACCAAACGAAGACCTCGATCTGCCCTGGCGTGTCCACTAAGATATGCTTCACTTGTGGTTGCTGAGCCGGTGCCGTTTGCTTGTCCTTGCCTCCACTCGTCATGAACTCAACCGTGCTTTGCTCTGGCTCCTCTACTGGCGGCGGCGGCTGTGTTCGCTTCTCCAGCAGACCAATGACCTGATCAATCTTTGTGCTGAACAAGTTCAAGCTTGTCAGGATGCCGCCGTTGGGTCCTAGGTTGAACTGCTTCATGACCTCCTTGTAGTTGACGCTGTCTCTAATGTCGATGTTGGGCGTGAATGGGACATGGTGAACGGCAGGATCGAGGTTGATGATGTACGGCGGTGTCGGAGATGACTTAGAGACGGAGGGTTCACTTTGGGTTGGATCGGGATGGGTGTAGAGATGTGAGACAAGACGCTGCATGAAGGTCGTCTTGCCACTTCCAGCCATGCCCACGCAGACTATCGAAACGGGTGTATTGGGGTTCGCGACAGGCGCAGAGCCCTCTGGAGCATTTGCGGAGGACATTCCGGGCGTCGTATGTGTGATTGGAGATATGAACAGTGAGTGGAGGTCAGGTTGGAGCGGATTCGTGTCGCGATGGTGGGATGATATCGGGGGAGCACTGGCGATATCTTGTACTCAGGGTCAGCTAAAGGAACGTTGGTGATGGTGGATTGTACAGTTGGAGTTGTTCTAGAAATTCTTAGGCGGGGCGGACGCGGACGCGCTAGGGAATCCGCCGCGGTGATGTCAGGCCCTAGCTCTGAGCCCATGTCCAAACTTTCTTCACGCGACTTAACCCTATCAACACCGATTGACATAGACTCGTCGCAAACATGGGTCTAGAGGACTTTGAAAAGGAACTTGCGCAGAGCAAAAAGAAGGACGAAAGAAAGAAGCGCGACCGGAGCAGGAGTCGCGACAGGCACCACCACAAACATCGTTCATCGCGCCATCACGACAACGACGACCGAGACCACCGCCACAAGCGATCGCGACACCATCGTGAGACATCGGAAGAGCGTGCACGGCGGAAGAGGAAAGAAAGAGATGACAAAGATGATCGGTCGCGACGGAAGCACAAGGAGCCCGCGTCAAGTGACGAGGAAGATCGATTGACGCGAAAGCGCAAGTCGCGACACTACGACGAAGATGAGTCTTCCGGAGGTGAGCATCCCCAGGAAAAGGACTATGCGCCGCCAGACGACGACATTCTAGACCAACAACTCGAAGACGCGGCGACGGCAGATCTGCAACGCGACGACTGGATGAAGGCGCCGTCATCTATGGACGTCGACTACGTGCAGCGGAAGAAGAGGGAAGAGAAGGCTACATACGTCAGGGCGTCGGATGAGGGACAACCTGCGCTCAAGATACATCACGCAGAACTGAACCGTGGTTTGGCGGATCCCAAGGGCCAAGAAACCGTTGCTGAAGAGCCAGCGCAGAGAGAAGTCAGCTACACATTTGGCGACTCGGGCGCACAATGGCGTATGACGAAGCTGAAGGGCATTTACCGGAACGCCGAGGAATCAGGGCGAAGCGTGGAAGAAATAGCAATGGAGAAGTACGGCGATCTACGAGACTTTGATGAGGCGCGCGAAGAGGAGATTGAGTTGGACCGCAGAAAGATGTATGGTAAAGACTACGTTGGCAAAGAGAAACCATCCGGCGAACTCTTCCAAGAACGGAAGCTCAAGGCAGGCATCCACAGACAGTCTCGCGAGTCGCACGAACCTTCAGAACCACCACAAGGAGAACTAGTACAAGATCCCCAACCGACAACGAATACCGTTATGCTCAGCCAGACCGAGCTCAACAGGCTGAAAGCTCAGATGATGAAGGCGAAGATGAAGAAAGCCCCTGAAGCAGCCCAGCTAGAAGCTGAGTACAACGCCGCCCTGGCCAACACTTCAACTTCCAAAGATCGCGACGTCGTCGTACTAAACGCCATGGACAATCGCATGTTAGCCGGCGGCCGTCAAGGAGAAGTCATAGCCCTGACTAATAAACGCGGCACCGAGCGCGGTCTTGTCAAAGAAAACGAAGACATGTCCATCGATGACATGGTCCGGCAAGAACGCCGCACCAAGAACCAAGCAGGTGGCGAAGGTGCTATCCTCGCTGAAAAGATAGCAAAAGACTCAAAGTTCGACAACGACCTCGACTACATTGACGACAACGCTACCAAACTCGCTGCCCGCGCCCCAAAGTCCTCAATCAACCTACGCAACGCTGCAATCCAAGACTACACAAAGATGAACAAGATACTCGATTCCTGTCCGTTATGCCACCATGAAGATAAATCACCCCCGCAGCCACCCGTAGCTTCCATCGTCAGCTTAGCAACACGCGTCTTCTTGACTCTCCCTACAGAACCTGAGATTAGCTCTGGTGGCGCCGTCATAGTCCCCATTCAACACCGCACAAACCTTCTTGAATGCGATGACGACGAGTGGGAGGAACTGCGCAACTTCATGAAGTGCCTAACGCGCATGTATCACGAACAAGGTCGTGACGTCGTCTTTTATGAAAATGCTGCTTTTCCTGGTAGAAAGGGTCATGCGGCTCTGAATGCTGTACCTATTCCCTTCGAGCTAGGTGATACGGCGCCTGCTTTCTTCAAAGAAGCGATCCTTGAACAAGCCAGTGACTGGACGCAGCATAAACCGCTCATCAATACGCAAAAGGCGAGTCGGGATGGCCTGGGTAAACAGGCTTTCCGCCGGAGTTTGGCAAAGGAGATGCCATATTTCCATGTTTGGTTTGAGCTTGATGGCGGGCTGGGACACATTGTTGAAGACGAGAGGGCCTGGCCTAGGGGCGATCTGTTTGCTAGAGAAGTCTTAGGAGGTATGCTCGATGTAGATGTTGAGGTTGTCAAGAGGCAGGGCAGATGGGTCAAGGGAGATAGAAGGTTGGAAAGCTGGAGAAAGGGGTGGAGAAAGTTTGACTGGACGAGGGTGCTTACTGAGGGTCAGTGAACAAATCGAGTCCTCTGCTCGGAGCGCGAGTATCAGAGATAAAGCGTGATATGAAATTGAAGGAACTTGTTTCGTCTATCCTGTAATATCGGTTGTCCTTGCTGGATCATCGCTCAATTGTTCACTCCCGAAACATCTCGCCCTACAGTAAACCGCGCCAATACACAAGTCCTTCTCGAGCCGAACATATCCATGCGTGATTATACCCTTCTACCGTTCACTCGAGACATTATTACACTAGCACGCTGCACTTTTGATGCTAACAAAGATACGTACTGGTGCACCCCTTCCCACCGCCCATTCGTCGCCAAGGCAGTTGTTGAGCACGCTAACACAAAAGCAAAAGGAACAACCCATTTTCCCAAACGAAGCCTAGGGTATCAAATGTAAGGCAAGGCAAGCTTAGGCGAAATCAGCCGAGTACGAGAAGCCACGGAACTCTTCCTGCATGGCTTGCGAAAGCACTAAACACGTCATTAGTAAAAGCACATATATACAGAAATGAGCGGTGGGGATGTGTCAACGTACCAGACTGCACGGGTGTAAGCACAGGTGTGACGCTTGTAAACTCGGTATCAAAGTTGCTAGTATCCGTCGGGCTAGTGATCTGCGGCGTAAACGGTGGGGCTACTCTCTTGTGGTAAATGTCGTCCCAGTTGATGTTCCTGAAGAAAGCATGTGACATGATCTCTTGCGCGTCAGTCGGCCCAGATCCGAGACGCATCTCAGGCTCACGGGTAAGCAATTTCTGGAGGATTGATACGGAATCGCGCGGCATGTGAATGGGGTAGAGTGGTTCGTCGGCAAGAATGGCGTCGTAGATTTCGTCTTCGTCTTCACCACGGAAGGGCGATTGCTGGAGAAGCATCTGGTAGATGAGAACACCAAAAGCCCACCAGTCGACTGCTCGGCCGTACTTCTTGTCGAGAAGAATCTACAGACTTGTGTTAGCAGCTTTCTGGTATACTGGATCATGTGACCTACCTCTGGTGCCATGAATTCGGGAGTACCACAGAAGGTACTGGTGGTTGATCCGTACCACATCTCTTCCTTGCACAAACCGTAATCACCAATCTTGATGTGTCCATCTAGAGTGAGTAGAATGTTATCCAATTTAAGATCTCGGTAGATGACACCGTTCTCATGGAAGTACTTCAGTGCGAGGCAGACCTCAGCCGCGTAGAACCTATGTCATCGTTAGCAATAGTTCTTCTCTTGTCGTTTCGTACACGTACTGTGCGCGCTTGGTGCCGAATTGGCCTCTCTGAATGTGCAACATCAAATCACCACCACTGATGTACTCCATGACAAAGTACACACGGGTCTCGGTCTGGAAACATGCGTGCAGACTCAGTAGGAACGGATGCCTCTCCTTGTTGGCAATCAAGAAGACTCTCTTCTCTGAGCGCGTGCTCTCTACTTCGTCATTCTCAATGATGAACTCCTTCTTCAGAACCTTGATAGCGTAAAGCTGCTTGGTGCTTTTTGTCTCTGCCAACATGACTTTTCCAAAGTTACCCTTACCCAAGACCGCGAGGAAGTTGAAGTGGTCCAAGCCTATCCTCTTTCCAGTTCCTTGTGTGTTGGCTGCAGGCGTGACCTTCTTTCCTGGTGCCTCTATCACTGCGGAGGGGGGTTGTTTCGCGGGCGCTGGAGGTTCTTGCATCTTCTGCTGCGGAGGCTGCTGTTGTGCCTGTGGCGGTTGTTGTGGTAGCGGGTACGAAGACTTTTGCGGGTAAGATGGCATTGGTGCAGGCTGTTGATGGCTCGGTGGGTAGTTGGGAATGTTCGCATAGGCCGATGGGTCGTAGGTAGCTGGTTGAGGAGCCTGTTGCTGTGGTATGCGCTGGTCTGCTGGGTATCCGCTACCTGATGACCTTCCGCTCTGCGGCTGGTAGTCGGTGTTACTACGGCCATAGGCAGGCTGAGCTGCAGTCTTGTTCATGGCAGCTGCAGCCGCAGCCACGGAAGACTGAGTGCGTGGGCCTGATGAGGGTCGCGAACTTGCAGTAGGCGATGTGGGAGCGGCAGAAGATCCAGACGTAGAGAAAGATGCCCGTGCCGCATCGATTGACGCTGCCGATGTAGGATAGGATTGTTGTCGTGGAGGGCCTGGTGGAGGACTCATTTGCTCTTTACCGTAAGAGTACCTGTCAGACTGTGCTTGCTCCTGTCCAGGGTGGCCAGGTGATTGTGGTTGCGCTGGTGGCAGAGGTTTTGACGGCTTCTCTCGTAGGGTTCGTTGGCTCATACTTGGGCCTGACGATGATTGACCTCTTTTCGCCTTTTTGATTTCCATCAAAATCTGATTAGCCACCTCCATCGACATACCGCAGAAGTCGGGTACAAAGTGAACGCAGTGTGCGTGACAGGTGAGACCACATTCTGAACAACCGTTAGTGAGTTTTACAAGTCAAGATGGTGTAATCACTTACCGTTACACTTCTTGGTTTGCTTCCGACCAAGGGGAAGGACATAACCGCAGTGACAGCACCAATTGGCGCCCATGTTGGAAAAGTTTTCGAAGCGATGGGGAATGCGGTGGTTGAGCTTGGCCTCGTCTGGATCGGTTTCGGCGTTGGACTGAGTGATACACTTGGTGACAACCTTGGGGTAACACTTCTTGTGACACGTATAGTTACAGTCTGAGCATTGCATACCAGCGGCATACTTGAGGAATTCTCCACAGAGAGCACAACGCATGACGTTGTAGAACTGCTGCTGGACGAACTTGTGTCCGTATTGCTCAACGACGTCCTCTTTACGCTGACGAACGGCACCTTTACGACCAAGACCAAGATCGAAAGGCTGCTTGTTGCCGGTGTTCTTGGCAAAGGACATGGTAAGGTGGATACGACCTACCGGCTCCAGCGAGAACCAATCGTCAATCATAATGGGACCAGTCTGGGGCTGAGGACCACCCTGCGGTCTTGCAACACCTGGGGCACCCCCGGGGCCAGAACCGGCGCCTGAAAAGTTCTGTCCTGGTGGCGGTTGGAACTGCATATCGGGTTGAATGCCAGCTGCGCCTCCCATCTTGTCGGCAGCCACCCAGCCGGAGTTTGCAAGCTCCGTCTCAATCTTCTTCCTTCGCATTTCCTCAGCAATGTCTGATATGCGGACCCAAAGCATGCCGATGGGCAGAAGATGGTCGCCCGTCTTGTCGTATACAGTGATCTCGATTTCGTTGGCCTTGTCAATGGCAAAGTCGTGGACTTCGTCTGTCCAGCGGTCGTTCCTTGTGGGCTTTGTACGACCCTTGATTGCGTCTTCGACCTTGATGTTGACAAAAGTTTCTGGGCCTCGACTAAAGCGCCCAGTGGCTGCGTGGTCGACATCGGCGACGGCGTGTACGCGTAGGGAAAGGTGACCGCTCAAAGGTTTTCTTTGACTTGGGATGTTCAAGCTATCGTCTGCGTAGGATGAGTATATATCGGCAGTTAGTCTAGTTGGAGCTTACCATCGCCGCCAGCATCGCCCTCAATGTCGACATGGAGATCCTCGTAACGCTTCAATGAGTGCTTCAACAGCTGAATCTTCTGGTTACTCTCGATACGCTTGGCCTCGGCATCTTGCTTGCTCTTGCGGTCGCCTTCCATCTGGTATAACCGCACCATTTTCTCGATTCCGTCCTTGTACTGCTTTTCAACACTGAGCTTGAATTCGAGCTGGGACAGCATGAGCTGAATGCGGGGGCCGAGATGCGGGGTGTCATATTTGATGAGGTCTGCGCGTGTTAGCAAAGCATAGCATTGTCGCAAGAAGTATAGATGTACCCAGTTTGCTGTAGTTGGGCCGCTTGTTGGGCGCGCCGGGTGCTGGCGGAGCATATGGCGCGCGAGGAGGCTGTAGAGCTTCTCCGCCACTAAGCTGGCTATACTGGCTTTGAGGGCCTCCATAGCCACCCTGGTCTTGCTGCATGTACCCGTTCCAGCCGTCTTTCGGGGGAGGCGTCAGCGGGTTGTTGGGGCCACGGCTACCTGGCTGCAGACTCATATTCTCCATGCCGGTGGACGTCCTCTGCACGTCCAAGTCCCGCAGCTTGGACTCGAAGTAGTCGATGTTCCGGCGGCCATCTTTGATCTGTCCATCGAGACGGGAAAGTACGGCCGGGTTGTTGGTGGACTGGCGCATGGCATTGGCGGCATTGATGAGGGCCCTCTCGCGGTCGATTTTGCGTTGCACATTGGCAACGGTTTCGTCGACGTTCGCCATGGTGAGGATCGTATGTGCTGGATTGGGGCGAAGAGGGCGTCAGGAGATTTCTTCACCGACAGAGGCGACGGCGTGACAAACGTGCCCAGCGAGGGCAGGCTACCAGGGATCGACAGCGCTCGGGTAGACACCCGTCACGTAAGCTACTTGCGCGCGCGAGAAACAGCCGTTCCAACGCGTCCTGGTCGGCGGCGGCGGGAGGGTCGCGTATGTGATGGAGGCAGGCGACAATGGCGGAGTCGTCGTCGTGCTGTGGTGATGTCGTTGGGCGAGCAGCGATTTAGCTCACGCATAGGGTGGCTTAGCGGAGCCCCACTTCACTTTCCCCCTCTTCGTCGAGTGGCGTCGGGAAAGGGTAAAGTGCCGCTGTCTATCAAAAGCCGTGGGTGCTGTTTGGCTTCGTCGGGCGCGAGACTGAGACAAGAGACGTGATGACGGCGCGACTGTCTGGGCGTTGGTCGTCTGTTGGTGGGGAAAAGACTAACAGCAGGTGGCATGGCGGGGTGAACACAACACTCGTCTCACAAGGGTTCCATGGATCAGGCTTATTGCCCTCGAATCACTCATTCTGCCCTCCCATTCCTGCATCTCCACGACCACATTCCGAATTCTTATCTTTGTTGACGGCAGGCGCGCATGACGCTCGCCCGATTGGGCACCGACGCCTTGACATGTGCAACCTGATCTGAGTGTGCGACGCCTGTTTGCACCCCGAACTTCCTCCATCACGCTTTGCACCACCCCTCTGAAACCTCAATCACACATCGCCCATGTCTTACGCGTCCAACATCGAGCCCATTTGACTTCGACAAAGCCCCTTGCTATTTGCACTCATCTCAAACCCATCTATTCAACATTACCCCATGGGTTCGCTCACGCCCACTACGCGTCTTCCTTGCTTCTTCCGATCCTAGCTTGACATGTGGACCTAGCCTCTGATATACTGCTTTTCCCGCACTTAGGGGCTCGTGGAATACATGAGAATTCACAGTCTGCATCGACTAAAACAACATTGCCAAGAGGAACCACCAGGTCGTACAGATGTGTGCCAGGTACAATGCAGCGACGCGCGTTATTGTTTGGCTGGGCAACATCAGCTATTTGCACCGTCCTCCAGCGTATGAAACTGCTACGACTGATCAGAGAGTCAAGTGTCCTGGTGAATAAGTGCTGAGGAAGAATGGAAGAGTGTCGAGGCTGGCCGGGTCGAACGTGCGAATTATGCGTGTTAGACGACGGCCTAAATCGCTCAAGAGATTACACATAGTATAATACTTAATCTTCTAGCTGGCATAGTGGAGGTCCATGATCTCCCAAGTATCTCCCAAGTCCCATGGTTCGCAGCGGCGAAAGCTGATGAACAAAGTGAGGCACCATCGCACCAAACTCGGAAATTCTCTCTTCTCCTTCTTCCAAAGATTACCGCATCAGAAGTTTCAAAGGGTTGACGTGTATGCGGCTTTGTGTATATGTCCAAGAAGCTACGTGGCATGGAAACTTTGCCAGCGGGAGCGTCGGCGGAGGTACACTTTTTCACACTCACACCTTGAGCATATTCGAGGTACATCATTCCGCAGAGGGATCTGCGATTGGATGATGGTACGCAGCAGACCAACTGCTAATTGTCGGATCAAGAAGGCGAAAAACTCAACTTTCGAATGCAGAGAATCTGTAGCAACGAACCCAATCGTTGGGTCCTGTAGGGTTTACACTTCGGAGAGGAAAAGAAAAGAGAGCAAATCGGCCACTGTAATCGCTTAGTAACGTCAGAAAACCATCATCGGTGCTCAAGAAGACCACGTAAGAAGCAATATTGTGCTTGTCGAGAGCGATCTACGTGGTGCAGTAATCGACTCGCACTCACAGGGGTTCTTATACTATAACTGTGAGGGTGGGAGTGGACCTCCGGATATTAGAGCCACACGTCAGGAAGAGTTGAGCTGGTGTAGGCAACCGAATTCTAACAGGCTAGTTCCGAACTGATTTCGCATGTCGTTGCTAATCAGACATAGTCGACAGTCGAAGCATTATACTCTGGATAATCCTATGCTGATCTTTTGGTCCTGCGCTCATCAGTCGAAGGCAATCCTGGATCTAGAAGCATAGCTTAGACCAGAGGTACCAATAGTGTTCGTTCTCGTCGACTCGAGCGCGAACATGGGGGATGGAGCGTACTACAGAAGTAGCCTGTCGATTTGTCGGTCGCCAAACTCGGAGGTCAACTATACGGTGCGGATGGGATGGTAGCAGGTGAACCTGTGGGTACGTAGATTGACAAATTCCCAGGATATGTACCGTCGGCCCTGTAAGCATACCTAAGCACTACAATGTCATGGGTCCACTGAGGTAGCCTTCCCATCTATTGGATGCAATTAACTTACGGACTCCATGGAAAGCACCGTAAACTGCTGTTGGACAGATCGTCAGTAGTTACAGGCTTCCGAGTGACAGTCAGATAGATGCCAAAGGCCCCTAAGGGCCCCCATTGTATATAGTGTGAGCTGCGGTGACACTTCCAAGGTTCTGACACCTATATGTGCAGGCTGTCAAACCGTAAACAAATCCCAGATAAGATTTATCATGTGTAGAGACGGATCGAGACAAGGGAACTATTCGGGAGCTGTTTCGTAGGATTAGAGCAAGCTTGTGCTTAGGTAGCGCTATATGTTTACGTCATAGGAAGTCGCGTCTGTTGGGTACCCTAGGTACGTAAGGTGACGGCACGCTGACTCTTCGCCCCCACCACTGGCATTACTATACCTTACATGTGCCGCTGTCCAGTATGATGTTGGTTGGCACTTGCACTCTTGCATCCCTCGCACGAGACGGCATGCCCTGAGAAGCCCGGTCACGCGCTCCACTAGGAATGAGTGCACCGAGCTATTCAGGGGGTTCAGAGTAATCATCGCATTCGCATCCCTTCCCCATGCTTTCTGCCATCCTCCATGAGCCCCTTCCACCCGTGCCTCTTCGCGAGCCGTTTCCGATGCATATGCGATGCGGTTGGAGTCGTTAATCCAAGGTACAGGGTATGGTATTCGGGCCTTTTGCGGAGCATTTCTCAAGCGAGCTTCGACTAACGCAGGTTCACCAGCGACCTGCGCTACCCGTATCCCCTACCGACGACGAGCTCATCAGCCGTCGCGGCTAGCAGCCTCACGGCACGCTGGGCACGGTTATACAACAGCGACAAGGTAGACAATGGCGATCTCTCCGGATAATGTTCTCTTGGTATTGCGATAAAAAGCATCGTAGGATCACTGTTTGATGAAGTCCGCACGGCACGTTGTATCAGAATGCCAATATCCCTACATTCCAACAGGGCCACTCCATGGACACAACGCACGCGAAGCGTTGTCTCGAATCCTCTCATCCTTCAGGGTCCAGCTATAACAGCCGCTCAGAAGCCAGGCACGCAATGGCACCGAGGACTTGGTCCAGCCGTGCCAGCTTCACCGGTGTCATCTTTAGGCGACCCGCGCCATATGTATCTAACCTCGAGACGGGAACGCCCTTCGGGTGTGGTTCGCTGTTCCTTCCAGCAGGATCCTAATATCCGCCCCAGGAGCTATGCTAGAAAGCGAAGAAAATTCGTCCTGCGTGGGTCTTTCTGGCGGCTTGTGCACAACACAACTGTCGAATTATTCGTTGGTCTGGGGTGGGTACTAGGGATTCCCGGGAGATCACCGATAACAGGTTGATATGCGTCCAATTCTTTCCCTTCTTGAAACCAGTTCGGCTTGTTCCCTCCGGTTAAGCCTGCTTCACAACTGATCGCAATGTCCTGAAGCACATGCGTCTTTGCATTGCATCCTGATGTGTTTCCACAAGCTTCCTCCCTAGTCGTTCCTTTCTTGCGTGAATCATTTTGTATATCTCATCCCTTCATCCCCCACATCGCGGCTGTCAGCGTTAGGGTATCACTATGACTTACTACGGCGACAATGCTCCTGAACTTGCTGCCTCGGTCATCGCGCTGACAGTAATCGCGTTCACTCTTTTCGGGTTACGAGTCTATACGAGACTACACAACAATGCTTGGGGCTTAGACGACTGGAGCATGACAGCTGCCACTGTAAGTAAACCTCTAGGTCATCCTTCTGGACAGCTCAGCTTATGGTGATATAGGTCCCCTTTACCGGCTTGACGATAGCATGCATAGGGGGTGCTTTCAGTGGAGTTGGAGTCCACGACTCCAGACTAAGTGATCAAGAAAAAGTACAAGGAATGGAGGTATGTTGCTATTCAGCGCTTGTATCTCTACCTGCTAAGTCATGAAGTTCTTCTTCTTCTTCGAAGTATTTTACTGCGCGGCTATCATCCCAATTAAGATGAGCATCACATTCATGCTCATCCGCATCGCATCACGAAGAGTTACCTACATCTACGCCCTGTGGGTCGTTTCGGCCATGTTCATCGTCATGAACCTGATTGCGATGTTGTACATCATTTTTCAGTGCACTCCGGTGTCGTGGGCTTGGGATACTTCGACCCCTGGTGGGAAATGCAACCCAGCGCAAACACTGGCGGACATATACTACGCGACGACTGCGGTCAACATTGCGACGGATTGGTTCTGCGCGCTCTTGCCCATACCGCTGCTTTGGAATGTACAGTTGAACCGTAATGCTAAGCTTTCGGTCGGTGTCATTCTCGGCCTCGGTGCCTTGTAAGTCTCGCTTATGTCTTGGGAACGCGATCGCCGTCTAATGCGTTACAGAGCGAGTCTTTCAGCCTGCATCCGCCTGGTCTATACTGTAAATCTCACGAGCTCGACCGATTACCTCCGTAAGTGATCTCCCTTCTCCGGATCGCCCTTGCCGCAACCACCGGATAAACAACTAACCTCCCCACCAGATGGTGTATCGAAGGTGATCCTGTGGGGTTACGCCGAGAATGGCGTCGGCATGATCGTAGGATGCGTTGCCACACTTCGCCCTCTCCTCCAGCGCGTACTCAAACTCGGAAGCAGCGGCGGCACCAATCCTCAACATACACCTGCAGCAGGCTACGCGAAACGCCCGATTATAAAGAGCCGTTTGAGTGGAAGGGATGAGGAGTGGGTTGCCCTCGAGGATAATCAGATGGTGAACATGGTGCATGGGCAAGGCACTACTGGCAGTGAAGAATACATATTGCCTGTGAAAGGAGGAGGTATCCAAGTTACCAGAAGCGTGGAGCAACGATCTAGCGCTGTCAAAGAATAGGGCTGTAGCTCCTAAACAAGCGCACCTGGGCGAGCTCGAACGCAATCGCAAGGGCAACACTGTATCCACAAAAAAAACATGACCAAAGCTAATGAGTATATTTAATAATATCCCTCTGATGGGTGGAATTAGGATAAGATTTGCATTCCTTCGTGGTATGAGAGCACATGCATTGTGCGCGAATGATGAGACTTCGGCAATGCCAAACGCGTTGTCCGCCCCTAACAGTCAAAGTGGTGGCCCTTACTGGAGCTGCGACCAAATGAGAATGGAATCGGATGACCACCAGAAATAACTAGTCGCAAGCGCAGTGGGTATCGTCGCGGAATATCTAACGCGCTTGGCGTGTTACGGAAGAGCGGCCCCGGGTTTGTCTTCTCCCGAGCTTACGATTGTTTTTCCCGTCAGCCGCTGTGCGCTCAGGCGCTTAGGATCGGCAACCTTGACACAAGCTGCACAACCAAGGAATAACTGTTCGTACGAGAGTGTGCCACGATTATGCAGGAGGTCGTAGATGTCGTCGGATGCGTTGCCCCAGCTGAAATGTAGCCAGGGAGCTGTACCCAATCTAGACCCAATGTGTCTCGTGTAAGCCTCGGTGCATGTACCTGGAATCGAAGTAAGCGCATGAGTTGGATGGAGCTGAATGTCGGTATGGAGTAGAGTCGTCAGATGAATGGGAATAAAGTCGATTGGTCATTAGCCAAGCACTCATCGGCTGGCTGAGTCGTATTAATTCTGACCATTGCAGCATGCAGTCAGCATGTACACGATCTAAGTACACCCTACAATGCCTCTGATATCCGCGACAGTATAATGGTGGATATAAGAGTGACTTTGAGATCACATCCCATCCTCGTAGTTGACAAGCCCATAGTCAAAGCACAGCCAACATGACAGAATTTGAAAAGGCGTACGATAAAGCTATCGAAGACAAGATCCTTCCCGGATATGCTTTACTCGCGGGTGACAAAGATGGTGTGTAATCGTACGCGGTTCGTATGAATAGTATCTGATAATTGAGCAGGCAAGATCCTCTACTCGGGTGCAAAAGGTGTTCAGTCGCTCGTAGAGGGCTCGACACGCCCTTTCCAGCTTGATACAATATGCGCTATCGCATCGATGACAAAGCTCATGACCGCCGTGGCAGCCTTGAAGTGCGTTGAAGAAGGACTTATCACGCTCGATGAAGACGTAGCCAAGCATCTGCCTAGTATTGGAAAGTACGGCATCATGACCGGTTTCGACGACCAGAAAAATGAGGCGGTCACTGTGCCTCATACGACGCCGATCACCCTGAGGTGAGTTCGCACTAGTCTATTAGCTGCTGCCTATCTGACCAAAACAGGATGCTACTGAGTCACACGAATGGCCATGAGTATGACTGGTTCAATCCTGATCTGATGAAGTGGCGTGCAAGTCGTGGAGAGACCCCTTGGTGTGGACCGACTGTAGAGGAAAAGTCCACTCTGCCGCTTCTATACGAGCCAGGCACTAGCTTCAGATATGGCGCAGGCTCAGATTGGGCGGGTAAACTCGTCGAAAAAGTGTCCGGGAAGACACTCAACGCCTTCATGAAAGAGAAGATATGGACGCCACTGGGCATACATGACATTACCTTCTACCCAAAAACGAGACCCGACATAGAGGATCGGATGGCGACTATCAGCACACTAAACGAACAGGGTGAAGGCCCGGTAGCAGATACTAATGGCTTTGACGTCCTGTTCGGTGCCACCGACTGCTTGGGGGGCGCTGGATGCTTTTCGAGCGCTGAAGCCTACTTTGCTTTCCTCCAGTCCGTTCTAAGGCACGACCCCAAGCTGTTAGGTGAGGCTTCCTGGACGGAGCTCTTCAAGCCACAGCTCGATAAGAAGTGCAAACAAGAGTTCAACAACTACCTCAAGTGTTCACCGCTGCATACGCAGTATCTCGGCATGTGTCTGCCAACGGATATTGAGAAGCAATGGTCGTTCGCTGGGATGATTGTTGAACAGGGCCAGCAAGGACGTATGAACCCTGGAACCGTCTTCTGGGGAGGTGTACCGAGCATGACCTGGTATCTCGATTTCGAAGCTGGGGTCTGCGGCGTAGCATTCTGCCAAGTCATACCACCGATGAGCCCGAGCATATTGAAGCTGCATGAGCTGTTCCAGAGAGCAATGTATGAGAAGGCAGCAGCCTAATCAGTCAGAGTATGTCGGACGAGGGGTCGAGAGGCACAGCACAGTAGAGGTTATTGTCGAGAAAGGAGGCCCGTGCACTTATCGATAGGAAGGACGCCACCTATGTCACTTCTCACCTGAGCGAGCTTCAACTCCTTCTGTCCATAGTACGAAAACCCTGTTCTCGCAGAACAAGCTCCATCAGCGCTCGATGTACCATATTCAAAGGTCTCGAAGCTCACCGTATCTATGATTTTACATTTTGGATCTCGAATGGCAACGCATCGTTTAAACACGACGTCGTTTAGATGTGTCCAGTATCCCTCCAATGCTTCATTGCCAAACCCGCCACTGGGTTTCAATACGTAGTGACATCACTGGTAAGTTGTGATTTCCAACAGAATGTAGCATATTCGGGTGTTGAGTGATCCCCGCATTACAGGCTGGATAAAAATGCACACCAAGGCTGCCTTGCCAAGCGCCTGCTGCCTACAGAAGTGCAATTGCGTCTCTATATAGCCTGGTGATCTCTTCGGCTTTCTATCCAAGGCCTCTCACCCTCAAGTCTGTGAGTACTGGCGTTCGCCGCCGCTGTTTGCCCGATCCTAGTGCTCAGAACCGAAAAGTATCTTCAGACCCCTTTCTACAGCCAAATCACCGAGATATCGCCCATAGTATACGCTTGTGTCATTGGCCATGGCGACTTCATCGGGTAGTGTATTTGGCGCGACGCTCCAGACGATCACAACCACAAAACTCGAAGAACTCGCGAAGCAGCGCACTGTCTTTGAAGAAGATTATGCTGCACTCGTCGCTGCTGCGAAAGCTGAAACAGACCCGCTAAAGCGACTGTGTCTCCTCCTTGACGGCTCAAAAGCATGTCTTGGTTTCCAGACAGAAAAAAGGACCAAGAACGGCCGTACAGGATCAGTGATTAGTGGATCATCTAGAAACGTGCGTTTCGAGACTGACCTCAAGAACCTCGATCGCTTCATCGAGCAGGCGCGTTTCGACCCTTCCGTTTCATCTGACGTTCTTTCGGATTGGGAAGAAACCCTCTTAAGATACCTGTCGATTCAGTCCACCAAGTTTCAGTATGCCGACCTCTACGGCAAACTTGTCACTGAATGGCTCTCTTCCGAGAGACATGCAAGCGAAGATGGCGATATTGAGATGGGCGAGAGCTTTGAGGAAATACCTGGTGCTAAGAAGCTTGCATCCCGTGCTGAGTGGGAGAAAGACGTCTTCAACGCGGCCGAAGTAGACGAGCAAGCTCTGAGATCATATCTTGATGAGCTATTCAAGACAGATAGTAAAGACGGCTCCGCTGCAATTCTGAAGTTGCGCCAAAAGGTCGAAGACTTCGAGCTGAGTTTCAAGAGCTCGACATCCTTCAACAACAGTACCCTTCGCTCAACCATAAAAGGGCTTTTGAACTCCAATCTTCTCTCAAACGAGAAGCGAGAGGCGCTCAGAGACTTTCTAAGCAACGGTAAGTACGCATGGAGTTTCTAGAGTGCTCATAGCTAACGATTCACAGACGTGATACTCGCGGAGTTATGTGACATCCTCAACGTGCGCATGACGGCCCTTGATCGTTGGACCTGGGGGCCATATGTCCTGTTAGAGCAGAGAAGAAAGATTAACGGTGACTTCTCCATCCACTTCGATCCGGACCTTCTTCAGGCCATCTTTCTCCATCACATTGGTGTGAAGTGGTGAGTCGTCGTCCACTCAAATGATCCAGAATGTTGTCTCTAACTGCTCAACTTTTAGGTCCGTGTTCTTCAAATCGGCATTCTTGGACATGCACAAGCATGTAGCCTGGAAGAGAAACTTCACAGAAGTTTCAAAAACCGACCGTCTGCGACGATCATTTTTTCTGGGCGACCAAGGCATTCGAGTTCACTCGACCGTTGAAAAGAAGCGCGAAAGCATACATCGCAATAGATATTTTGTCCACCAATTGCTAGATTATGACACTCAGCAAATTGAGGCAGACGAAGGTGAAGAGGAGGCAGAGTACGGAGATTACGTTGTCCAAAAGCGTCAAAGGGCATCGGTACAGGGAATGCACTCCATTGCGAGCCAGGAACTAGGCAGAGGTCGTACAATGCAGACAGCAAGAATGTCTACCGGTTACAATGGGGTGCTAGCTGCTTCTTCAGAGTCAGGGCAGCGCGAGTCTATGGAGGAAGAGGAAATGGAGAACGACAGAGATACGTATAGCCCGGAAGATCAAGAATACCGCCGTCAGTCCAAGAAACCGATGCAAGCGAAGCAAACCCTACTTCACCTCGTATCCACTGAAATCGTACTGAACACGAGATTGCACGGACAACTGTACTGTCTGCATACAACTTTCGACTCCTGGAATCCATTGTTGCCACATCAAACCATCTCTACCGTTCTAGACTTCCTTGGCATATCGAACAGATGGCAGAAGTTCTTTGCGCGTTACCTGCAGGCACCACTGAAGTTCGTGGACGATCAATCATCCGAGCCTCGCTTGCGCCGCCGAGGAATGCCAGGCTCCCATACCCTGAGTGATACGTTAGGGGAGGCCGTGCTTTTCTGTTTGGATTTCGCTGTGAACCAAGCCACTGGCGGGCCAGACCTACACCGTCTCGGCGATGACATTTGGTTCTGGAACCAGGATCATGATACGTGTACTAATGCCTGGGAAAGTATTGTCAAGTTTGTTGATTTGACGGGAGTCAAGGTTAGTTATTGAGCAAAAAATCACTGTGATAGACTAGCTAACAGTAACTTCAGCTGGACGAGAAGAAAACGGGCAGTGTTCGCGTCTCGCACGACTCTGATGCTGAGACTGACGATCGCCTGCCGAAGGGCGACATTCGATGGGGCTTCTTGCAGCTTGACCCAAAGAGTGGAAGGTTCAAGATCGACCAAAAGATGGTCGATGGCCACGTGGAAGAGCTGCGCACGCAGCTGAATGGCAAGATGAAGAGTGTTATCGACTATATACAGATCTGGGTAAGTAGTTCAAGTCCATCGGTTCCACGACAGAACAGCTGATCAGATGGAACAGAATTCCTACGCAGCTACCTTCTTCAGCTCCAACTTCGGGATGGCGGCCAATTGTTTCGGACGCGAGCACGTTGACATGATGCTCGCCACCCACCGCCACATTCAAAACAGCATTTTCCCCGATGGCAACATTGTGCAACATCTAAAGACAACGATCAAAGAACGCTTCTCTGTCGAAGACGTCCCAGATGGGTTTCTCTTCTTCCCCGTCGAGCTTGGAGGTCTGGACCTGAAATCTCCATTCGTTGGCCTATTGCAAATTCGGGAATCGGTCAAGGAGAACCCATACGATCTGCTGGATGAGTACGAAAACACCTTGCGTAGTGACTATAACACTGCTAAGCGCGCGTTCGATAAGGGCGTTCGTCGTCCCACGCGTCGCAATGTCGAGGATGCGAACTGGAGGCCTGAAGACCCTGACACATTCTTCTCCTTCGAGGAATTTGCCAGATACACCGAGGCATTCGTAACTACCGATAGGGCGAGCTTGTTAGACGTTTACAAGGAGTTGCTTGAGCGACCACAAGAAAAGTCCATAAATGCAAGCGAACCTGTGCTACAGGCTCAGCAGCAACTCCAGGGTCAGAATACCTTGCGCGGCATCACCGCCCAATGGAGTTCGATGGAAGCCTACTGGAAGTGGATCACACAGATGTACGGCCCGGAGATGATTGACAAGTTCGGTGGTCTCAATGTAGTAGACTTCGGGCTGCTGCCGATTGGTATGGTATCTATGTTTCGGCAGAGGCGTACAAAGTGGCAGGGTTAAACACAGTCAGAGCCTTGGAGCTGTTCATGACTCTCGTATACTTTTAATGTAGTCTTGTGCGTTAGGCGCATTAGTCAGTCGACAATGGATGTGTCAGGTCGATCTTGTGCAAGGCTTATGTCTGGCTATGTTACCGCGTCTTAGCGCCTTCCCCCGCATTCCTCTTGAACGACCTCAGCACTGGCTCTCCATCGTCTCTGACCTGCACAGCGTTACTCTAGTTATACACTACGTGTTAAGTAAGTGACATGGTTTGCGCAACATTCATGATTTAAGCTTCCGCTGTTTGACCCGCCTGGCACCCTACGAACGTGCTCTATGAGGCCTCCGCAGGTTATCCAGCCAGCCTTTCGTCAACGTCATGAGGCCGACTAGCAGTAGATTACATCTCATCGCCATAGGATGTAATAGTGATTCGGTATTTGACTACTCATTGTAATGCTTACTTGAACGACAGAGACCTCTTGTTGTGCTGAATGCATCTACCTAAGCGAACACTCCATTGCCGGAGCCACCTGCGACATCCAGTAAATCAATAGGACAACTTCGGAACTTCTAAAGTATCCACGAGAATACGAAGCGAAACTCTCAACCACACAGCAATGCTGGTTGTGCACAGTACGGAGATCTGCCTCGACTCTTGCCCAGCGTGACGACGCAAGCCCACGACGCCTCACGTATCCCCAGGTCCCCAACAATGCCCAAGCAGTGTCAGCAGCAGCCACGCGACCGTCCACTATCCACTGATGGAGCACTACGAGTTTTCTAGGCTGGGGCTATCGCGCGACGACCCGACAAGCGGCCACATTGTATCGGCAGCAACCTGGATGGTGATCATGCAAGCTGTCAACAAAGAGCCAACCAGCCACCGGGAGCATTCCGACGGCTTCAACGATGCGCATCACTGAGCAATAATATGGGTTTGTGGAATTGTTAGTCGACGCTAGCAAATGACGTTATCGGCAGGCGCTCTCGGCACCACCTCAAGACAAGGAAAGTGCCATGATGCACGAAGGAATTAGCGAGCCATCTCACCCTCAACGAGCCAAATTCCCCACGCTTTGCATCACTCAACGAGAACAGTCGGTTTGACTTATGGGGAGCGCAATTCGATAAATAAGACGTTGGGTACCCGTCACTCGCAAGCTTTGATTCTCCATCTGCCCCTCCTTTGGAAAATTCCAGACCATGTCCGTCATCGACACTACCAAGGACCTTTCGGCACTTTTCACGAAACAGGTCCATGCTACCCCGGATCTGATTGCGTTGGAAGACGACAATCATACATACACTTACCAAGAGCTCCACGACAAAGTCGCTGCCCTCGCCGAACGGCTGCGGGGCCATGGCGTCGGCCGTGACAGCTTGGTTGGTGTCCTGTTGCCGCGATCCGCCGACTATGTAATCGCCTGTCTAGCAGCACTACGGGCCGGTGGTGCATTTTTGGTCCTGGAACTGGCCTATCCTCCCGATCTCCTTGCGGACGTTCTCGAGGATGCTCAGCCGACTCTCGTGGTTACTATCAGCGCCGAAGTTGGCAAGATCAAGGGAAGCACCCCGCTTGTTGTTCTGGATGAAACCAGCTCAACTACGAACGGCCTGCTAGATGAGTCTGAGCTGAAGCCACTGCCCGAGGACACCGATTTGGACCGCTTGGCATTTGTTGCATACTCCAGTGGAACGACCGGTAAGCCGAAAGGCATCGCGAATCCACATCGAGCAGCAGTTCTCTCATATAACCTTCGCTTCGGGCTTTCGGACGTACAACCAGGCGATCGAGTAGCCTGCAATGTCTTTTTCGTGTGGGAAATTCTACGCCCGCTGCTGCGAGGTGCAACAGTTGTTGCTGTACCGGACGAAGCAAGCTATGACCCGCGCATGCTTGTCGATTTGCTTGCCTCGAAGAAGATCACCGAAACTCTCTTCACACCAACACTTTTCTCTGCCGTTCTTGCTCGTCACCAAGCGCTGGAGACGCGTCTGCCGAACCTGAAGACTGTTTGGCTAAACGGCGAAGTTGTGACCACCGACCTTGCACGTCGTGGTATCAAAGCTTTACCCAATACTCGCCTACTCAATGTATACAGCGCATGTGAGACACACGAGATTGCTTCTGGAGATATCAAGGATATGCTTGAGAAGCTGGATAAGGATGCCGCCTACTGTCCTGTGGGACCTCCCCTCATCGATAGGAAATACATCTATATCGTGGACGAGAGTGGCCAGAAAGTGGATGAAGGAGAGAACGGAGAGCTTTGCGTAGGTGGGCATTTGCTTGCTCGAGGATACCTAAATCGCCCGGAGACTACCGCCAAGGCTTTCATTCGGAATCAGTACAGCTCGAAGATCGGTGCTCGCATGTACAGGACTGGTGACAAAGCACGCCTTTTATCGAATGGGTTGCTCGAGATTACTGGCCGTGTTGGCGCTATGATCAAAATCCGCGGATACTCTGTGGTACCTGGAAAGGTCGAGAGCGCAATCCTCAACCACTTAGCTGTCAGCCATTGCGCTGTAGTACCCTTCGGGGAAGGCATTGACAGACAACTGGTTGCATACATTGTGAGGGACAAGGATACGTCTACAGAGCGTCCAGAAGTTGAGATCGACCGAACCGGCCGCAGCTCGACTGCCAGACGTATGTTGATGGCATATCTCGCCCACTATATGATACCCGCACTTTGGGTGGAGATGGATAGCCTTCCAACAAGCGACGTATCTGGGAAGGTTAATCTCAAAGCTCTTCCTCCTCCCAGGCCTGCATCTCCTACTGGAAGCGCACGAAAATTCGAGCAGAGCCCCATCTCCATCGAGCAGATTACGGAAATCTGGGCATCTATATTGAGCATCAGCCCAAGCTCCATTACCCCCGAATACAACTTCTTCGATCTAGGTGGTCACTCACTGCTACTTGCCGACCTGGCTGCGCGCTTATCAAACACATTCGGATTTAGGGTACCAGTGGCACGCCTCGCTACTCCAGCAACGCTTAATGGCCATCTGGACACTGTCCGTGCTATTCGTGACGGACATACCGCCGAAGTACAGGAAAATTTACCTGCTGTCTTACGTGCAGATTCTGTACTGGATAAGGAGATCCAGCCCAAAGATGCCAAGATGTGTGCGCTCAAAGATGCGAAGACCGTGCTACTTACTGGTGTCACCGGCTTCTTGGGTGCTTTCCTTCTCAGAGATCTACTCGAGAGCACGTCGGCTCAGATCGTATGCATGGTCCGGTTTGCCGATTCCTCACAAGACGATATACCTGCCGGTATTGCTAGGATACGCAGGAACCTGCTGGACTTTGGTCTGTGGAGCGATAACATCATGGAGCGTGTCGAGATTCTTCCAGGAAACCTGTCGCGTAAGCGATTTGGTCTAGCTCCTGACACGTTCAAGACGTTGGCGGAACGCATTGATGTAATAGTCCATGCGGCTGCCACTGTCAACTTGGTTTATCCCTACGCTGCATTGCAGAAACCCAACGTTGGTGGTACAAGAGAGGTTCTTCGTCTTGCTGCTCAAGGCGGTGCCACCGTGCAGTATATTTCTACTAACGGAGTGCTCCTTCCTGCCAAAGGTCGTGAAGGGTGGTCAGAAGACGCTATGCTTGATGTTGATGAAGTAACCAAACTCGCCGATGGTTACGGTCAGACAAAGTGGGTGGCCGAACAGCTTGCTCTGGAGGCTGGTCGAAGAGGTCTTCCCATCAAGATCCACCGTCTTGGAACCATCAGTGGCCACAGCGAGACAGGTGCTGCTAACGCATGGGATCTGTTGACCGCCATGATTGTTGAGTCAGTCAGAATCGGCCACTATCCTGATGTCAAGGGCTGGCGTGCGGAGATGACCCCAGTCGACTTCGTCAGCAAGGCCATAATGCACCTCAGCAACCAAACCGAGACTGACCAAACCATTTTCCACATTGGAGACCCCGATCCAGTCGATGTCAGCAAGGTCTTCCAAGATCTCAACGCGCTAGGTTACCCAACTCAGCCAATGGAATTTGAGAAGTGGACCAGTCTTTGGGATGACAAGCGTGGTTCTGCCAAGGGTGGTGATGGTGCCTTCACGGTCGATATCCTGCGAAGCGGTATGCCTAGCATCGAGTTTCTCAGGGATGTCGTCGTACTCGATAATGCGAAGACCAGGCCGCTACGACTTGCAGTAGAGCGCCCGAAGGTGGACCAAGTACTTCTTGAGACTTACACACGGCACTGGTATGCACGAGGATGGCTACCAAAGCCTCCTACACAGCAGGATGCAGCAGGAGGCTCTGCTAAGCTTCCCCGAAGAGGTCCTCTCTTCGGTAAGGTTGCCGTAGTCATGGGTGCATCATCTGGTATTGGCGCTGCCACCGCCACCGCTCTTGCCCGAGAGGGCTGCCATGTCGCCCTTGCAGCTCGTCGCATCGACGCCCTAGAAGATCTAAAGAAGCGACTCGTCATCCGCGAAGGCAAGGTCATTACACAGAAGACCGATGTTACCGACAAATCTCAGGTTGAAGCCCTCGTTGCTGCAGCAGAGAGCCAACTTGGACCTGTCGATATCTTCGTGAATGTTTCAGGAGTGATGTACTTCACCATGATGGCCAACACATACACAGACCAGTGGAACCAAACCGTCGACGTCAACTGCAAAGGTCTCCTCAACGTCATCTCGTCCATCGTGCCTTCGATGCTCAAACGTGGAAAGGGCCACCTCCTTGCCATCTCCTCGGATGCTGGACGGAAGGTCTTCCCTGGCCTAGGCGTCTACTCCGCATCTAAGTTCTTTGTCGAAGCTACACTACAAAGCTTAAGGCTCGAGACTGCTGGTACTGGACTGAGAGTCACTGCCGTGCAGCCAGGAAATGTGGCAACTGATCTCTTGGGTATGAGCACAGACCAAGAGGCGTTGAAGAAGTTTGGAGAGCCAAGCGGAGCAAAGGTTCTGGACCCAGAGAATGTTGCGGAATGCATTGTGTATGCGCTCAAGCAGCCGGAGCATGTTTCCGTGAACGAGGTGCTCATCGAGCCAAGAGACGAGCCCATCTAGATACCACTGTCCTGTAAGAAAATTTAGATACACACATCGTCACGATCCACGATCAAGCCGTATCTTGCCCGGCCTTACTAAAGACAAACATTTCTAATACCGTTACAAGTGATCTCATCTACATGGATGGGCTAAGCACGAAAGTCACCATGCTTCTTCCCGGCACCTGCGCGCTAACACTAGTCCCATCCGCTGTCAGCGTCGCCACTATTTCATCGCAATCATGCCCATTGTCTGTGATCCATGCCTTGGCCGCAAACGCGACAAAGCCGTTCACTTTGACTGTCACCGTACCTGTTACTGTCCCTCCTTGTATAACTTGCACCGCTAAGCTTTCATCCACATTCCTGAAAGCGCTAACTCGACTTCCACTCGGACCGCC
>Ga0058698_10000416_pt1 | contig 24237 bp, 25 predicted proteins | sample AgamicAsSfe_FD_67288 | JGI IMG/M metagenome (GOLD analysis project Ga0058698, IMG submission 67288) | Agave microbial communities from Guanajuato, Mexico - As.Sf.e | ecosystem: Host-associated > Plants > Phyllosphere > Phylloplane/Leaf | place: Guanajuato, Mexico | collected 2012-05-30
CACCCTTATCAGATGCTTGCTTCTTCTGCACAAGGCGGATGCTGCAGATCCAGAGCTAACGCCGCTGATCCTCACATATGCGCCTAACGGACCATATCCCAGTGTCGATCCGTTTTCCACGGCAGATCACTTTTGCGGGATTTGAATGACATGTATGTACGACACATCGTGGCGTACTTGACAGGTATGCGTTTAATGCCTCGTGCTGGGATGCCTGAGAGGACGGGATAGGATGGGGTGACATTAGATGTAAGCAAGGTAAACCCCGCGTACGTCATTAGGACGAGGCACGGGTCGAAGGGTGCTACAGACAGCTTGCATTTAACGGGATAAAGGTAGGTATACGTAAGATTGGACAGCTGAGTTGGTTCCAAATAGCCTCTTGTTTGTGATTCTTCTTGTGAGAGACAAAGTGTTGCTATTGATCCTCACTGGCACACATCTTGTTACTATATATTCGATATCGCATACCTTGAATCTCAAATATCATCCAAGTTCTGAAGCAAAATGACATGGCTCGCCAATCTCCGGGATAAAATGAGTAGCAGCACAGAGAAGCGAAGGAATAGCAGACAATTTGACGATACTCCTAGTACGTACACCTACGCATTCTCTCCATACCCTCACTCTTATGCCCTCTTGTTAACATCGTAACCAGCTCTTGCAACGAGTCCGACTACGTCAGCAACTACATCTGATAAGCCAGCACCACCGCCAATCAACCCCTTGCCCCTAACCTCCACTCCCGCGTCTTCAAATCTCACGTCTGCTTCTCCGCTGTCGGAAGTTCAAAAACCTGCCTTGTACCACACACCCACCGACATCATCACCGCGACAGAAAAAGGTATGATAAGTGGTTCCCTCTGCGCCACGATGCCGAGCTCCTCATCTACGGCTTCAAGTCAGAAACATGATTCTGAAGCGAGGGATGTGGCGGCGGATGCAGAGGAAGAAACGGCTCCTGTATTAACGAGGGCTGAAGAGGCGTGTGTTAGAGAGGGGAGGAAGGGTAGTTGGGCCGGTGGAGAGAGGGAAGGGGGCAGGTGTGTCATGTTTAAAGGGGTTGATGTGTAAGTATTGGGGACGGATAAGATGGGATAAGAGGGTACACAGAGACTGAAATGCTCAGAAGTAATATACGATAGAATTGAGAGACTTTTGACAGTCTCAGAGTATGCGAGAGACAGGCTCTCAAGGGAAGACGTGAGCCCATAGTAATCAAAGAGTGCGCAAGGCAATAAGAATACCATGATCACTCTTGTCGCGTGCATCAAACTCTCCTGCTACCCGTCATCTTCCTGTTCTCACTATGACGCTTAGCCTTCAAAGCGTCTCGTCTCCTCTTCTTCCACGCCCTGTTCAAATCTCCCCGGTTCTCCCAGAACCATCTTTTGAACTCGCTCTCAGGCTCTTGCTCGTTTGCGCCGGTAGCCACATCGTCCTCGTCTTCTTCTGCAACGCCGGCTAGCTTGCTGGCATTCGCTCGCGTGTTGTGAGACAATCTTTGTTCAGCAAGTGAGTCTACGTCGTCCATGTCCTCGTCGTCGTCAGCTTCTTGGCTGTTCTTGCGCCAGTCGAAGGAGAAGCGGCGGCCAATGGCAGCAGTGTCTGGGGTAGGTGCTGCACTTCGGAGACCTCTCCACTCGATGTCTCTTTGCGTAAAGGGCGTGGTAGGAGCTCCCTCAGTGGGCTCGCCGTCGGCTTCCATGATGTCCTCGTTGTTGTCGAAGAAGCTGAAGGATGTGTCAATCGGAGTGAGCTTCTTGGTGGGGGTTGACGTCGCGCCATCAGCGGGCTTTGCACGCTTGAACAGTGCTTCAAGCGGGTGGACTTCTTTCTCTGATGTCGTGGTAGGCTGAGCCTCTTCGGGGGCTTTCTTGCTCTTAGCGACTGGGGCTGGAGAAGATGCAGATGATTTGGGCTCTGATTCCTCCTCTTCCTCTTCCTCTTCCTCTGAATCAGAGTCGGAAGAGTCCTCATCTTCCGAAGAAGACGAAACCACTGATGATTCATCGTCTTCAGATTCCGATGATGACGGGGGAGGAGTAGCTTTCTTCTTCTTCTGGTCCTTGGATGTAGACGAAGATTTTGCTGTACCATCAATCCAGGCTCTTTGAGCTTCTGAAGGTGCATCTACCAACTCCAGAGCCCTCCTAGCCTTGGCCTTTCCAGTCTCAGGCTCGACAACAACACCGTCCTCATCTACCCACCCCTGTCCATTGACATAGTCGACTGCAGGCTTCGTCGATAGCGCCACCTGTGGTTGTTTCAAGAAGCTGGGAGTCTTGATGTTCTTCTCAAACTCATGGATTACCACGTCTCGGTTGGACTTGTTCTTTTCCTTCTTCTCTTTCTTTCCTTTCTTCTCGTCCTTGTGCGCAACCTCTGTCGCGGCAACAGGCGTCAGCTTCGCCTTGAAGAGCACCTCAGGCTCTTTAGTGTACTTGGAGTGCTTGCGCTCCTTCTTCGCTTCCTTTCTGGCCTCCTTGTCGCTTTTGTCCTTTTTATCCTTCCGGTCTTTCTTGTTCTTGGGCGCTGGTTCGGTCCATCCACGCTTGACCTTCCTGTCCTCTGGTAGCTCAACGCCGTCCAGTACGCCCTGCTCCTTCCCCTTCTTCTTGTCCTTCTTTTCTTTTTTCTCCTTCTTCTCCTTCTTGTCCTTCTTCGCGCGTTTGGACGGTCGTTCGGCGTCCGAGACGTCTTCGACAGCGTCGCCCACCAAAGATTTGCGCTTCTCAGGTTTCGCCATTTCTATGCGCACTTTGGAGCCTCTCAAGGTTGTGCCGTTCAGCTTCTTCTTGATCTTTTGAGCTTCGGTCTCGGGTAGCTCTACGTAGCCGAAGCCTTTTTCGGGAAATGTCGCGACGGTATGGTATGAGATGTTTTGCGCAGAGGGAAGGACAGACGGCGCGATGTAGACCTTGAGCAGATCGGGGCGAAAAGGCGTAATGTGCAGGCGAACGATCTTGCTTTCGGGTTGCGCTTCGGGAGAATTAGCCGCTTGTGCTGCTGGCATTGGGTCGCAAGTTTTGCGCGCGTGCGACAGATGTAGATGACCGCGCGCAAAGGCTTCAGGGGACCTCAATCAAAGAAGATATGCTACAAGCTTGACCGGCGCTTGTAAGCGTCGTGTTGGAGTGTCGGGGCCGGAGGGGAAAGGAAAATGCTTAGCGCGAGCAAGGGACCCAGCTCTCTGGTGTTAGCGCGAATGCGGGCGGAGGTTTGGAGCTCCACTCGTCTATTGATCCATTGGATACTCATCGCGACTGCACTGGGATAAAGGTCTAGAAGCAGGACATATAGACATCCCTTCGACAATTTGATTGCTTCATCATCTACACGAACCTCTACGTCTTTTGCCGTTGATCACCATCGACCCACGATGCGGAAACCACCATACCTCCTCTTCCTTCTCCTAACATTCCTCTCGTCCCTCTCCTTATCCCTCGCAGCCAGTATGTCTCGCCTCTCCCCATGCTCAGAAACTCGCTGATATGGTGTAGCACCCACATCGTTTTGCAAATGTACCTGCTTTGGCAACAGCACCATTGTAGCGCTCGATGCGCCGTCCACCACCAAGAAACCCGCCGCCCTTGAATTAAAACCCCGCGCCTCCAAGAAAACATGCAACGACTGCAACCGCCAGTTCTGCCTCGGCTACGGCTTCTGCGCTGGAGAGAAAGAGGAGAACGTGCTCACAACATGCTTCCAGCGGGATTCTGCGAAAGACCAGGCAGTGGTCTTTGTATTTATCGGGGCGACAGTGGGGCTCTTGGGGTGGGCAGCTTTACGGCCTTGGGTCGAGGGATGGAGAGAGGTACGTGCATGTGAGCGAGACCGGGTAGATGGTAGACTGACTGAAGGCAGCGTGCACGGGAACGACGAAGTTATATCCCAGTGGCTGGTCAAGGAAACCAGTGAGCGATGCGCTTGGTTTGTCAGGCTGAGAAGCATTCAACTTCGATATGGATTGAACGTGCAATATAGACATGAAGCTGAGATGCCCAAGACAATCGTGGACTCCTTCATGACTCTGAAGAACTCCATCATGCAAACATCTAATGTGACAGCAATGTACAAGCTGAGGTCGTATATGGTACACCGAAGCGTCTGGCTTCGCGCTCCGCCGGATTCCTCCCCTATTCTTTCTTACATCTACTCCTTCTTGGATCCGCCCTTCATCCATCCAAACCATCCCTTGCCGGTTTCCTCGACCTTGTGTACTGCCTTCTCTGCTGCGTTGTCCAGAGGGCCTCCGACTACTGGTGTTGATGACGTCGAGGCTGTGAATGTGGATGTGGTGTCGTGTGCCCTGGCCTCTTGCACTGCAGCAGCAATGCCCAGGTTTGTGTTTCCTTGCGCTTCCTGGCGCTTAATCTCCTCTACAGCGAGTCTCCTCTGCTCTGCGATTGCCTGCTCCTCCTTCCAGTCACCGTGCAGCCACCACAGCAGCTTTGAAGGGGCCTTTCGCTCCGCCTTCTTCCTCTCAAACGCTTCTTGCTCCTCGGCGATACCTGTGACGAGTGCGGATTGTGCGGGTGTGGCGGTCCCTGATGCGACCGCAGAACGGGCAAGTTCGAGGATCTTGGCCTGGGCTTGTTCTTCTTGGGCGAAGTAAATTGCTCGTTTCCGTCGATTGTAGACGATCATGTCACCTATTGAGAATACTGCGAGGACACCAACGCAACCTGTTTAGACAATTAGCATATCTGCTATGCTGTAACCAGTGTAGCCATTGGCCCGCCATATGCCCACATACCCGTTGCAAATATTAAGCCGTAGACGGTAAATCTATGCGCCGCATCCGCCGCCATTCTGCCGTACAGATACATATAATCCCACCTCGTGACCTGTGCCATCTTCGCCCTGTTCGCAGCCTCTCTTAACCGCTTGACTTTCTGCTGTGGCGTTTCATTTTTCGGTGCGGGATCTGCGAATTGCAGCGTTGTTGCCCGCCCGCCAGGTCTTGTGTGCGCCCACACTCCGGTGGCTGTGAATCGCGTTGAATCCTTTGGTGACTTCGACATGATGCGTGGGAGAAGCACTCGAGAATCAAGTGTTGTGGTTGTGAAGGGAGGATGTCGTGAAGATTGCGGAGCGGGATATCGAATGATTCGACGATTTCCAAAAGTTGAGATGGACTAGGGTTCGATGCGGAGATTTCCGCCCATCTACCCGCTAACGTCCATCGTCAGCCGTACCAAGCTAAAGTGCTAATTGCATCTATCTCATGCATGCATCAGACGGTCGCTGATGCATTCATTCTCAGATTGCGGGAAGAGACAGCATGCGTAGCGCAGTCCGACGATTGCTTCTTCCCTTACATTCTCATTGATCTAAGCGCAAACAGCACGCGCCATGTGCCGTCATTCACGCGTCCAGCTAACATCAGACTACCACCACTCTGACATTTCTTATTTCCCCTGATACCATCAGTTGGAGGAGTCAGACTGCCATCACAATCATGGCGGATAATATCGGCCAGAACCTCGATCTCGAAAAGATCTTGGCTACACTCGCAAACCTTCCAAAACCAGAGGCTCAGCAATACCAAGATCAGCAACAGCCATACGAGCCCAACCAGAGTCACCAGGGATATCAAGACGCTCAGCAAATTTACTCCTCTGGACAAAGCAACACATATCAGCAATCTGCTGATCCACGACTGGCTGGTCGTTCGGCTCTACAACATCGACAGCCGCCTCCCAAGCCACAGGACAGAGTCTCCTCCCCTTTCATCGATCCTTCAACAATCACGGAATGGAAGCAAGGCCTGCGTTGTGTGAGCAAGATAGCTTCTCAGAATCCCGACTTTGCTCCTGCCGTCCGTAAGGTAGGCTATACACCCGTATAAATCAACATACAATGCTTACGTAGAAGTTAGTTGATGAAAGACCAAGAGTCAAACGTCAAGTCTTGGGAGTCCGGGCGCAAGAATCTCATTGATGAGCACAAGTTCAAGCGGGAGAATGAGCGAACTAATCGAGCTGCGTTGTAGGTAGTCTGACCTTGTTTCCGTGATGCTAGACTGACGTTCGTAGGTCTTTGCCAGGTCTTCTGGAAAACACACCTTTACTTCGCGTATTTCTCACTATCTTCTTCCCCATGCAATGATGCTGACGACACGTAGACACCAGAACGCGAAAGAGAAGAACTTGATCAATACGACGCCAAAGTATACCGAGCGTGTAAAGCCATGGTAGACTCACAAACCTCGTCACTCAAGGTCTTGGGCGTTCCCTTTTTTGGTGTGAAGCCATATTTGGTAGTTGGCTCCAGCTACGATCCAACTGAAGTCACGGATCCGCAGTCAGCTCCAGTTAGTGGTAAAATCTCAAAAGAGCAGCTGCTAGAATTACAACGGAAAATGCTGAACCACTTGATGGAGCTATATGGAGATTGAATGTGAGTAGTCTTGGCGATGTTGGAAACATTGTTGGATGAAGACCAATGCTACTTTGTACGTATTAGCGGTAGGTCATCGGTTCTGGCCCGCTCAGGCGAGCATGACGAACGTTTCCCACAAGATTATGCTGATACAGCATCAGTATTCGAGAGCATCTCTGCTGTTACTATCTTGGCCTCAGTGTCCGATCAGAATAGACTTTCGCTCCTTCATCACATTTGATGTTAAGATTGAGTTCTCATCCTCGTCTTTGGGTCGGGCAGTTTCTTTACATTAACCTTTCTTCGCTAGTCACCTTCAAGTACTGTTTGGACATACTATCGGATTGCAGTAATGATGTCAGTTGCGCGTTGTCCTCCGTCCAGCATACAAGAGTGTGGGGGTCACCACACTGAGCACGATTCACGTAAGTGCAAACGCACACGAATCTCCCATTCACCTCCAGGTAATATCCTCGACGCCATTGGTCCCCACCGTGGGAAATAAAGCTAGTCTCTGTTGACCGCGACCAAAGCACGTGCAGCTCAATCTGTTATCATAACATTCCCTTTCGTATTTCCTTCTACAACTTTCTCACCTCACTACACTCATTGAAATCTCTCATCGTTCCCACACTCTTTTGCTGCTCACACTCGTTATCTCACTTCTACCCGCTACACCCTCAGTCGCTCCCTCGATCACAACCATATCTATTCAGCAAGATGCATAGTATGCGTGCACTCGCCCTTGTCGCAGTTGCTGGTAAGCATACTCCAGTCCACATACTTAAGCGATTTTGCGTCCCAGCTGACTGACACTCAGCAGGTGCTGCCGCCGAAGCAAGTCAACAGGGTCACATCATGGAGCACATTCACGCTCCGGCTATGATTCCTCGCGACCACTGTACTGATCTTCCGAAGCTCTGCACAGATCCGGTGCTCTTGCGCGGTCATGAGATCACTCTGACCTATCTATGTCCCGAGACCGAAGGCCCATCCACTGTCACCGCCACCACAACGCGTACTATCACCGTGACAGTAGGCCTGACCTCTAGCGTTCCTGTTGTGGCTACCTCGGACAGTCAGACGCCTGTGATAGAAGAGCCCACCACGACTGAGACGGTCAAGTCAACAACTCAGGTCACTGTCACCAAGTTTGTCACTAGAGTCACCGCTAGCACTACTTCGTCGCCTCTTTCTCCACCTACCATCACCTGGTCCTTCACGGCTATTCCTCCTGGCGTTGGCTCCACACCAGTGTCTTCTGTCAAGGCTCCTACATCTGGCGCCAGCAGCTCTTTCGAGTTGTCCCCTAGCCATGTAATTAACAGCTCGTCTTCCGTTGCCTCTACATCCTCGAAACCTACATCTAGCGCCAGTGGCTCTCTCGAGCATTTCCCTACTTATGTCATCGTCAACTCGTCTTCGATCGCTTCAACATCCTCGGTGGCTACTTTACCTTCCCTCGGTATCCATAGGCCGATCTACTGGAACCACACGGCTGTTCACCACACTGGCGTTCATCACATTATCGATCACCCTACTCTGAACGTAGTAAGGGATGCCGAGGCCAAGTCCACCGAGACTGTCACTACTACCGCTGCGATCGCGACTGAGAGTAAAAAGGGTCAGGCAGGAGATACCCAGGCCTCATTCATTGCGCTATTCTTCGGTGTGTTGGCTGCCACCCTACTTATCTAGGAAAGCATGGATGGCTACTCCTGTTGGATACCTGTATGGTGCTGTCATGAAAGGGAGGTCTGGACAGCATGTACGATGATGTTACGACGAGACATGTGGAATGTTTTCACGAGATTCATGAAATGTATTTTAGCATGATGTCGAGATGGTCTTATGAGGCGGACAGAGATATCCCACCCAACGAATACATAATTGTATGTGAATCGCTTGGGCTCTTGAATGACATGTGCTATAGGTTGGTAATTTGAGGATACTGGATCTACAAGGCGTAAGATTGGTCCAGAGTATTTGAGGATCTATTCGAAGAATATGGCCCATCAATGGTAAAGTAGAGCACACACCTGTGGTCGTGATTTAGCTCTTTTCGTGCGATGCAACTTCGAACCGTGGAAAACCTTGCTTCAACGCCGGAGTACGTCCTCTGACTGATTGCAGCTGCATGTTGATGGTAGAATCCAGAAGACGATGTGCTTCGGATTTCAACTCTTTTAGCTCTTCCAAGGTCTTAACAAAGTCTATTCTTTCCTGCTCGAAGCTTCGAGATAAAACCTGCGCGCTCCTCAGCGATGAATTCCATGGCCACAAGTGCTGTGGAATGATGGCGAGTTGGAAGACATGATGGTTCGAGGACCTGGGGGTCGTGCGCGTACCTAGGTAGCTTCGTGACCCAATGGCTGGCCAGACGCGCGACCGCGACGAACAGCCTCAGGCTAGCCTTCAAGACCACCTGCAGTCAGGCAAGCGGCATCTCCAACCACAGCTCACAAGATCACCACAACCACGGTCGGCTCCAATTGTCGCACCTCCCTATCAAACACCAACGCGCGCAACAAAGCCATCCCGCCGACACGACGAGATCGACCGCCTCTGGAAATAATAGACCGCCTTTCCCGATAACGACAACATTCTGGAATAAGAAAGTCTCCAACACTCACCCGCCGCGCGCATTGCTGCAACACTGCGAAGAACGCTACAACTCGACGTTTCTCTCACGCGGCAAGCGTCAAGTCATTGACTCGCTTCTTGGATCGCGGTTGTCGCAAGCTTGCATTGGAAGGCACGACTGGCCGTTGGCAGATAACTCGGCAACATGGTTGGAAAAAAGTCGGGCAGAGCCCAGTTGAGAGAGGAGGGTAGGGCACCTGCACGCCACAACACCGTATGGCAACTAACAAGCTTGCAGGTCTGGAGCGGACAGACAACAATATGGACCTCACGACGTGGCCCCAGGTCGGCATGATCAACCAGAAGAACTACTACACCGAGTTCCTGAAGCGCGACGAACAATTCCTCGCCGTACGATATCCAAAGGACGAGGAGAGGGCGCGCATAGTGCAGGAGGCCAGGGACAAGGATCGCGCACGAGCATTGGGGGTACCGGCAACAGAAGGAGCCACGCCACAGGTTGCAGATGAGACCATGGAAGACGCTGAGGTCTCATTCGCCTCTAGGACAGATATCTCCAAGCTCATCGTGATTCACCCTGGCAGCCAGAACTTGAGGATAGGTCTTGGATCTGATGCGCTACCGAAGACCGTGCCTATGGTCATCGCACGAAAATGGAAAGAGAGCGAAGACGAAGAAGATGAGGGGGAGCCTAGTCCCAAGCGGATGAAGGTCGAAGGCGAATTGCCCGCGGACGCCCTGCCTGAGAAGTGGTTTGGAGAGGATGTGCGTACTCTAACACAGCATTCCCAGTCAATGCTAACTTGCGACCAGTTTGCCGACCAGTACATGGCCATGTCATCCGAACTGAGAACGCGAATGCGATCGAACAAGCGACGAGTGCTACCCAACTCGAAAGATCTCGTAACGAACTTCAACCGAAAATCCCCTCCCGACATCATCTCAGAACACAATGACATCAATCGCATCGAGTGGACAGAACTACCGGCAGACCCAAAGAAGGCCCCCGACTTCTTTACCGGGCATGACGCCCTGCGGATACCGGAAAGATCCAACCCACGATACAAGCTGTTCTGGCCGATCCGGAATGGCACGTTCAACGAGAAAGATTATCGAGACCGCAACCAGATCTACCACGACATCTCAAAGATATTAGAAGAGGCGTTCCGGAATCAACTTGGGATCACCAGGTTAAAGGATCTTGTTAACTACAAGTGCGTCTTCATCATACCCGATCTCTACGAGCGACAGTACGTTACTATGATACTCGACATTCTCATGCGGGATCTTGGCCTTGGAAAGGTTTGCCTGCAGCAGGAGTCGCTTTCGGCTACCTTTGGTGCTGGCTACGGTGTTGCCTGTGTTGTTGATATTGGTGCTCAGAAGACGTCTATTTGCTGCGTCGACGAAGGGCTGTGTGCCGAAGAGTCACGCGTTAACTTGAAGATGGGTGGAGCTGACGTGACGGAGACTTTCATCAAGATGATGCTGTATGGTCATTTCCCATATTCGGACATGAACCTGAAGCGTAGATACGACTTCCTCCTTGCGGAAGAGCTGAAACAGAAGTTCTGCTCCATGGATGAAGGCTCAGTCACGGTACAAACGTGGGACTTTCATCTTCGAGCTTCGGGTCAGGATACCCGGAAGTACACGTTCAAGACGTACGATGAGACTATGCTATCTGTCATGGTAAGTCACTACATGTTCCTAAACTACAGGCTTTGCTAACAGACACAGGGTTTCTTCAAGCCTTCGATCTTCGAGAATGCACGGAAACTCGAGAACAGAAGGAAGGTTGTGCCGCGCTCGGTCGATCTGTATGATGGCTCACCAAACGATCCCATTTCACAAGCACAGATTGCCATCATCGAAGCCGCGGCGGGTAAACCTGTCGTAGCCACCATAAATGGCGCACAAGATCCTGTCAACAGCACTGCACCGGTCTCTACGCCCCAACGCCCGCAACCAAACCCTTTCAACCTTCTCGGTCGCCTCAACGACAACGAGGGTACACCTCGATCATCCGTAGCGGGCTCACCTGGCCCGGAAGGAAGTAACACCCCAAACCCGGATCGCGACACTCCGATGGGCGACACTGATGGCGCACCCCTCCTCTTCCGCGATCCGATCCACGAGAAGACCAAACTAGCCGAGGCCCGCGATGCCATCCTCCCCATCCACTCTCTCGACCAAGCCATCCTCGAGTCTCTTGCACAAGGTGCCCGTGGCGACGACCGTAAGCTCCGCGACTTCTTTGGTGGTATCATGCTCGTAGGTGGCGCCTCCAAGACACCTGGCCTAAGGGAGTTCTTGGAGATGCGACTTAGAGAACTTCGACCAGGATACGGAAAAGAGATTCTCGTTGGACCGCCACCTAGAGACTTTGATCCACAGGTTGTGGCTTGGAAGGGCGGTAGTGTGTTTGGAAGATTGAGTGGACATGGTAACGACGGATGGATTAGCCGCTATGAGTATGACATGTTGGGTGCGAGGTTGTTGAACAACAAGTGCATGTTTGCTTGGTAGGACGGAACAAGCAGACCATGAGACGTTGGATTGAGGAGGCAGAGATTGACTGATTGACATGCAGAAAAGATGTTTTACTGGTTAGTATCGACAGTGCGGTGTTGTGAGATATTGAGAATAGCCATCCGGTCAGAGATCGAATTCCATGGCGATGGGAGAGAATCTGATAACTCATTCAAATACCAGCCTTTTCTAAAGCGCCCTTCTGGTTCCGTTCGCCCATCTCTGTGGACCTTGATTACTGTAGTGGTCAGTCTGTAGATTGGGCACAGCTGGTAAGTTGAAAACTCTTGCGTGCAGATTGTATTATACTACATACACTAATGACATAACGGGCTGGAATCCCAATAACTCACGTTCAGATCCCTATGTCTTACTCCATCCACCCTCACAGTGTGGTATCACAGCTGGAGCTCCGACCTGCTTCCATCTTTCACACGTCGTCGGGCTCCACGTACATGCGCAAACCACTGGCTTATAGAGAAACCTTGGCGGACTCACAGACCTTCTTGTGGATCTTCCAGTGCTTCTTCTGGCACGAAGTTGAGCAGTACTTGCGGTTCTTGCACTTGCCACATGCGAGCAGGGCCTCGCCTTTCGGTCTAGATGCTACACCACAGCCACCACACTCATTTGGCTTATTCAACTGCGAGCGAAGTTCCTTGATGACTAGCGAGGTTGATGTGGTGGTCATGCCTAGAATTTCGTCCACGAAGTCAGTATATGCCTCACATGCAGCTTGTCTAAGGAGACCACTTACCGGTGTTGAAGAAACCGCCAGGACCAGGCACATTCATAAGCATGAAACCTCGTCCGTTGTCCTCGGGCTCCTTTGCGGGTTTAGAGTTTGCCTCCTCAAGGATGGTCTTGGACTTGAAGTCATACGGCTCTCCGTTCTTGTAGCCACCTGGACCAAAGAGAGCTTTCTTCATTTGCCGCTGTCCGTCGGGCATGACTCCACCTTCAGTGTAGACCTTCTTGAGCATCGCCAGGTAAGTGGCAGGAAGTTGGCATCCGAGCGTCATAGCGCAAGCACCGAGCAGGATGTACTCGTAGCAAGGATCTGTCGACCAGTCTCCGAACAACTTTTCCTTTAATCCAGTGGTGCGAGGGGTCAGCATCTTCGTCTCCTTCTTGGCGATCATGTCAACGAGGATACCGGGGTCAAGGTGCCTGCGGACCAACTCAGGATCTGAACAAAGGTTGGCGTAGATGCTGTAGAAGATATCGCGCTCTATATCTTCATCACTCTTTCCTGCGGCTTTGGCACTGACCCGGGCGTCTTTTTCGAGTTTGGTGAGTCCTGCTTCGTGGCTTAGATCGCTGACCATGTCGAAGTCGTGGTCCGACTGGAACAGGCCTGGCGTTACGTTAGTAGATGAGATTAGTTTGCTGTCACAAGCTCAACACTCACAGTATCCCCAAGCACCCATCTTGAACTTTCGGTACGTATGGACTCTGGTACAGTGGAGTAGAAGTAAGTGATTGGCGAAAGCAGTGACGACACACTACCGTGGATAGCTGTTGTCCGACGTAATCGTTGCTTGCAAGTCACTGAGCGATCAAAGTAAAGGTGAGTGAACGCGGTGAATGAGTTGAGGAGAAAACACGTCTCGTGAGGATCTGGGCTGCCTTCGCTGTCAGGGAAAGAGCAGTGACGCGTGGTCCCGTGATCTGGATACCTGCACTTTCCTCGCTCACACACGCCACATCTCGGTCTATCTACTGAGCGGTCGTAATCCGTCCACAGCGGCGTTGTTTGTCGTCCCGCGTGCTGTGAGGCTCGGCCTTGATGAACTCCATCGACGGAGTGAAGTGGCCTTGGCCTGCAACGCTCTTTAGTCTGGAGACGGACTGCGAGAAGGAAGTACCAAGAGGCAAGCTGTTTGTGTCCTTTGCACGATCCTCCTTTTCATCAGCGCTGTTATCAAATGCGATACACACTTTTTGTCCCTGGCCGTACGTTATGATACGTAAACCTTCAAATTTTCTTAGAAGAGATTTAAGTGGTCTTATGGGTATGGCATGTAGTATGCACCGCTTTCTATTCCGACTTAGTCAGCCTCTATTATTGAGAGTTTACTACCATTCGGGCATATTATGGGTATATCCTTTACCCCGCACGCCCCACAAGAAGCGGTGTAACAAGATAGCATATAAGTAGAGGTAAGCATCGAGCGAGTTGACCAAGGAAAAGTTGCTGTGGTCTTGCAAAAACACATTCATCACAACACAGTCATGGCGTCTTCCAACGAGAATTATCCACCAGGGCCATACGAGGCGGACAAACACATAACACCTCCACCTAGGCCAATTTCCCCGTCAACCGCAGAATACCAACTCAACCATATGATGATACGTATCAAGGATCCAGAGAAGAGCATGAAGTTCTACTGTGACTGTTTGGGCATGCATGTCATCTTCATCTTCAACGCCGGGCCGTTCACGATCTACTATCTCGGACCACGAGACGTTGGTACATACATCCATGATCTATTTACCTATGATGAAACACTAAAACACTTATAGGTATGGCTAATCTTCGAACGTCAAAGGGCTTACTGGAATTATATCATATTCCCGCAGACTCGTCTACGCCTTATACTTCTGGCAATGACTACCCTGGTCCTGGAATTGGGCTTGGTCACCTTGGGTTTACAGTTCCTGATGTCGCTGAAGCAGTGGAAAGGGTTAAGAGCCACGGGTTCGAGGTCATCAAACCGTTGGATGAGGCGAAGGAAGAGCAGATGGGTATACCGGCAGATGCTGTTGCCGGAAAGCATGGAAAAGTGCCAGATGGGTACAAGCATCTCTTTAAACAATTGGCTTTTGTGAAGGATCCTGATGTAAGTGACAGTTTATTGGCAAGAGTAAGTGGAAGAAGCAATATGCTAATAACCAGTGTTTAGGGCTACTGGGTTGAATTCATACCACCAGCTTTCAGAGCCGAGTAGCTAATGAAAGCAGTTCAAGGTTGCGTGAGACTTCAATTGTAGAACGGTTGAAATATTTGTTGCACCTAGCTTCTATATGACTGATCTCTCTTCTCTATTTTCCTTACTGGCAAGCTCTCAACCCAGCTCAACGACTTTATCATCTTTCCACTGACATTATGGCACCTCAACCTCAGCCGAACACAGAAACTTCTGTCCGAGCCCCAAAGCGAGACATCGACGGGTAAATTGCCTCTGATATCCTTTCTGTCTGCATCATTACTGACAAAAACCTAGTTTCATCAAGTCTCCCCTGGTCAAAGTGTTGATCGGACCAGATACCGACCGCTCAGAACTGCATATTCACCTGTCGATCATAGCAGCACGATCTGAGTTCTTTGCAAGCGCTCTAAATGGCCGATGGAATAACTTTGATACCAAAATTGTTGACCTCTACAAGGCTGCTCCAGATCTTGTCCTGGAAGACGTCGCACACTATTTGGAAGCTGTTTACACGAACCAGATCGACGACGAGAACCATTCGAAGCGTTTCGATGATATTTGTAAGGTGTACGTAGTAGCTGAGCGGTTACATGATGTACAGACACGTAACCTAGCTGTTGAAGCACTGTATAACCGGATGCAACGGCTTGATCCTACTACCACGGTCCCCGGTCCAAAATGTCTTGACATTATTTATGAAGGCACAGCTTCAGCTAAGGATCTGATGCGAAAGCTGATAGTCGACACATGGTGTACTTGGGGTGTTGATCGACTTGAAGATTTTCTTGAGGATTTTCTGGATACTGCTCCTCGACAGTTTTTGGTTGAGCTTGCGGCGGCTGCGGTTAGGAAGCTGGTTGAGGACAGCGAGGATCAAGAGTTGATTCTTGATGTGAAGGCTTATCTTGAGGACTAAGCTCTCAGAGTGGTAGACCAGCTTCTCTAGGGTTTGAGAAGAATGCATGTCGTCATAGATGAATAAGACACGTCAAAAAGCAAAGTCTGAGCCATTGTTCTTAACACCTCCATGACAGACAAAGAAAAAATCACCAGCACTTCGCTACAAGCGTTTCCAAGGCTCCTAGCAGAGGACAGTATAACCACCATCATAACGGTTTAGGATGAGGCTACAACCTCGAAAGCGTTAAACCAGCGGCGCCGGACGGAGCGTTGGACGATGCGCTAGGACAGGTACCCGTTCGCTAGCTCGAACAAGACCCTGCATTCCACCTCCCGCAACGTCTCAGATGGTGCAACCAGATATAGGTATGGAATTGGACTTTGAGCATTTATATTCTTTATTCATGTACGCAGCCAGTACAGGGCGCGACTCACGAGACATAGCGTCAACGTGCAGCTGACATCTAGGATCCGGTTTTCCGTTAGCGAGACGATCGTTGCAAGGATGCCATCCAGAGTTTCAGATCCGGGGTCAGTGGAGGTCACTCCCTGGAGCCTGACTCCCTGAGGATATCGCCCAACATGCTGTACGTTTCATCAGATCCTTACAGTCGCTCTTTAACATCTGTAGCCCAAACACTGACTTGAAAGAGCAATGGGCTATCCCCGCGAACGTTATCGCGTGTGCGATGCGAGTAGACGGCAAAGAAAGGGGTTGGTGGTGGCAGCGGCGCAATATGACGTGCCCCAAGACAAAATTCCAGGCTTGTGAAGCCAATCTTTAGCCGCCAACCTGCATTCGGCCACCGTCGTTTCCAAGTCATAAAGCCATGTTTACCTGGAATTGCCCTGGGGGTTGCGTTTCCCATCTTCGATTTGGTGGTAGCTATGGATAAGCTGAAGTCCAAGACGCGTTCGGCGCGCAACAGACTCGCCGAAGCGACATCGTCGGGCTCAGGTACGGGCGAGCTGCATGTTCCACACCAATCTCTGCCACCCCACGAGAACTCCAGTACCCATGCTGTCAACGAAGGCTTCCAGAGCGCCGAGCCTGGGACCAATGCGCAGGACTTCGGAACACCAGCAGGCGAGCCAACACGACAACCTGTCATCGAACCGCCTACCTCGCTAGAGTCATCCATTGACGCTGGCCAACATGTTCCCAAGCCTACGAGGGCGAGCGATCCCTCATCGCATGTTACGTACAGGTAGGCTCTACGCACAAGGACGAGGGGAAGGAGCGATGCTGACCCGTATCCAGTACTCTTGCTGCACAACGAGCAAGAAGCAGCTCTGCGCCAACTAGACCCCAGCAATACCCACGACGACCTCAAGCCTACCGTCAAGCCAGTATTGGTATTCGGCGTATACCCTCCTCTAACGCCCTGAGACAAGCAGCACAGAACCCCAATGCCGCCTCAACAATAAGATCAAGTACGCCTCTGCCTGCACTGGACGAAGAACAAGAGCTGGGACAGTTCTCCTCTTCCAACGGGAGTCAGTCGACCCTCACGAACCCTGAGCCAGATCGAAGTCGACTGCGGAAGGTCAAGAGCGCAATACAGACCAGGATACCCTTCTGGGGCAACAAGGAGGAGGAGAAGTCACCGACAACCAGTGCCCATGCTGCTGCACCGGCAGACGATATGTCGTCCAACTACACCTCTGGCATGGTCGACGTCCTGGATACCATCGATCCTGAGGTTGCGACGCTTACTTCTTTGACAAACATGCAGAATTCGCTTTTCATTCCCAATCTACCCTGGCTCAACCGTCGGCCGACGTACAACCTACGTCGACGGAAGAGCGAGACTGAGAGTCTAGAAGAGATCAACCGCATCCTAGGGCCGGCCCGTGCTGCTCAGGCACAGGAGCAAGCGGCTCCAAGACTTCAGCGTTCGCCAACTGAAGCTACTACGACGACTATGATGACGATAGACTCGCAGCTCACTGAGTCTCGCTTCGCTGTGCTTCCCGAAGAGGCTGACTTGTCTGGCTGGAGTGTCGAGGACAAGAAGGAGGTCAACGACCATGTCCGACATATGCTTCACTCACGACGATCCAAGATGAAGCGCTCGCTGAAAGGGTTCGGACAGTATGTCAGGCGACGTATGTATTTCTGTCATCATTCTCACAGGCCATTACTGACAGATCACAGCTCTCGGCTTCCTTGTCACTCTCTACGCGACCCTCATCACACTGTTTGGTCTGGCCTGGGTGCTTTTCCTCATCGGCTGGGTCAATGTTGGGGGCCAACAAATCTACGTAGTGCACGTCATTGACAGTGTCCTTGTTGCCCTTTTCGCTGTTGTGGGGGATGGTCTCGCACCTTTCCGTGCCGTAGACACCTACCACATGATTTACATCGCTCACTACCACCACTTCACCTGGTCACGCCGTAAGAAGGAGATGCTTCCCGAACTTACCGACCATAATGACCTTCCTGCCGAACACGCTCCTGTGTCTGGACCCCGTGTCGTAGACCCAGCAGATCCTGAGAAGCAGTGGGAATTCACCGTTTTGACGCCCAAGCAACAGGAGAAATTGGAACACCACCAAGAGAAGTTCTGCAAATCTCACTCTTTCTACAAACCCCACGAGACAGAGACTCATTACGCCTTCCCTCTTCGTCTCCTCGTTGCTATCGTCGTACTTCTAGACTGCCACTCTTTACTCCAGATCTCTCTCGGCGCGTGCACATGGGGTATCTACTACAAACACCGTCCTTTCGCCATCACCACCGTCATTCTCTGTTGCTCCATCACCTGCAACGCCACAGCTGGCCTACTGATTTGGTTGGGTGACAAGAAGACCCGAAAGAAGGACGTGCTAGAGCGCATGAACAGACAGGAGCTGACCGAAGAGGCCATCAAAGAAGTAGAAAAGAAGAAGCAGAAGGAGAAAGAAAGAGAAAGTGAGGGCGAGTCTAGCGGTGCAGACGAAGGCAGGGACAGGGAGGCAAGAAGAATCAGTCTCGATGCTTTCAGGCCAGGGAGGAAGAGTATGGACAGAAACAGAGAGAAGAAGCAGAGTCTCGGTGCGTATCCCTGATCAGAGAATGCAACGATGTTGCATAATACATGACTGTTATGTCGGTGGCATTTTTCTTGGAAGCGTTCAAGCGTATATACCTATTCAGCGATGTCGACATGTCGATCTACTTAATTCTGAATTTTTTGTTCCTCTTATAACTCTGTGCCTTGCAGTGAACAACATGTGTTGAATGCTTCGTTGGTGGGATGTAGTGACACTTGTGCTGCTCAGGCAGAAACATACTCGCCATCTGCCATTGTAGCTGCGCTTGAAATCCCATGCATAAGAGAACGGTGCTAACAAAACGATCATGCGCTCTTGCTAAAATAGTTGTAATAACGGGTCTCTGCTGTATTATAGCAGGTCATCGACCTCAAAAGAGAGTCACGGGAGTAGGACGGATTGAAAGGTATGGTTGAAGCTCATCACGCGGTGATGCTTTGTCATTTATCTTGTATTACTCCAATCTAGCTCCAGCTAACACTGTTGATATGCCACCTGAGTAGATCGTTCTCTCGTGCAATCTTTTCCCACTCAATCCTCGTCCTTCACTTCGACTCAGAGCAATTTCTATCCTCTATATCGTATCGTATCCATGGGTATAAGTTTCTAGCAGCCCTCAATCTGCTCAACACCAGCGGTAGTGCCCTTGACGCACATGCCGTGGTTCTGACGAACGGCGACAGCTGTTTTCGTGTTAACCATAAATGCCAATAGTGGAGCTTGGGCGGAAAGAGAGCATACCCTCGTTTGCGACAGGCGCGGCGATGGCAAAAGCAGCCATGGAGACGACGGTGGCGATGATAGTGGTGAACTTCATTTTGAAATAGTGTTTAGATTATCGAAGTTGTTGATCAGGTAGTAGTGAAGAAGCCTGGAATGTAGTTGGAAATTGAAAAGTCGCCCGGCGACAAAGAGTGAATGAATAGAAAGGTTGATAAACAAGAAAATTGACTTGAAGAAGTTGACTTGATGGTGAGCTTGAAGTAAGAAAAGACCTTCTAGCCTGAGGAGGCGATCAACTTATACCAAGCACCAGCAGCAACTCGCCCATACAGGTACACCGTCGTCGTCGTCATCAGGCGCCGTTGTCATCACAAAGTTATCCCAGTACCTTACTCGCTGCCTCGTACTGACAAGGCTGAAACCGGAGTCTAGACTTTCCTGCTTGTGTCTTGGTACTGTATTAGCGAAAGGAGTACGATCTGCTGCCTAACGACGGCGGGTAGTGGAGCATTGTCGTTCTACGGGAAGAGCACGGCCGGGGAGGCGCTGCGTTGAGGTGTGTCAAAGCTGTTGGAGATATGTCGATGATTTCCCGAAAAATGGGAGACGCGCGGCTTTTGCATGTGGAGTTATATGGGTACCGTGGGGAAGACGTAAAGCTGTAGGTATACTACCACTTCGTTGAGTTGGGCCCCATCATGATGATGCCGCCAAATTTTGTATCTTTCAGATAAACACTCTGCCTACTTTCCCATTAGTCCATCCCCATCTGTCGAGTACAGCCATTGAGCCTATGTAGTCCCGTATAAGCACCGTGATACAGCGCGGTTAGAGTGCGATGAAACGGTACTCAAACCCAGCCGAAACTCGGAAGAGCACCTCCCTTGGCAACGATCTCGGAGAACACAATGCGATGCTAGCAGTCATCGGGCACCACATTTTGTCCGAAACGCTTCCAAATGCACCGACATACGTAAATCCAGGGGCAGAACCTGAGGATGTTTGTGTATTGGGATGCCCGTTGATCGTTCACCACACGTGCAACCAGATGGCGCTAGCCATTTGTGGACAAGTCGCATCGAAGGCGATATTCAAACGCCTTTGGGGAATTGACCGCTCTCATCCAACAACAGGTAGCTTGATGCCGCCGCCCATTGCGACAGCAAATTTCGAACAGCAAATTTTCCGTCTAACTTACAAACTGAATTTCAGTCGCTGATATGCTTGATCAGTCGTTCAGCTCTTGGTAAACAGCATCGCTAGTTGTTCCAATATTTTTAGTCTTTTCACTTGTCTCGTCTCTACTGTTTCTGAAGCTCGCTCTTATGATTGTTTATCTTGCTTGGTAGAGATAAGTTGGTCTTGCCTGCTTCCTAGCAATCTTGGAAAACGTAACACAGTCACCGTCGCGCGGTATCTGTTGTGAACTCTAGATCACACGAGTTCTCAGACTGTTGGTATTTACACAGGTCTGACTTAGCTTTGATAAATCTGAATTCGATACAGTCGATGTAAATGTAGGTTTCTGGCGATGCTAAGGATCTCCATACAAGATAGAAGTGTCACTGGAAAGAGCGAGGGTTTACACATATCAAAACAGAAAGCAGACACGCCCGCTATTCCACGAGATGACGTTCGGGTATGAGCCACGTGTAGCCGTGGTGAGAGGTGACGGCGCGTTGCTGAAAACCGAAAACGGAAGTGAAGGTGAGAGCTGGTCATAAGGACAGCGCCTTCCCGAGTATCCACCTCCACCTTCGTGCTCGACAGTTGCTCCCCACAACCTCAAGAAGTTGGCAATTGCGGCCCACAGAAATCATGGATCTATACGTGGCTCAGCTTCCAGGGCTCTCTGTAGCTACTCATCTGGCGAGGGAGCGTGCGAAAGCCGACGAGGACATGCCCGATAACAAGAGCTGGCGATTAGGCCACAGCAAGCAGCCGAAGAAGCCACCAAGAGTGTCCACTCCTCTGAAGATCGATACCGAATACTCGAAATCTTTCGAAGATTTGAACGATCACCATCTTCTGCTCAGCTGGCGACAACAACGTCAAGGCAGCAGACCGCAGACACCTGTGGGCGCTATATCAGCCACGCCTGTCACCGACGATACATATGATACCAGAAGTGATCGTTCAGATACCCCAGCGCCACGTCGAGACTCCAAGCCAAAACTCGCACGATACACTTCGCTTTTCGCCAACTTCAAAGACACAACCAAGGAACCCGAGTTTGCCTTCTCTACACCTTGGGGTGAAGACGCACCGCAGTCCCTACAGCCTTACATAGATCCGCTTGACGTGGTTCAGTCTGTCCGATCGCACATGGCGACTACACATCGGCCAATACCAATGGAGCACAATAGTGGCCTGTTCCGGGTGTTTGAGGACTACCGCAACGTCCGAGAGCAGAAAGAGAGTCTCAGTATAATGATGGAGGAGACACTCAGTGACTGGAAAAAGGCCGAACAATATTGGGATCGCTCAAAAGATTGCTATGGCGCGGAAATACGGCGACTCGAGCTACTCATAGCTCGCGGAACGAGCGGTATGACAGGGTCAGTAGCCTCCAACTCCATGCCCTCTCTTTGCTAACACAGAGGAGACTTATGCAAGCTCGTCAAGACAGCGTAGTGCGACGTCATAGAAAGACCATCTCGTACGACAGTCTCCCTCCAGCTTATGACTCCCTTTCGCATGCCCAACTCGACCGAGAGATCAAAGTTAGGAGTCAGAGAGGTTAGTACTTGGTAATATAGTGTTATGCATGTCGTTACTAATCTAATTCAGCGCTCCTGAGTCGACCATTATCTCCCTCTGGAAAGATGATCGTCCTCTCAACACAGTTTACCAACGATGGGGCGAAGCTGATAGTAGGAACTCCTCCTGAGGTCAACCATAATTTGACACTGTCGCGCAAAGTCCAAAGCGAGCTCAACCTTACCGCCATTCATAAGACAAAACCCTCCCGCTCCTTTACTAGCTCTGTAACTTCTGGGTTCTCAGGAGGGTCTGGTGATCCTTTGCCTGACGAGATGGCGGTTCTTGAGCACACTGGAATGGAGCCGGCGACCGAATGCGAAGCTCTCGTTGCTCTTCGTGAGCTTGGCACACTCGTTGCAAGACGTCGAGGGTTAGAGATCAGCAGCTTCAACCACAGCCTCATGATGCTCTTCTCGCAGACTAGACCAGCAGAGAGAATAGTAGAAGGTATCGAAGAACGAGACGCACGGCCGTCACGGCAAGGGATGGGCTCGAATTCTGGAAAACCACAGTACGCTGATACATCTCTCGCACCCCGACATAATTTGCGGAAGTTTCAGTCGCAGCCACATCTCAGCACTACACAGAAGCATCGTCGACAGTTTTCTTTTGAGCCTGGGGCGGATCAGCTCGAAGCGCTCGCGGAGGAGTTTGGAGCGCTTGACGGGGAGACCAATGAGAGCGGTTCTGACGATTCGGACACTCCGCTCCTCATGCGTGCTGAGCGCCCTGCACTCGATACCCAATCAATTAGGTCTACTTCGTCGTCTCAAAATCTGGGTGCAGATTTAGCCAAGCCATCAAAGATTCCTAGCCCTGTCCAAACGATGGGTCGCAGTCGCCGAGAGGATTCTGCTTCAAGCCTCCAGTCGGTCTATGCTAGACCTCAAGATAGTCGTCGAGAGTCTCGTTCTAGTGTTATCACGGCTTTTCGCGAACATCTAAGTGGAAATATTCGACCCGAACTCCAGAGCAGACACAGTTCGATCAACGACTTACGTGCGTCAGACTCCTCGACGGCATCAAGAGAGCAGATCGGTGCAACAAGACTGCGTAACAGTAACATGGCTGTCGCAGCAGCGAGGGCTGCAAGTGATGCAAGTCAAACCTCATTGTCAGAGAGAAGCAGCCCAAGACTCTCCCTATCGCGAACAAACAACGCAGGAGGTCCAGTCAGGCCGGTGCATGATGACTCCAAGAGAACGTCATCAAGTTGATAAGTGGACATCTCTTATACCTGTATGATCGAGATCTTTACAACCACATTGGACGGACAGGGCTGCGATTGGTGTTTCATTCCGGTTATTCAGCACATCAGTTTGAGGTTGATTCGACCGTGAGACAACGTGCGATCATCCCTCTCTACTCGCCAAAGTCAGAAGTGATACTTGTGTCACCATTGGAAGACTGGGCTGCAGATGTTTTCTACATTTCTTTTGTTATCACACCAGGTTTCGGGCTTGACCGAGCACCTGTGGATCAGAGAGCAATTATCTGCAGTCATCGTAGCGTGTGTGGGCAAAAGTCACATGGACTAGGAGTTTGTAGGATACCAAGTGTATCAACCTAAGATTGCAGTCCCCTTCGCGCAACAACCAAGATTAGTCGTGCCAATTAGCGAGATGAAGAGCTGTGGCTAAACTGACAGCTCACATCAGACATCGCGATTGCTCCCCTTCCCTTCCCGTACCACGCTGCCACAATGACCAGGCGGCGCTCAAGGTCGAACCTATCCGGTCGCGGTTGTACGGAGGTGACCTCACTCCATCTTACTACGGCTAATGCATTGCTCAGGAGACACGGATACTGACACTACGCCAGAGTACTGCGCTTCTGGGCTGGACTCTGACATTCTACGAATCTAATCGCAACATCTAGTCATAAACGAGCCGTTTCCAGCTCCTTCTATTCTGCATGTCTACGCGTCTTGTCGCTATCTGCTCTGTTAGTAGGTCTGATCTGCAAACTGTGGCGTTCGGTGTGGCGAGTGCAAAAGCTGTGCCACAGTTGGCCGATCATTTCCGAGTTTACAGAAAAGGTTTCTTCCACATGATGATACTCGAGGCATTCGATTCGTCGAGAGTTCGCGTTGTCGATCGCGGTCTGTAACTGTTGCCACACTTATTTTTACACAACGATCGCTGCCTCTGTGGATTCCTCCGTTGCACCTACCGGACGACGATTCCACAGCCTTGCGATTGGCCATGCAGCCACAGGCATTCCATTCCATGCAACTGCCAGCACCATGTTCGGTGTAACTGCAAAAGGCAGTGACGTTCACTCTTACAGCATGGCTTCCAGATGCACTGTCCAAGCGCCTTACGATGACGAAAGCCGTTGATGGGATGGTTCAGTTTGG
>Ga0058698_10000417_pt1 | contig 24203 bp, 24 predicted proteins | sample AgamicAsSfe_FD_67288 | JGI IMG/M metagenome (GOLD analysis project Ga0058698, IMG submission 67288) | Agave microbial communities from Guanajuato, Mexico - As.Sf.e | ecosystem: Host-associated > Plants > Phyllosphere > Phylloplane/Leaf | place: Guanajuato, Mexico | collected 2012-05-30
CCTCACCCTCTCCGATGGATCCACCTTCACCCACCGCACCACCTCCCCTCTCCCCGTCTACAAATCCACAAAAGACACACGCAACACCCCTCTCTGGAACCCCTCCAACGCCAAACTCGCCAACGTCGAAGAAGACGAAGCCGGTCGACTACGTGCATTCCGAAAACGTTTCGGACGGGGCTGGGACGCCGAGGGTGCGCGGGAAGAGGACGCGCTGGGGTTGCAGCAGCCGGAGGATATCAATAGTTTGGGAACGGAACCCGGGGCGGATGGGGATGGGGAGACGGTCGGTGTGATGGTGCCTGCTGGAGCGAGGGCGGCAAAGGAGGGCGAGAATGAGGGGGAATTAGGAGCTGGGCGGAGGAGAGGACGGGAGGGAGAGGTTATGAGCGCGAGCGAGTGGAGTGATGAAGGTGAGGAGAATTTGTTGGATTTGATCTCTTCGTTCTCGACGGAGGGGCCGTCGCAAGAGGTTGAGACGCCGAAGGCTGGCAAGAAGGGCGGGAAGGGGAGAAAGTGAGTGTCTTGGTGCGGCATGAGGGCGAGGCGAAGCGAGCTGTGTAGAGGGCATGGGTGTGGTGTGAGGCGTCTAAATGAAGCTGGGAACTAGAGCTACGACTCAGCCAATCGTAGAGCGCGAGGAGGTTGTGATACGAGAACGTATCTCACTGTATACACACGGTAGCACACACTCATCCAGAGATAATGAGAATAAAACATAACATCACATTCATGATCTATTAAAGCCTCTCGGACTACCTCTCCCCATCTCATGACCAATCGGCATTGGCAATCCAGGACTTGCAGGTGTCTCCTTGCCACTACTGCTACCACTATGACTCAGCCCCAATCCCGGTGGCGGCGCAATTGTCGCGCTAAGACTTGCAGATCCAGCAGAGTGACCTCTAAGTGGCGGCAGCGTGAACCCTGAAACTGCAGGCATGTCCTCCATCAGCGGTGTACTCGCGATCCCCGTCTCTGCATCCGTAAACCCAGAGATATCCGAAAGCATCGACGAGGACCGGCCTCGCTGTTTACGAACAGAGTTCTGTCGGCTACCAATCGGAGGTGTGCCGGAATTGTATCCGAAGCTCGAGTAGCCATTGTAGCCAGCTTGACGATTGTTAAGAGCAGAGTATGCAGCTTCGGGGGTGTGCTTGGCAGAAGAGGTGCCACCGTTCGACTGCGATTGCATCTTGGACTCGAAGTAATAGTTCTGTTGGTCGAGCTGAGCAGTGCGACCCTCGAGCTGTTGACGCTGGCTGATGACATAACGCAGATTGTTGTTCAGATCCGCTTCACGGGCCTGTAAAGCGGCGCGCACATTCGAGCGCTGAGTATCCCACTGGGCTTTCTCCTTGCGTGTTGCTAGGTTGCAGGCAACAAGAGCTTCTTTCTGCTGATCCAGCCGAGTTAGGCGAGCCTCAAGACGATCGCGCTTTTGTCGAAGTGCGCTATTGTCACTGTGTGCACTCTGTATGTGTCGTTCGTTTTCAGTCCTGCTGGTATCATACTCCTGGCGCATCATGTTGCGACGGTCCCTTGCTGCCTGCCATTTGAGGTGCATGGCATCATGTGCTTGTTCAGCCACGTCCGGACTTATAGAGAGATTGTCGTGATCAGCAGTCGCGGAAACCGTAACATCGTCAGCTTGCTTGATGTTCTGGCGAAATTGCGACTGGCGCTGGCGAAGTTTGTCATCAGTGGTCGTGAACGAGGTCATCTTAGACTCAAGCCCGTCAACCTCGCGCTCAAGCTTTCCGTTAGTAGTCCGATGGTCCTTGCGATTCTTCTTGAGCCTGGATCTAATCTCGGAGAGCTGGCTTTCGGAAACATTAATAGACTTCTTGAGTGTCGTAGTTGGCGATGAGGGTCTCAGTGAATCTGTAGCCGGCGCAGGCAATATAGCAGGAGTAGCTTCGGAGGCGGTGACAACCCTAGTCAGAAGGTGTGCAAAGTATATCATCTTGCCATCGACACCAAGGAATTCGATAAAGTATCTCTCACCAGGAGTGAGACCGAATACATTGCCAGATATCCGTCGCGTTCCGTTAGTAGAGTCGTGCACAACATGTGAACTGAAGTGCCGCCAGGGTGCGTTATTCAGCTTGATTCGTAAGCTATGCGATTCACCCGGCATGTCGCCTGCTGCTTCTTCATCGTTCTTGATCGCGGTATCACTCTGGAGTGCTGCAAATGATACCTCTGTAGTATCAACCCGTGTCACCCACACCCGCCCGTCCAGCCCCTCCCTCTTCGCATCCTCGAGGATAGCCTTGTCCGAGTCGACTTCAAATGCATCTCGCTGAATGTGTGCTGTTTCTACATCTTTTGTGAATGAAATTTTACTTGTTGCTACAGAAGCCCAAAATGGCTGCTGATTTCGAATTGAATTTGTTTGCCTGCGACGCCGTTTCCCAATTGTAGGTTTGTCTTTACCGTCTTTATTCGACGGCGGTGGCCCTGGCGGACGACCATCCCCACTTGTATTTCGTGTTCCATCATTTTGCGGGTCAGCAGAAAAGATGGCGTTCGTTGCAGGAAAATTGTCCGTAAGCCCTCGAGGCTGTGTCGCGCGCCGAACCACTCTGACCAGACCTTGAGTGATGATATGTATTTCCAGTAACAACTGAATCCAGTTGTGTGACGAATGCTGAAATGAATGCAATGATGATAGTCGAGCAAGCCTTGTGGACTCGAGCCCTGTTCGTGACAGCATTGATGCCATTGGATCCAATGCAACTTGTTTCCAGTTAATATTCCTAGCGAAATGTGGTAACGCGACAATGAGTAAACATATTGTCGAATGACCCCATCCACCATTCAAAGTCGACCCCCCTCCGAATAACGACATAGCAATCACCGCCTGAGCCAAGTCGAGCACAAGGGACGACCAAGTTGGGAGAAGATTGCAAAACACGTAGTATGCCAGACCAAAGAACACGTCCGCGACGAGAATGGTCATCAGAGAAGGATTGCCGCCGTAGCTGTGAAACCATTCGGATGGAGATGTGAGAGAGGAGATTGACCAGTTTGACGAAGAATTGCCAAGAGTCAAGATGATAAAGACAAGCTGGACAGCCATGACCATTGAAGCAGGTAGTTGTAACAGGAACAATAGGACGGCAATAACATCCCGAAGAGAGTAAGGTCCAACGAAGATATCTGTCGGGTTGAAGAAAGATTCGCTCGCGCGTGACTCAATCTTGCTCGTCTGAACGTTCATCTCATCTTGACTTTCTACCGTCGTCGCATGCTCGACACTGCCAACCTCCATCGTCTCGTCTGACAGCTGTCCTTGTAAATCTTCGATGCTTCCATTCCTTGACTTTGTCGAAGGCACTTCCATCTCCGACGGTGTGCTAGGTGTTTCGTCGGTATCACCATCGGTACAGAATCGTCCAAGCGATGAGTATTGTTCTTCCTCGCCTCTTACAGAAGGCTCAGTCGAGTTGAGCTTCGGACTATAGGAAGCATCGATACCATGTCCAGCAAGGTGAGCGTCTGATCTCTGCTTGGTTACTCTTTTGGTCGGCAAGACTACGCCGTGCTCGTGTCGTTTGTCGTGGGGATTCGCATTCGCGCTTTGCTTCCTGTTCCGCAGTGGCATCAATATGGGGGATGATACATGTACACACCCCGGGCCAGGTCGACTGTCAAGACTGACGCAAGACGAGCCCAGCCAAGGTGGTATAAGCTATAAGCTACTAGTGTAGATGGAGATAGAGTAGTGGTAGAATGAGGGATCTCTCGAAGTTCGTTGGAATTGGCCGCCCGGTGGAGAAATTAAAGTCAGCCCTAATTCGAGCAGCGCAAAGGCCAGGCACGACCAAACTGGAAAGAAAGGAGTTACTCCTAGCGCAAAGAATGAAACACCATACCCGAGATGCTAATGCACTACACACACTCATACATGTGTCTGCTAAATCCATACCTCTGATCCGAAGAGTGAAATATCAGGCCATGCATATCCAGAAGCATGGAAAATCGACGACATTATCAACAAGAAACTCAAATACAGCCACCACACCGTCACAGATTCGCACTAGATGATGCCTGCCAATGACCCCCTTGTAGTTCCTCCGCTTTCCCCTCGTCGGACAGCTTCTGCAATATCTGTACTACACCCCGCTCGGCGGCCTCATGCAGGTTGTCCGGGACATCTACATATATCGTCTTAACAATATCCATCGACGCGATCCCATCACTCTCCGCCTCGCCTTTCTTCGCTTTCCCGAGGACCTCGAGCACTTGACCCTCTCGCTGCTTCCTGTGCGAAATATATTGCAAAATCCTGCCTCTTCCATCACCAATCACATCGCCATGACCCGGATACGCTCTTCCACTGAGTTTGCTAGCCATTGTCTCCAGACTCGACATGTATGTAGCCAGATCCTCGAAGACCGCTGTACCGTGCCCAAGCACATTGTCGCCAGTAAACATGGCATCTTCGTCCTCGAGTAGCAAAGCCATATGATCCGTGGTATGCCCTGGACAGTGAAGTGCTGTCAACGCTGCACCATCGACGCTGAACCGCTGCCCATCTGGTATGTCCTTCCACGATGCCGGATCGCCTTTTAGTGCCGGGTCATTCTTGTAGATTTGCGCTTTGGGGAAGAGAGATAGAAGGTCCCGCACGCCGCTGATGTGGTCGTGATGCCAATGTGTGAGTATAACGGTGGAGATGTTCGTGGACTCTGCCGAGACGGCTTCTTTCAGTGAAGCGAGCCATTCGGGTCGGCCTTCACCTGTATCGATCAAGATGCGGTCATGGCCGGTGCCAACGAGGTATGTATTCGTGCCTAGAGTCATGGTCGGTAGGTTCCGATGAGCAAGGCAGTGCATGGCTCGTACCCTGTAAACTGAACTAGACATGAAATGTCAGAGATGTGCAATCAAGCGTGACCTCTGCTAAGCACCTTGCCAGGGTTTCCACCCATCACACGCACAACACGTGAGCTCAGGCGCTCGATGCGCTGGAGGACTGGTAATTGAGTAGCCATATGGAGGGTGATCGGTAATGGTAGCATGCTGTGCTGGATAATCAGGTCGACCCTAATCAGCTTCGGCGGAACATCTTTGACCGAGAGATCGACCTCGGCCTGAACTTTCAGACCTTCCTGAAACATCCACTTTTTTTCACAATTCGAATTGCAAAATGTTCGACGAATGCTCTGAAGCATTCGTAAAATGGTTCACAGCTCAGCCTGGAGCCAAATTCCACCCGGATCTTGCGCTCGTCGACTTGCGGGAGAGAAATGCTGGGCGTGGAATCATTGCCACGAGAAGTATTCCAGCAGAGACTGAGCTCTTCACACTTGGACGCTCGAGCGTGATCAGCGTAGCAAACTCTACTCTATCGACGATATTGCCCCAGCTCTTCACAGCAGCAACAGGCAGCAAGCATGATGACGATGACGATGCCATGGAGGACGACAACGAGGAGATCACTCTCCCTGATCCGTCCTCCCCCTGGGTTGATCTCATTCTGGTTTTGATCTACGAATACTTGCAAGGCCCAGCATCAGTATGGAAGGCTTATCTAGACGTTCTTCCGACAGAATTCGATACAATGATGTTTTGGACTCCAAAGGAAGTGTCTGAGCTTCAAGCGAGTGCCGTGAAAGACAAAATCGGAAAGGAGTCTGCAGACGAGATGATATTCACGAAAGTCATTCCTGTGATAAATGCGAACATTTCGTTCTTCTATCCAGCTGGTAGCTCGCCACTCTCTGATGCGGACCTGACAAATCTGGCACATCGTATGGGTAGTCTGGTTATGGCATATGCCTTCGACCTCCAGTCAGACGATGCCGATGAGTCAGGAGACCAAGAGGATGGATGGGAGGAAGATCACGACGGGCCTGTGATGATGGGAATGGTTCCTATGGCTGACATGCTCAATGCTGATGCAGAATTCAATGCGCATCTGAATCATGGTGAAACGCAATTGACCATGGTGTCGCTGCGGACTATCGCAGCTGGAGAAGAGATCTTGAACTACTACGGGGCATTGCCACAGTCAGATTTGGCTCGCAGATATGGCTATGTCTCGCAGAAACATAGCCGGTACGATGTAGATGAAATTCCGTGGACACTCGTTCAGAAAGTCATTCAGGAACAATACCCAGGCAAAAGTATAGACAGTTCAAAACAGGAGGACTTGATGGAAGAGTCCTTCGTGCTGGAGAGAGAGTCTGGGGAACCGTCGGATGAAGGTCTCCAGACGTCTCCAGCCACATTCAAAGGATTCCCTGAAGACCTGCAAACTACCATTCTCGAGACTTTGGAGACATTGCATCCAGGTCAGACGAAAAAGCAATATGAGGCTGAGTTCTACAATATCATGATTACCGTTCTCAATCTCAGATTGAGTGCTTATACATCCAACCTCCAACAGGACGAAGAGCTCTTGAAATCACCGGAAGTCAGAGGTCGATTACGTATGGCGATCGAGATCAGACGTGGGGAGAAGCAATTACTCGACGAGTGCATAGCTTTTGCTTCATACAAGAAAAAGACCCTCGAGGCTATCTCCGCTGTTAAAGCCACATCGAAAGAGACTGCGGAGCGCCCATCTAAAAGGCAGAAGCGATAGGTCAAGTCCATTTTCTCGGATATGCAGCGACTGAACTAGCTCGACTAGCTCGACCATTGCCAAGCCTCACAGGTATAATTCGCATAACATCGAAACTCGTTGCTGAGGCCTTTCGAGTGCTGAGGTAGGAACGTCGTTGTCTTGAAGCCCTTGTACAATCTCAACGCCAAGCTCTCCATTCTCTCGCCAGTGCAAAGGATTAATCTCTGCTCGAAGGGCTGTGGTGAAGCTGGATCTGAAGGTGGTGTCCAAGACTTGGAGAGCCACCGCGCGGTTAAGGCAGCTGCGAAAAGGATTAGCATCAAGGAGCAGCGTCATGTTGGGAGAAGATCGGACCTTTTGTCTGACAATCATCACTGAGGAAAGGAGGATCAATCACTATCCGATCGAAGTGACCTTTGAGCTCAACTATCCGCGTCAGTCGATTGCAAAGCAGAAACCAGACACGTTGCGCATACCTGGAAGTCGTAAGGGATGTGCAAAGTCATAGTGCACGAATTCCTTATTGAAGACTGCAAATCGGTCGTCAAACTCAAGCAGTCGTATCTCTGGCCGTTCTGCTCGATCTGTAGAAGACTATATACTGTAAAAGGCTGAAGAGGCAGGACAGGATCACGTAAACCTACGAGTATACTTTTCAGCTGGACGAACACACTTGGTGCCGCGACCACGGCAATACAAGTCTTTGCGTCAGAATCTCGCAACAGCTCTTTGGCAAGTGTTGATGCTGTCTCGTCTGTATACTACACAACCATTGAGTTAACTCTCAGACTCCGACGTCGAACGTGCATTAACGTTCACCCAAAATTGACTGGTCTGCCAGTCCTCTGAGAAGTCCTCCATCGACCATTGTCTGTCATCAGCCTCATCCTCTGCCTTTGACCTCAACTCCTCAAAGTGCTTCTGCCGCGTGTCCTTGTCATTGTAGAAATCCTTCAGAGCTTCCAAGGCGTGTGTAGACAGTTGCCTGTCTTCTAGTCTGAGCTGACTGACCGCAGTGAAAGCCTGTTCGTCACTCACGGTGCCTCCTCGTCGTCTTCTGACATATTTCGTTGCAAAACAAGCCGCAGATGATGAAATACGTGAGAAACTAGACGACTCGATGTTTGTGCATTGACCTGCCCCAACCCTGAGGTAGTGCCCTTCCCCGCACTTCGACTGATAGCCGCAGCGGCCCAGCCTCAACCTCGCCCGCTTCCTCCCTCACAGCTATCGGCATCGAGTCGTATACCTGGCCTCAAGCTGCGAACGTGACAGCCTGCGTAGTCAGAAGTTGTCGTCGCGGGAATGTCTCAAGTCCGCACGTATCGTCCGGTAAGCTCGCGCAAGAGACACGGAGCATTGATAGGTTGAACTGCCGGCTGACATCAGGTGTGCAGGATGAGCCCATAGAAGACGACCCCCGGAGCGACAGCTTAGCGCCTACCTCACAGTATGCTCCGTCGACGATAAATGCTTATCCGCAGCACCACCAGGACACTAGTAGCATCGCCCACCATGAGCATGACCCGCCAACAGCTCCCATCTCGGAACTCGCTGATGAGGATACCATGCCTACGGAGACCTTTCCAGATGGAACCCCCGTGAGGAACTCCACCTTGAAGAAGAAGGCATCTGTGAAGAGGGGCGTCAGTGTCGCAAGCAGCAGAAGAAGCGTGCGCATGCCCCCAGCAAAACGTAACGACCTCGGACCCGACTTCTGGAATGCGCTCAACATCCCCATTCCTACCACCGGCAATCCTACTGAAGTACTTGCAAATCGCTTTCAAGGTTAGTAAATATCTATGAGGGGTGTATATACAATGCTAATACCGTTGAAAACAGCTTGGCGCAAACTACTCAAGGATCTCGTGGTTTACTTTCGCGAAATCCAGGTTACCTACGATGTGCGCGCGAAGGCAGTTCAAAGGATGTCCAGCGTCATCAACGCGACCAATGGACCACCAGAACTCCTCAGGCAAGGGGGCATAAACGATGCCATCAACGTGTTACGGAATTTCAACAGGATTGCTCTTACAGAAGCAAATCGAGCAAAAGAGATTGAAGAGGATGTCATCGGCCAACTCAACCTGCTTAGGAACGATCTCAACCAGAAGATCAGGGAGATCAAGGGACTATCCGGAGACTTCAAGAACTCAGTCGAGCGAGAGCGTGACAACTCCCGCCGAATGGTCGAGTCACTTGGTGGCGCACTCAGAGCAGCAGAGCATGATCCAGTGGGAGCTTCTGGGAAGGGTGACCCATTCATCCTTCGCCTCGGTGTAGATCGCCAGGTTGAGAAGCAGATCGACGAGGAGAACTACTTGCACCGGGTATGTGAACGAGCTATCAAGCGCGTTATAACGACTAATTTGTCACAACCAGGCCTACCTCAATCTTGAGAACTCAGGACGTGAACTCGAATCGATCATTGTTGGCGAAATCCAAAAAGCTTACAATGCTTATGCTACCATCCTCAACAAAGAGGTCAATACTGCTCACAACGTCGTTGATGAGCTACGCACTGGACCAATCGCGATGCCCAAGGATCATGAATGGTCCGCGTTCGTAGAGCATAGCTCGAACTTCGTGAACCCAGGCATCCCAGTGCGCAGTATCCAGAACATCTTCTACCCTGGTCAAGATAGTCCTATTGCATGTGAGATTCGTGGTGGACCTTTGGAGAGGAAGAGCAAGTACCTGAAAAGCTATACCCCTGGCTGGTAAGTGGCTCATCAATATGACATTGCCTTCTAGACTGACAAAATCGTACAGGTATGTCTTATCACCGACGCACTTACACGAGTTCAAGACTGCCGATCACATCAACAGTCAGCAACCCGTAATGTCTCTGTATCTGTTAGACCAGAAATTAGGATCTCACTCGCAAGCTGGAGCTTCCTCTCACAAGTTCAGCTTGAAAGGACGACAAACAGGAAGTATGCACAGAGGTCATTCCTGGGTATTTCGAGCGGAATCGTACGATACTATGCTTGCTTGGTTTAACGACATCAAAGCGTTGACGGAGAAGAGTGGCCAGGAGAAGCTCACTTTCGTCAAGGCACACACCCGAACTGTCAGTGGAGCAAGCAAGGCGTTCTCTGCAGCGAGCGAGGGTATGCAGGACGACGATGCTGATGCGGTGCCATTCGCTGCACCGGTTCCAGCAAACGACGCTACATTGAGCGTCCCCAAGAGACCAGAAGCAGGAGGCCGAATCCCAAGTGACCTCAGTATCAATCGTTCCTCGGATAAGCCAGCAGCGTTCAAAACTGACGACATGATAATTCCAGCGGGTGAGACATCTCACTCGCCGGCGGCTATGAAATCTCGAGACGTATCCTCAACAAGAGGTCAAAATGCCACAAGCAACTTCCAGAGACCTGCAGAATTCCCAGACCGCTACAGGGACAATGCCTCGACCTACACCGGCGCAAAGTCCAGACCAACGTCAAACTACTATCCCGAGCCAGTGGCAGATGCATCCTTCCAGCAGAACCATCAGGATGAGCTAATGCCATCGATTGTCGCAAACCAAGCCAGGCCTAGATCCAATATGGCAGGTTCTCCTCAGCAGCAAACCCTTATTGACCCCGTACCTGTGTCTCGATTTCAGGAGGACATTGGTGATCGCAACAACTATACCCCCAAGTCTCAAGATAGTCGTGCTGCGTCCGCTCATCGACCGATCAATCAGATGCCACGAGATGATTATACTGAACCTGCGAGGCAGAGGCCATACGACGAACGTAAAAACCGAGGCAGTCGTAACACATCCGCGCAGCAGAGTCAAAACTTCCTGCCACCGCAGAGATCCAACCTTCCTCCGCATGAGTCTTCCGAACTGCCTGCTGATGTAAATGTTCGGGGCGCGCCTGGTTATTCTACGTACGACAAAGTGCCTGATGGAGCTGATATTGTAGCAGGGGCAGCTGGCGGTGCTGTCCTTGGTGTTGCCGGAGCCGAGACATATAGCCGCTTCAACAGACCTGAAGAACCAGTAGCCCCATTCCGTTCAGAAGCTGAAGGGAACGAGGCTTATGGCCACGTGCCTCGAGCTCAAGGTATAGAGCATCAGGAGTCTGGGCTGCAGCCGGAGCAGGTAGCCACCGTGCACGACGTGGCTGATGAAGATGAGGAAGATGAACTACCATTCGATGGCAACCGAGCGTCGATCGCAACAGTTCCAGAGCCTGAGGTGGACCCTGCCATTAGGTATATGGCAACACCGACATCGCCACCCAAAGCAAGAACTCAGCCTGGAGCCGTCAGGACACTCATCTCAGATGTGCACCAAGGCTCGTTTGTGCATCAAGATAGGCTACCAGACATGACGACTCAGACTGCCCATGAGCCAGAGTTTGAACCAACAGCCAGGTCTGCCGAGATGCCGATCGTACCTCCGAGACCGAAGAGAACTCAGCAAGGTGATTCTGATGTGCAAGAGGGTGCATATGTGCATGAAGACAGGCTGCCAGACCTGTCGACCCAGACTGTGCATGAAGAGCCATATGTACATGAAGACAGGCTACCAGATCTATCTACCCAGGCTGCTGATACTGAGCCTGAGTTCGTTCATTCAGCCAGGTCTGCGGAGCTACCACTCAACGCGACAACGCAGCAAGGTGTTATCATTGGCCTCGACAATGTCGATGTGCCACAACGGCAAGAACCAACATCTCATTTGCCGACAGAAGCAGCGTCGGTGACCGAACCAGTCGTGCATGATAAGTCTGTGCGATCCCACATAGAACCATCAAGACCGCAAACTCAGCAAGGAGGGTTCCGAATTCTCGGTGCAGAAGCATGGGATGGCTATTATGATAACAAACCTCGACAATGGCAGCCACAACCGCAAGCAGCACCTGCGACCGCTCCTGCACACGATGATACTGTTGATGAAGCTTATCGGCAACAGCATCCGGACTCAGTGCTGCTCACCTCTCAGGCAAATAACGACAATTTTGCAGAACTTCAGCAGCCAGAATACGAGAGATCTGAGCCTGTGCCAGTTTCTGCCGACGTGAACAACGAATCTGCCAACACATTTGAACTGCCACCAATTCGACCAGTCTCTACTCTCACCATGGCAGATAATGCGAGAGCGGCGGAGATGTTGGAGAGACAGCAAATCGAGGCCGAGCGACAAGCTGAGCGAGCACGCATTGCTGCTGAGGAAGAAGCCGAGCTTACAAATGGTGTCGCAGGATCAGAACCAGAACCAGAAGTCTTCCGAGGCGACCACCTGCCAGACTCCACGAACGATCTTGCTGCATCAAATATGCTGAGCGTGCCAACTTACCCGGAACGAGCTGGCGACGAATCACCCACCTCGGACTACGGCGACAACAGATCTAGCTATGTCGAGGGTACTGCTACTCCCAGCAGCCATTACGCTCAATCTTCATCACCAGCTCTCGGCTCTCGCGACGGACTCCAACCATCCCACGGCAGCAACGCCCCCGAGCTCTCATCCTCAACGCTTTCAGGCACCGATACCAACGGCGCAATCACACCTCGTGCTTCTTCGCCCACTTCCACAGTCCATGTCCAGTCTCCTTACCCAATCCTTGCAGGGCCGGCACCGTACAAGGACAACCCCATTTATGCCGACGCCATTCCCGAGCTGCCGAGTGGGTCTTCGCCGACGGACGTTCTGCTGGACGAAGCGGCGCACTCGGAGGGACCGGGACTGTATGAAAAGGATGTCGAGATTCCAGCGACGAGTTTCCCGGCCATCTCGAGGATGGACACCGCGGGCAGGATTAGTGACTTAATTCCGGGCGCGTTCCCAAGGGGGCAGGGAAGCCCGTAAATGGGTGAGCGGGTGAGTGTGAGCTTGGCGAGGGCTACTAGCGCATATGAGATGAGATGTGGTGAGATGAACAGGGAGTGCGTGGGAAAGTGGAAATGGTAGGGAGGTAGAGGTGATCTGTTTCTGTTCATGGGGCGCATTCAGGGCTTGCAGATAGGATATTGACGGGTCGCTGAGGGGCGCGAAGGACGCCCGAAGTCTGGACGGTATATAATCTACCACATAACTACGATGGACAGGAGGAAGCGCCGGGAGGGAAATGATGAAGTCCGGGTTATTTATTTTTTGGTTAATGGAAAAGTGTTGCGTTTGCTTTAATATAGTCTGGGTGAGCGTATGCGATATAGGCAAGCAGTTCCATAGCTCTGTAGTCTACGCTGCGTATCTCCTGTGTAGCCTCGTCTGCGTCGAGTAAGTGCCATGCTAAATGCTGGTAGCAATTCCTCACACGCCTGTCTGCCACATTCCACGCCATCAATCCACCGCAAATCACCTCCCCGACTCAAACCACGTCATCATCAACCGCCATGCTCGCCCCGGCCGCGCTCTGCCGTTGTCGTCGCCGACTGCCCGCCGTGTCCGTCGTAGCACTCGACGCAGTCCTGAATACCGACAGAGTCATCATTTCTTCTCCCACTCCCTCTATAGATGCTCCTCCGTTAGGCCGAGGCGAGCCATCTGCCATGGCTGCGCAAGAAGTCACGGCAACAACGGATGTGGCTTCTGTCCCTGTCACTGCCGTATCGACCGCAGTCGCCAAGCTTGGCACGGGACCGTGAAGCTGCGCGGGCGTTTCGGCATGACCATCGTGATTTCCGTGCTGAGTGCGCGTCGCTGCTACGCTCGCGAGGTCTTGGCTGTCGTTATGGGCGTGATTGTGTCTGTGTGTTGAGCTCGCCCGGTGCTTTATCCGCCGCAACAGCGAGCTCTTGCTCAAGAGCCAGGGAAAAAAGCGGTAGTAGCCGCCACACGCAAAGATGCCGGCCCAGAAGGTGAATTCGGCCAGGTAAATCCCAAGGGCGACGTGGTCGTGCGGTTGTTGAGTCACTACCATAACATCTCAAATTAGCACCCAGCTCATCACGGTAGGACCATATTCCCCAACAGGTAATGCACGCATGTTTGTAGATTTATAGCACGTACAAACACTAACAGCGCTAAACACATCCCCCGCGGCATCAATGCCGCAGAACAAGAAACTGATCCCTGTCACGCTGCTGGACTTGTAGATGCCGTAATACTCGCACCCGACGCCTGCGCAGAGGAGAACGCCGGAGAGGACGCCGCAGAGGGTGGTGGGCCAGAGGTGGCCGTGGCGGAGGGCGAGGCGGCAGAGGAGGATTAGGGCGGTTTCGAGGGCGGCGAGGAGGGCGAGGAGGGGAAGGAGAAGGCGGAGCAGGGTGAGGATGCGAGAGGTGGTTGTAGAGGAGGGAGAGGAGGACTGGGATGGGAAGACCTGTTAGGAAGGAAAAGTTTGAACAGGAGATATGTACTGTAAAGAGACACAGGGAGAACAAGGAGACTGTAACACGCACATCACCGCCATATATCTGACACTGACACCACGTAATCAAACTCAGCGCCGTCAGCAGTTGCGGCTGGACGATGAGTGCGACATTGAGTGCATTGACCGTATTATACACAGCGAGAGGACATCCGGCGCCGGCCCACAGTAGCATGAACTTGGGCTCCAAGCCCGCTGTAGAGCGGTTGCGGTAGTTGAGGATGATTTGCGGAAGGAGCTATAGGGTATAAGCGGTGGCGTAGAGATCGATGGGGACCGGGGGGGAAACACACCTGAATACTCCAACAGACCGCGCCGAGGGTGCCGAAGATGTTGGCGGTGGGAGTTATGGTGTAGTGGGTTGCCATGTTGGAATGGATAGGCAAGTTTACTGGTGGAGAGTGCCGTAGGGCTTCAAGTATACATGCTGTAAGAAAATTTCGAGCATCTCATTCTGAGACGATCACAGATTAGGTATTATAGAAGCTGATAAGGTTGATTCGAATATCATACGTTACACTTCAAAGTGATGTCCGGGACAAAGTCTTAGTTGATAATCTATTCGGCCCGAGGTGTTAATTGCCACCGTGAGCGTACTCTAGCCACGAGATGTACAGGCTTCAGTAGGCTACTGTACCAACCAGAGCCTGATTAGATTTGTAGGGACGGGGAAAACATATAATCCTATCCGAGAGACAGTCGATATTGTTTTACTGAGTAAAAAGTGGAAATGGCCTGAAGAGTTATAGAAGGGAGAGCACCGTGGACGTCTTGAGATTTCATTCTGACTTCTGCTCTAGTCCACGTAGAGTGTGTATCATAACCTCTATAGACTCCACACCTTGATCCTCCCGGAGAGTGCCGTAGCTACTCATATTCCTCCCCGTCGTACTCCCTCTGCAGATTCTCGTCCTCCAATACCTCCTCGCCATACAGCCTCCACTGCCGCTCTAGGTAGTCATCCGCCTCTATGGCACTCCTCCTATACCTCTCCCGCTCTGGCTCACGACGTTCGGGCTCATATCGACGCACACTTGGATGCTCCGGGATAGGCATGACAGTCGTCGCTGCAGAGAAGGTCGAGTCGGTGTCTGGAGAGTGCCATAAGTTTCTAGGTTAACACCATACCGTACTTCTAGACATACCTGGCTCCGCTGGAAGAGGTGATCTCATCATTTGAATAGTCCAAGGATATTCGCGGCTTGCTGACGGCACTAGCTCTGGGATAGACGTACAGGCTGCTACTGGACTGGCATTCCAAGCTGTACGGGTAGCGGTATCGAACCAGTCTTCGAGCTGACCTGTGAGCCATTGCCGCTGGAAGAGGACGAGGTGGTGGTTCGTCGGATTGAGGTGAAGAAGACGTGTGAAGGCGGCGGAGATGAGAGTGCGCATGATGAGCTGGAAAGTCGGAAAGTGGAGGTTTTGCTGTAGGGATTGCGACATGGTAAGTTTGTGCCGAGATCGTACGGTTGAGCACGTCAAGCGAGGCAGAGCAGCAGGCAGAGAGGCGAGACAGAGAGGCAAGGCAAAGAGGCAGAGCAGCAAGCGTGTAAGCGGTCAACGTGGATTGGAGTTGTCGAATCCGGAGTGGAGTAGATTAGTAGCGGCAGAAGATGCCTTGAAGAGAGAAGACTTGAAGGAAAGAAGAGCGGATGAGTCGGAGGTAAGATTGCGAGCATAAGCGGTGAATAGCTCTAAGCGTTTGAGCATTGTTTCAAAGATACTTGTTTCTGAAACAAGCTGGACGATAGTCAGACGACCAATACCACCTCAGAGGTTATGCTTGGTCACCCGACACACAGGTGATTGAGACGGCAATAGATAAGTATGTCGGCCTCTGGTGCCATTCACCGTCCGGCTCGCACAGCAACGACGAAGCAAGGCATGTTGTCAAAAGAAAGCTGAAACCTGGTTGCGGAAGCTTTTCCGATCGCTTTGCATATTGCGTTTGCGAACAGCATTGCGCAACCCCCGTCACTTGCAGCACTTGCATACTTGCATCAAACACCATTCAAGCAATGCTGATACCTCGATGACCTCCGTCGTCCAAGTATGGGACGATGCTGATGTCGCTCCTCTACTCTCATGCTCCACAGGCGATACGCCCAAATTCGACATACATACCGCTCCAATCCCTGCCAATCTCGATGCTAAGATCCGACGCGCTGCGCTGGACAGTGGCATAGAGCGCCCGAAAGGTTACAATGTCTCCTTCCACTACAATCCCGAGGTGGAATTCCACCACTTCGGCCGATCACATCCAATGAAGCCCTGGCGGCTACAGTTGACGAAACAGCTGGTATTGAGTTATGGTCTGCAGTATGCAATGGACTTGTACGAGACAAAAGAGGCGACATACGACGAGATGGCAGAGTTTCATGCAGAGGATTACCTCGACTACCTATCTAGGTATTTACGAATCCTTTATGTCGTTGCCAAGTGGGTATGCTAATACATGATGCTTGTTAGCGTAACGCCAGAGAACTTCGACCTTTCAGATTCTACACCATTCAACTTTGGTGACGATTGCCCAGTTTTCGATGGACTCTTCCGGTATTGCTCGCTCTACACAGGTGCGACCATGTCTGCTGCACGTAACCTCACATCTGGCCTGTCCGACATTGCTATAAACTGGTCTGGAGGCCTGCATCATGCTCAGAAAGGTTGGGCATCTGGATTCTGCTACGTCAACGATATTGTGATTGCAATTCTGGAACTTCTCCGTATACATCCGCGAGTCCTTTACATAGACATCGACGTCCACCACGGCGACGGCGTGCAGGCGGCCTTCGCTTCTACAGATCGTGTGATGACACTCAGCTATCACAAGTATGATCCCGAAACCTTCTTTCCTGGCACTGGCGGACTCAAAGAAACCGGACCCGACAGTACGCGGAATCCAGGGGCACACCACAGTCTCAATGTGCCTCTGAAGGATGGAATTGACGACGCTCAATACACTTCGCTCTTTCGCAAGGTCACAGGCAGCGTAGTCGAGGCCTTCAAACCAACGGCTATTGTCTTACAGTGCGGTGCTGACAGTCTGGGCGGCGACCGTCTTGGAAAGTTTAATCTCAATATCAAAGCACATGGTGAATGTCTATCCTTTGTCAAGAACATGGGTCTGCCACTTCTCGTACTCGGCGGAGGAGGGTATACGGCGCGAAATGTCGCGCGACTCTGGTGTCACGAGACATCCCTATGTGTAGGCGCTGATCTGAAGGAGACTATCCCTGAACACGTACCGTATAGGCAGGCATTTGAAGGCACCGAGAACGGCAGTGGTGAGCTCTACCCGGAGCTACACAACACCGACAAAAGACACAAAAACGAGCATGATCAAGCGTATCTCGACCTCATTGTAGAAAAGATCTCCGAGCAACTGAGGTATCTGCAGGGCGCGCCCAGTGTGGCCATGCGCTGTATACCCAGAGATATATGGGGTCTGCGAGAAGGAGTCGAAAGAGATGTCGAAGATGAGGGCGCTGCTGCTGAAGAATATGAACGATCACGTCGGTTTAAAGAACGGCGCATCGGCGGCAGGGGTGAGCTTGTAGGTTGATGGAAGCGGCGTCTCGAGGAGGTGAGACCTATGCTAAATCTAGAATAAATCCAAAACATGCATGAAACTCCATCACATGCCAATGACGTTTGCCGATCGTTGCTCTCTCAAATAATTGTTACCTCAGTATCCTAGGACAGTCTACACCACCACATTCCGTCTGTTCGCCTTCACAACGTGGTGCCCGACCGCCATGACTAGGAACATAAGGTCGCCGTCACAGCACAAAATTTGGGATCTCACGGTGTGCTTCGAATGCCACTTGCGACAGCTTCGCCACTCTGGTGGAAAGCTGCGTCTACGGCGGCCCGCGCTTGCCTCGTCTGCTGTGAACAATGCCGAGCCTGGCAAGGGAAGTATGCGCCGGTCGTTCACATCACGCCAAAGTCTAGCTCGCGCGACAGGGACGAGCAATGGGTGGACATCACCCTCGGGGACCAGCTCGAGGTCCTTAACCACATCGAGATCGGTAAGCATCAATCATTCTGGACCGCGGTGCTGTCTAATAGAATACCCTCCCAGTTATCTGCTACTCATGGCCAGTCCTGGGACTCCGGGTCCACCTTCCCAAGTCCACCTTCCTTCAAGATCCGCAGAGGAGCTTTCACGTCTCGCGGAGAAGATCCTATACCTGAACTACCTGACATGGCAGGCAGTATACGGAGTAAGCTGCGTGCTTGGACTCCGCCTCCGGGAGCACCGATCATGGTTCCGCTCGCTCGAGAAATAACACCAGTAGGAGATGTGGCAAATAACTTGACACGGCCTGAAGATAGATCGACTGGTCTGATCGTCGAAGATAGCGATATGGCCGACGACTTTGAAGAGTATCTCACGTTTGGCGACAACTTCGACAGACTTGCCGCCCTCCCTGCTAGTCACGACGGAGAAGACATAACTATCATGAGTGTTGGTGACATCGTACAGTTGAATAAGGGTGTTAAAGGAACACCATTGTTTGGTTGCTTCATCGGCTTGACGTTCCAGAGACAATATATGTTCTACACCTCTGAAGGCATGCTATATCATCACGAACTCCGCGCAATGCAGTGGCAGAGTAGGAAATACTTTACGCATGAAGAAGTGGCACCACTACGTCCTTATCTATTGACAACTACCGGCATGATCGAGGCAAAACAACCAACCCAAGTGCCGCGTGAACTTGGTGGGCCTATTCTACTCAAGATGAATGCGTTTCGAAGAGAAACCGAGGCATATTATCGGCAATATGCCAGTAATCTGGAGAGGGCCTTTGACATTGTTGCGCATCCAACAGAGGTTACGTTCCGACCACTCGAAGAGGTGATATCAGCCATCACAGGTTTGCCTATACCTGAAACACTGAAGTATCCTCCTGCGCTCGAACATGCTATATCATTCGCCTTGTTCGACCGAATTGGCTTCGTTCAGGACAAGCGTAACTACGGGCAGTATGAAATTCTCACAATACTCGCAAAGACCGGCATGGCAGGTTTGTTGCGAGTGAAGAAGTGGCTTCATGCTTACTATGAGGAGGCATCCCTGGTAGCGTCTAGTATGACGGTACCACCGGTCATCGCCGAGGGTGCGAATATCGTACGCAAGTTTCAGAAGAAATGTTACAGACTGGCCATGGAGCACCGTACCCATCGGCGCTTGACCGATCGCATGGACATATACACCTGTAATCAGGGGAAGAGGCCAGCAGCTGAAAAATTAAGCTCTAATATCACCTGGTCAGAAACTGACCGTGACTTTATCCGCGTCTTGTTCTTGCACACTTCGACTGAAGGACTATTCACTGGTTACGAAAGGGACAGCCTGATATCACACCTCATACGCTCAACCAAGCTCTATGACTCATTGGCGGATCAGGGAATGCACAAAGGAACACCATGGTCACTGCTGGTTGAAATTGGTGCTGTCCAGCCATTCAGCTTTCCTAATGCTTTCGACGTCCATGTTCGGCCCAACAACGCTTCTCTGAACCACACTCTAAACAAGATTGGACAACGTGTCGTGGCTGGAGAGCCATTGCTTCAAGCTGGACGACTTCGGGATTCACTGGCTGAAATACGAAAGGATTGGGGCGATATGCCTGTGTATTGTATCGATGCCAGCTCAACTGTAGAGATCGACGACGGTATCTCGCTGGAGTCTATCCCATCCGAACCCGGTAACCACTGGCTGCACATTCATGTTGTGCATCTTTCTGCATTCGCACCACCGTCACACCCCATCGGACAGTGCGCTCTTCACCGATTGGCGACTGTATATAATGAGGCAGCTGGCACTATGACCATGCTACCGCCGTGGGTTGGTAGGGACTTCAGTTTGGGTGCCAACAAACCATGTCAGACATTCTCCGCGAAGGTCAACGCCAAGGGAGAGATTCTGGAACAAAAGATCCAGCCGGGCTTTGTGAGGAATGTTATCCGTCTTACCCCGACTGCCATTGCAAAGGCATTCAATTATGAAAAAAAGGCTTCTGATGCTAAAGTCCTGTTAGAACTCAAGGTAGGAGCTGATCGAGCACCCCCACCGAAGGAACCAGACGTCAAAGCTTCTGAAGCAGACATCACTTCTGAGCAAAAGGCTACACTGACAACACTGCTGGACCTCATGCGCAAATACAAAGCCAACCGAAACGGCATCAAATACTGGGCAACCAACAACAAGGTCGATCTCCAAATCTCAAACCTCAAAGGCTGGCCCTTTGGAGTTTCCGCCCCAGAGACATGGAAGGCCGAGTTCTGCCTAGAAGACCCCGTCATCAGCCTCACCGTCCTCGACAAAGCCCTCGGCAACTTCCTCGACGAAGAGCCCCCCGCCCAAACAATGGTCGAACAAGCCATGATCATCGGCTGCGTCGTCGCCGCAAAGTACGCCCACGACCGCAACCTCCCCATTTTCTACGTGGGCACCCGCAAAGCTGTCGACGACCTCGCCACCGTCACCCCGCGAATCCGCGAAGAAATCGCCGCAGGAGAGGCCAGCCGCAGTCTCTGGCGCACAGTCACAAACCTCTACGCCACCACAATCGTCAGTTCCCGGCCCCACTGGCACGGCTTTCTCGCTCTTCCCGAATACGCACGCGTCACGTCCCCGCTGCGCCGTCACGAAGACCTAATCAACATGTGGCAACTCGACGCCGCGCTTCTCGAAGACCACCGCCGCGCCACTGCTACGCCAGCACCCCAACCCTCCCTCCTCGACACAGCAGCCACGAACGCCAATGCCCCCTGGCTCCCCTACTCCCGCCCCGCCATGGACCGCGCCATCCGTATCTCCGTCTCCCGCTCTACCTCTCTAATCTGGTACAACGGGGCCTCCCGCGCGCACTGGGCCCTCCTCGCCATCGCGCGTGCCCTTTACTTCAACGAAGCCTCCCTTCCCCACCGCGTGCACATTGAAGTCGGTCGGCAGCGGAAACTGCAATACATTCAGTCCCTCTGTCTCGATTTCGAAATGAGCTGTAATGCCATGTTCGCCGAGGGCTTGGAGGAGAGAAAGGGACTGCTGATGAGTGAGGGAGAGGTGTGGGAGGCGGAGATTAGCGATGTGTTCCTGAATGCGAAACAGATGTGGGTGAAGCCGGTGAGGAGGGTGGCGTTAACGGTGAGTGAGTGGCATAGGATGAGGGAGAGGGGGAGATTGGAGGAGAGGGAGAGCAGTAGGATGAAGGTGCCTGTGGAGAGGACGGCCGGGACGGGAAGGGAGGAGATTGTTGGGGGTGGGTCGTGATGTTGGATGTTGTGACAGTAGTAGAGACATGTAATGATGAGTGGTATAGTGGCTAGAGGACTTTGCTAGCTTTTCCAGAGTCTCCTTGGTAGGGCCCTAGGACATAGATCCACTTCTGTCCTCTGATTGTATTGTCCCCTCCTGCACGAAGGGTTGGGTGCTTGGGTGCCTATCATACAAATGCAACGTCCTTCGCTTGCCCTGTGTCCGCGAATATCTTCTCATGTTCCACAGAGCCTTGACCCGACGTTCTCCCTGGGTAGTGCCGCCGTATTACTGATATCAAGATTTCCCGCCGCGTCCATGCTACCGCACGAATTGCTTCGTAAGCCCATCCCAAAAGCGCCTACGCTGCCATGCAGATTAATACTCCATCGCCATGCCTCCTTCCACCTCCTCACTATTTCTCCACCTTCACCTCCCCCGCCATCTTCTTCCCCAGCTCATAACTACTGATCATAATCGCACACGCCGGCGCCACCTTCGCCAACCTCGGCACCCAGCCCTTGAACAACCCCCTGACCCCCTCCTCCTTGAAGATATGCCACAAAAACCTCGGCATGCTACGATCTTCAGGTCGAATCACACCCGCAGCGGCGGCTTGCTCGGCAGCAGCAGCTGATGCTTTTGGGTCGGTGCCAGAGTCGCGGAAGACTTGCCGCCGCGTCTTGGCGACATCGAAGGGCGTTGTGATGAAGGAGGCGAGACCGCCGGACACGGCGCCGGCGATGAAGGAGTCTATGAGCGTGGCGGTGTGATTTCGTTTCCGTTCGCGGGAGGCGCTGCGAGGTGCGGTGTCGAGTGATTCTGTGGTAAGTAATGTATCGCGCCAGGATCGGCCGCGTTCACGACTCGATCGCACGTTGCCTAGGCTCTGCTTGGTAACCTCGTAACCCCACCAATACAGAGCTGAGAAAGGTACGTCGCGCCAAAGTGTGAGCGTGAGGCCGCGCCAAAGGCTTCTTGGACCTTGAGAGGCGACCATCTCTTTTATACCATTAAAGGTTTCACGGAAGTTGGAGGAGGCCGAGGAAGAGTGTGCGGCTTGAAGGCGCGTGCGGAAGAGTTCGACGGGAGAGACTACGAGGGCGGCCATGATGCGCGCGGAGGAGCCGGCTACGAGGGGAGCGTATTTGTGGGGAACGTGGAGGGGAGAGTCGGGGTTGAAGGGCCGGATGGGTGAGTTGGGGGATGTTCGGAGCCAGTCGTAGCCTGCGAAGTAGATGACGTTGCCGGGTACAGCCATCATCAGGGTTGGTGATAGCCCTCGCCATAGTGTTGTGATACCTTCGTTACGGGCGATCTTGCGGAAGCCGTCGACTGTAGAATTTATGGTCCGTTTCTCGACTTCTGCTACGGCGCAGTTCTCGGCAGCGGCAAGGTTGTTCAGCGATGAGGATGCAGGACCTGTAGTTGCAGATGCTGCGAGAGAACCATCTGCGACACAATACGGCGCGTTGTTATTTACCCAGAAGACTTCCTTACAGCAGGATGTAACGCCGAGCTCCGGTGGGAGGTTTGCGAATGAACGAGGATACGGAAAGGTAGGATTTGGCCGAGGTGGTGCTGCCGCGGCGGTTGGCTGTTGTGATTGTAATCTTACGCGAACGACATCGAGTGGCGTGACTGTGACGGGTTCATTAGCTCGGTGGCTCGCGAGAAGTGCTGTCGACTATCATTCACACACCCAGTAATGAAGTGAGGACACTGCCGCTAACAGCAGAAAGCATCTTTTGTCCAATTGTAATTTCTGGCTCTGTTTCCTCTTCTTCAGCATCTATTACTGCCGGCTTATTATAGACAGCGCGATCATAGCGCTGCGTCAGTATCCGGTCGTGGTCTTGCGGTTGTGCATCCTTCGCGCTGCTAGCTGCTCCCGTCCTCTCCATTCAAAGGTGGTCGTGGTGGCGTTGTTCTCGGTTGACTGGTATTTTTCTGAAGGATTCACGCGTATTTGAGCGACGTAGAGGTGGGAAGTATAGCGCGTGTCCTGTGTCGAGGTTGTGTAGGTTATGTGGCTGAGTAGTATACAGTATGACAGAAGATGAATGTTGTAACAAAAGTTCAGGTCAAAAGAAAGGTGAAACATCGTCATACCGCAATGTCTTGGCATTTATAGATCGATAAGATAACCACCTTCCTCCATCTCATCCCGTCATCGGGCGACAACATGACTGTGTTTGCAAGTACCTTTCAGACGTGGTGGAAGCTCTGTCTCGTCGACACCCTCCGCATTCTAGACAAGATGCTCTTGCCATAACCTAAGCAGTCGTCGAACTGCTCAGTTTTAGGAATACACCGACCACTTTCCTTCTACAATGGATACCAACAGCAATACCGAGGCAGAGCTAGAGACCTTTCGCCAGAGATGGCGACAGGAAGTGTCTTCTCGTGCGAAGACACAAGCTCAGCCATCCACTCGCACATCAGAACCTTCTCAAAGTGGTCCCGGACGGCCACCACTCAAGAGTACACCAAGTGCTGCAGGTCCTCCTAGTCGTCCTACTGGCCCAATCAGTCATCCCGAGCAAAATGATGCTATCTCGCATTCGTATCATGATCTTCCGGACAATGAAGAGCATTTGAAACTGGGTAATCAGGAGCAAAGGTCGAAAGTGGAGCAGGCGAAGGAGCCTCGGACGGCACTTGAGCACTATGAGAAAGCATCTGAAAGGGAAGGGCAGGGTCAATTGGGTGACAGTCTCATGCTGTACAGGAAGGCGTTCAAACTCGACGAGAAAGTTCATGAAATCTACAAGAACAAGCATCACCCTCCTGTCGCAGCAAGTTCAAAGACTACCCAGACCCAGCAAGGCGTGCCGTCCGCCACATCTAACAAGGAGGAGACCCGAATTGCAACCATAGCAGAACTGCTCGATGAATTCTCCCAACTGTCCATCCCACCAGCCGAACCAGAAACCGACCTCTCCGATCCACCACCCTGCCCCCTCGCCGCCATCCCCGGCGAAATCCTCCACGAAATCTTCATGACCATCGCCATCCGCGACGTCGCCACCTA
>Ga0058698_10000418_pt1 | contig 24176 bp, 28 predicted proteins | sample AgamicAsSfe_FD_67288 | JGI IMG/M metagenome (GOLD analysis project Ga0058698, IMG submission 67288) | Agave microbial communities from Guanajuato, Mexico - As.Sf.e | ecosystem: Host-associated > Plants > Phyllosphere > Phylloplane/Leaf | place: Guanajuato, Mexico | collected 2012-05-30
GGCCATGCACCCGAAACACTCCGAACGTTTGTCTGTAACTTAAACAGCCTAAAGTCTTGACGCCTACTCTTGCGATTGGAAGCACTGCACGCTTTCCATCCTGAAAGTATCTCAGCATGGTTATGAACCCTGTCGCTACACCGACACATTCCAGTGTATCTTGTTTTGTTTTTTGCGGAAGAGTTGTGTGAGCGTATGGCGCCTGGGATCAACGCACAGTATCTGCTCGCTGACGCAATACGGAAAGCACTGGGAGTCTGTTCTGCTGCGTTGGTATTGATGCTCGATCCAATCAGTCCTGACTACTCCATCACGACCTTCAAATCTTCCCCATTTGTATGGACATTATGGCATCCTTGACATTGCGGAAGTCGTGGGCAATTTGTCGCCTGTGGTTCATTGCCATACCACTGGGCAGAGTTGAAGGCGGAGAAGCCTTGACTAGCTAATTTGTCATTAGATGGTACAGTCAGATTCCGGCTCTCAATACGCTTAGAGCTACGGTGCGGCTGAATCGTAGCTGTGGGAGTGGCGAATGCCGTAGTCACACGGCTGAGGAGTTGTTGCGCCGCACACTTGTCACCTGGCTAAGGCGGCGATATGAACGTCGCTTTGAAGTTGGAAGTGAGTGACAGCCGGCACTGATTCTGTCCGCTTTCCGTCATGTTGTAGTAGAGGTCGAGCGGGATAGCTTGTGTGTACATCGGAAGTGAGCTATTCGCCGCGGGGTTGATCGTCCGCAATGGGGACAGGTCCTTCGTTCGAGGCCTCGTGGCTTGTCTGCCCGTGGATACTGATATCAGTGCCACCGTTCGATGGTGATATGGCCAGAGCTGGTCGTATGTCGCTATCCCGGTAGGCGCGATGTGTATGCGGCTTTACTCGTCAAGGTAACTGGGGGTGGAGGCAAGGTTGACGTCGCATCTGCTGGCTGAACCGATAAGAGCATCCTCGTTGCAAGTAAATGAGGTTGCTGTTATACTCAGTGAGAATAAATCAGCTCTCCTACCTGTAGTCGCTCAGCTGGTGTCGTTGCTCTCGTGTCACGGCTTGGGAGATGCCTCTGGGCGCTTTGCCCACGGTCATCGCAATTGTCGCGGCCTCTCCTGGTTCTAGAGAAGAACAAGGGGTCCTGCCGATCTTCTGGGTGTCTAGTCCTGTCCCTCCGTCACTTCTTGTCATGGTGGTGTCATTGGTGTAGAGTCGGAAGCCCACTATGAACGGCGGGTATCCGAGCGAAGCTGCGGCGACCTGGGAAGGAGCGAGAAGACAACACGTTGGGCATGGATCTCCGAAGTCTTGCAAAGACGTACGAGCAGAGTTTCGAGCACTTGTAGATGGTGCTGCCGTTGCCGTGAAATGCGGTGGTGTGGGCTTCGTGGTTGGGGGAGAAGGCGCGGCCACCAGGAGAGAAGGCACAGAGCTATCAACTAGCGACACCGCAAACATCAGTGCGAATGAACATGACAACAGCAAAACACGCTGACTGCGCGCGTTGCGAAGGACTACGCCGGTCTAGAGACTGCGACAGGCACAGTATGGGAAGACGAGCAAAGGAGTGGATTCTCTCCTGTTCGTCGGACAAGAGTCTGCATCATGAGCACACGCTTGGTGGATCTGTAAACGTTTGAGGCTGGATATGAGTACTTGGCTCACATGCTGCTACGAGCGGAAGAACTGCTTGTGTCCACTCTCCGCGCCATCATAAGGCATAGCGGGCTTCGGAAGCCCTCAGGATGTGTAAATGCACCTGTGAAGCGGACCGTAGCGCTGCAAAATGAAGCACAGACTCAAACAGATGGAAATCGATGGGATGATGATGGAAAGGCGACATTCAAGCCATTCAACGACGTTGGAAGAGCACTGACATAAGCTTCGGCTTTTCCCTTTGAGGCATGGCTTCCGAGTTCATGAAGTCGCCATCTGGAACTCCATCTCATCTTTCTTCATACACCCTCAAAGGGTTCAACGATCAACAGCAGTTTGAGAATGTACTTTGGAAGTACTTTATGTCTTCTTCGCTATGTTTTTCCCGTCCACGAATTTGCTCGTGGGGCATGGGCAGGTAATGACGTACCCGCCCCTGTCGCAAAGCAGAATTTTGTCCACACATCTCGGATATCTGACTCCGGGAGCCTTTCACTAAGTATGAGAGGTCTCATATACTGTTTAAACATATATTCGACAGTATCTTATGGGAGTAGAAAGCGGATTGAGTCTCCCAGAACAATGCTTTACAAGTATAGTACACGATTCAAACTGCAGGGAAGCTCAAGAAGGCAATGAACATACCTTTCTGCGGCTATATAAGTAGCGGACCAATTGCAGATAGCCTGCGACATAGTCCTATTGTTGTTGATTTTCGGACATTGGTATGACGATATGGCGCCAGCGTAGACAGGGCCTTTGCAAACACGCGGTTCCTCTCGTTTGCCTCGACACCGACTCCGTCAATTTCCACTCTGCACACTCTCAGGAAGTCATAATACCGTAAATCTGCCACCGCGCCCCCTGATCCAACACACAGCAGTTACCAGCAAGCTGCGACTCGAACACTATGTCACAACCACCTTGGACTCTTCCGGTGACAACAAGCTCCGAGTCGAGCAGCATACCACAATCCCCCGCAACTCCTCCGCGACCAGCAAGCAACGAATCGGACAACGTGTCAAAACCGCCCGCAACTGCTATCCCTGCATATAGTTTCCCGTCAGTCAAAGCGCGCCGTAAATTCGTGGAAACGCATACAGAACTCATAGTCGAGACGATGAAGAGCGGCAACATGGAACTGCTCGTCCACATAGGGCCACTCGTTCAAATGGCATCAGCATTCATTTATGGAGTTCAGGAGGACAACGCCAGTCACTATCTCCAGGCCCCGGACATTGACGACCCCGAAACCTTGACCGAAGCTTATTTCACGCTCTGGGCACATACATTATGGGGCAGAAACGAGATCATGCCGTGGAGCGCTTTCCATAGAAATGTTTACGATGCCTTCGAAGCTCCACGCTTTCTCCGCGAGCTGCTCACCAGAGGCACTCGATTGTATTGGGAGTGGACTACCGGACGAGGTCTGAGGCTCACGACTGATCAGAGGATAACAATGGCACTGCTTCGATCAGAAGACCTGATGTTGTGTGCTATATCAGCACAGAACATGGTAGATGACCTTTTCTTCTCCTTCCACAATCATGAACTCTCCTTACATGATCTGAAGTCTATAAAGGAATTCCTCAGCTTCCGCGAGAATGATTTCGACCAGGAATTCCCTACCATCAGGCAATGTTCACGTCAAGCCTGGTTCACTCTGCCACCTGGCTAAGAAAACAAGATTTTCAGGCGATGGTACGACTTTGGGCAGATTGGATACCACGATATCCCCGACTGGCCTGCAAGCTCGAACATGCCTTCACGGCTGGTGACTGATCTACCTGCTGAGATCATGTTAATGATTCTCGAAAAGGTCTTCAAGATCAATGGAGACATCCATGTCGTATTTGATCGATTCGAGAATGAGCATATTGCACTAGTGGAGAGGGAGCGAAGATTGCAGGAGCACCCATTTGGGGTTCACGGACAGAGACTCCCTTATGGGAACTACTGGAAGTTGCCGAGTATGAGGCACTTCTTCGCATTTGGTATCACCAGTAGAGGTAACTGGCTCATGATGAAGGAAATGTTCTATAAGAAGAACAAATTCATCATACATGAGGACTAGTTGGACAACGCTCTCCACCGGTGTCACTGAAAGCAAACGGGTGTCTTATATTCGTGCCATGCACATACATAGATCGTGAAAGTGCGGCGGTGTCGAGGTGGGAATTTGAGTGAACCTCCTGGCATATGTATAGAAGATAGAAATTGGAGATGCATTGACCGTTAGACGTATACCACACTACTGCATTCATGTACAGATTTCACACAGGTACCCTATCAGCGACCTGAAGCCAGTACTTGCATCTGTCCTCCAACATGCTAATTCCACCTTGTCGTAGCCCACTCGATGTGACCAAGAACTGTTTGCCCTCCTCAACATCTGGTACGCCAGCAACAGTGGCATTAGTGACCTTGTGGGCGTTTGGATCGCCAGTTTGAATGAAGGAAGCCATGGCACCAGCATAACCTTGGTAAGTCAAAGCATCTGTCTGCTGGATTGAACCGATTGTGTTCCACTAATTGAAGTCAGTATCCTGAGTCGATATGCTGTGGTCAGGTAGCAATGAACGTACATATTGAACATCACTCGCGTGTTTGGCGGGCGAAATGGTATACTCAATCAACCACCCATCCTCTGCCTTCTTCGATAACCAATACGAAGGACATGCCAGAACGAGGTCTCGGTATAGCAAGCCAGCGCGAACATATGTCGTATTCCAGCTGATTTCCTCCGCGGTGCCTGTCGCAGGGTACATCATCTTTACGTTGTCCAGGTCCTGTTGCGTAAAGTCCGGTAGGAAGCCCCTCAGCCAAGCATCGAAAGAAGCAGCTGATGAGTTGAACCCATCGCTTCCTGTCTTGGCGTTTTGGAAACTAGGAGGAATAAAGTTTTCGCCTTCATGCAGATTGTAGCTTGTCATGATCGTCTCAGCGTTCAGTTTTCCCGTGGTGACAACGCTACTCAGCGGCTCCGTGAGAAATTTGTCATCGACAACTGGACCATAGGTAAAGGAAGCAGTGGTGTACTGCTGACTAGTACTCAAAGCCAATGCGCTATCCCTTAGCTTCTGTACATCCACCTCCTTCAAACACTTGATCTCATCTGCAGCACCCGTACAACCAACATCCTGCAACGTCTGCTGATATAAGTCTTCCGCCCACTCACTATCGTACCGGTATGTCTTTGGCCAGAAGGGGCTACTGGCCATGGCTTTGGTGAACAACTTCTTCCCACGGTTACCAGTAGCAATTGTCTGCGCAACGACACTGCCACCACCCGCCGATTGTCCCCATATGGTAACATTCCGCTTGTCGCCGCCGAAGTGGTGAATGTACTTCTGTATCCACTGCAGCGCAGCCTGCTGATCTAGTAACCCAGGGTTGAGATCGACATCCGGGTGTTCTGCGATTTTTGAACCGGGCAAGAAGCCAAAAACGTTGGTGCGGTAGTTCGAGTACACAACTACATAATCGTTCCTGTCATCGACGTCCAAGACCGGGTAGCCGGAAGGCGGGATATTGAAGCTGGCACTTCCTCGGATGAAACCGCCGCCGTAAAACGTTAACAACACGGGCCTTAGATCTTGCTTCTTCTTCTCCCAAGGCCGTGAGTATACACCTAGATACAAACAATCTTCTGAGCCATTTACTGTGCGCTGCGGACACATGTCGAAAGCCTGATCGGTGTCGTACGTGCCATTGGTGATACGCAGTGGTGGCTGAGGGGCGCGGAACCGGTTCTCTCCTGCTGTGGATGCTGCAAAGGGGATCTTGCGGTAGTATGTTATGTTGTACTGGGACGAAGACGCGCCGCGAAAGGTGCCATAGTCGAGCTTCACAACCGGATTGGATGCATTCTGCTGTAGGTGTTGGGTTGGTGACGCGCAAACGGATGGAGCTCCTGCCAGAAAGGCCAGGACAGCAGACGCAGCGGAGAGTAACATCGTAGCGAACGCGTATCGACGAAACTCATGACCTTCGACGGCTGGGTACATCTACATATACTGAATCGGATGCACTAACCCAACGGCCAGATTTAGCCTCTTCTCCATGTCTCCGCAGATTGCAGCATGCTCATTCCCGACCCCGGATTGCGGGGACGCCCCAAAACCAGGATAGCATGGGCTGAGCATCAACAACAAACGTTCCATGAATCGTGAGTTTCGGTATAATTTGCGCCGAGACTTTGCTAAGGAAGTGGGCTATGCCGGGTTCTAGAGATGTTCCGCATGACGTCGATCATGAGTTTTTCCGGAGAGGCTGGAGATGACTAGAACAGATTCGGTGTGGTGGAGATTCGCAACACTAAATAGTTCAACAGCGTTGCCACGAAGGCCTGCTAGTGATAGTCTGGAAGGTCGCGATGGCTCAAGTAGTAGACGAATGTATTGTCCATGCGACTGGTATCCCAATTAATCAACGAAACCTTTATCTTAGACGCCTTCGTCACTCATAAAAGATAAAACTAAGTCATAAACATCATGAAGCCGATCATGCGACTCTATTTCCTTTCTCCCTTCCGCCCAGTCTTCTTCAACCTTGCTGCAAGATCCAGCATACCATCTGCCCAAACCGACATGCTTTTCTCGTCTTTGACCTCATTGCCACAAAAGTCGCGTAAGAACGCGCCCATTTTCTCTTCTCCGTATTTCTCGCCGTACACAACTTCCGCCTTGATATCAACATCAGTCTCAAAACCCTCCTTACCAAGACCGACGCCGACTTCGAAGGTAGCCTTGATCTTCGTTTGGAGGGTGGGCAGCAACATATTTGTGGAGATTGCCATGCGTTCATCCGAGAGGATTGATTCCTCGGTGATGTAGCTGTGCTCGAGCCACCGAACACCCTCAGCAACAGCAATTGCGGTAGCCCATGCATTCTTGACAAGAGAAAGGAGTGAGGAGATGCGGGTTTGTGATTGAGGAATGCCATGAAGATGTGCGCGGATGAGCTGTAGGAAAAAGCGCTTGCTTGTTGTCAAGGAGCGAGAGTGCGGTGTCGCCGAATCACCAATGTAGGCAAGCGAGATAGATCCATTGGGTGTATTCTCGCCGGTGGCAAAGACAGATGGTTCGAAGTACAGTTCGAGGTCGTTCAGATGTGTCATCGTGATGCTAGTCGAGGAAGCAGAAGTGATGCACCAGCCGTGAGCCTGCTCAAGAGCGGTGAGTTTGGCTATAGTGCTATGTTAGTAGGACTCTCGTATGGAAGTCAGTTTTGACATACCTCTCAGACTGCTGACTTCACTAGTAGACCAGCCACGGCACTCTTCCCGCACGCGTTCAGCTCCTCTGATCTCTTCAATGCATTCGACTTTACGGTTCTTGGCTGCCTCTATGCGTGTCTCCTTGTCGACGAGCTCCTGTTGAAGTTGTGCCAGAAGCAACCTCTTCTCCTCCAACTCAGCATCCGTAGCCGTGAGCTTCTCTCTTGTTTGCTCGAGCTCTTCCCGGTCACAGCTGTTGAGTTCATCATGACGCTGCTGTAGTTGCTTACATTCAACGGAAAGATGTTCCTTCTTCTCAACTAAAGGCGGAAGAGTATCGTTAAGAAGCTTCTCCTGCTTGTGAAGGGTAGATTCGTCGTGGTTGAAGCAATCCATGGTGTGGAGAAGACCAGCTTTAAGATCGTGCAATAGCGTACTTCGCCATGTGTACCACTCTCCACGAGCTTCGAGGCGCGCGTTCGTCTTGAGATTCTTGAATTGGTTGTCCATGACCTTGCGCTGATCCGGGGGAGCAGTGAGGTACTCGCTGAATAGCAGTGGGTTCTCCTCTAGAACATTGTTTTCCAGAGTACGAACGAAGTGGCGACCGTCTGAGATATACTTCTTCATCTCGTGACACGCATGTTGGTACAATTCGTACTCGGGTAGCGTGCAAGCACCAGCCACGACATAGCGGTCTAGAGATTCTTCTTTCTCCTCTATTTCCACGTCGTGGAAGGCGGCAGGGGCAGCAGTGTGGCGTCGCTTGGTCGTACTAAGATCCATGAAGCGAATTTTTGTCATGTCAAGAAAATCTTGTAGCGAGATACGCTCGACGTCCGACAAGTCCTCTGCCACATCGTTGTCATCGTTGTTCTCTTCTTCCGGCTCTGGATTTGCACCAAATGCAACGCGCTTCATCGGACTCATGCTCTTTCTGGGAGTCGCTTTCTTGGGAGTCGGTGTTGGCTGTTTTTGAGGAGACTGGGACTTCTTTGGCGTCATCCCTCGCTTCACCGGTGATGTCAAAGTCTGCTTTCGGGGGGTGGACAATAGCTTAATGTTGTTGCTCAAGAGTGCGGTGCTCTTGAGAGTAGGTTCCTGGCGTGGTGCGTTCAAAGGACTGAACTGTACTGCAGACAAGGAAGAACGGCGTCGGTCCAGGATTGTAGCTGCGATCGGGTCCTCGGGAATTGCCATGGGTGTCCTCTGTGGTGTCGGGTTCGTGGGTGTCGCAAGAGCGTCTTTCTCTTTCAAGGCACTCAGCGGAGTTCGACGCACGAACGGTGACGGCTCAACCTCCTCAATATCTTTTTGCCTTACAATCTCAGGAGTTCCAGGGTCAAGGGTCGGATATGACACCTCTCCTGATGTACTGGGTGTAATCTCCTGTAATACTTGAGGCGCGCTTTCGGCTTCGGCTTTAAGCATGGAACTTCTTCGACCAGGTGACTTCTTTGGAGATTTTTGCGGAGTTGGCGTCTTCTTTGCTGAAACGGGCGTAGCATCAGCAGGCGTCTCTGGTGATGTTGCTGAACTGTTAGCACGCCTGATGCCTGGCCCAACGATCTTGGTAAATTCCATGGAAAGATCCTCGTCCTCGACCTCATCCTCCAGATCCTGCTCTTCTGGTTCTTCTTGTACTTCCTGCGCTTGTGGCTTGTCGTTCTTGATACTGCCCACGGCCAGGGTAAAGTCCATAGTCGCATCATCAACAACGCTTGCAATGCTAGCACGCCTGGCGGGCTCAGGCTGAGGCGCTTTCTTAATCGCTCCAATCGCCATTGTAAGGTCCATGGTTGCGTCTTCTTGATCGTGCTCTTCGGATTGTCGACGCTTTCGCAAACTGGTACGCCGACTTCCAGGGCGCTTTGCAGGGCTACCTTGAGAATCATCCAGCAAGGAAACCCTCCTCTTAAGACTTTTCCTCTTGTTCGCTGGTTTGTATGATGCTGCCATTGCCTGTATACTTCCAAGTGGCATGGTCAGATCCATTGTCATGTCGTCGTCAATGTCCGAGTTTGCTGCATCAGAATGTTGTTGTTGCTGCTGCTGCTGTGGTTGTTGCGGTGGCGGCGGTACAATGCGACCCACTGCACGTGTGATGTCCATGCTCATGTCGTCGTCCTCGTCGGCTACCGTGCGTGCTGGAGAGAAAAGAGGGCTTGCGTTCTCCTTGTCGTACTGTGCGACAAAGCTCTTCTTTGCCCAAGGCTTGAAAGATGCAGTAACCTCGTCTTGTGCAATCTCCATAGTCATGTCTCCATCTTCATCATCAAAATCCAGCTTCTGAGTGCCTGCTAGGTTCGCAGCCTCTCGGAGTGCAGCATCTAATCGAGCGCTGCTCATGGACGAGCCCTCCACTTCTGGAGAAACACCCACGTTCTCTGTAGCATCATCAATATCCATATCCTCAGAGTCGCTGCTCTCGTTGTCATTTCCACCAGGCGAAGCATTATCTCCACTTAGTGGGCTGGAGGAGTAGACGTCGTCTGGGTTATTGAAGTTCATTGGTGGTATACCTGAACTTCGGCGGTTCTTCTTCTGGTGTTGAGCGCGCGCGCTTGCCGGTGACGAACCAGATTCTGGCTGAGGCTCTTCGGCTTGTTCTGGTGGTGTTGACGGAGGTTCGGCGGGGTCTGACGGAGGGGCAGGCGATGCCGGTGTCGATGCTTGTGAGACATTTGAGGCTCTGCGTGTCGCCTCCGATGAGGCAGAAGAGGTGGTCGCATCGCGCATATACTCGACTACGTCCCATGTGTGTAAAGTGGCTTCGGGGGCGAACGACACGCGTCGCCTTGCTACGTACTGGTCAGTCATGCCTCGAGACCATTTTCGCACACCCAACACGTACCCAGAGACTTGCGACGGGCTTCGCGCCGTTTCTTCTCGTCCTCATCATTCGAGGCTAGTATAGACTTGACGGCGGGGATGAAAGCAGACTATTTGGTAAGCAACATACTACTTCGCGATCGCATATGTGAGACATACCTTTCTGCGGTTTCCAGCCGTCTCCTTCAGTGGAGGTGCTTCCAATTCCCCTAAGCCTCCGGGACCGATACTCTTACTACGCGTCTTTTTCTTTGGTGACGGCGCTGATTTCTTCAGAGGTTGTGTAGAGGCCTTGAAAGAGCCATTCGCGATCAGACCATCGGCGATGTTCTCTTTGCCTGCTTGTGCCATGGTGATGTCGTGATTTCGTTTGTGGTGGTGGTGTTCGGGACGGCAGCACTGATGTAAACATGAAAGGCGCCAACCCAAACAATGGGGTATGAGGTCCGTGCACATATCGCCTGGTCCTGTGACCAGCGCTCCCCGCGTCGCGTCTTGCGTAGCATTGCATGGCATTGACGGCTGCAAGTTCTCGCAGCCGCGTTTAGTCTATCGTCCAATCAAAGTCTACCTAAACGCCTTGCTTCTGTATACATAGATGCACTGAAGTAGACTGGATCGATCCCCCTGAACCCTAGAACGGCACATCCATATCCTCAACACTCTCCTCCTCCTTCTTTGTCCCGCCCTCCTGTTCCTGCAGGACCTCTTTGATGAACCCAATCAATGCATTGACGCTAGCCTTCTGTGTGCTCGGTAGGAAGTGCCCGCCAGGATGATACACAACATACTTCTCCCCGCTGTGTTCACAAGCCTGGACCAAGGCCAAACTCCTTGCTTCCTCAACCACAACATCCTGTGTGCCTAGAAAATGCAACATCGGTGTGCTGATCTTGGGCTCATAGAAAGCGTGATACGGGTTCTTCCCACGCGCTGCAAAGCCACTATAACTGATCGCAAACTTCAGCGGCGGATGTATGGTTCCCTCAACATAGCCAGTGTCTTCTTCAAAAGACTCAGGGAACCTCATGCCGCCCTCTGGGTAAAGTTTCTCGAAAGCAGCGCGACGGTTAGGTTCGAGTAGACTCGCGACCATGGCTGCCGCGGCACCGCCCTGGGAGAACCCCACGACACCGTCAAAGGGACCTTGTTCCTTCAACACGTTTGCGATATGAGCCAGACCTTGCTCTATGCCTTCGTATGTGTATGGTTCCCCTGAACCTTTCCTCCTCCACCACGCCCACGCATCGATCTCCTGCTCCTCTCCATCCTTTCCGTCCTTGCCCTCGCCATCTTTGCCCGTGCTACCTGCTAGGAACGATTCGTCGGCGGGTGTCAACCGTATCGGCGCGGTAGGATACACGAGTTCTATGCCCTTAGGGAAGGCTTTAGATAATGTTTTACGCAAAGCACCCGTTTTCGCCTGGAACAGAGGCCCTGACTGTGTATAGCCGTGAAGCATCAGTAGCTTTATGGGGCGGTTTGGGGGCGGAGCGGCGGCCATAGTGCGCCAATGAGAGCGGACGCGGAAGTTGGCGAGCGTGTAGAGACGAGGGTCTGCGAGGGCGACGAAGTGGCGGAAGCGCATGTACAATATGCGCTAATGGATGAGAGCGTTGTATCGGAAAGCTAGCTTGTGAAGAGTGATGCCGAAGAGCCTGAAGTTTTGAGGTCTCCTTCGGAATGATACCGAATCTCGGAATAGCCGGTTGCGTCATACTAGTCCGGTGGAGCCTTCCCTCTTCGACCTCCAGGTACACAGAAAACAGCACGGCACTTTTTGGATGGTTGAAGTCAAACATAGTTTCCTTGAACATGAAGAGTGTATTTGGTCTTTATACGCGTGATTTATGCACCAATGTCACTCATAGATTGTTAGATTTGCTATGGATCCAATACGGCAAAGGCGCCCAACACACATCTACGCGTATGTCCTCAATCTATGAGATTTGGTGAGCCAGACAACCTGGAACTATCGTCGAAACCAGTGTCTTCCGTAACCTTCATATACTTACCCCATGGGTTTGTCGATTTCGATGCCCTCGAAGTCCGTGAAGCCACGGAAGACGGTGTCTCCGACCTCCTTGACTTGTTGGCACGGGGGACGAGAAAGTTGTTGACATCGCCAGTATCAAAATGATCGGTATCAGAGACGGAAGAGCTCTTCTTGCCTTGAGTCTCCGTGTCGGAATCCTGGCACACTGTGGAATTCTCACCGGAGTATACAGATGAGGCCGAATATAGCGAAGGTGCATGCGTGCCCGGATAAGGACTCATGGGTACCTCGGGATCTTTATCGTAGTGCCATTGCAGCGGCCGGTGCAATCTCCGATGATTGTTCTCCCTCATTAGGAACGAACGTTCAATAAGTGTTTCGATGTCGCTCTGGAGACCATTAGCACTAGTCTTGTAACTGCAAGCATCGTGACCTTACATATGTCAACCTGCCATCAAGAATGTATGTTCCTGCTTCATTGGTTTGATATCCGAAGCCCAATTCCTTGAGTGCGTACTCTTCGATCAAGGCTTTTTGAATAGTGATGGACTCCTTGCCTGGAGCTGTTGTCGAGGGTCGAAATTGCGGCTTATAGTCAGGGCTGAAGAAGTAGGTATGAACGGGCTGACTACCTAGATAGTGAGTCTGTCCTTTTCCTAGAAGATCTTAGTACATTGCCATCGAGAACCAGCGACCAGGCATTACCGGATATACGAGTGTATGTTGGTCTCCAACCGGCTTGCTTCATAGTCAACAAAAGTTCACTGCCTAGACTAAGCGCGGATGACTCCCAGAAGATGGTGCTTCTAATAATCTGATCACCTGCATCTTCGTACTTGTACGGTACTAGCTGACCGAAGTCTAAGGGTTGTGGTTCTTCAGGATCTTCGAAAGCGGAATTGATCCCAAATGCAGCCAGCGAGGTCTGTAACTCGGCTATTTTGTGGGAGTGTCTGTCGGATTGGACGGGGAAAACGATCATCTGCTGAGATCTTGGATCCGTATCTGAGTTGTTTGTGTTGCCCAGTGAAGTACGCGAGGACTGGAGAGAGGCTGTTGAGCTGCGAAAACTATCATGGCGGGGGCGTCTTTGAGGCCAGTAATGGTCTGTTGTCCTATCCGACCTCGTTTCCAAGCGCGCAAAGCCATCTTGCAGCGACGAATAAGACGAGGACAGAGGAGAAGCTCGTTTACTAGTCACGTATTCTGTCACGTCCACACTACGATTGCCCTCCGCAATGCGAGTGCGACGAACTGGCTGGTCGTTGTCTTGGTCCAACTTTTGCTGCTCTTGCAACCCACGGACTAGATCTTCATACCGCCGTAACTGTAACTTGTGTCCTTCCTCAGTCTTTCTCCTCTCTTCTACTACCATGGCATCAGCTCGTTTCCGTGCTTCCTTTTCTGCTTCCAGCCTCTCAATATTCAGAGCGATCTGAGCTGCTTCTTTCGCCGACTGTGCTGTTGCGATTTCTTTCGCTGCCGAAGCTCTCACTTCTTCAGCTTGCTTTGCGTTCTTTTCTTCTATAGCCTTCTTTTCCTCCTGCCACATAATTTCCATGCGCCTTTGCTCTGCTTTTTGATTCGCTACAAGGCTTTCAAGTCGCTGCATTGTTTCACCATCTTTTTCACGGGCCTCTTGCAGTTGCTTAACATACACCTCATTTGCTGCATTAGCTCGTTCTCGTTCGTTTTGAACCTCGCGCTCTTGCAATATTTGCGCCAGTTTCGAAAATGGTAGCTGCTCATACTCGATTCGTGATTCTTGGTTGCGCTTTTCAAGTAGCTTTTCTACCGCAGCGAGAACAGCATTCTCTTTGGCTTCTATCTCAGGCGTCGTAAAACTCTTGTCTACCGATTGGGCTGAATTTGGTGGAAGTGGAGGTGGAGGTGGAGGTGGAGGTGAAGGTGGACTTTGGGCAGTGGCTGGTGGAGGACTTGGAGGAGGCGATGAGTATGACCAGTGTCGATCAGCTGATACATATGCTTGTTTCGGTGGTTCTTGATGGATTGGTGGAACTGGTGGCCTTTGTGCCGAGTCTCGCCAAGGTGGCATAAATCCATAACTGACAGGTGGCGGGTGGTAGCCAGGTGCGTAAGGACTGAAATAACCTGAGGTGGCTTTGTTATAGTTGAAGTCATCATTCGGTGGGCTTGAAACTGAGTCCGTTTGGTCGCTATGAATCGTATGAACTCTGGATGTAGGCCTTCTGACTTCGGCATCTACAGATCGCGGTTTATCTGTATGCCTCCTCTGTCTAAGCGGACGTGGAGTGGGCCGGCTCATCGGTGGCGTTGCATCCTGCCATTTCACATGTGACTCCTCAGCATTTCGCTTGGACCTACCGTCGGTGTAAGTTGGTGAGTATCCATCTGTATCCGCCCACAGGTTGGTACGATCAGAAGACTTTGTGTTCCGTTTTCGGGCGCGTTGAACATTGTCACGGAAATTCCACGTCGGTACATTGACACCGACAGTACTGTCCTCTTCGGCGCTCTGGAACTCTTCGTCATCGGATCTGACAGGTGCGTTCTGCTGTTCCCACTGAGCAAAAGATAGCTCGTCCTCCTTTCTTGCCTCTTCCACCATCCTCATTACTCCTTCCCTCCAGTCGTCGCCATCGTGGCGGGTGGAGCTAAGGCTTATTTGGTCGGTCGTGAGCGTCGTCCATGAAGAGAGCAGTCTGTCTACTACTAGGGCAGGCTCTGTTTGTCTGCTCCAAACAATCAAGGCTTTTTCATCTGGACCTGATGATCGCCTGTTATTCTGAATGCCATCTTCAGAAGAAGAGGAGTAAGCGCTTCTCGCAGTTGTCTCCGTGCTTTCATCGGTGACGGATGCTTGATGGAGTCGACGTGTTCGCGGGTTCAGCACTGGTGGAGGATCTGCGTCATCTGAGCTAAACACGAAATGGTAGAGCCATGTAGCAGTGTCAAAGGACCCTTCTTTCCATACATCTATTTCTGCGGTGGTGTAGTGTCGTTTGGCAGTCTCGGATTCATCTTCTTCCTGTTGCGCACTCTCAACTACTTGCCGGTTTGCCTGGACAGCACTTTCCACAATCTTACGGAACCGATTGGACTTTGGGATGGGTCGGGCTTGGGCGTCGGGGTCCAGCTCGGAGTATCTGACCGTGTAAGCAATTCAACCCCTTCGACAGCATCGTAGATAGTGCTTACTCTGGTGGTCGAACAATCTCTTCTCTTGCAAGACGAACGATGTTCAATTCCAGAATCAGGGCGGTCTTGATGCCTTCGACCTTCTTGAGTAGACCTTTCGCCTTGGGCTTGTTTATTAACCACTTCAGACCTGCTAGTTTTTGAGGCGTATCTATGAGTTTTTTTATTTCCGCATCTACTTGCTTGCACCGCAGTATGATCGTCTGAGTGTTTCTGAAAAGTGCAGGCTTGCACAAAGTTTGATGAGCACGGATGATATCTGCGAGCGTTTGCAAACTTTCCGCGAGTAAGGATATCTCCTCCGCTGCTCTTGTTAAGCTGAATGTCAGTCGAATACACGAAGAGGCCGCGTACCGATTTCTGCTATCTCTCGGGGTGCATTCTTGAGTGTCTGAACTACGCTGAAGAGAGCGAGCGAAAGTTGCGCTGCACTTGCGCCAACGGTGAGCGCGGACGCGATGATGCTAAGGGGATCTGCCATTTGAAAATGAACGATGCGAACGGCTGTTCGGTGGGTGCGGGGAGCGACGTGCTAGCTATGGAAACATGAAAAGGTAGCCTTGTGGCTTACACAGCCTCCGAAATGCTCCTCTGCAGTATTACATAGCCTCGCCGGTCCGCTGCAGGCTGACAGCCAGCAATTGGCTGTTGTGCCATGCAGACTACACTTTCAAGCATTGATTGCATTCGACTGTGGCGGCTGAACGTGTGGGGGCCAGAAAGTGCTGCAAGCTGCGTACGGTTATGCAGGTAGAGTGGATATTCAGCGATAACCTTCGGCTTACAGAGACCCCAGATGCACGATGGGTGAGCGGGTGGATCCTCAATCCATGTTCAGAATGGGGTTGAACGTTGAAGCGATATGGTCATCTCTAGTCCAGTGGTCGATGACTTGATCTCGGTATTGAAGCACTGGAGGTAACATAAGGCTGTTGAGACATTGTGACTACTATGGCTAAGAAGTTAACTATACCGGGATTTGTCTCAATTAGCTGATGACGATTCATATGTTCTGCTCAGGGTTTCTCGATATGTCTGTAGTGTTGCGCTACTCGCCAGATAGCGCAATCAAATACTGAGTGGTCATGGTGGCTTGTTGGAGTGTGTAAGGCTGACAGGGAGACGCGATGTGTGATAATGCGGGATGTCTGAGTGGCTAGCGCGCCCCGGCTCTTGGCAGTGCGTACATGCGTCCAAAAGTTATCACCTCACGCCGACTGCCCGCTACATCTCAACCCTATGCCGCCATGAGCTTTCGACCGATACTGCCCCGGCCAATTGCAGTACGGGACACGAACAAACTATGTCTGCGATGTTGGCGAAGACTCGCAAAGGCGCCGCTGCAGTCGCGGAGACCGATTTCTTCCAATCCGTCGCATAAAGAGAACGCCATAGCTGCCACGAGAGGCGGGGGTGCTTTCGGAGATGGGTACTTCCGGGCGAATCCGATATTAAGAGACACGTTTTGGAAGTCAAGACCAGAACTGCAGAGCTCAATCTTGTCCATAAGATCAGCGAATGCAGGAGGGCAGCAAGCGGCGAAGGCGGATGGCGTAACTGGCACAGAGGAAGTGCTGCCACATAGGCGGCGGAAGAGGGCAAAGGAGCAGGCAATGGAGACTCCGGAGACGGCATATCCAATTCCACACGATGCATCCTCCAAGCTGGCACACATATCCTCGAGCCTCCCGCAACAGTCACTCAAACGCATGATGACCACCTACCTGTCGCTATCCAAGCCCCGACTCTCCTTCCTCGTAGTCCTCACCGCGACGGCCGCATACTCGCTGTACCCCGTACCCGGGCTGCTTGCACCCGCAGCAACAGCCACCCCGTCTCTCTCGACCCTCACACTTTTCTTCCTCACATCCGGCACTGCGCTGTGCTCGGCATCCGCGAATGCCTTCAACATGATCATGGAACCCGCACACGATGCCAAAATGACCCGTACACGCAATCGACCACTCGTTCGGAAGCTCATCAGCCCACGAGGCGCCATCATCTTCGCCGTCGCGTGCGGGGTGCTCGGCACTGGCGCCCTCTACTACGGCGTCAACCCCACGACAGCGTTTCTTGGCGCTGCCAATATATTCCTGTATGCGGGCGTGTACACTCCCATGAAGCGCATGCATGTACTGAACACCTGGGTTGGCGCCATTGTAGGAGGCATCCCACCGCTCATGGGTTGGACGGCTGCGGCAAGTCAATACGCCCATGACGGCACATGGGAAGAACTGTTGTTCGGAGAGGGCTCCGCTGGCGGATGGCTATGCGCTGCACTCCTATATGCATGGCAGTTCCCTCACTTCAATGCGCTGAGTTGGGCTATCCGCGACGAGTACAAGAATGCGGGCTATCGCATGTTAGCCTGGGTAAACCCCGCAATGAACGGACGAGTCGCACTGCGATATTCTATCATGATGTTTCCCGTTTGCATCGGCTTATCATACTGTGGCGTAACTGACTGGAGTTACGTGGTAACGAGCAGTGTTATCAACGGCTGGATGACGCTCAAAGCTTGGCAATTCTGGAGAGCCGAGGGACAGAAGGGAACGGCAAGAGGTTTATTCTGGGCTAGCATCTGGCACCTTCCCATAGTCATGGTCCTAGCTATGGCTCAGAAGAAGGGGTTAGGAGAGCGTATTTATCGGAGTATATTCGGGTACGCAGACATCGATGAAGAAGACTTGTACTACGAAGCTGGCGAGCTTGAAGAGGAGGAGCAGAAACAATTAGCCGTCGTCGAAGGCAGGCGAGCCGCATGAATCAGGCGTGCTATAGATCCATATTCCTCATTGGCTTAGCGCGGCATTCGTATCCGCCATTCCCTCACGCCCGTTGATGATTCGATCGACGGGTACATGTTTCTATACCCCACTGTATTATATGTCCTCCACATGCATCGGAACGACCGTGTTGAGTTTTACGAAGTCAAGCTAGTGCTTATGGTGTCCCTCTCGCCAATGCGGATTCCTTCAAAGTACGCCTCGCTGTTGGTGCTTATGTCCACCAGGCCAACACATTCTTGAAGCAACTCACATAATGTCGCCTCGTCTGATACACCTGTAACACGTTTTTGTAATGCCAAATTCTGTGTACGCTAAGATCGTCACTGAAGGCATGAGTCTGCTGTAACTTTAGCAAGAGGTGCTCATAATGTCTCTTTGAGGGCATTGCCGCAAGAGTATTTCCACACTGGGAGACGTCGCGTTATACGACTCGTATATAGATCGACGTTGGCAGTCATATTACTAAACGAGCTTATTGTGCCCTCGGCGATGAACCCACGGACGGCTCTACGCGGGGCCGCCCTACTTTTATCCAATCTACACTGCTTACCCACAGCGTGTCTCTGCTCAATATCCATTCGTCCGCCCCTCTGAAGACTTCATAATCTTCTTACTGTCTTCATTTGCGATACAGAACATCAACATAACTTCTTCTAGCGACCATGGCTACTATGACTACTACCCAAGAGATGCTCCACATGGTTGGAAATAAAGATGTCGATGTCAAACGAGACGACCTCCCCGCAAAACTTACAGAAGACTTTCTGTCTGATTTCCCTAAACTTTCCAACGAACAGGCCGGTCACCTCCGCCATTTCTATAATCTGGCTTCCCAGCCCGATGGCGAGTGGCACCATATGGGCACCCAGGACCCCGGTCAAGAGTGGCTCGATGCTTACCGCTATCAACTGGCGACCATGACATATGCCGCTGGAAGCGCTCACTATCATCGACTACCTGCTCTACGATCAATTTTCAAGAACTTACTAGAGCAACTCATCCACAAGATGCTACGGAGGGAAGTCTGGGGTTATTGGTACCTGACCAGCCAGAGCGGAAAGTTTGTGGATCCCGACTTGGTTGAGATGCGCAAACCTTGGGCGGACCCAAATAAGCAAGAGAATATCATGGTGAGTGCATGAAACACTAAAATGGTTTAACGTGGTCTAACCTTAGTGTCTCCAAGTACTCTGGACATCTCCTCCTCATGGTCTCATTACACGCAATGCTCTTCGACGACGACAAGTACAATCAGCCGGAGGCGCTAACGTTCCATTGGGATCCGATATTCTGGGGTTTTGGGCCAGAAAAATTTACCTACACCCGCAGTTCCCTTCAGGATGCTATTCTTGCCGAGATGGAGCGGCATAACTGGAAGGGCGTCTGCTGTGAGCCGAACAGCATTTTCATCGTCTGCAACCAATTTCCGGTGCGATTTGAGCCATTGAAAAACTGGGGGAGATTTGCTTACAGCTTTTAGATTATTGCGATGCGGTACAATGACATCCGCGACGGAACAGCTGTGGCTGACAAGGTTCTAAAGAATTATACTGCGGCTTGGGATAAGGAGGGCGGCTTCCTGCAGGATGATAAGTTTGTCATCAATTGGTATATGGTAAAACAAGATCGTATAGTACCCGGAGGGGTCGGAATCACCGCCTGGTAAGCCGAGACGTTGCTTATAGCATGAGTTGATATCAGACCGTTGACAGTACAGAAGGACATCTGCATTCATGAACGGCTGGAACTCTGAATCTGTCCATTCGCTCTTCCCAGAGCAAGCTCTTGGCTTCTTCACGAAGGCCTCCGATGGAAGAGTGAATGTGAACGACGAGAAGGTCGCCAAAATTATTCGCGAGCTCACCAAAAGTGAGGGCGTGGATCCGCAAGCTTGGAGCACCAAAGAAAGGGCACAGCATTTGGCGAAAGAACTTGAAGAAACGCCTGGTATGCCATTTGCGCAGCCGGTATATGGTTATGTTGCTCAGTGGGTATCTGAGGTTGCAGACCCAGCCCTGAACGATGGTCTTCTGCGTCACGCAGACATGTTCTTCAACCCAACGTGGGAGAATGGTGGCCTTTTCTACCCACGTAATGACAGCCAGGCGGACGAGCATGGGAACTGGAAGTTCGTAGACCCTTTCACAGGCAATGGTGCCATCGCCTATGCGCGCCTCAACGTTCCGGACGGCCAAAAAAAGATGTGGGAGAAGCCGTGGTCGAGGGAGCATTTCTCAAGCTTTCCGTTCGTCGATGAGATCAGCCTGGCTTCCAACGTCGACTTCCTTAGGGGCAGTTGGGATTCAGGGAAAGGAGTTTTCGTTGTTACTATGCGGACTTGGGATGGCTCCACGAAGAGGTAAGTTGTAGTTTCCATCACATACTTTGAGGGAAAAACTGATGACATCAAGCGTCCGGCTCCTTGTCAAGAACCTGCCTGCTGGGCGATATGGTATCTATCGGAATGGACATATTACAGAAGCGCAGGATGTAAACGACGGCTCGCACAACGTGGAGATAGTTATCGAAGTGGGAGCGGAAGAGACGGACATCGTACTACTAAAGTCAATCTCCTAGGCCTCGGATCGTCCTAAAATCAGGTAGTAGACGTGAGAAGACATTGATGTTCACTCCCGAGGTAGTATCTGCACACGTCTTACACACCAGAATTGCTCTCACTTACATTTTAAGTTAAATCTGAAGAAAGCAACTATCCAAAGCATGCTGTGTCGATGGCAAGTATGGTTCAACATAAATCCCGGTAGAGCAGCGGCAAGGTCTCAGTCGAACTTGCCATTACCCGACTGAAAGCGCATGCAGCGTATCTCACTTTCCACATGGCAAGCTGCTCATGCCCATATTACGCATTGAGGGAAAGATCGATATTTGGGTAACATCCAATGTTCTTCGACGAACCTTTTGCTCCTTGTCAACTCTCAAACGCTTCCTAATACCACCTCATTATCCCAAAGCTACCTACGAGACGCCTTAGATTTACTTATCATTATTCTGTTGAGCCTTCCAACCAACACAACTCGTAGGATACTGCTCAAAGAAAGAAGATGTTTAGCATCGCAATTCTTTCGCTCGCCACTCTTTTCTCTCAGCATGCCTCCGGTGCACCATACCCGCAACCAAATTCAACGTTCCTGGAAAACCATACAATCTGTAACTCGACCGCTCATCTTTGTGAAGGCGATCTCACTGCTGCAAACCCTCCTCCCCTCAACTCGACTGAATATGTATGCCACGAAGTTTACCCAGCCGATCTCACTGTCCTCAACGCGCGCTATCCCGACTACGATATCGACCACCTACATCAAGCCAAGCAATTCTTCATGCTACGCCGCCAACTCAAGGATGCTGGTGAGATCGCTACGCGAGTACAGTTTCAGGGCCTACCCGACAGCACATCGAACTACACCTGCCGTCTAGAATTTGTGCTCCCACGCCTCGAGCTCCAAAAGATCTCCGGTCCAAACCCAAGCTTCAACATATACCAAGTCGCACGAGAAGCTGGTGCGATCGCTACATGGAACACATATGAAGAAGAGAAGGATGCCTTGTTATTCGGTACGGTCAATGGTCAAAGCCAAGCGCTAGAGAGAACAAGGAGTGTCGGCGGCGTCGCCGCCATCAATGCGACAGCATGCAATCAGACATTGTCATTCCAGATGGCCATGATGTATGACAGTCCGTCCGCGCCGAACTACTGGGAATTCTCCAATGTTGCACCTCCTGCGTTCCCGGTGCAGGGCTTCAGGATCGTATACGGATGTTGAGTGAGACACAGCGTTTGTGGACATAGCGACGAAGTAGCATTAGCCATCCAGTGAACCAACGTTCATGTCATCAGTGCTTTAATGCAACAATTCCGTTCTTGTGGACTTTGTTGTGGCTACTATGTGATCGATTGTGTCCACCTGTCTCTTACCATACCGCACATTGTGCATCACATGTTAGCCTCCCAAGGTTCTGAGCAATCTTGCATACTGGATGAACACAATATCGAATGACGAACACTTGACGAGGAGAAGCAAATGAATGCTGGAAAAAAAAGATGCCCAGCTCTTTCTTCTCTACAAGAGTCTGACTGTACAGGCAGAGTTGGAACCATACGGGCTTGTGCGTATCTCGTATCACCGCGTCTTGCCATCTTCAAAAAAGCGATTACTGTGAATGACGTCATTACGGGGTGACGATTACCCGCGTTTAGCCTCGCAAGGTCTACCCATCTAAGCCTTCGCGACCGCGTGTAAATCCTTCTCATGCGCATCGCCCACCACTAAGATGACCTTGGAATCGTTGAGGACCAGTATAGACAAGTGTGTTTATACGATGTTTGGGGCTATTCGTATCCAAGGGCATCAGCCTCTGTTTGACAATATAGGTAGTACTGGTGTCGTGCTTACTCGGGACGAAACCCCGTGTGCAGCCTGCCTTGTCTCGTTCAAACCATGACCACACAAACTCCAGTAGAGAATGACCAGTTTGTTCCAGAGACCGTCGCGCAGCATTCCATGCTTCAGCAAGCACACGCTGCGGCCGCCGCTGCAAGCCAGACTGAAACTGCAGGACCAACGAGACAAGAGGTCCCTTTACAGCAAACCGACCTCCTCACTGCCGATGTGAGCGATGATGAAGTTCCACCCCCTCCGTACGGCGATATCTATGGCGAAATTCGAAACGAAAAAGACGGTTTAGGCACTAGCGCATCTGTGACCGACGACGGTCGTGTCAATATCCGCATCAATCAGCTCAACCGTCGTTTATCCCAGGTCTTTACTCCTGCTTTACGTGACCACCTCAAAAGTGTCCAAGACAGCAGTCCGGCTCCTCCCACATACATACCGCCCTCGTTAGGAGGTGAGGAAGGGGCTCCTCCACCCCCACCCTTGAATGTTGTTATTCAGGTCGTCGGCTCGCGCGGAGACGTGCAACCCTTCGTTGCGCTGGGGAAGGTCTTGAAAGAGACCTACGGCCATCGTGTACGTTTAGCGACTCATCCAAATTTCAAGGAGTTTGTTCAAGAGAATGGCCTGGAGTTCTTCAGTATTGGCGGGGATCCTTCCCAGCTAATGGCATTCATGGTCAAGAATCCTGGATTGATGCCGGGTTTCCGTAGTCTAGCAAGCGGAGATGTTGGTCGGCGAAGAAGAGATGTTGCCGAATACATTCAAGGCTGCTGGCGATCGTGTTACGAAACAGGTGACGGCATCACCAACGACAACGCTTCAGATCAATCCGTGAACGACCATGGTCCAGAAGCCACAGCAAGGTCTTTCCCCTTTGTTGCAGATTGTATCATCGCGAATCCGCCGAGCTTTGCACATGTTCATTGCGCAGAGAAATTGGGGATACCGCTTCATATCATGTTCACTATGCCATACTCTCCCACCCAGGCGTTCCCTCATCCTTTGGCCAACATCCAGTCTTCCAATGCGGATCCTCAACTTACGAATTATATAAGTTATGTCATGATTGAAGCCCTCACGTGGCAGGGCTTGGGGGACATTATTAACCGATTCCGAGCCAAATGTCTCGGCTTAGATCCCGTAAGTATGATTTGGGCTCCTGGAATGCTTCAGCGTCTCAAAATCCCTCACACGTACTGCTGGTCTCCAGCACTGATTTCGAAACCAAAAGACTGGGGTCCGCACATTTCCATCTCGGGGTTTTATTTCCTCAATCTAGCCTCCGGCTACACCCCTGCTTCTGATCTCCAGGCTTTTCTTGACGCTGGACCACCTCCTATCTACATAGGATTTGGGAGCATCGTTCTGGACGATCCAAACGCCATGACAGAACTCATTTTTGAAGCAGCGAAGAAGATTGCGGGTGGTCAGCGCGTCCTACTTTCCAAAGGGTGGGGAGGTATGGGTGCAGACGAGCTTCATGTACCTGAAAACGTCTTCATGTTAGGTAATGTGCCGCATGATTGGCTTTTCAAACAAGTGTCTTGTGTAGTTCACCATGGTGGCGCAGGGACCACAGCGGCAGGTAAGTTGTAGCTGTACAACATGCATGTGATACATACACTGACTTCGTATCTCCACATCTGCAGGTATTGCAGCTGGCAAGTCAATCATCTACGTTCAACATGTTGGTTAAATATTGACTTAACGCAGGTCGGCCAACATTGGTCATTCCTTTCTTCGGGGACCAACCTTTCTGGGGCGCTATGATTGCACGAGCTGGTGCTGGCCCTGATCCGATCCCATACAAGCAACTCACGTCAGACAACCTAGCAGACGCTATCAATTTCTGCTTGAAGGCCGAAAGCCTGAGCCGCGCTGAAGAGCTGGCAAGCAAGATCGCAGCGGAGCGAGGCAGCGATATGGGTGCTCAGTCATTTCATCAGTATCTCGAAGTTGACCGACTGCGCTGCACACTTGCACCATCCCGGGTAGCTTCGTGGCGCCTCAAACGCACGCAACTCAAGCTGAGCGCTTTTGCTGCCTGCACTTTAGCAAACGCAAATCTCTTGGACTTTCACGACTTGAAACTCTTTAGA
>Ga0058698_10000420_pt1 | contig 23984 bp, 11 predicted proteins | sample AgamicAsSfe_FD_67288 | JGI IMG/M metagenome (GOLD analysis project Ga0058698, IMG submission 67288) | Agave microbial communities from Guanajuato, Mexico - As.Sf.e | ecosystem: Host-associated > Plants > Phyllosphere > Phylloplane/Leaf | place: Guanajuato, Mexico | collected 2012-05-30
AATACGTTTGGACAGTTGCTCACGCAGGTTGTCGAATCAAGATAGTTGATGCATATGTAGTTGGAGAATGATACCCGAAGATATGTATTACTTGGCCAGCTTCCCAGGTTCCCTTTGCCATGTTAGGCCACTGATGTATACAAAGGTTCCCCACGGTCATCTAAACATGAACTCGTGGGGTATCTTCACATGCTTAGAAAAAAGTATCCTAATTGTACCATACTGTCGATAGTGACGACAGAAATCTAGAACCCAGCATGAGCTTTTGTTGTTCACGCATAGCACGTGCACATTTCCCTCTACTTTGCTCTAGCTGTGTTCAAAAACGATGAAAAATGGTTGAGACGCACACCGTGGTTGACTGGTTAGCTTAATATCCGCCAAGTGTTGAAACAAGGTTTTCTAGCTTCGAAGCTTGTGGCTTGCTCGAGTAGCGTTTTTCTTAGTGTTGACAAGCTAATGCAATGTCACAAGCTCGTTGGTTCGGGGCCGCCCGCTGTCTTTCTCGTGTTGCGCGTACGATAAGAGACGTACGTCGTTGTGGGAGGGTAAGAAGATGGGGAATGGGTGGTAAAACCGCGTAATGGAATAGAGGAGTCGTCTTGCAGATGCATGACGTAGTCAGTATGAGAGATGGGAAGAGTGCTGCAAGACGAAAGGCAGGTCGGCGATTATCTTGCATGCATTGGCGTTGTCAGTTCCAGGTACCAGAGACTTCGCATTCGACCGCATGGTTTCGAACTTTCACATGTCAGCTGCCAGGGATTAGGCATCTCCTGCCTGCCGCTTATCAGAAAGATGTAGGAAAGTGGAAATGTTTCACGAGATAGGCAATGGAAAGATGGGTATCAGGGCACCTGTCGGCGGCCAATATCTCATTGTAATTAACTATCTATACATGCCTAACCATGTGTGTGCATCCCCATGGAACATTATCGCATTGGCAGGATACATGAATCCGATGCCTCATTCATACCCCGTCCAATTCGCGCCTTTCCAAGTTTGAAAATTAAAGACCCCACCATTAATGCTGTGTTACTCCGTGTTGCTTTTAAACAAACATGCAACCCAATCGTGACCGGATTGTTGGTATATCGTGAAGAAGGGAAAAAGAGCCAATGCTCTGGTGGTGAAGTAGAGACGCTTATGCGAATACAGCGGCACCGATGGCGAAGACAAGTCCACCGAAGGAGACCATGTTGCCGGCGGCGGCACCAGTGGACTCAGGAGCAGAGGCGCTCTCGGTGGAGCTGCCAGCGACACCAGAGGTAGCGGACTCCTCAGATGAGGCGGTGGAGGAGACAGCAGCGGAGCCAGTGGCAGAGGCAGTGGAGTTACCACCGACGATGGGGGTGACCATGGAGCCGCTGGGACCAACGGGAGTAGCAGTGGGGACAACTACAACCGAGGTGACGGAAGCAGTCTCAGTGACGGCGACTGTGAAGTTGTTAGCTTCGTAATGTTGTATTAGGGTGACAGGATAACTTACGAGTGGAGGTCATGTCAGCAGCGGAGGAGAGGGCAGAGGTGACACCAGCGGGGACGGAGACGTCAGATGGCGATGGGAGAGGGACAGCGGAGCCAACAGCGCTGGTGGCAGGAGGAGCCTGAATCTGACCGTCGGAGATCTGAGAGATGGGCTGGACGCTGTACTGAGGAACAGCGGCGACGGCACCAGCCATGATGGCAACGGAGGCGATGGTGAAACGCATGTTGATGATGTGTTGGTGGTGGTTTGGGGGTTTGGGTATTAGAGGCTTAGAAGTACTTGACTTGAAGATAGCGACTGGATGATCGACTCGTAGATTGGGTGAGTTGAGCGGGTGAATCTGTTTGTGCGTTGAGTGGATGAAGAATCAGAACGGAGGCCGCAAGCAGATCTATTTATTTGGCTGGGACAGCAGGGCAACACACACGCAAGGCTTGCGGCTGTTGTGTCGCAATGCGGTGGGGGACCCACTCTTACCCAATGGTGCCCTGTGCATTGTGTACGTGGAAAGGGAGTTATTGGAGAGGCTTTGCGCCCGTGTGTTTCGACGAGAGTAGAACCACCCAGCCCCAGCGCACAGACACGAGGCCAATCTGCGATTGGCAGATGGACAAGCATCGTTCCAAGAATTTCAGCCGCTTTCTTCCAAGTTAACCCACTCGAACCGTTGGGCGAGGCTAGTCCCCTGCTGGAGAGGCTGTCACGCTGCTGAATGCCGCCGAGTTGCTTCGTTTTGATTGCCTGGCTGTCTCTCGCCATCGCACGACAGCGAACATGCACGTATAACCCGCCACCTGAGTGTTGCAGCTCCAGCCACAAGCAACAACCACCTCGAAACACGCAACCAACAGTGAAGACTTTGACTGCCACGCAACCTCTCTCCACTGCAAATCGCTTGTGTGCACCTTATCGCAACGCCAGCAAACGCCTCCCGCCCAGCGGCCGTGCCACTAGCAACCATAGTGCCAGGGGCAGGTCCGTCACCATTCGATCGGCTGAAGCCTGCCCATCACCAATGTAGATCGCTGCCCGGTACAGGTGGCGGCCCTATGCAGCCCTTGGAATATTGTTGGCAACAGTCTGTCTGCGCATCGCTGTCCGGCTGTGTTTCGTCTGTTCGCCTCTCTTTCCTTGCTTCTTACTATCCTTAGCAACAGCACCCAGAATTGTTACCGAACTTCGGCAGCTGGGTTTCTTTTTTTGCATACCCGTCGTCGTGGGCGACGCGTGTCCCTCTTCGTCGTTTCGCTCTTCGCTAACGCGCAATCGATCCATGCCTCTGCAAAAATGTTCCTCTCCTGATGATCCCTTGCTTCAACAGAACGCCACTAACACGAAACCATCGCTGTATCCCCGAAAACCCTAGAATCTGAATGACGCCCATGCAAGCGCAATATATTGAAACAAACAAAATCCAATCTGTACCTACATAGATAGTACACTCAGACATCGGCGCATGCAAGAAAAAGGTTAAAATGCACGGCCAACCCCAGTCCATTCTCCGGACTTCGCAGCAAGGTCCATGCTCGTAATCTCGTTTCGCATGATTTCTTGCCGCTGCCGTGATAACGATTCAAGGGGGAGGAGATCATGACGTCGTTGTCTTCCTTCCCGTCTCGTATTCAACGTTTTGCCCTCACGTTGTCAAACGGTGATGTGGTGCGAATTCGTGGCCGGCGTGACTGCGGGCAGCTCACGATAGAAGGCACTGGAGTGTGTAGCGCTTGTGCCGTACATGTTCGGCGGAAAAGCCGAGAGCTCCAAGAATGTTCCTCCCACCCTGTCTGTCCGACGCTACGACTTGCATCTAGCATGCTGCACTTGCGCAGGTCCGATATGTACAGCTGCAGTACCACACACAACACCCAGACTTTTCTGCGGTTCCCAAGCTGCCCTAGTAGCGCCGCGGCCGAAGTCAACCATCTGTCACCGCAAGAACTGTCCGCGCATCATGGAGAAAAAGCGGGTGGGTGATTGTTGCCCCGGCTACCAACCTTCCCAGCTGCTCCTGCCACCATGGCTGACCGCTGAAACGTCCTGTGTGCCGAAATCTAGGAAAGTTACCGGTAAAGTTCTTTTGACCGCGCCACCAGTTGCAGGTACGCGGCTGCCTTGCTGTGGTGCTCGCTCATTGCGAAACCTCAGGCTGTTGATTAGGTTTGCCCGGGGCTAAGCGATGAGGGCTTCTCTGTTAGCCGGATCAATCAACTGCATACGCCTTTTGTGCATAAGACTGGCGTGCATAATATTATGTACGTATGCTGAACCCGGACAACGCAGCTGCACGTTACTGTCCGTAGTCTGCGAAGCTTAGCTATATCGTATTGCTTTTGACCCAGTTCAACAATACATTGACAAGTCTCAGCAACTCAACAACTCACGACAGGAACAGGAAAGGTCTGGATAGATCAAAGTACTTGTCATAACGATCTTCATTATCTGTGTCATAGTACAGCCTCTGCGTCGAGCGCGAGACAATGAAAACGCCGTTGTAATGCTATAAAGAACGATAACGCTAACAATTAATTTTTATCTAAATATCGACAATGAACATCTGGTTCATAGCTCCACTAGAGCTGTCCATTCTTCTCCCTCGTAATCTCATCCGCCGAGTCGCTTTCCGACACAGACTTAGGCGCCATCATAGGCTCAGGGCCCTTTGGCGAGCCGGGTGTGGTGCGCTTGAAGTAGTTGTGTACATCAAGGTGGTCGTCCTCGTCAGGGTCAGCACCTTCCCAGCCATTCTTCTCAGAGAACTTGTGTTGCTGGCGTTCGAGCCACTCTGCGCGCATCTCGGTAATCTTCTGCTCGTAGTCGAGCTTGGCGTCGTAATCCTTGTGCTGGCCACGGAAGCGCTCCCACCAGGACAGGTGCTTCCAGTGGATGGCAATACCGTGGTAGTCGTGCTCTTTGCCCGCGCGAATGTATGCCCAGCGACGCTCTTGCTCCTTGAGATCCAGACCGGTCGTGTCTGGAAGGAAGAGTAGAGTAAGGAGAGCACCAGCAAGACCAAACCAGGGAACAAAGTAGAACTTGGTCTGAGTGTCGATGTAGTTGTACAGGACGGCGGCGAGTAGGGCACCAGCCTTACCGCAAGCAGCACTGAAACCGTGAGCGGTGGCGCGGACCGGTGTAGGGAAGACCTCGGCAGCGACAAGGAAAGTGACACTGTTGGGGCCGAATTGGTTGAAGAACGAGGACAAGAAGTACATGGCTTGGAAACCGTGAATGTTCTCAGGCGACGTGAAGTAGTCCAGAGCGAAACCGGGGATGATGAAGAGAACAAAGTCAGCCAGGAAACCGACGATCATCATCCATTTGCGCCCGTAAAGCTTGTTGTCGATGAGCAAGGAAGCGAGGTAGTAGCCACAAAGCGATACACCGACGTTGATCAAGTTATACAGCCAGCCGGTCATGACAGACTTGTTACCAGGCGTAATAATGCTGATGAATTCGTTCTGGAAAAGCTTGTTGCCGTAGAAGAAAACGTCGTTGGCAAACCAAGCGCCGGCAGTAGCCAGAAGACGGGGTCCAAAGTATGTAAAGGTAAGTTTCAAAGACTGAACGTCGTAGCCGGTAACGTTCGACTTCTTCTTGGAAAGCGCCAGCTGCCTCGAAGCCGATTTCATCTTGTAGTAACGGAAGTAGACGAGCCAGAGTGTACCGACAGCAGGAATGGCGAAGGAGACACGGTAAGTCCATTGAGCCAAGGTCTTCGAGTACGGGGGGGATGATCCGCCGTGGAAGATAAGGAGCAAGATGATCAGGATGACCTGGTTGAAGAATTGTCCCCAACCTTGCATCAGGAAAGCACTGGTAACTTTCCTGCCACGGTGAAGACGATCGTCCTTGGTAGAGACTTTTCCGGAGCCGACAGCGTTCTCCATACCAGCAGTCGCAGTCATGGGGTACTCGCCTCCAACACCGATACCGTAGAAGAATAGAGCCCAGACGTAGCAGATGACCCATCCGTTCTGGGTGACACCCCAGGCAGCAGTGAGCATGAGGAGACCGACGAACATGATAACAGCATCTTGGATAAGACCGAAGCGGCGGCCGAGCCAATCACCAACAATACCAACGAGGATCTGACCAACAATGATACCGCAAATCTCGAGGTAGTCAATAGCCTGTAGCCAGGTTTCATCGCAAATCTCGTGCTTACCCCAGCATGCTGGGAAGGCAGCCTGCAGAAGAGGTCTGACGTTACCAATGGAGAACAGAACGTAACTAGATTCATGTTAGCGAAGAATTGAGCGATGAGATGTTTCGACTTACCCCTCGAGACCAAGACCCATACCAGGAATTACACAGGTTCGGAAGTAGTGACCAAAAGGCGCAAGTGGGTCTTTCTTGAACATGTCCCAGAAGTAGGTTGCTTCAGCTTTCGCTTCAGCTTTGTCGACTTGTCCAATGAATTTGACCCGTTGACCCAGTGGCATGTCTGCCCAGTAGGTGCCGTTGGCATTGTAAAGGTCGTCGGGGTGAAGCAGGGCATGAAACACATTAGACTCGTTCGCGCTCATGTCGTTACGGATGTCAATGTCCTGAGTAGCTTGGTGCTCGCCGGTCATGTTGGGGCCATGGGGTGCAGCAACACCATAATCCCGGAGGGATGGTGGCGTAGGTTCGTGAGAATTCGCCATAGTAACAACTGTACAACGAGGGCTGGGCCGGACTCGTTGTTATATGCTGATAGTGGAATGGCTTGAAAAAGCGTTGCCCAGAGCCGCGGGTCCTAGGCGAAGCTTATATGCGCTTTGATGCTAATCCGAGGCGGCGGATTATCCCACGGATATTACAATCGTTTGATGATGTGGGTTGCGCAAGTAATTCCACGCACAATGCAGAACAGTAGCACGTTCGATAGGGTGGCTTCTGAGTGGTCGATGGGATCTGCAAATCGACGCGATGCCAGATGCTAGTAATAGCCGGGCGGTCCGATGACGAACTTTCCGATATGGTATGCACGGATTGGTGATGGACACACGCCTCGAGCTGCTTGTGATGCGTTCTTCTGTTCCAAAGGGCTGCCGCAAAAGCCCGGTGCGTAGGAATTGAGGGTCAGAGAGGTAGCCACCCAGGTTCAGCCGAGCGGAAAAGATGAGGCAGAGGCGCACAGGGAGCGCGAACTTGAGTGAACAAAGTTGAGCATTTCGCACAAGCCGACGAGCTACAGGTTATATAAGGGTCCAAGGATGCGAAGAAAATTCTAGTGTACAGACCGTCGCTTCCGGCGGGGGCATAACGTTACTGTGGACGCGAGGATACTAGAGGTTTGAAAGCCCCACCCAGTCTGGAAGGAGCTCACGCGACAGCAAATCCCAGCCTTTTCGGCACAAGCAGCACCCTCTAATTGGGCCGAGAGCGAGTGCATCCCCGTAGTCGCCAAATCCGAGGCTGTTGAACCTTCTTGCTGTCCCCAGATTTATGTCTTTCCAAGGTACTATTCGTGATAGCTGATGGAGCCATGACGTTTTCAACAAGCCTTCCAGGGCTTGCACAAGCATACCAAGCCTACGATCAAGAGGCATGGCAACAGATCAGTTGCCCAGCCCTGCTACGCCATTGACGCATTCCTGCCGCGTCGCCACTTGTTTGGATGTACGAGGCGATGAAAGGTCTTTGAAGGATGAAGTCTCAAGGAGCCAATCAGAGCGCCATTAGAAGAACGTGGGCGAGATCAATGGACATGGCGGGGTCCGAGAGTCTGGGCCAAGGCGGGACGTGCACGGCTGCTACGGTGCTTAGCCTCATCCATCCTCGTTCATTCTGCCGAGTATCCACACTTCGTCCGCTGCCATCGTCCCATGTCCCCCTCAACACCACCAATAATGCTGCTACGGTGACATGGTGCTCATTATCTTCGAGCGTGTCAGACCAACAGGGGCCCTGCTTGCTTGTTGCCGTTCAATAAACACATGTCGGGTTGAGAATGTGGGCTAAGGCAGGACGTGCACGGCTTACACCTGGGCAGCACTGTCTCTAGCGTCGCATTGAAAGCCGGAAGCAAGAGCAGCTCTAATTCAGCCTCTTCTTCTAATTACGCACTGCAACATAGCTGACAAGTTTAAATAAAAAGATAGAATATATAATAAAGTACTATAAGCAAGATTGCCTCTTTAAGATATTTATTAGAGGCCTTGTTATTATGTAACAAGGGCTTCCTACTATTAGCCTATGTCTGACTCCTAATACGACGCTGGAGATAATGCACGTATACGGTCGTATTCATCACGAGCGTCACTGCAGTACGCACGAGGGTGCTTCAAACCTTCTGCATGCTTTAACCCAAGTGACGACAAGTGTCACGGTACCTGACCCTCTTGACTATAAAACGCAATGGCACTTCTTGCTATAGAGTGTACTGTACATGCACGAACCAACGCATTTCCGGAGGTCCTGAGCTCGATCCATACCATACCTGTCCACCTCCTGTGCAAGCGTGCCTTGTTCTATACCACGTCAACTGCCCTCCACGATGCCGCGGGCACTGGGAACGGACTAGTCAGTCATGATATCATCCGTACCCTCAGTACCATCCGCTTTATCATCATTAGTACCAGCCACAATCCCCTCATCCTCATCCTCACCCTCACTACTGTGATCGCCAAACTCTCCTTCATCCTTACTGCAGTCTTTGCAAGTGTCCGCGTCATAGCCGTCATCATCAACAAGCTTGCTTTGTTGAGCCTCGTGCCCATGCTCTCCACCCAAACACCATCCAACACGTTCAGGATCATGCTTATGATAGCCGAGATTGCAGAAAATGCACTCGTTAACATCCGCAACTGCGCGATACTTCAACGGAATTCTGGTGTTCTCGCATCCGTTACCGTTACACAGGAAGTATTCAGTCGTAGATACAGTAGACATTCGAGCGACATGCTCAACGCCGTATTGTTCTGGGTGTTTTGGATCGAGACCATGGCTGGCCTGATGCATCTGCTGCTGCAGCAAACTGCTTTCTGACGATGAAGCAGATCGTCTAGGAGCGTTATAAAAGGTAACACGATCCAAGACCTGGTTGCGATCACGAGCTGTGACTGTACCTAGCTTTCGGCCTTTCTTGCCAATGACTTGATGTTTGTTTTGTTTGGCGCCATATGTCTCAACATGGTCCACTTTGTCAAACTGAGCGATGAACCCGTCAGAGCCTGACGAGCTGGAAGAGTCCGACGAACCTGGGGATGGGTTCTCAAGGCGCTGTAGCTTGACGCGCTGGCGGTCAAACTCGGTTCGGTTCCCGTTCTTGGCCGCATTGTTCATGCTTTTGAAGATGTCCTCAGATCCAGGCACATCAGCCGTGCCGTTACCATGGCGGAAAATGAAATTCTGTTGGATCTCGTCGTATTCTCTGGCCAACGCAACTCGGGTAGGTGGAGACGGCTCGTTGCTATCATCCGCACCTGTGGCGTCATCTTCCTCGTCTTCAGTGAAGGCTCCTGGAACGGGCCCATCTCCCAGCGCGCTCATCAGAGCTTCCTCTAGGTCGGCCGCTCTATCGGCTTCATCGCCGCCTTCAAAAGCAGGCATCTCAAAGTCCGCAGGCTCTAGATCCGGGTCGTAGTACTCCTTGGCTAGATTGATCTTCTTCATTTCTGCACGAAGCTCCTGGTATTGGCTTGAGGGATATGCCCTCTTTAGTTGGTTGCTAAAGGATGTCTCGAAGCTTATGTTAGCTACGCCTTCTTTACGATGAGACATTTCCGTGGCGTCGGGAGGCCAACCAGTCCGCATCTGTAGCCCGTGGTGGTAGTGTCCGATGGATAAGCACAGGGGGTGCCATGCCTGGAGGACGATGGGTAGACCGAGCAAGTCTCCGTACTTCTTCTTGTAGGCCTTCTTCTCATCCAGGGACCAAACCGCGTTCTCTTTCATGGGTCTCGTCTCGTCCCACAAACCGACACAAATTTGGAAAATGCACTCGACAAAAAGAGTGATCGGCGTATCGATAGTGGCATCCCATCTGTTGCATCTCTTCCTGAGTCTATCGAGACGTTGAAAAAAGAAGTTGGCCGCTGCGACCCAACTCCATTCCTGTGAAGAAGTTGACGTCTTTGGAAGGCGAGCAACCACCGGGCAACCGTCTGTACTCTTTGTAACACTAACACCAAACTCCTTTTCAAGCTGGTTAATGAGAAACTTCAGGCGAGTCAAGTCTTCTGTTGACCACTTGACAGCGTCTATGCTTTTGTACGTTTTGGCGTCCTCAAGCTGATCGCTCGCCACGAGCTTCCCCGAAACCCATTGCTCATGCATCGCCTTGAAAACTTCATCGTTCAAAGTCTGCTTCTCCCGTAGCGCTTTCGTAGATGGGCATTTGAGGCGAACCCTGCGACATGCAGCCAGACGCTCAAATAGTGACTTAGAAAAGCTCTCCAGTCGGTCATGCAAGTTGCCCGACTCTGCGGTATCCTCTTCCGCGTCACCGACTGCTCTTATGTAGTCGCTGATGACTGCCATTATAGCGGGAAGATGGATGCCCTTTGCAGAATTAAAGGCCGTGCTTGTCAGGCGCAAGTTTGACGGGGCGTGATGATGAATTTCGCCGGAACTTGCAATACCAAAGGGAAACACCGCATCTACTGATATTCGGAAGCCATCGTGCGCGGTTGCTGTAGCGGAGAAGGCTCGCATAGTCGAAGTCATGTAATCTTCCCACCGCGCTGATACGAGACCCCCGCCGGGAGATTGAGTGCGACATACGAACTTGCGGACGGACTCGAGTGCTTCAGACATTGTCCCTGCCCCTCGAACCTTTGCATTGCGTAGCGCGATCTTGAGTGCGCGTTCGTCTATGGCAGCAGCTGGATCCGACGATTCCAGCTGGAAACATGAGGCGCAGATCTTTGGCGCGAAGATACCTTTTTGCATGCGGGAACACAGGAAGATACCGTGACAGCTGCCGCAAGGATGAACAGTACTGTGTTGGCTGTCTTCATTGCACGAGCATGCAGTCGAAGAAGGCTCTCCAGCAACAATCTGTGAGCAAACTGCCTCGTATTTCACAGCTCCTTCTAACCATGCTTCTCTGATGTCGCCAGAACGTAGCCAAGCATTGACTATAGTGGTGACTACCGGCATGGCACGCGAGTAATCCCTGGAAGGAATGGGGAACTTCGGAAGACCGGGGAACCGGTGTTCGATGCGCTCGTCTGGTGCGATGGTAACCAACCCAGCCGCCGTCTCAAAGAGATGTAGGACATCGTACCGGTGCCAGTAGTTGGTAGCGATCTTGGAGATCCAGCTGTCGCAAAATACCTTGAAGTCATCAAGACGAACAAAAGTAGTGCGCGCGAGGTGCGCAGACAGGCAACGAAGGAGCTTCTCGGTCTGCAGGTTGTTCTCAAGTCGGCCTTCGGTTTGTTCCAGTTGCTCGACATTCGGGTCGTACAGGCCGGTCTTATGAATGTCCTCTTTGCTGGTTGGGTCCTGGGTGAATCCGCAGTTCCCGTAATGATCATAGAACTGAAGATTTGGCATCATACGGAACGTCGGTACTCCAGAAAGCTCGGGAAGGGTATATGTGCCTTCGTAGCTTTCCCCGGTAGATGGGTCAATCATCATAGAACGTACAGTCCATTCGATCGTGTCCTTCAATTTGTCGTTGTTCAAAGGGTCGAGCTTGTCAATCTCTGGAGTAGGGAGACGTAGACGGCTAGGATCCCAGGTACCCTCAAGCTCCAACTCCAGTAATGCAGTGATGATCTTGTTTCCAGCCGCTGGAATGGCTACAAACTTTGACCCATTGAAGAGCGGAGTGGAAACCAGATCGAGCTCACCAGGGAACGAGTTGAGAATGCCAACTGCACTGGAAGCAACGCGCAGCGCGACATCCTTGCTGTAGGACGGTCCATATGCTACCGCCATTAAACGGCGTTCTGATCCTTGTTTGACCTCATACCGGTACTCATCGATAGTCTTTGACTCCGACAGCACCAGCTTGGTACTGACGAACGAGCTGACATAGTTGCGACCATCTCTCGACGGGGCTTTACTGAGAGACCTCATCTCATTCCGGAGTTGCGACAGCTGCGCGTTCCGTTTGTCTGCGAGTGGCAGCCGCAAGGGGGCGATCGGGTTCTGCATGGCGGTTTCGTTGTCGTCGTCGTCGTCGTCGGCATCGACATCGTCTGCAATGAGGGGAGCATCGCTTGAAGACACCACAGCGTTTATGGCGGTAGTCCACTGATCCAGCTGCGCACCGACCCGTTCCTCGTAAACATCGGCCAAGGTTTGGTAAGGAGCAGAGAGGTCAGTAGTGGGGTCCACGGTAGATTTATCCAGGCGATGAGGTCTAGTCCCTCGGCTGCCCGTCGCGAGATCTCCTCTCTTAAACTTCCTTGACGAAGCTTTAGTCACGAGGGGATTGTTGCGAGCGTAACGGCACTTTTGACATTCGCGGGCGCTCTCATCAGCTGAACCTGGAATCTTGTACCAATTGCTTGTTTCCAGCGTTCTGCCACACAGGCCATCGCACGTTCGTCGTAACGTCTTTCGTTTCTTGCCCTCACGAGCGTTATGGCACTTTTGACATTCGCGGGCGCTCTCATCAGCTGAACCTGGAATCTTGTACCAATCTCTTATTTCCAGCGTTTTGCCACACGGGCCATCGCACGTTCGTTGTAACGTCTTTCGTTTCTTGCCCTCACGAGCGTTATGGCACCTTTGACATTCGCGGGCGCTTTTATCAGCTGAACCTGGAATCTTGTACCAACCTTCAATTTCCAGCAACTTGCCACACGGGCCATCGCACTTTCGTGGTGGTGGTTTCTTGCCCTTGCGAGCCTTATGGCACTTTTGACATTCACGGGCGCCCTTATCAGCTGAACCTGGAATCTTGTACCACTTTCTAGTTTCCAGCAACCTGCTACACGGACCATCGCACTTTCGCTTTCGTAGCTTTGGGACCCGTTTTGCTGTTTGCTCAACTTCTGCTTGCTCGTCGCCTTCTAACTCTTTATCGGACTCGGGCTCGTCGTTATCTCCGGGCTCGTCGGCGTTGTCGGGTACATGGGCATGCTCGGATCCGTCGCGGGCTTGTCGCGGGCGTTTCGGGACTGGCTTTCGTGTGCGTGGTTGTCGAGCGACGATCTGGGTAGTCTATAGGAAAACATATGTTAGCATGGCGTTGCCGTGTAGGAAGCGCGTTGGACGAATGAGTACTTACGTCGGAAGCATCCGTGTCCACTCCCGGGGGGGTGTCTTCGCGGCCGCGCTTCCTGTCCATGGTCGTAAGCGTACCAGTTGGAAACGATCGGCGTGGGACAAGTCAATTTTGGGCGAAAGGGCCGAACCGAATCTATGTTTGTGTGGTGCTAGAAGAGCGCTAGCGCTTCACTAGACCCAAGGCGGATGAGGCAGTGCATCCTGGATCTGGATTGGACGGTCTAGCACACAAACACCACTCAAAAAAATTTAGTGTCAATCCGTGCGTGCGAGCCTTTCCAGTTCTATCATTTGACCGCGTTCCCCACTACAAGCCTCCCACCCCACATCCTAACAAGGTACCCAACGGCGTCTAGAATGTCTGCGACAACGATCCGTAGCCCGCTTGATCAGCTGTATTTCGACAGGTTCCACGCCGTGACCAACCTGTACAGCGCGGAGAAATACGAGGAGGCATACGCTGGCTGTCGGCGATATCTATTAGATGTACACACCCCGAAATGGCATCAAGCAGGCTTCCACCTTATGCTCGGCAACTCAGATGATTGCTATGTCGCACATGCGAAGCGCGCAGTAGAGCTCTACCAGTTCTTTGTCGGTAGAACAGACGAAGACTTGTCTGAAGCGCATATCGAACTACAGAAGAGGTCCTTATCAGGTAAGTTTTGACTGAACGGAGTGCATGTGAGACATACTAATTTCGTACTTCTACTTCTGCAGATGCTGAGTATGTCTATAAGCGAGCGCTAGAAGATCAAAAAAAAGCCCAAGACGAAAAGGCTGAAGATGACGAACTCGAGCTTGTTGGAAGGGGTGAAGAAGACGACGATGCTCTGATGGCAGATCGCGAAGCTGAAGAGGATGACTATCATGCCCTAGAAGACGCACAGCCCATCTTGTACAGCGACGAAGAAGACATCGATACCAGTGACGAAGAAGACATTGATACCAGTGACGAAGATTCAGTGGATTCCGACACTGGCGTACCTGAGGGGGAGACACGAGAGGAAGCCCCCGTCGGTGCCAACATCTCCGACAACCACAAGGACGATCAAGGACGCGGACATGAGGTGGATCGCGAGGAGCAGGAGAGGGTAGAACTCGAGGAAAGTGCCAAGAACCTCGGTGTCGGCAAAACTCCCGGCTATTATCCAACCCCAAGCGCATCGCGGAATCCAACAGGAGACAGATCAGGATTACTACCGCTCACCCCAGGCCCTTCACGCCGTACGACTGAAGATGAGAAGAAGCCGTCAGAGGAGCAGGGTTAGGGTGTATTCCGGACCACGTCAGTAATGTAGTGTAATGTTTGGTACGAGCCCGCAATAGCGAAGATAGTCTAATCTAAAGATTGCGAACACGATGAGGCAGCTGCGCTGCCGTGGGTGGCCGCCGTGATTGATCTGCACCTTATAACATGCCCTACTATGGGCGTTCGCATTGCTTTTATTATCCGACAAGGCCATCTCTGATCTTGCATTACAAGAACCAAGAAACACGCCTTTGTATCATCGCTCGCTTGATTGCTCTTCATGCCTCGATTTCGCCCACGAGTACTACTCCCCAGGTCTATGTTTGATATCCACTATTTGACCTGACTGAACAAATGGGCCCGGGGGATGTCAGCGGAGAAGCCACGGTAATATCCGACGGCACTGCACGATATCCACACTCCCTCAAAAGGACTCGCCGAGCCGCATGTGGACCAAACACATACCATGACTACACTTGAGCCTAGCGGCAGTTTGAGACGCTCACGATTCATAGATTTCACGTGGAGGGGCCAGTGCTGAGTAATTGATATCAGTAAGTATTAGCTAGGACTATCGAGTCTAGGTATATATATATATATTTATGCAAGAATGCCATCCAGTGGGTGAGTATTACCAGTGAGCTCAATCATGTCGCCGACAAGGGAAGCCACTTTTTCTTATATGCAACAAAGGTGATAGACATGAGAGGGCGCTGTATCATTCATGCGCAAAAGACCAAACGCTATGCGAAATTCCAGCAATCTGGAGACGTTCATGCAACACAAGGAAAAATCGTCGCTAGAATCCAAAACGGGTGGAGCCTCAACTCAACCAGTTCTGCCATTGGCACCGGCAGCCGCCAGTCCCACCGTCGATGGGTCCGCTGACACTTCCTTGTCCCTGCGTGCCTTTGACAAGGTTGCCTCCGAACCCGCGGTCTTCAAACTGAAATGACTTCTTCGATTCTTCGTCTTCGATCGACCCATCGTCCTCCATCTCGTAGCAATAGAGGTTCTTTTTCGCTGGATCGCCGCCGTGACGGTCGATGGTGACGGTGACTGGGTACGGAAAGGTGCCTGGCCGCTTGAATACGTTCGAGTTGTCCGAAGTTGAACGCTGCAACAGTGTCTTGCTTGCTTTGCTGCGAGTCCAGATCTGCACCAGAAAACGTGTCTGTGAGTATGTACACCTCAGTTTGGCAGCGTCCTTTGTACTTCCTCCGTCGACATCTGCAGGGTTGCCGCCACGGTTGGTGCCGTTGATTTGCTTCAAGAAGATTGAACGGTCGAAATAGTTGTAGAAGCCATAGTGCTCATCATCTTTACCGCGATTGTATAATCGTAGTGGTTGCGCAGATGGAAAAGGCAACAAATTTGCAGGCGCAGCAGTTCCATCAGAAGCCAACATCGGTGGTGGGATCACTGCAGTGATGTTCGTTGGGTCGCTCGCATCGGCACGCTTCGTCATTCGCGACACGCTAACGGTGGGATCCTGTATGCTGATGAACAAGCCAGTGTCTTCGCCCTCAAAGGGTGCGGAATTTCCGTCTGTAGTTTGTCCTAGGAAACTCATATCGGTAGTTGATGGAGGCGCGGGAGAGGGCGAAGCTGCAGCACGTGCATGCAACAATGACCGAACAAAGGCACCGGCTGAGACTGGATTCATGGCTCTCTTTACGCGTTGAGACTTTGGTAGTTCAGCTGAACTTCCGTTTTCGAAGGTGATTTCGACTTTGAAGTTCGGCTGGTCGGGTTTGTTGGGCGCGACGGACTGCTGAAGTTCTTTCGGCAGCGCACAGCTCCACAACGTAGTTGGTGCAACACAACCACTCTCTTCCTCTACTGCCTCGGGTTGAGCGATGGTCAAGATACCGGTAGGTATGGGAGGGTAGTCTGTGAGGTTGAGCCACTGGCTACCGACGTCTGCGCTGGGTTGAGTCGGCGTTGGCTTGTTGTCATTGTTGTCGTTTCCCCTCCTTGTAAGTACTACAACTACGGGGATGATGATTGCCAGTAGTATGAGAAAGATCAGACAACAACAGCAACTCCAGAAACAGATACCTCTTTTCTTTTTCTTCCCCTTCTCAGCACCCTGGGGTTTTGAGCTTCTTTTCTTTCCGAACGGCCAAATACTCATCATATCGCAGACTTTGCGGTGCTTCTTTCCCCCTTTGAGGTTGGGAGAAGAAGCTTGTGAGCTGGAACGGCTGACGTTATCGTAGCTCCAGTGCGAGCTTTTTTGGGCGAACTTGGGTGGCGGAGCAAATACCGGCAAGCTCTGCTGCGAGGTGTTGGCATTTGTGGGTGGAGACGCTCCGCTCTTAACTTGCGGTGCTGGCGCTGACGTGTGCATATGCTGTGAAGGTGGTGGATAATTAGCGCGAACGGAGTAGCTGTCCGCAATTGGCCGCCTATCTTGCAACTCAATGTTGACGTTGATCTGTCGTGGCTCCTCGACCTGACGAGGCATCAAGACGGTTCCAATAGCCGCTGTACCCACAACTGGGGAAGCCGACATGGTAGAAAGAGGGGATGTGATGCCGCGATGAGGGTCAGATGCTGGTTCTGGAGTTGGGTGGAACACCACCTTTTCTGAATCTCTCTGTGATGAAACACTGGAAACTGTAACCGCTGTGTTATCTGGACCTTTGGAAAGAGGGATCGACTCTTCTCTCTTGCGTGTACCATATTGGAGAGGTACTATCGGCACATCCGGTGTTCTATCGCCATCACGCCCGGGTTCGGTCCACGTCGACGATTTCGGTGTCATGACGAACGGGGTGGTAATGACATTCCACCATCCTTGTGATCGCCGTGGAGTGGGCACCATGGAAGTATCGATAGCCAAAGAGTTCTCCACAGTCCTCTCTCTTAGAGGTGTCTCATCCTCTTCGAAGACAGTACTGGTGGACATGATACGATCCTTCCTTTTAGAGTCATCGTCTTCCTCAAAGGCAGTCCCTGCTGAATCTAGGGTGTCGTTCCTGGCGTGACCAACCGCTCCTTGTGTATCTCTGGCAGTATCGGCGCCTGGTGCCTGTGACATACCAGCAGGTAAAGCCGGAACTGGAGGAACGTTGGAGTTCGCAAAGGTCGATTGGTAACGAGAGTAGATGCTGGGCGTGTAATCGGATTCTGTAAAGGGCGTATCTGGAGACCAAACCGACTTTACTGCTGCAGGAGTGATAATAATACTTGGGGTTACAAGAGTAGAGTCACTGCCAGCACGATGCCGACTGGCTTGAAGCGTACTAAAGTCGGAGATGCTGTCAGTCGGGACGGATATTCCAATTGGTATGCGTCGGTCCCAAGGCGAAATCTCCTGCCACGATTTGCTCCCTGGGGTCATGGAAATAGCGGTGTCAGCTTCGCTCCGGTCGATGCTAGGCTTCTTCCGATGTGTAGTGTCTGGTTGAGGTGTACCTTTGGTGATACCCAAGCCCTTGTTCCTGGTCGAAGACCGTCCTAAACCGAACCACGGCGACCTCCGAACAGACCCGGAGCCTCTCTCTGCTCCATGTGGAAACACCTGATGAGGTTCGGTGCCTCTATGCCTTGTGAAACTCGTATCAACAGTGATGCCAGGTTTCGCCGGCCTTCCCAGAAGCTCTCGCCTCCGACTTTTTTGCCTCGAGACGCGTCCTGTGAAGGATCGCGAGTTCTGTCTTGAAGTTACTCGCTGTGAGTCAACGTGGGTCTCGGTGTCGAAGGTTGATCTGTCCAGGTTCCGACTTTCCTCAAAGCCGTCATTGAAGTGTACCGATATCTGTTCGTCTGAATCGGTATGCGGGTCGTGTGCGTATGCTTCGCCATCCGTTTGGTATGCGGTATTAAATGTTGATCTCGAAAACGACGTAAGTGGTGGCTGCTGGCCGTACATGTCTCTCCTAGTGTAATTCATGGTTGACCTTGTCCGTCCGTGTCTTCCGTCCGTGGGCTACCAAGATTGAAGCAGGTGGGGGGACGACACAGCTGTGTCTTCAAAGAAGATCGCCGCGATAATGAATTGTCTCGATATAGGCCTAGTGCTGAAACTGAGACAGTTATGTGGCGGTGCTATTGTTCGTGCTATTGTGTAGATGTGTTGCGGGGCCCGAAATGTATTACGTGACCATAGAAAAACAAAATGAGGAAAACGGCATAAAGCAACAAAGAGAACGGAAAAAGAGAGTGATGAAGAGGTACAGAGGACGGTAAAGGCGGATCAAAAGGAGAATGGTGAGGCTCTTGGTCGGACACGCGACCCCAGATCTTTACATGGCCGTCGATGGCCCTGCCGCCTACCAGGCAAACCACTGCCATACCGCATAGTGCATAGCTCCTTCACCTAGACTTTTTACTCTAGCCTCTAATCTACCAGAACCGCCGGCCACGAATGGATGAGTCAAAGCGTGCTGGTCGCAACAGGCCTTGTCAACGGGTCCCGAGTGAAGGTGATTGGAGCCACCAGGTGGATCTGCTTCATATCGAGCGCCATGATTCCAGGCTTGAGGCTCAGTAACCGCCCTGGATTCGCTGGGCTGGAAATGTACAACACTATGCAAGATCTGAGACGCTCCAGAGGCATAGCTGGATGTCGTGTCTAGTGAATGCTGAGGTGAGCCAGTCAGAGGAGAGGACGACGTAACTCAAGCGCCAGATCAATCAGGGCGGCCACCAACCGTTGGACGAGAAAGGCGCCGCCAAGATGGCGCTAGCTAGCCGTCAGTGCGGTCTGTATGCGCCGACCATTCCCCTGTCTACTCTTTGGTGGAAGGTTGTATAAATGTCGTTGGAATGCCCTTCCTGATCCCATGAGAAGGGAGTCAGTGGTGGCAAGGGCAAACTCACGGAGATTGAGTCAAAGGTGTTTGGCCAAACAGCTGTTTGGTGTTTTGAGTTCCATGTACCACCACTTTGTAGAAGCTGACCTGTAATCACTCACAAAGGCTCTGAGTTGCGCACACTCAGACAGTATAGCATGTAGTGACGTGCTTGTGTCTCTGCGATGTCTATGGCCAGGCGGCCATTGATTGCTCAAGGGTGTACAGTCTGGTCCGCCGAAGCTGCGACCACGCGTTCGCATCTATCCTATTAAGATATCCATAGACATGCAACCACACTGCAATCTGCCTGTAGTAGCTGAGGAACATCAGAAGCTGCATCTGGAGCTGGTAGGCGTACAATAACAACAACAACTCATGACCGCCGTTATTAAAGTCATCCGTATACCTGCTAGCGATGTCGGTTCAGCCATCCGAATACGAAGTATTAATATCACCACACGATGCCACGGCTGTCTATCAGCGCCATGCGCTGTCGTCCAGCCCCCATTGAGCGTCACAAACTCGTACATGGAGCATTCAATACGATAGTGGAATAGTTCGGGGTGAAGGCGAATCAGCATGAAAGTGCGGGCAAGACAGGGTGGAGATGTGAGCCAGCACTAGTTCCACTCCTTTTGGGTCCATGCCAAGCAGCGAACCTGAAGACCCAAATTGGTTTATCGCCAGCTCCTTTCCGACAACGAAGCCTTGACGAGCTGTAGTAGTATATCGTTTCCAGACTCTCGTTTTGCCCACAGCCAATTGAAGAGACGCGGTTTCGACGTTCCACGGCATCCTCCCCGACGCTCCCTTGCGCCCCCAGTGCAACCGCCTTGCTCCTGCCGTTCGAGGACTTGGGTACCATCCGCCAGCTGTCCTCAGTAATATCAGAGCTACCGTCGAACCACGTCGGCAACTGCAGCTGACCGTCTTATCGCCGCGAGCCACCCGCCGGCCTCCTTCCTTTTAATCCACGCGGCCCGTTGCACGCCGACAAAGTCACGCTGGCTTCCCAATCCTCCTTCTCCGCTTCCGCTGGCCAACGCAGGAGGCGCTCCTCCGCTGCACGGCAACTGCCGCCGAACAATATCAATCTTCCGGATAGTGCAGAGTCGCGAAGCAGGCTAGGCACAACCAGCGGTCTTCACGGCCGCTCGCTGGGCGAAGCCTTACCCTCAATTCCTGGCACCCCGGGCGCCTTCGAAATGTCAAGATCGCCTTCCCCACAGCCTGGGGGGTGGTCGAGTCCGGGCCTGAATGCTCCAGACTACAATGGCGGGCGCACCAGTCCATATGCGAATGGCTCTTCTTCACACAATGTCACCTGGGCATCCGCTCAAGCGCGGAGTGCTGAGGTCAAGGGATATCCCGCCTTCACCCCGAGAAACCAAGGTTTCTTTGGCAAGCACTTTCGCAGGATATCCACAAGCCTGCCCTTCAACCACGGCGACAAGGAGAAGCTAGGTCGCGGACGGCCCCAAAACAAAGTCATGCGCTTCCTGAATGCCATAGCCTGGACAGTATGGCGTCTGCGGAAGCGAGTCGCGTTGGTCTTGTTCGTTGTATTCTTCTTCATTTTCTACAATTCAAACACACGTAAGTTGTTATGCTCTCTGATTCCTCGTATGGCAACGGGTATTGACGACTGTAGCCTTACGTCGCATGTACAGACGGTCCGCATGGTTCGGCGGCGGCAGCAAATATGTCGTCATACTCGCAGCGAACCAAGGTGGAGGTGTTATGGAATGGAAGGGCCCCCGCGAGTGGGCCATCGAACGTGACAGTGTCAAGAACAAGAAGAAGTACACCAAGAACTGGGGCTACGAATTGGAAATTGTCGACATGAGCACCAAGAAGCGTTATGCGCACGAATGGAGAGAAAGCTGGGAGAAGGTTGACACCATTCGCAACGCTATGCGGAAATACCCACATGCTGAATGGTAAGTGTTCGGTGCATATCATGTCCGCAAAGCTAACGTGCGTCAGGTTCTGGTGGCTTGACACAAACACCTTCATCATGGAGCCGACCTACTCTCTCCAAAAGCACGTCTTCAAACAACTACAAGACGTGACATATCGCGACATCAACGTATACAATCCCCTCAACATCACACATCCTCTGACCGACGAATACCTCGACCCCGAAACACGCTCGCCCGTGGGAGATGGCAAGGTCGACTCTGTCAACATGTTGCTACCTCAGGACTGTGGTGGTTTCAACTTGGGCTCCTTCATGGTCAAACGAAGCGTGTGGACCGACAGACTGCTTGACATCTGGTGGGATCCTGTTGGCTACGAACAAAAGCACATGGAGTGGGAGCACAAAGAGCAGGATGCTTTTGAATACATGTACCAGAACCAGCCCTGGATTAGGCCCCATGTTGCCTTCATTCAGCAGCGCCAGATTATGAGTTTCCCACCAGGCGCGTGTGGCGAGAACGGCGACAACCCCGACATTCACTACCAAGAACAAGATCGTGACTTTTTGGTCAACATGGCTGGCTGCGAGTGGGGTCGCGACTGCTGGGCTGAGATGTACAAGTACCGCCAACTCAGCAACCACCTGAACCGTACACCTTGGGAGAAATTCAAGGACGGTATTTCAGACTTTTTCAAGAGTAGGACTAAGAAAGACGAGAAGAAGGATGAGAAGAAGAAGAACTAGGGCATTCATGAACTAAGGGGAGGCATGGTTTGGATGAACTGGAACGTATTTCTGACATATTTTGGATATCCTATAAGCTTGCGGTTCGGCTTATGATTTTGTTATAATACCCGCACGCATAGAGGGGGATGTACCGCAACGTGAGGTGGCATGATTTCTGCATGGATCGGAGTCGGTGTTCTGTGCCTGTACCATACGAAATTGACTTTCGGTGAGCTGGTATCGAGACGGACGATGTGCTTGCATTTTTATTCGTAGGAGTACTACTATTGTTGCAAGGTCCCCCCAGTTGTCTACACTAAGCATGTGAGATACTACAGACTTTAGTGGCAGTCTGCATGATCAAGAAGAGGCAGATCAAGCCGATGGTGGTGAGCCAGGATGTAAGGTATCTGGGGATGCGGTATCTCTTGTAAAAGGCCCATGTTCCCTTTCCATCCCCACCAAGAACGAGAAGAACAAAACATACGTGGCGCAGCTCGACTCGCTTGACATGCTGGATAATGACGTGATAGATGGCGTGTTGTAAACAAGCCTCGAGGTAAGTGGAGTAATACTGTATCTGAACGAGCATTCGTATGATCCTGCGTCGTACGGATAGACAATGGTACGCGACCATGTCTTGCAGACGGCAGACCACAAGGTAGATAAGCTCAGAAGATACATGCGCATGTCTTGTACAAGGGCAGGTGAGCACGTCTAGACTCGCCAGCCTCAGACAGAAAGGGAGTGAGCGAGGCCTGATTCGTCCATTTCCCACACCTATCGCCAATGGTCATACGCCAGCGAGCACACGGGACACGGGGCCAGGAACGAACATTCGTCTACTTTCCTCATCTGCAACCCCGAGACAGCCTTCTTACACCGACTTGTCTGTCTTCCTCTTCCATCTCTCGCTTTCGGTCGTGTTCCTTCGTACCCCGCCCAGCGCGACAACCCCGATCTGCGCTTCTCTCCCTTCCCCAGAAACGTCATCACGCCTAGACCCTGGCCGTGCGCAAGTTGGGGAGCCAGTCTACATAGCGTCAGCTCGCTCGCGGCCTTAGTCTTATCTCCAACTGCGACTCGCAGCGACCCAGCGACAGGACCGGGTCGGCTTTCAGTTCCACTTCCTGTTTCTGGGCGCCGATAAGCTGTTTCAGAGCTGCGCTGGTCTTTCTTGCTTCCATCAGGATTCTTCAGCATCGCCAGTCCAAACAAAGAACCGAAGTCGGAACGGCCCTTGGGCTCCACTTGAGCGCATACTCCCCACGTCCGGTCAACCTAGGGTCCGAAGATATAAGGACTATCGCCGAAGGTCCAAGATTGCAGCGCTCTTGTTACGACTCGAGTTTCTGAGGTCAGGGTGCGATGCATGATCATCGTCCACCGCGAGCAGGCAGACAAACTATAGGAGCCGAAGATACGCACCATCAGGACCAAGCCATGCCTCCGTCGCGCCATATCGCTTCGTCCTCGAGGCAGCGCTCAGAAGGTATGATCCATCCCGTTTTCTACCCACATGCATCTGTCTATTGAGTATGAGCTTACGTGGCTTACAGAGTCATGGATCGATCTTGCATCGGCGCCTTCCTCAACCTCCCTATCGTCTGCGACCGACGAGATCATCACAACAGGACTCACGGTACAGCACGACTCCAACGCGCACAGGCGGCAGAACAGACGCTCACGAGGTGGCGGTCAGTTCTCCATAGGAACTGGGCACAGGGTCACAGCAGGAGGCAATAGTAGCCAGGAGGAGTATGAAGAGAGTGAAAGCGAGTCGGATAGGGTCATGACATCTTCCAACGAAGCCATCGGCCCATCACCCCTGAGACATCCACAGTCTGTTGCGTCTTCAGAGACTATGTCTGAGAGGGAGGACGACGACGACGATGAGAATGCGACGGCTGTCAACTATCCTCGTTCCTCGAGGCGAGAGTTTCAGCCACGACCGAACGCTTTCTCCCACCCGAATAACCAACAAGCCATCCGATCGCAGTCTGGCACTTTGTACACGCCTCGCAGGAACGTGAGGCCAGCAGGACAACGACAGCACTCGTACCCACAGCACCATCCTTATAATGCCATCGCCCCCAATTATCAGCCCGATCATGACGAGGCCCTCCGTGCTAGCCTGTCTACTTTGCTCTCCGCTGCCGCTGCTGTGCGAGGTCTCCCGAAGCCGGGTCAACCACGCACGAACCCTCCCTCATCCACTCGGGTTGATCCGAACTCCCTCCGCATGGTCCCAGAATCTGTAGCGCTGGGCAACATATCCGAGGAGACGGCATCATCTCCATGCAGTACTAGCAGCAGTCCTTCAGAGAAGCCCAAGCGCAAAGTGAGTCCGCCGGTAGCTGGTGTGCGTAGCAGTAGCAAAGACCGCCGCATTGCCAAGAAAGCACGCAAGACAAGCCCGATGATGATCGAGGAGATCAGTCCGACCCTGCTTACCTGGGTTGTTAGCGCTGGCGTCGTGGTCCTTGTCAGTGCCATCGGCTTCTCGGCTGGTTACGTTGTGGGCAAGGAGGCAGGCCATGCTGAGGCTATGGGTCAGATCGGTGCAGCAGGTTCCGAGGCCGGACGCTGTGGTAAAGAAGCAGCTGCAGGCATCAAAGG
>Ga0058698_10000421_pt1 | contig 23855 bp, 23 predicted proteins | sample AgamicAsSfe_FD_67288 | JGI IMG/M metagenome (GOLD analysis project Ga0058698, IMG submission 67288) | Agave microbial communities from Guanajuato, Mexico - As.Sf.e | ecosystem: Host-associated > Plants > Phyllosphere > Phylloplane/Leaf | place: Guanajuato, Mexico | collected 2012-05-30
GCCAGCATCGCCATGCGCTTCAGCGCGCGCTCCGTGTCTTCTTCCGCCACCGGGCCCCAAGTAGTGTACTCGAGCACGCCGGGCTTCGGCGCCGTCGCAGCGGCGGTTGCGGCAGTGGTTGCGGCGGTGGCAGCCGCGGCCGTGACGACGCTCAGGCGCGTGGGCGTGATGGAGCGATCTGTTCGCGCACCGTACTTCCTTAGCAACTCATGTTTCGGCAACGGACGCTTGCGCTCGGGAGACTTGAACAGCTGGCGGCCGAGCTCGGCGTCTTCGCGCACGAGCGAGCGCAGGTGAGCCTTACCTTCCTTGAACGGGTCTTCGTCGATGTCGAGGTCGATGTCGATGTCGCCGGAGCCGGCGCTCGAGACTTGGTCGTCGCCTGGGCCGCCCGAGGAGGGGCTGGTGGGCGGGCTGGAGCTGGAGCGCTGGAGGCGGTCGGTGACGATTTCGAAGTCGGCGGCGGTGCTCATGAGGACGTCGCCTGCGATGGAGCGGGTGGCGGGCGTGTTGAGGGGCGCGTTTGGGTAGATGAGCGACGGGGAGGACGAGACGTCTGAGATGGTTGTTGCGAGGGTCTCTTGACTTGTGGTGCGTCTGAGAAAGTGACTCGTTGCCGGCGTGGGTGGCATTTCGGGCGAGGCTGTTTCTTGTTAGTTGAGTGAACTGATGGTGGTATGGGAATGGGAAGGGAGGTGAGGTGGATCTACTGTAGCCGCTGCGTTCTCCGTCTTTGGTGTTCATTGTGTGTTCATTGTGTGAGTTGTTCTGTTCTTTTCGAGCGAGTGGTTGTGTGTGTTGTGGTGGCGGTGGTTGCGAGCGAAGCGGTGTGGAGATATCAGAGTGAGGTTGAAAGCAGCTTGTTGCACTTCACTAGGTCCGACGGTCGAGTCGCGTGAACGCACGATGACTATATGCGCAGTCGCTCTTCACTGGTGACTAGACAGAGATTGACGAGAGAGTGAGTTGTGCCATTCACAATATAGTTACACAGCTTATTATCACGCAGTACAGTAATTCAAAGCTTCCATGAGCATGAGCCTTCGGGATGCGACGGAGACAGCTCACTATGCGGCGCAATGATGAGCTCAAATCATGCTTCTCAAGTCAGAGGTAGTGTACACTTCACTCAATAGATGGTTGTTCAAACAATGCAATGCTGTATTCATACATACTTAGCCGTTGATGTTGGCGCTATACCCTGCGAATTATTATCCATTGGTAACCCAATCCGAGTCTTAGCTCACTGGCAGGTCAAAAGAAGTTGACACAGATGGTCACGCCAGAGTATCACAAGCCAGCCATCTTTCTGGTCCGGAGTTTGGGACATCTTAGCATCCGAGGGTCGCTCCGTGTCTTTCAGTCGCTCAGCAGCCGCCAGATGTGATCAGGTCGGTAATTCGCTTGCTGCCGGAGCACTTCTGTGTCGCATCTCGTTCGAATACCCGGAAGGTGTACGGAAGACCGAAGTCGAGGACGGGAGGTCATGCAAAGCAATACCTGGCGACGTCCTTGGGTCCTCACTGCGTTCAGCACCCATCTTTGCTTGCAGCCAAGGTCGCATGTTGTAGTATCCTCCGCAGGCGAAGATTCCGATCCACAAAGTGAGCTCTACACCGTATATGATCTGCAGAGCGAAAAGATCAAGTCAGTATAGTGTCTCAGAAAGTGTATGGGGCCGTGGTCTCGCTTCAAATCTGCACTGCTCGCCCTCCCGCTGAGAGACCAGTACGGAGTCTGAACCTAGGTTGCGAGATCGGGTTGTGTCTTTCGTTCACGTACCAGTCCGAGGACGTCTAGAGACGGCTGAAAGAGCACCGACAGTATTGAGGTCAGGTCGCCCATTGCGTCAAGGCCCACGAAGAAGAACGAGATTCCCCTGACGGTGCGATGCTGATAGATATCCCAATAATGCCGGAGCACTCCCAGAGCGAGGAATACTGCGGCTAGTACAGCCATAAGCGTCACAGGCCACTCCACACCTCTCTGCTTGCCCCTTCTCAGGGCGAAGATTAGACCGATTTCGATGCCGGCCATGGCGCATCCGATGGGTAGCACAACAGCCAGAGCTTTTGGCACGCTCCATTTATGCTCATAATAGTAGCATTGGATCCATGTGATAAGGCTCAGAAATGCCAGCATCTGGGGTTGTACTTGTAGTGCAACATTGAATTGCTCGACTATGGTGTAGACACCCAAAGGGACACCGGCCCACGCCCATAGCATCATCTTTCCTACATGGTCAGTGTCTGGCCTCGTGTGGTTGTCAGATGTATTCGTACCATGGATGGCTGAAGTCCGGTAGCATTGTGTCTTCTGTAGTTGACCACGATCTGTGGTATCAACTGGACAGACCAGAACACAGCTCCTAGAGTTCCTAAGACGTTGGCAGCGGTAGGCACATCCATCGCCAAAAAATGAAGTATATCGAAGGGACTCTCAATGGACCGATGAAGTGGTTTGTGATCTCACAGTTATGGTCAGCTTACAGTTTGGCTACGATATAAAATGGGATACATCAAGACAGGTCTTGATGTCTGGGAAGCCGCAATCGGCGAACGAATTCAAGGTCAATGCCTTACATAATCATGGCTGAGGGCGTCATAAGTTCACATATCAATCCCCACTTGAACTCCCATAATTACACCAGACAATAGCTGATGCGATACCATGACAGTCCATGTGATGGTTCAATATACTATGGCGCATAGCAGAATTCTCCCATTGTAGGTGTTAGATCCAGGAGTGGCCAGATAGTACGCAGACCTATGGACAATAGCCATCCTCTCAGTGGCTTCCCTACTACGGCCTGCTACGAATCCGCCACCCACTCCGTTCGCCAGACTGAGAGCAGAGCTCCCTTGGATAAAGCATCAACACCATTGGCATCCGGTTCAAGAGCATTCGGCCTATCAAATACACATATTCAGAATGGAATGGAGCACAATACTGGGTTCCGAAATGCTGGGCAAGAGGTCGATCATGCGCACAGCGTGACGTATCTATTCGTCGTTGTTGCGTACATGTAGTTACACACACAACACCTCACTCAAGTACTGGCGAAGTAAGTTACATCCCTCCATCACTCTACATGCCAAAACACTTTTAGAGACTTCACGAAATAGACCAAAATCATTCAATTCTTACCTCAATCGCCACCAAACGATCGCCATGCCTGTCATTCTCATATCCGGCGCCGGCTCCGGCATTGGCAACACCTTCCTCGAACACTACGCCAAAGACAGCGCGAACACCATCCATGCCCTTGACGTCTCATGGTCAGAAGATGTGAAGACTCGCGAAGCTGCCGCCAATATCACGACCTACACAGTCGATAGTGCCTCTAAGGAGTCTCTGGACGAGTTGACGTCCAAACTTGGCAACACTCCAATCGATCTCTTCATTCACTCCGCAGCTATCCGTGGTCTCAACCCGGAGATCCAGAAGAAAGACGACAATCCTGCAAACGCAGAATTACTGGATGTCATTGACGCAGAGATCTTCACACAGACACTCACAGTCAACACTGTGGGGACTTTCATGCTTATCCGCGCTGTGCTGCCCAATTTGAAAGCCGCGAAATCTCCCAAAGTGATCGTGATGGGCTCTGGCATGGGTAGCATAGCTAACAACAAGGGCGGCGCCTACGCGTACGGCGCCAGCAAAGCTGGTTTGAACTATGTTGTCAAGAGCTTTGTTGGGGATGTACCAGAGGTTACCTTTGGTATCATCCATCCTGGCAAAGTAGAGAGTCGGATGACGCATGTTCGGGAGGACGGGGCCACCGATGCCGATGAGGCCATTGCCATGATGCTGCCAATCATTGAAGGAATGACACCTGAGCAGAGCGGGATGTTTGTGACTAGAGAGAACAAACCGATTCCGTGGTGAACGATGAAGGATGGAATCTGTTCGGCTGTTTCGATTGTCCATTGGCACTATTCATGTACTATATCCTATCATGGATCTCTTGCAAAGTGTATCTCGTGACCGTAAGGTCGCGCATCTCATGCAGGCCTCGAAAATACGTCGCTACAGCATGCCCTCGAGATCTGTGTCAAAACTTAAGAGTTCATCAATATACTGGAACATAGAGACATGATATTGCAGACCGACTATATGACCTAGAGCATCGAACGAGTGGGCAACACCTTCACATCCTCCCAAGCCTTGCGCACGGTGTTGCGACCAGTCTGTCCATACAGCGCCTCCGCATGCTGACACGTCAGATCCGCCATCATCTTGAACGCGTTCTTGCAGTTCTTGTCAAAAGTGCGACCATTGACCTTGTCCGGGTCGAACTTGGCCTTCAAAGCCGGGTCCAAAAGTGCATCATACCAGATCTTACCAGCTTTCTCCCACGCGTTGCCGCCGAAGGCAGTGGCAACAAGGTAGAAAGCACGGTTTGGAATGCCCGAGTAGATATGGACGCCACCGTTGTCTCGGCTCATGGGAAGCTCCTTGTATCCGTCCATATCAGCTGGCTGAGGGTCTTTTCCAACAACTTCGGGCCAGTCGTATGCAGTGCCTGGAGCCTTCATGCTGCGCAGCGCGGGCGCTTTGTCGTTCAAGAAGATACCTTGACCGATCAGCCAGTCTGCGTCTTTGGCACTCTGGTGGAGGTAGTATTGCTTGATCAGTGATCCGAAGACATCAGAGAAATGCTCATTCAAGGCACCAGCTTGCCATTGGTATGGCAGGTCGGCAGTGAACTGTGTCACAGCATGCGCGTATTCGTGCCCGGCCACGTCGAGACTCTTGGTGAAGTCGTTGAAAATGGCGCCGTCACCGTCGCCGAAGTACCACTCAGAGCTTTGAGGGTCCCAGAATGCGTTCATGTATCCTGGGGTGATGCCGTTGTCGTCGTCCCAGTGGACAGTGGCAACCAGTTGGAAGCCTTTGTCGTCGATTGAGTTGCGACCATAGACCTCATGGAAGAAGTCAAAGATCTGGCCAAGGTAATCCCAGATTCGCTTGGCTCCCTCGTCCTTTGAGACTTTCCACTCTTCGGTGTCTTTGATGACAATGTCGCCAGTCTTTTCGTCCGTCTGGTGCGCGTCGCGCACAACCCGGGACAAGTGTCCAGATACTGGTCGCTTGGTTGGACGGAGCTTTCCTGCAGTCTGCAGGGCGCTCAGCCTTTTGATGTTGAACTCTACCCGTTTCTTAGTCTGCTCAGAAATGCCTTCGGCTTTTGCAATCTCTGAGTAGACATATGAAGGGATCAAGGGTTGAGGAGCAGGTCCACTGGACGAAGCGATAGCAGCCGACCCCAAGCCTTTACGGACACCATGGACGTTGTGAATAGCCCTGAGGGTGTTGGAAGCGATAGTGCGCTGCTTCTCGTTCACACCAGAAGCATGGGCTACATGCTCCAAGATGTGTGGAGGGATGATAGAACAACATCCCGAACCGGAGTGACGATGGCTGTTAGAAGACATCTCAGGGGTGGACTGGTACAAATTGATTGTCGGAGATAAGTTAATGCAGCTTGATGGGTTGGCAATGGAGTGAAGAGAGAAAGTGGTGGTGTCGACGAAGGTGAGAGGATACTTATATCCTCAAATGTTTCGTAGTAGACGAAGAGTAAAGGATCATCATCTAGACCCAAGTCAGATGCACTTGCTTGTGATATGCAAGCCGCGTATCTCACTCCACTGCTCAGGCTCTCAGGATACGATCCGACAACCAGTCTCACCGGATGTGGGGACCAGTCTAGAATCGCCGACGCATGCACTTGCATACAAGGCAATGACCACTGAGCGCAGGGTCATTCTCAGACCACTACTGTAGCGATACCTAGGCTCTCGAATCATGATCTCTTCGTTGAAGACGAAGTACACATCACCCTATGACGGAGTGTCAGCTCCAAGAAGCCAATGCGGAAGGCCCTATTGGTGGACAACGATTTGCAGTGCCTTGACGGTTCGATCACGATGTTGTTGAAGCTTACGACAGAGGCACTGCTTTTCCCGACTGCTGCCTTTTCCAGTGGCGTATGTGGGCGGAGATCGAAGACACTACGCATCACGTGGATGACGCTTGATGATTACAGCCTTCCAGGCAGTGCACGCACTGATATATAGAAGGCTATCGATGAGAAATCCCACAACGATCGAATAAGGTGTTTTACGGCCGTGCCATATCAGTCTCTGCTCTGGCGTAGATTGCAGGTCTGATCTTAAGCAAGAGGAAGGAGTGTCACGCCACTCGGCGCTTGAGAGCCAATAGGATGCAATGGCACACTTGTATGCATTGTGGCTCAGATAGGATGATATGTACCTGGCTCGTGTCAAATACAAGGCATTCAAGTAATGCGGCAGGCTGCACTGATGTTGATCAGATTCGGCGATAGCCGGTGCACGTCATTGATCCGCCGGCTTAATATCACATCGCATACATGTGCATGCAACATCCAGCACCGTGCTCATACTTCCGAAACATTGCATGTAGATTTATAAACCCAACCGAGCCAACACGTTCCCAACACCTTTGAATGTGTTGGCTTCATACCAACCCCGACAACACTTCTGCCAACTCTTGTGGTGAGAAACCCGGTCTCTCAATGGCAGGTTGGCGCACCAGGTCTACAAGCATGGCGTAGGATCCCAAGTTAGACCGGAGAGCAATTGTGCAATAGACTGGAGAGCGAACATGACGGTGTCATCGTTGTGGCTTCCAGGAAGCCGCTGTATGCTGAACGCGGATGAAGCTACGGTCTGCGTTAAATCTTCTCCTACGGCTGCCCTATCCGTAATACCTAAAATTAACGTCATGCCACTGAAGCGTCTGGTAACAAAGCGCGCTGTCTAGCTATTTTGCGCTATTTGCCTTAAGGGAATGCCGCTGACGAAGTGAAAGCCGCTACACAGGCATGCTTGGAGTACATTTTAGGTAGTGATCGCTAATTCAAAGCCAAGCAATCACGACGATAGACTGTGCTCCAAACTGTCTCTATACTTCATAGCTGTCGCAGTGTGCACACTCGTTGGCTTCTCTGTCGGCTGACTGGTGTCTTCTTCCTGTGTTTTCGCGGTGTCTTTGCTGCGTTTGCGCTGCTTCCTAGCTGGTAAGCACCTGCAATGGACATTATTCTCGGCCCTCCCTATTACCAGTCCTCACAACGATGGGAAACCTACCACCAGATCACCACAGCTACCACGGCAGCACCTCCAATCGATCCGCCGATGGCGGCTTTAGTACCGACACCTGAATGTCTTGTCAGTCATCTGATCATGCTCAACGCTTTGGGTAGCTCACCTGTGCCGGGTGCAGGATTACTAGAGCCGGGGGATGCGCCAGAAGAACTCTCACTGGTCGTGGAAGCAGTGCTTGTTGTGGATGTGCTGTTCGCTAATCGGGTATCGGAGATCGTTGTTGGCATCGTCCCTGTACCACTGATCGAAGTATTGATCACAGCTTCATACGAGGAGAGTGCGACAGAGGTCGCAGCTGTGTTGATCCCCGAGAGCTCATCCGTCGTAAGCGAGCCTGTGAAGATTGCTTCCTGTGAAGTCGCTCCTAGCGCCAGTGAGGAAGAACTCAGCACTTGTCGTGCTTCATGCTGTGCAGTTTCAACCTAATGCAGCGCAGTTAGCAGCTGAAATTGGCCAAACTGTCGAACCCACCTACTTACTGGATGCGAAATAACAAGAATGGACCATGTCGCGATGGCAAAGAGTACTCGATACACACACATCTCTGACACGGAAGAAATCCTAAAATATGATGATTATGACTGTGAGGTGCGCTGTTAACTGTCTGTCTGATCTTGGAGACTTTGAGGGTCTTGTTATGAAGGGCAGACCTCAGCCTGATGGGGGCCAGCTCGTGGTTAGCGTGTACACCATCATGCATTGCATGCATGCTCAGCCGTGTGTGGCGCAGCCACCATTGTGATCAGCCTCACCTGCGGACCCGTCAGCTCTACAGCCTCATCGTTGTGCTCAGCCTTGCAGATACTACATATCAGCATATTGCGCATACGCCCAGCGCAGCTTAAAGAATGTTTCTCGACAGCTTCGTCCAGTGAATTTCCAGCCTCAATAGACCGCCCGTCCAGAGGCACCAGAACGACCACATGACCACAACATTGGATTGTACAACCTTCGAGGTTCGCCATGACTTCGCAGCATATGCTGGCAAACTCATAGACGCGACCGGCGGAGACTTGACACAGCTCGCACCGTGTCGCAAACAAGTGTGTGGGGCGCTATGGGGAGACGGAAATCCAGACATCTCTGGAATCGGAGTGAGACGCCTGTCAGCGACAGATACAATACCCTTTGCACGAGACTGACGCAGACAGATAGATGCTCGTCGCCTACGTCCTTGAGCACATCCTGGGGCTCACCGTAGTCCTTGCGTACTTTATCTCTGTCAGCCTACAACACAAAAAGAGCTCTTACATTTCTCGTCGATGTCTAGAAGTCTTCCACGACTGTGCCACGTTCCTTACCTTCTCCATCCAGATTGCTGCTATCGTAGTCCTGGTGAAAGTCGATTTCGGCCTGGGCACGGAGAATATGGGCGATGCGACGGTGCGGATCACACAAGCAGTTTCCGTCCTGACGCTTCTCCCACTACCCTACGCGACCGTGCTGCTGCACAGCTCCAGCAAAGCCGAAGACCAATGTGAGGAATATGCTGCCGAGCACATGTCCTCGCATCGCCGGAGCAGAGAGACTGCCAAGCGCTTCGGTCTCTTCGTTCTCTGCTGGCTTCTGTCCCTGTACCCGTTTTACAGCAAAATGAACAGCGTCTTCGGGCCGAGCAAGATCGGCACAGTCATCTCGCACGACCAATTCGCCGCTGTCGAAAAGATGTGCTACAAAGACGTGCGAGTGGTCTCTAATGCAGAAGACCGCTTCATGACAGCCGTAGCGATCATCTCGTTCATCCCACTGTCGCTTTTGGCATGCGGCCGCATCATCATGCTAGGGTTACGAAAGCATCACAAGCAATCCGAAATCTACATTCGAATGGCAGTGGTGCTGCAGGGCAACAAATCAGCACGCAGATTTCAGCAGGGACTCGTATTTTCGCTGGGTGTGATTCCTCTGTTGGCTTGCGGACTTTTGTGGACAGTGGTTCGGGTTCAGAGTTTCCAGAAGCAGATGACCGCCGCCGCAGGGAACAGTTTTGCCGATGGACAGTGGACGTTCGGCCAAGTGGTAGCTGTGACTGTGTTCGTGCCTGTGCTGGTCGAGGCTTGGTTCCTCTTTGGCGAGCAGCAGAGACATGATTCGGATATCAGTAGGTAGTATGCTAGCAGAGGTGTTGCTGTATACGATTAACGTCACTACCCGGAAGGACTTCGCTGGTCAAGGAGATGTCGTTTCCAATCGCAGTACATGTCCACACCGAAGACAGACCGTAAAGGTTGAAGCGCGGTGGATTCATACTATAAGGTGGGATTCGATCGTGTCTACTGTAGTCAGTATTTGGCTTCATGATAGGAATGAAGTTGAGCCTGAGTACAGCATCGTCATCTATTGAGAGTAGTATCGAACCTGGCGACATGACCGCTGCCATCCAACTGCACCCGCATCGAAATCAAGAGACATATAAACTGCGGATGAGAGAGACTTTACATACGATCATAGGCCAGTGAAAACTGGGCATCCCGTCCGCTCTGCCATACATATGCACTGAACCGGGCGACTAGTACTAGAGTGGGTGACCATCTGGGAATCCCGCCTGTTGTATGTTTTTGCAAACGCGAGGTATTCTTTTTGTCCCGCTTGTGATCTCGTGTCGTGGACGAGAGGTGTAGTAGTGGAAGATTGAGCCAGACGCGTTTGATGTGTCCGTCTTTTGTATAAGTCATTTAGTGAAGAAGTAGTCAGAATAATGTAAGCATTACGTTGATTACGGTACGAGTTTATGGACTGTATTTTGGACGTAGAGTTGATGGATTTACAGTTTATGCCTGAGGCATCAGTTATTATCAGATTGCAGGAAAGAAAGTTGCAAGCGCAAGTCGCATTGGTGCAGCTTTGCGATTTCTACAATTGCTTTGCACCAGCACGACAAATTCTACTTGCAGCTTTACAATACCGTGAAGTTCTGCACTTTGCATCCTACCAAATCATGGCGAAGTCAAAGCAGGCGAAAGCCGCCAGGAAACAGGAAGAGTCTGTTCAACAACCCACACCACCAGCGTATGAAGGATCTGAGGAAGGCTCCGATGTTGAATTTGTCACTGAGGCAGAGTTGGAGAAAGATGAGGCGGAAGAGGAGCTGGAGCGCCTGGTGTTCGGCGACAGTGAGGGTTTCAGGGAAGGACTGAGAGACTTCAAGCTGGACGACGACGAGGCCGAGGAGGATGGAGATGATAGCGACGCAAGTGGTCTGGAAGGCATGGATGATGCCGACGTAAGTTGTTCGCTGCATATGCGCTCGTTCTCGACACCTAACCAACGTGTTGTAGCTCTTCATCTCCGATTTGGCGCCGACAGAGAACCCATACCAAGCACCTGAGGACTCGGACGAGGACGAATCGAGCTCTAAACTGCCCGCGGCATGGGAGGATAGCGATGATGAGCGCCTTATGATCTCTTTGGCGACAGTTCCCAGACTGCGCAAATTGCGACGGACAGAGGGAGAAGATGTGATCAGCGGAAAGGATTACAGCAGGCGTTTGCGACAACAATTCGAATTACTGCACCCGAAGCCTGCGTGGGCACAAATAGCTGGAGGCAAGCCTGCGCATAAAAAGAGACGGACATCCGACGGCCCTGAATCATCAGAGGAAGAGGCTGACTTTGACGACGATATGGACGTGGACGACGATGTGCCAAACGTTGCGCCTCTGTCTAGGCTCCTCCAGGACGCCCAATCGCTGGTTCGGGAATCTGGCCGTGGATCAGGAAAGAAGCGCAAGATCCGTCCGGAGACCGTCGACATTCAACGCACAAAGGACGTTCCTGGCATCCAGCCCAGCGCCATCACATCGCTGTCCTTCCACTCTTCTCTTCCCCTCCTTCTTTCGTCTGGACCTTCTTCGACATTATACCTACACCACATCGCACCGTCGCCACCAGCGCCAACTCCCAATCCTCTATTGACAAGCCTTCACATCAAGGGAACACCATTGACAACGACAGCCTTCCACCCAACCGACTCGCGCATATTCCTTTCGGCCCGTCGTCGCTACTTCCACGTCTGGAACCTTCAAACTGGACAGGTCGAGAAGGTGACTCGTGTCTATGGACAACAGCACGAGCAGCGCAGCATGGAGCGCTTCAAGCTGTCGCCTGACGGAAAGTACATGGCGCTCCAGGGCTCTTCTCGCAAGGGTGGCGGAGTGATCAACATTCTTTCCGCTTCAACGCTTCAGTGGCAAGCACAGGCTCGCGTAGAGAGCCGCGGTGGCATCGCCGACTTTGCTTGGTGGCGTGACGGAAAGGGTCTTTGTATCGCAGGCAAATCTGGCGAAGTCACCGAGTGGTCCATTGCAGAACAGCGCACTGTCGCTCGCTGGCAAGACGAAGGTGCTGTCGGCACAACCACGCTCGCTCTTGGTGGCCACCACGAGTTTGTCAAGTCGTCCATTGGTACCGACCGCTGGATTTCGATTGGTAGCTCTTCCGGCATTGTTAACATCTACGACCGCCGCGAATGGCTCGCCTCACCCGCGCCTGCTGGCAAGACCATCGACCAGCCCGTGCCTATCGCACCTAAGCCAACCAAAACTCTCGACCACCTTACGACACCCACCTCACACCTTACTTTCTCTCCAGACGGCCAAATCATGGCCATGGCAAGCAAATGGAAGCGCGACGCGATGCGTCTAGTCCACTTGCCCAGCTGCACAGTTTTCAAGAACTGGCCTACGAGCTCGACACCATTGGGACGCATCACCGGCGTGTCGTTCTGCGGCGGCGAGATTGTTGGTGGTGACGTACACTCTGTGCTAGCTGTCGCTAACGAGCAGGGCAAGATCAAGCTCTGGGAGATCAGGTAGATTCTGATATCTGTGTATATGTATATATATCTCCGCCATGTGCATGATAATGCAAAGACATCACATCACTTCCATTCTTCAGTTTAGATCGTAATTGATTCTCAATTCCGAAAATCATGTTTCTGCAGCAGCAGGTATTTCTTTCGTTTCGAGCTTACCATATGTTCTGCATTTTTAGACATTTACATTTGTTCGACTACCATATATCCAATATGTTTACTATATAGTATTGTATATCTTTCTCACCAAGCAAAATTGGTATACTGGACAAATCTCTCGCCCCATCCAAAAATCGAGAACGCCAACGCTCAAATTGCAGATCCAAAATATGTGCAAAAATATATGTGAAAAGATCTCCCACGAGTTTACTCCAAAGATCGACTCCGCTCCGCGATCTCACCATCATCGAGAGCCGCAAGCCACAAGCATCGGCTCAAGCATTCACTGTCCGGTTTGAGACTGTACCTCGCGCTCGCTTCCAGGAGTCGCAGCAAGCCCTTAGCAATGACTGCGCTTGTCTGGTAGCGTTCGAAGTTGATCAGACTTTCCTGGCCACGGGTGCCGACACGAGCGGCGCTCGCGGGGCCCGGCAGAGCGTTGATGCGGCCGGGCTTCTGGGCGTTGTACATCAGGTCGTGGGTGTACAGGCCAATGAAAGGAATGCAGCCTTGCGAGAGGCTGGCAGCTTCCATCTCTGTGCGCAGGGCGACGAAGTTGCGCACTGGTTGGCAGAGGCGTTCCAGGCGGGCGAGGTTGGTCTTTTCGCTCGTGGGAACGAGTAACCAGGTGCGCTTCAGGCGTGTGATGTCGGTGGAAAGCAGAGCGAGGGTGATTTGGTAGGTAGAAGCGTAGTTCTTGATGCGCAGACAGTGGGAAGCGATGTGGATGAACTTGGTGATGGCTCGGGCGCGCTCATTGGCGGACCTGGTGAGCACAATTTCCGAGACGACCCATTTGACGACAAGATTGAAGCGAGCAATGATGAGATCGATGCCGTTGTCGCTTTCGCTGCTGCGGAGGTAATTAACCCAATTGCGAACTTGAGGTGGGTTCTGGTGCCAGTTGAGTCCAATCAGATCTTTCCAGTTCATCTCGTCCAGAGCATCCTTCTCGATGATGGTGAGCTGTTCTGCGATCACCGAAGAGCTGTATGCGAAGATGAAGGGAAGATGTGTTGGCTGACCCAGCTCCGGTGTGGTTTTAACGAGACGCAGATTTGGCTGTGAAGGTTGCATTCCCGGCTTCGCTGACCCATTGTCGAGCATACCCGGCGCACTGGCCATGCCCTTCAGTCCTTTCACCCGATCCTCCGATGGGAAGTAGACGATCTTCTCTTCTGGCGATGGTGGTACTGGGGCGCCTGCTGTCGACGGAGGCGTCGGGGGTGCCTGGAACAAAGGAAGGCTCTTATGTCCCTCCTCGACTGTATCATCGAAGAAGAAGCTTCGGATGCCGAGGTCACCAATGCCGTTTGGAGAATCGGTAAGATCTGTTGAGATCTCGCTAAGACTCTCATTGTCGTCTAATAAGAAAGACATCTGCGAAGCTCCAGGCCTGGAACCATCACTCTCCGGGTTTATCGCTCCACCGGGCTCTTGGCTGTCGATTCGGCCATCCCCTCCGGCTGCTTTCTGCTGCGGTTCGTCGTATGACGGGCGTCCCGAAGGCAAGCTCGGAATGGGATACTTGGTCATCTGAGATGTTTTTGGAAGTACTGGAGTCGTGGAGAGATCGTCGATATCGTCCATCTCATACATGCCTTCAGCGTCCTCAGATACAGTGTCTCTGTGGCTTAGCGTAAATGCATCAGATCCTGAGTCCCGGAAGATGCTTGCGCCTTGACGGTCGGTAGTCGGACTGAGCAAGCCCATGTCGCCCATGATAATGTCACCGTTGTCCTGGAATGGCGGCATGATACTCATGCGTTTGCTTGCTGTTCCGGATGCTGGGAGGGAGTTTTGCACTGATGGACTGAAAAGCCCTTGGGTACTGGCCCGGCGACCAGCATACCTGCCCTCCAATTTCAATAGCGCATCTTCCACACCACCGCCAGGCGAACTATCAGCCATCTTCGCGAGGCGCCAAACGTCTTCCTTGATTGACTTCCTGATGTAAGGCTGTGACGGCGTATCTAGCAGACCCAGCGGCTCCTTCGATGTTGTGCGGGCTGGCAAGCTGGTAATCTGCATAGGGAGCCCTTGACCAGAAAAGTGTGTACCTGACAGGTCATAAGAAGTTGGGAGAGACCTCGAAATGGTAGACATCGTTGCTGATGACTGCACTCGAGGCTCAGATTCGAGATCATGGACGTGCCCGGCATTTTTCAGGTCGCCACCAGGGACACGACGGATCGGATTCCGAATCGGAGGCATCTCATACATGGGCGATTGTACACCCGATGATCTGCGAGCAGGCCCAGGGGCTACATCAGGTTGGTACTCGTACGGAACGGCGGTGCGTGTAGTCCTCCAGTCTTCTTGCATGGTAAGGAGACCGTGCAGTGATGGTTCTGATGAATCTCGATACTCATAATGAGACGAGTCAACTTTGTCCTTTGCTATGACCACATTGCCGAAGTAGTCCGGATGCTCGAGATGTTCGTTTCTAGATGCATGAGACTGCAACGGTGCCGGCGTCATCGTGCAAGACCAAGTGCTGACAGATGGTAGACTTTGCGAAATGATCGGTATATCTTCTTGTGGACCCGTTGCATCAACAATCATGATAGACTGGCTGCTGGTCGTCACTTGGCTGAGCACACGGTCGTGGCCGGGGAGCTTGAATAAACCTAGACTGTCAGGCTTGACACTGTCATGCGCAGAGGCGATCGGTCGAGCTGTGCTTTGAGAATTGCGGGCTCCACTCTCATCGTCATTGGCCTCTTGGTACGCCTTAGCAGCCGCTTCACCAAGTATGTCATGTCTCGGAGGCCCTTTGGGCGGCTGTGAGGCGGCGGCAGGCTTGCCCTCTTTCTCCTGAGGAGGGGCCTCTTTGACACGGTTAGATGATTTTGATCCCGAAGAGCTTGCTGACTTGTGACTCCGCGCTGGTGAACGGTTGGGCTTGCGTGTGCTCAGCACCCGGCGCATATCACCGACAATCCTCTTGACACCGGCATGATGTTGACTATGCCGTACGTTGGCGGGCTCCTCAATGGCGATAGTCCGACCACCGCTGCGTGGCTCTGATGCTTTTGGTCCCGGAGTAGCAGGAACAAGGACTTGAACGTGTGCAGAAGAGGGTTGGAGAACGAGTCCACGCACGAGTCCAGCAGTCAAAGTTATGTTGGGTAGCTCGCGCAACTCCGTGCTATCAATCTTGGCGGAAGGTAGTGGCGTTCTCTCATCTCTGAGAGCATCGGAGAAACTGCCGCTGCGTTTGTGCTTGTGCGAGGGCCTATTTTGTCCCAGCGACACGGGTGGCATCCGGGATCCCACAGGTCGTGGTGCGAACGCGCTTTTGATCGGTGTTGTCGAGGGACGCATAGCACTGAAGAACGGCACCGAGCATGAGACTACCTGCAAGCTCAAATCGCTCATTGGTGATCCTGGCGATGTCATTGAGGGTATGGGACTTCTCATGGAAGCTGCCATGACCATGCTCGAGTGACGATTAGATACGCTGTGCATTCCAGTTTCTGCAGCAACTTGAGGTGCCAAAGCAACTTGCTGAGAGTCTCCAAAGCGTTGTGGTTTTGCGGTTGATGGTGAGCCCATCAGCGATGCACGCACTTGATCTTGCTCGTAGTCACCACCTGGTAGTATATGTGCGTCTGCGCTCGTGTCCAGCGTATCCGGTGTGTGCCAGAAAAGCGCACAAGTCCTTGTCCAGCATTTCTTCAACTCGCCAAGAATATTCAGGTCACCGCCTCCTTTGTCGGGTCTTTGGCTCAATTCAGTGCACATTTGGTTGACCAGTTCGCAGAATCGCTGTCGTAGAGCATAGTTGTACATGAAATCATCCTGGAAGTAATTTAGAATCCAGTGACGCAGTGCAACAAAGGTTCGAACGCGTGCTATGCGTCCAGAGTCCGCGGCATCTCCTAATGCCCACCTCATCCGGGCGAGCAAGTACTCGAGAAGGTCGGCGCATGACAGGAAGCCTCGGAAGGTGAGGAAGAAGTCAGACAAGAGTTCATAGTCCAGGAAGTCGGGCGAAGTGATCTGGGCGACCAGCCGAGCTGGCGTGGCAGCTACAATCTTGCCTGCTGGCGAAAATCGAACAGTTGATGGGTCGTTCGGGTTCGCTTGTATCTTTTCAAAGACAAAAGTCCTAATGTTTGACTGCGGAGACAGTGATGCCCGACCCGGTGTTCCTGGATATAGCGCGTCGTGGTAACTCGTCGAGCGTCTGGGTGGCGCCGGGAACAGCTTGTCGAACTCGCTCTGGGATGTGAAGGCCGACGAATTTCTGTCGTCACTGGTCGTGGCTGTATACACCGAGTTGTGCAAGTACGCAGTTCCCCTTGCGCTGAAACGTGGCGTTCCGAGTCGGTAGTGAGGAATGTAGTGCTGAAGCATCCCTTCTCCGAGGTTCATAGTGCTCTTGGGACGCTGGCTTTCTGAACGTCTCTTGCCATTCAAGAAGAAGCGGAAGTCCTGCACATCTGTGGATTTCAAAGACGTTATGCGCGCCCTCTCTCGCTCGCTGAGGGTAGAAAATGAGTGGCTCCTAGGACGTCGTTTCGGGTTCGGGTTTGCTAAGCTGATCGGTGGCACAGGCACGCTGTAGTCGTACGCGGTGCCTTGCGCTCGCGGCGTCTCTGGACCTGCGGACACATTACTGAGACGAGTGCCAGGCCATAGTGTCTTGATGGACTCCGCGCGTTCAGCAGTCCGTGGCGGAGTAGAAGGCAGTATCGAGAAGCGAGCCTGTGGCGGCACGCGACTCGGAGTCAGGTACAGAGTTCCTCCAGCACCAACGCCTCCAACTGTAAAGTGTTGCGACTCTCGGTCGTCTTCCGCCGCTGTCATCTCTTCCTGCTGGGCGCCCGCGTCCCCACGCTTTGCCCGTGTGATCTCGCTGCTGTCTCTCGCTCTCTTGATCTTGCCAGACGGTGGCCTGGGTGGCTGCGACTCGGGCGCGGTCGAGGGCCGGCTACGTGTGGTCTGTTTCTGTGGCGACGTGCGTCCGTCCTTGGATAGAGCAGAGGTCGAAGGTTTGGTGCTCGGCTGAGCCTCTCGCGTGCGCTTTCGTGTGAACGCGCTGCGATCCATGGCAGGCCATAAGAGCGCACGATATAGCAGCGATGCGCGATAGGAAGAGGCTTCTCCGACAACAGTCAGCAGGGAGCCAGAGTCCCCCGAGTCCCTGGGTAGGCCCTGGAGTGGCTACAGTGGTGCGCGCAAGGGTCGGCCGTTAGAGCTATATCGCGAGTATTATTAACGATCCATAGCAGCCTGCATGTTATCGAAGGGCATGCATATGCGGCGCGATCGGGACGCCGGTACACAAGACAGGGTTGAGTACGTCACGGCTGTGGTATCGTCTGGTTCTATGTTGCACAACAAGACGGAGACATGTAATAAGCATATACACACTGTGATTGAAGAAGAAGCGAGCGCCAAATACGAGCCGTGCCCAGCCATTGGTGATTTCAGCATATTGAGATGACGGCAACGTCGCGCGTGCGAGGCAGGGATCTGTCAACGAGCCCACTATGCACCCTAAAGTAAACTCCTACCGCGGCGCCATTGAACCGCCGCTACCAGCCTTGACCGTTGACTCCCCATGTCATGTCCATATGCAGACGGTTGTGCATTGCATGCCCGATTAGCATAACGCAATCCTGCAGCCCACGATGTTCCCGTCATGGTGGATGCACGATGCTGCTGAGTGCGAGCATCTCCGTACACCTTCAATGGACGGTACCGCACGCGTGGTCGTGCCTATCACGCCTAACAAAGGAAGCCGAGGTCAAGATCATATCCACGTCTGTCAACACGAGCCATGAATCGCACCCACGCTGCTGCGGCCACGGTCCCTGAGGAGTAATGATTTCCTACAACCGACTTGCCGACTCCCCTGATGGAATGGCAATCTGCATACACTCTGCTGGTAGTTTCCAATCGTGCATATATCTTGCCAACACTGCCATCGGCTCAAGATCGGACGTGCAATCAGCTAATTGGATTCGGTGAACTTAATGCATTGGTGGAGTACACAAATGCGCCTGACCGCCTTCGTATATACATAGACCTAACAACAACGGTTCGGGCCTATCAGTTTCTTCACGGTTTTCAGTCATCACCTGCCCACACCCACGTCACAAAGCAAATATAATTGGACAAAACATGTCATGATGACTTTCTTGAGTTAAATTACAATGCAACACATACTTCGCTAGGGACTTTTGAACACCACGAGCGAACGAGCAATCTAATCTAAGTGGTCTTCTGCTTCTGCTTCTTGCCAATGCTGGCATCCAAGTTTGCAATGACCCAGCTGATGAGGAACACCACGAAAAGTCCGCCTCCCAGAGCCAAGGGCTTCCTGAACTTGGCGGATGAAGGGTACTCGTAAGTGACAAAGAGATCGCGCTCACGGAGCTCGTCGACGACGTTGATGGCAACGAGGTTCAGGGTGGTGCGACCGACAGTGTCCATGAAAGTACGGTGGAGTGTGGTTGTGTTGGAGATTAGTGGGACTGAGGTCTCGAAGTTGGTGATGCTGAGACTAAAGTTAGCGCGCCTTCCTCTGATATTTTGACGTGTTTCGATACTTACATCGCACCCTCTGGCAGAATCACACGAGTGACAACGCGCTCGTACTCAACACCCTCATTCTGTTTCGGGCCCTCGATGAAAGGCACTTTGAGAACGAATTGCTCGCTCTGGCCCTTGACAGCGTGAAGAACAGTCTTCAGGTCGGCGTTCCAGCCAGTCTTGAAGCTGTAGTTCCAGCCACCGTAGAGAGGGTATCTGGGCTTGAGCTCAAGGTTGGCCTCACGCTCGTTGGTCCTGAAGCGCGAGGTAGAGACATTTCCAATGTCGTCAACAAAGTATGCGTCAACAGAGCCAATGGCCAGCGGGAAGCGCATTTCCTTGAGTGCGGACGAGGGCGGGTTGAAGTAGTTAGCTTGCTGGTAGGTGACACGGCTGAAGTGGTTCTTCAGCTTGGCCGCGCGGTTGGTGAGCCAGTGGCGCTCTTCAGTCGCGACGTTACCACCCCAGTGGCTGACCTCAATATCTCTCTCAAGAAGGGTGCCATGTGTGAGCGCCTTGGTGAACTCGTAGCGCACGCTGACCTCTTGCTGAGCGCCTGCGGGAAGCTCGCCGTAGGGGCCGTATGTGAATGTAGTGCCCTGCTTCTGGGGGTCTTCCTTGCCGTCTGTGTTCAAGTCGGCGGGGAGCACGGTGGCATCAGGGACATCGGTGGTTGGGAGCTTGAGCTTGGTCTTCTGCTTGAGGGTTGTGTACGCGCTCGGTACGTAGGCGGAGAACTTGTGCAGGACATACTGCTTGTCGTTCTGCAGGATCTGCGCGGGAATCGGCTCGAGAGCGGAGAGGAGGAAGTAGGTGATCGAGAGGGTGATTTGCTGGTTGGTGGCCAGTGGTGTAGGAAGGGTGATTTTGTAGTATTCGGTCGAGCTTTGGTTTGTTAATATTGTACGACTTTAACATAGGGAACCAACATTCTGATCTCACCTTCCCTCATCCAATGCAACGATCTCTACGTTGAAGGGAGCCTTCGTAGCATCCTTCTTGTCCTTGGCCTCCAATCCACCAATCCTGCCGATCACATGCTGCTCAAAAGGCAGGTAGTACTCGGATTGGGGGTTCTTGTCGATGTTCTCCACAACGACATTGATTGTCTCGCGAGGATAGTTCTTCTCCAAGTTAATGTTCCGCACGAGGTTGGTGTTGCGGAAGTGCTGCGGCGGCTGGAAGGTCGACGGGAGGACGTTCTTGGAGCCTTGGGTAAGGTTTGATTTGGCAGTCGCAAGGGCGAAGAGGCCGGCGACGGCGGCGTGTATTAATCTCATCTTGCCGGCAGGACGGATTGTGTGGTGAACGCGCAATGGGATGCGAGACGAAGCCAGCATACAGTAAGCTACGTGCTTCGCGGGATGGCAAGCTGGCCCTTGAGCTTCGACCGTGGAGGGAGATTGATCGGCCATTGAAGCGACGCCGGGCGATTGACACTACGCCTTCACATGCTTTCCTTCATCTCCATCTCCACCACACTCTTTATTTTTTTCTACGTACACAGTCCCACCATATAGCACGCTGCCTTCCTTCAATCACACACATTCATCTCGGGTTAAAGCACACACGTACAGAGCCTGTATATAAGGGCGAGAGCTCTTTTCACATCGGCGACTGAAATATGCAGTCGGCACGCCATGCTTGTCGCCAGGCAATGCACTCAAGGAAGAGTGCATACAACCTTACTAGAAGCTTGAACAATTCAAAGCGTCTGCTTTCTACCAACTCTCGTTTCTTTCAAGTGTCCGAGGAAGTGCAGCAAGCACTTGCCGAGAACCGACCAGTGGTAGCCCTCGAGAGCACGATCTACACGCATGGATTTCCCTATCCCGCCAATGTGGAACTGGCATCGAGACTGGAACTGCTTGTGAGGATGGGTGGCGGCGTGCCTGCCACGATTGGTGTGCTTGACGGCGTGGCTCGTGTTGGCCTCAGTGCAGATGAGCTGATCCGACTGGCGTCCAGCGCCAACACCGGATCGACCGCTCTGAAGGTATCTCGCCGCGACCTAGGCTACGCACTTGGACTGAAGGACGCGAATGGCAAGCCTTACAACGGAGGCACCACTGTATCTGCCACCTCGATACTTGCTCATCTCGCCGGTGTCAAAGTCTTTGCTACAGGTGGTCTTGGTGGTGTCCACCGTGGCGTTGAAGAGACCATGGACATCAGCGCCGATCTCACGGAGCTCGGCAGGACGCCTATCGCCGTTGTTAGTGCGGGCTGCAAGTCGTTCTTGGACATTCCAAGGACTGTCGAGTACCTCGAAACACAAGGTGTGGCTGTGGCGACTTTCGCAGATGGCCGCACAGGCAAAGTTGAGTTCCCTGCTTTCTACAGCAGAGAGAGCGGCGTCCCTTCGCCGATGGTCGTTCAGGATGCGACCGAAGCAGCAAACATGATTCACGCACATCATTCACTTGGACTGCAATCTGGCCTGGTGTTCGGCAACCCGATCCCTCGCGAGGTTGAAGTTCCTTTCGAACGCATGGAAGTAGCGATTCTGCAGGCAATTGCCGAAGCTACTGCTGCTGGCGCCACTGGTAGCAAGGCAACACCATACATCTTGGCAAAGATCAAGGACTTGACTGGGGACGAGAGCATTGTCGCAAACCGCGCTCTTATCGAGGCGAATGTTACTATGGGAACTAATGTCGCCAAGGCTCTTTCTCAGATTGAAGCGAATCAGTGAGTGGGGTTCCACCAATGTAGTTATCTTCACATGCTCATTACACAGATGGTAGACCTGCAAACTTATCTATGAGGAAAGAAGAATTTTTTTACGTCCGACAACGCTTTGAAAGCAATATTGATGGCATCCCGAGTGCAGGTACCACATTGTCTAGCTCCGATCAGAAGGTACCCACCACCGTAGTGGGCTCGAGTCAACCTCAGCCTTCAGTGCTCGCCAAACCATCAAAGTCAAACGTGTTTGTGGCTGGTATCCTTGCAGTTGACTATTCTTGCGATCACCAACCTCGTACGAGTACTTCCTCTGCTCTTGAAATGCACACTTCCAACCCCGCCCGCATTGGCCAGTCACTCGGCGGTGTCGGCCACAACGTGGCTCGCGCAGCAAGTCTTATGGGTAGCGATGTTCGCTTCTGCAGTGCTGTTGGCGATGATTTAAGTGGTAAGGCAGCATTAGCAGCCTTGTCTCAAGAAGGCCTGGGCAGCGCTGCTGTCAAGGTTATGCCTGCGGAAGCATCACGACGTACAGCTCAGTACATTTCCGTGAATGAGCAGAACAAAGATCTGGCTATCGCTATGGCAGACATGAGCATTCTAAATGTGCCAGAAGCCGGAGAAGAGGATGTCATTCAAAAAGCCTTCGTTGACCTGTGGGAGCCACAATTGACCGATTCAAAGCCAACCCATGTGGTAGTCGACGCAAATTGGCCGCCTGCTTATTTACAGAAGTGGCTGGCAGCAGCGTCAACCATCGGCGCACACGTTACTTTCGAGCCTGTGAGCAATGCCAAATCCACCATACCTTTCGAACTGCCTGCCGTGCCAGGCCAGGATCAGGTCGACACTCTACCCGCTTTCCCCAACCCAGCGATCTCCCTGGCATCCCCAAACAGTTACGAACTAGCAGCAATGCACACCGCCGCCCGCGAGCGTGGCTTCTTCGAAAGGCAAGACTGGTGGGAAGTCATCGACTCTCTCGGCATTCCGTCCACCGGCGCGAGAGTGGCCATGGCAATGGCCACATCATCCGAGCTAGTCGACCAAGGGGTCCCACAACAGAGCGTCCAGCTCCTGCCATTCATCCCAAGCATATGCACGAAACTGGGCTCGAAGGGTGTGCTCGTCACTCAACTCCTCAAAGCAGGCGATCCCCGTCTCACTTCGGGCGAGTACGCGCCGTACATCCTCTCGCGCTGCAACAATGATACTGAGTCCACACTTGGTGTGGGAGGCGTGTACATGCGCCTTTTCCCTCCTTCGGAACAAGTGGACGCTGCAGACATTGTGAGCGTGAACGGAGTGGGTGACACTTTCGTGGGTACTCTGGTTGCACAATTGGCAAAGGCGAAGGCACAAGGAATTGAGAAGGGAGTCGAGCAGTGCATTGACATGGCGCAGAAAGCGGCGGTCCTCACTTTGAAGAGCGCGCAGGCTGTGAGCCCTGAGTTAAGCGCTTTGAGACTGAAGTAAGCTGGACATGTTCTGTGTAAGATGGCGAGAGTGATCTGCCTCATGGGTGTCACCCGTGATGTGTAATTAATACTTGTTCAAACAACGCGAGATGACAGTCTGCGTCGAATATAATATCCACTTCACACAATTTTACATCACAGTGGATAGAACTTCACATGAAGAGGGTTTATTCCTTCGTAAACAAATGGATTTCGAGTTTGGCAGTTCTCTCATTTCTGGATCGCAGTGATCACGGTAGCAAACTATGGTACACGGAAAGTAAGACAAAAAAAAGAAGCACCATCTACTGCAATCGAGCCAAACCGCATTTCCCGCTTGATCCTTTCTGCAAGCGCTTTTCACTTGCATTCGAAATCGAGCATCTCAAGTCCAATGCCTCATTGTAACGCCACAGACCATGCCAATTTTCGAGGTAACTGCTGCTGCGCCTTCGCGTGATCTTCAACGTGCTGGGAAAGCTGCAGGAGCTACGACTTGCGTGCGCTGCGCATCACCAAATTCTACTTGGAGTTGCGAGCGTACGGGTCGAAGCGTCCACCTCCACCGCCGCGTCCGCCACGTCCGCCGCCACGGTAGTTGGAGCCTGGCATGCCAGCGTTCTTGGGTCCAGTGGGAGCGCCAGCAGGGGCGTTGCCAGGAGTTGCCGGTCCACGAGGGCCACCAGGGGCGCCACCGCCACGACCGCCACGACCAGCGAATCCACCTCGGTTGTTGACGCCGGCTGGGGCAGGGACGTCGTCGTACATGCCCTCCCAGGTGCTGCCGCCGTTGACGCTCTGGCCTTGCATGCGGGCCATCTGCTGGCGCTCGTACTTCTGCTGCTCGAAGACCATCTGTTCCTGGGCGTTGAAGCCAGACTGTTGGCTGGGGCCGGGCGAGGCAGAGCCAGACATGCTGCCGCCGGGGTAGCCACCCTGCGCTCCTCCGCCACCCTGCATGCCACCGCCTTGCTGCATGCCGCCCTGCTGCTGCATCGAAGCCATCTGCTGCATCATCTGAGGGTTCATGCCGCCGTT